>Ga0181537_10002457_pt1 | contig 16252 bp, 14 predicted proteins | sample PEATcosm2014_Bin_39_FD_119765 | JGI IMG/M metagenome (GOLD analysis project Ga0181537, IMG submission 119765) | Peatland microbial communities from MTU Mesocosm Facility, Houghton, MI, USA - PEATcosm2014_Bin23_10_metaG | ecosystem: Environmental > Terrestrial > Soil > Wetlands > Peat | place... | reverse complement strand
GGCGATCAAGGGGCTGTTCCAAAGCTTTGCGGCGCCCATTGAGCGTTATCTTAATCACGTGGGTAGCGGCGGCGCTGATCCCCTGCGCCGGCGTAATCAGGGCCGCTGGCGTTTCAACGGCAGCTGGTCGGTGCGGCTGCGCAGTCAAGGCTATCATGCCAGTCACGTCCACCCACGCGGATGGATTTCATCGGCGTGTTACATCGAACTGCCCGACAGCATGAACGATGCCCGAAGCGACGCCGGCGTTCTCACGTTCGGTGAGCCGGGGATCATCACGACGCCCAAGCTGTCCGCCGAACATTCGGTGCGCCCCCGTGTCGGCATGCTGGTGCTGTTTCCCTCGTATCTCTGGCATGGGACGGTGCCTTTTGCCGGCGACCAAGCGCGCCTCAGCGTCGCCTTCGATGCCGTGCCCGCGCGCAGTTAGCGACCTGGTGGTCAAATCGCCCGCAGCGCCGTCGTGACCGGTGTGCGCGCCGCCCGCAGCGCCGGGAGCAGGCCGCCCAACAGGCCCATGCCGAGCGCCCAGGCCATGCCGAGCGCGGCGAGCGCAGGGGTCACGGTGAGTCGAATGCTGTAGCCCAAGGGACTGGCCGCGAGGCCATTGAACAAGATCCAGGCCAGTCCGCTCCCCAGCAGCGCGCCGGGTATCGCCAGCAGAACCGATTCGACCAAGACGGAGAGGACGATGGGGCCGGGACCGAAACCGATCGCCCGCACGGTGGCGAGTTCCCGCCGCCGCGAGTCGACGATGGCGTAGAGGGAATTGACGGCGCCGAGCGTCGCGCCCAGCGCCATGATGGACCCGACGAAATAGGCGACGAAATACAAGATGGCGTTCAGTTGTTTGAATTCGTCCTCGACCACGGCGCTTTCGTGCAGGACGTCCAAGTGCAGGGCCGGGTTGGCGGCCACCGCGTCGCGAAATGCGCCGAAGTCCGCCGCGGATTGCAGCATCACCGCCACCGACGTATAGGTATTGCTCTTGAAGGCGGACATGATGCTGTCGACGTCGCCATAGACCACGCACTGCTGGGCGTCGCCTTCATCGAAGTGTCCGACGACGGTCCAGGCGACGCCGTGTATCAGGCGAGTATCGCCGAGTTCGAATCCCGTGAATTGGCGGGCACAGGAGCCGCCGGCAATCAGTTCCTGCAGGCCCGGCCGAAACATGCGCCCGCCGGTGAAACGCATTTCCGGCAGATATTCCGTGACGGTGGGGGTAACACCGATCACCGGGAAGTAGATGCGAGCGCGCGTTCCTCGCCTGCGTCCCTCGATGAACGTGATGGATTCAAAGACGACGATGGGTTCACCGGCGCTGCCCTTGCGGATACCCGGCAGCCCGAGGATGGTGGCCGCTTCGTCCTTGGGTATGTCGCTCTGCCCCGGCCGCTCGCCGGTCTTGCTCAAGACGACGTGGTCGGCACGCACATTGCCCATCTCCTGCCGGCGAGCACCGGTGCCCATGGCCAGCATGGAGACCAATGCGCCGACGGCGCAGGTGATTCCGACGAGCATGGTCAGGGCGGACGAGGGTCGCTCGACGAGCCCCGCGAGGTTCACGCGCAGCAGGGCAAGGAACTGGCGGGTGAAGTTCATGCGCGAGCGCTACCGGCGGCCGGCCAGCGCCGCAACGATATTCGACCTGGAGGCGAAGATGGCGGGAGCCGCCGCACTGACGGTTGCCGCGAGAACGGCAGAGCCGAGGCCGGCCGCGACCACGATGAGGGGCATCGACAATCCCGGAACGATCTTCGAGGCCAGCGGAAACACCGTCAGTGCCAATACCAGCCCGCACGCCGCGGCAGCGGTAAAAATTGTCAGCGCCTCCGAGAGGATGAAAAGAAACACGGCGGCATCGGTAAAGCCGAGGGTCTTCAGCACGCCAAGCTCCGGCAGGCGCTCGCGAATGGATTGCATCATCATGGTGGCGGTAGAAAAGAGCAACGCAACGAACACCGCAGCGACGATCGAGCGGATGAGAAAGTTCAGATCACCGATCGATTGCAGCTGGGACTGCGCCAGCTCCCGCATCGATTCCGTTCGGGTTTCGTTCGCTGAATTGGCGAAGCGGCGGTCGATTTCATCGGCCACGGCCGCGGCCATTGCGGGATCGGCAATCGCCACCTTGAAATGCTTGACCGTGCCCTTGTTCTCGAGACGGGCCTCATCGAAATAGTCATAGTTGATCAACAGCGTGTCGCCGGCCCCGCCCAAGTCACTATCGGCGTAGGTGCCGACGACGTCGAAGGCCCAGTCCGTCGAACCGGTCTTTTGCGCGGTCTTGGAAAGGAGTGGAATGTGGTCGCCGATCTTCCAGCCGTACTTTTTTGCCACGACATCGCGGATGATCGTCGCCGTGCGCAACCCCCGGAAGGCCTCCACGTATTCAGGGGCTATCGTAAAACTAAACGCCGAGAGCCAGCCCTCGACCGGCCGCACCGCGACCACACCCAATTTATGGTCGGGCGATTGATAAGTGGCGCCGAACAACTCCACCGGCGAGACCACCCTGACGCCCGGCACCGACTTGATCCCCTCGACCAGGGACAACGGCAGCGGATCGAACAGCGCCAGACTGCCGTGAACCAAGAGCACATCGGCGCGAGTTTGGCTGATCAGCTGCTCGACGCCCGTTTTGAGACCCTGCAGCACACCGAACAGGGCGAACGCCACGCACACCTGTAGAAAAATCAGCACCGTGCGCCCGGGTTTGCGCCAGATGCCGGACCAGATGAGCGGGAGGAATTTCATCCCAGTTCTCCGCGATCAACGCAGGCCTTCAGGCCGGCGAGCTACGCGACTACAATCGTTCTACAGCGCGATTACGCGCCGCGGTTCCACCACCAGCCGGCGCCGAACAGCGCCACCATCACCACGGACGAGACCAGCTTGATGATAGTCCCGAAGATCAAGCCTATCCAAGCGCCCACCGCCACCTCGGTCGAACGCTGAATACTGTTGCCGGCGGATAGTTCGCCGAGCACCGCGCCGAGGAACGGCCCGATCAGCAAGCCCGGCAGCCCGAAAAATATTCCGATCACGGTCCCCGCCAGCGCGCCCACGACCGCCCGCTTGCTGGCTCCCATCCGTTTCGCACCGACGGCGCCGGCGAGCAAGTCACAGGTCAGCCCCACCGCGCCGACCAGCGCGATGCCGAGCAGCCACCCCAACCCCAGATGATGATAGCCATCCGCGCCCGCCATCAACCAGATGCCGCCGAAAATCAACGGAATGCCGGGCAGCGCCGGCACGATCGCACCGATCAGGCCCGCCGCGATCAGCACGGCCCCGATGACCTCCAACAGGATAGTCATGAGGCGGCGTTAGGGATCTTTTCCGCCGAGCCACAGCGCCACATTTCGCACATAACGGTGTGTGTCGGCCAACGCGGCGGTCTCGCGCAGGATGGCGTCGCCCGGTGGCTCCGTGACGAAACTCGGGGCACCTGAGCGCGTATCCCAATTGTAGTCCGCGAAATGATGGAATGTACTCTGCGCGATGGCGCGGCCGTGGCCGTAGTGCGCATCGAACGCCACGGCGAGGTTGAACATTGCCCCCGTGGTCTGGCTTCTACCGCAGGCGATCACTCGCGCCTGTTGGTTGCTCGGCGCACTCACCGCCCCTTCATGCGGGTGCGACGGCAAGAACCGGATGGCGCCGGTCGGCGATGCGGGATTCGAGAGTACCGGGTGCAGGGGTTCTCTGATCTGGATCCGTTGGTAGTCGCCGTTCGCCCCTGAGTGAAAGTTGGGCCAAGAGATGTTCAGCGTATACGGATCGTCGCGTTCGAGCCGCGCCGTCGGGTCGATGTTTTTGGTGTGAAAGTGATGCGCGGCGCCCACACCGTCGATGGTGCAGATCGACGAGCCCAAATCCATGTGATCCCGAGTCACCATCAACCCCCGCCCGCTGCGGCGGAAGTTCGAGATGGCCTGGCAATCCTCGGTGGTGAGACCATCCCCGACATCCACCGCGAACAGCCACATCTCATCGAAATCGCTGCGATCCAATGTCGATATCACCGAGTCCGGCGCACCCAGCGGCTCGCGATCGCGCACCGTGACATCGAACAGCGGCCGTCCGTCGCTATCGCGCTCCGCTCGCAGCCGGTTCGCCAGCAGACTGAAACGGGCGATCGACCAATCGTCGGCCGTTGACGGAATCGTAGTCTGCAAGAGCACTTTGGTGGCGCGGGTCATCGCTGCGCGGCTCGAGCGTCGTCCAAGGCGTTGAACGCGATCATGATGCGCGGCTCGTCGCCGTCATGGGGTTCGACGTAGTGTTCCATCCACCACGGGAACAGCACGAGCAAGCCGGCGCTCGGCGTCAAATGAACATCGGCGTGGCCGTTGGGCATGCCTCCCTTGACCGACGCGTGAAGCACGCCCGGGCGCGGATCCCGGAATACGAATGCACCGGAGCCGCGAGGCACGCTCAGATAAAAGCCGCCCGACAGCAGCGACCCGTCATGAGCGTGCAGGAAATTGAACCCGCCGCGGTCATGCAGGTTGATCCAGGATTGCAGACGAAACGGCATGCCGCCCTGACCCATTTCACCGAGCACGCTCGCGCACGCGGTGCGAATGACGAGCTGCAGAGCCGCGAAGTCGGGGTGCTCGAGCACGGCCATGTCCGAACTGTTCCAGCCCAGACGATTGGTCCGCCCCGCAGGCGCAGGGCTCGCCGCCCGCATCGCACGCACGGTGTTCACCCATCGATCCAACTCCGGTACGAGCGCCTCCAGATGAGACTGCCAAATCCGCGTCGGGAAGATGTCAAAGGACTGCAGTACCGGCGCCATCGTGGTGGTCGGCCGGTTGCCAAGTCCGAGTCCCTGGTACGTGAAACTCAATTTTCCGGTCATCCGGTGATTACTCCAGACTGCGACTTGATCAACTCGTCATCAATTGTATAGAGGTCCGGCACGCCCAACGTCCGAGTTGATCCAACAAAAGAGCTCTACGGCGTCGATTTCGCGGCAGGTTGCGTACCTTGTATGATCGTGCTATTCAGAACATGGCCTTCGGGAATCCACCGCATTGCGGAGAATCGGTATGAAGCTCATTTCATCCTTGATCGTCTGTCTGGCGCTGTCAGCGTGCGCCACGGATTATGCGTCGCAGCTTTCTGAACCCAATTTCGGGTATCGCGCCATGCATTACTCGGAACAAAACTTGGATCCGGCCATGCTAATGAACGGCATATACGCGTCAAGGCAACTGAATGGTCCGTCAACGCCTCTGCAGGCATTCTGCTCCACTGATTATCGTTGTTCACAGCAATCGCAATTGCAGTCCTCCGGATGGGACCCGTAAGCTAAGATTCCAGCCCGAGCGCTTTGATCAATTCTGCCGGCGGCCCGTCGAAGCGCGTGAGCGGCACATTGCCGATATAGTTCAAGTCCTTCCGGCCGGCGGGTGTTGAATAAAATCCGCCGGCGGTCAAGTCGCGAAACAGCGCGAAGAACTTTGCGGCATCTCCATGCGCGGGCGCTGCGCGCGATTCCTCGCAGATGTCATCGCAAATCGCATGCTGTGACGTGCTGTCGAGATCCGCAAATCCCTTGGCAAACCGGCGGCCGGCCTCGGCATCCAACCACGCCAATCCATGCTGCACGATCGTGCGGTCTTCTTGGTGGCGAGGATACGGCGCGCTCACCCATTCATCGATGAAATCGATCACGCCGACAGCCGACGCGCTCGCGGAGTGATCATCCGCCGGAATGATGATGTCCGCCAGGATGACGGCGAGGTGCCGCTCGGCCGCCGTGAAGGTCAGCGGCCACAACTCGCCGGGACGATAAGTTGCAACGAGGTTCGGATCGGTGCCGTAACCTCGTGCCGTCGTCGCGGCATGGACTCGTGCCGCCGCGACGGTGTCAGCTCGCGCGCCGCGTCCGCCCTTCAGCGGCCACGCCGCCCCGGCGGCCAGCACCCACTTGATGGTCGTTCGCCGATCCATTACAACTCCTTTCGCCCCATTACAACTCCTTCCGCCGCATGCGCTCGAGAATCTGGTCTGACGCGCGCCACGCCAAAGCCATGATGGTGAGCGTGGGATTCTTGTCCGCGTTCGAGGCGAACACTCCGCCGTCGGCGACGACGAGATTGTCGACATCCCAGGTCTGGCCCCAAGAGTTCGTCACCGACGCTTTGGGATCGGATCCCATGATGGCGCCGCCGACTTCGTGGATGATGGACCCGCCCGGGGCGATGGCCTTGGCGCCGTCGGTTTTTACCGTGCCGTGGACCCGCCCGCCCATCGCCTCGATGATGTCCGCAAAGGTGCGTTGCATGTGGGCGGCCTGGCGCCGCTCATGCTCCGACCATTGCCAATGAAAACGCAGCACGGGGATTCCCCACTTGTCCTTCATCATGGGATCGATCTCGCAATAGGATTGATCGTTCGGGATCATCTCCCCGCGCCCGTCGAAACCGACGAAAGATCCGTAATACCGGCGCACGTCTTGCTTGAACTTCACCCCGTAGCTGCCGCCGGTCAGCCACTCGAGGCCGGCGCCGGTGCCATGTCCCGGCATGCGTTTGCCGCCGCCGAATTCGATATGGTAGCCGCGCGCGAAATCGAGTTTGCCGGCGTGCTGCTCCTGATACAGCCACCAGGGGACATACATCTGATGGCCGTCCGCGGCGTCCTCGTTCATCGGCGGAAGGCTCTCGAGCAGCGGAATCTGGCCGCTCACCGTGCTGCCGACCGTGTCCATCAAGTAGCGACCCAACTTGCCGCTCGAATTGGCGAGTCCATCCGGAAACCGCGCGCTCTTGGAATTGAGCAGAATGCGCACCGACTCGCAGGCACTCGCCGCCAGTACCACCACCCGCGCGGCGGCATGCTGATGTTTCCCGTTCGTGCGGTCGACGAAACTCACGCCGTTCGCCCGGCCGTTGCGCCCGAGGGTGACCTCGTAAACCATCGCGTCGGTTCGGATGTCGAGGTTGCCGCTGGCGAGCGCCGGCGGCAAATGCACGGTGGTCGACTGGTAGTTGGCGCGGATGGCGCAGCCGCGCCCGCACGAGGTCGCCCACAGACAGGCCGCGCGCTTCTGCATGTCCTCGGCGATGATTTTCTGCGCCGTGGCATTGCCGGGATGCAGGCGTGCCGGTGAATGCTTGAAATCGAGCGGTTGGGTCAACACCGCGCGATGCCCGGGAATCACGGGTATGCCTAGACGCTTGGCACGTTGCGCGACCAACAGGTCGCTCACCAGCGGCTTGGGCGGCGGCAGCAGGCAGCCCGGCGAGGAATTCGGTGTGTTCTCGAGACCCTCGTTGCTGCCGTAAACGCCGATCAGCAACTCCACCTTGTCGTAATACGGCGCGATGTCCTCATACGAGATCGGCCAATCCAATCCCAACCCATCACGAGTCTTCGGTTTGAAATCGTAGGGGCCGTTGCGCAAGCTGATCCGCCCCCAGTGATTCGTGCGGCCGCCCAGCATGCGCGCGCGCCACCACTCGAAGCGGCCTGCATCCTCTTCGCTCGCACGCGCATAGGGTTCACCGGGCACCTGCCACCCGCCGTCCACCGTCGCGTCATAGAACCCAAAGGGTTTCTCCGGCGTGCTCGCCGCCCCGAGCGGCGCCAAATCCGGCGTCTGAAACATGGGCGTTTCGGTTTCGGGCACATACTTGCGCCCGGCCTCGAGCATGAGCACCTTCGCGCCATCCATGCAGAGCGTATAGGCCGACTGGCCGCCGCCCGCTCCGGAACCGACCACGATGACATCGTAGACGCTCTTTTGATTTTTCTCGGTCACAAACACGGGCCACCCCTCTCTTGCCCAGCGGCCTAAGCTGCCGACACTAACACCGCCGCGTCCGCGAAGCGAACCAGCAGCCTACGGGCGCATCGATATGCGTAGAATGACGCCGCAGCGTTGCATCGGGGGAGCGACAATGACAGTTGACAGCACAACGTCCGCGATCGGCAAGCGGGCGAAGCACGTCGCTCGCTTGGGCACGGCCCGCGTGCTTGGCCTCGGGTTGCTGCCGATCGCGCTGCTGCTGATTGCGTCGCTGCCCTCTGAGACTTCGAGCGCACGCACTCCGTCGGCTCCTCCGGATCCGCCGCAAGCGCTGTTCAAAGACTTGTTCGTGGCCGTTCAAGAGGAGCAAATCTTTCCCGACGGCAAAGTGTTTCCCGACGCGGTGCCCAAGGCAGCGCCGGACGACATCCTCAAGGACTACCACGCGGCGCAGCCCAATTCGCCGGATGCGCTCAAGGCATTCGTCGAGTCGCATTTTGCGTTGCCCTCGCAGATCGAAGGAGCGGCATCGGCGCCCAACCAGACCTCGATCACCGCGCACATCGATGGTCTCTGGGACGTCCTCACCCGCAGCTCCACGGCCGCGCCGGCGAATTCTTCCTTGCTCACCCTGCCGCAACCCTATGTGGTGCCGGGCGGGCGCTTTCGCGAAATGTACTACTGGGATTCGTACTTCACGATGCTGGGGCTCGCCGAAAGCGGCCGCCAGGACCTCGTGGGCGGCATGGTCCGCGACTTCGCCTATCTCATCGATACCTTCGGACACGTGCCGAACGGCGCGCGCACGTATTATCTCAGCCGCTCGCAGCCGCCGTTCTTTTTCGAGATGGTCGCACTGACCGCGCCCGATGATCCGGCCGCGGCATTCGCCGCTTATCTGCCCCAGCTGCGCCGTGAATACGCGTTCTGGATGGAGGGTGCGCAGAGCGTGCTCGCCGGCAAACCCCACCGGCACGTGGTGGCGATGCCGGACGGCTCGGTGCTCAATCGTTTCTGGGACGATCGGGACACACCGCGCGATGAGTCGTATCGCGAAGACACGGAACTCGCGCGCGCGACCAAGCGTCCGGCGCCCGAATTGTTTCGGGACATCCGCGCCGCGGCGGAAAGCGGGTGGGACTTCGGGTCGCGCTGGTTTGCCGACGGCCGCACACGCGAGACCATCGACACCACGGACATCGTGCCGGTGGACCTCAACAGTCTGCTGTTCGGTCTGGAGAACGCCATCCGCGCCGGCTGCGAGCGCGGCGGAGACAAGGCCTGCGCGGGCGAATTTGCGGAACGCGCCGCCAACCGGCGCCGCGCCATCGATCATTATCTTTGGGATGCCGATCGGGGTGCCTATCTCGACTATGGCTTGACCCCCGGCGCACGGATGCCCCTGGTGTCAGCGGCGACACTGTATCCGCTCTTCGTCTCTTTGGCCTCGAAGGACCAGGCGGCCGCGGTCGCGAACATCACCGCGCGAGAATTGCTCAAGGCCGGCGGTATCGTGACGACGACGCTCGCGACCGGCCAGCAATGGGATTCTCCGAACGGCTGGGCGCCGCTGCAGTGGATCGCGATCTCCGGGCTGCGCGGCTACGATGAGGCGCCCCTCGCCGCGACCATCGCGTGCCGGTGGATGGCGAACGTCAATGAGGTCTACCAGCACAGCGGCAAGCTGGTCGAGAAATACGATGTCGTGACCGTGGGGCGCAGCGGCGGCGGCGGCGAATACCCCTCGCAAGATGGTTTCGGCTGGACCAATGGGGTCATGCGCAAGCTCATGGCGCTGTATCCCGCCGACGCCGACCTTGCATCACCGGCGCTCTGTCGGAGCTAGTTCGCACCACAGCGGTGCACAACCCGCGCGATCGCCCGCGCGGCCTGCGTTTTGGCGCCTTTCATCTTGCACTTCCGCGCATTTCAAATAAGTATGCGCGGGTGCGTAAACCCCTTCTTGAACGTGTGCGCGCTGATTGGCCGAACGCCGTGGTGATCGCCTACACGCTCTGTGGCTGGCCGCTCGGCATTTGGCTGCTGACGCGTCCGGAAATTGTGCAGAACGCGCTCGGCGTGCTGCTGACCGCACACACGCTCATCTACTCGGCGTACGTGATCCACGACTGCGCGCACCACGCGGTGTTCTCCACGGCCAAGAGCAACGATCGGCTCGGCGTGCTCATGAGCTGGATCAATGGCGCGTGTCTCGCAGATTATTCGCGCCTCAAGAGAAAGCATCTGCGCCATCATTCGGATCGCCTCGACGTCGTGACTTTCGATTACCGCGCCGCCTTGAACCGGGCGCCCGCTTGGGCAAGGCGCAGCGCCCTGGCACTCGAATGGGCCTATGTGCCGAGCGTCGAATTCTTGATGCGCGGAATGATCGTGGCGGAACCGTTTTCCTCCGGCACGCCTCGCGAGCGCATTCGTGTGGTCGCGTTGTTGACGCTGCGGGTGGCCCTCTTCGCGGCGCTCGCGTGGATGTCGCTGAAGGCTGCTCTTTTGTACGCCCTCGCCTACATGATCTTTCTCACCGTGCTGCGCTTCATGGATGCGTTCCAGCACACCTATGAAGTGTTCGTATCGCGCTCCTTGAAGGCCGCGCCCGCCGACCCGCGGCGCGATCTGCGGTACGAATACGAGAACACCTATTCGAACCTGATCGCCGAGCGCTGGGGTTGGCTCAATCTGTTGGTGCTCAATTTCCCCTATCACAATGCCCACCATGTACGCCCGAGCATGCCCTGGCACCGACTGCCCGCGCTGCATGCCTCGCTCTACGGCGAGAAGGACCCGCAAGTGATCACCTGCCGCGAACTGGCGAGGAGCTATCATCGGCACCGCGTGGCGCGCATCTTGGCGCAGCATTACGGCTCGGTCTCGGCCACCGGCGACCGCGTCGGGGGATTCTTGGGAGCCGTCGGGGTCTCTTTTTTGACCGCCGTTTGACCGCCGTTTGAGCGTCGGTCGAAGGGGCCCCCGTAGCGCCCATGCGACAGAATGCCTCCCTGTAATAATGCGGAAAGCCTTACTCCGGCGCACAATACAGATATAATGTGGCTGCTCGCCCACACGAGGGGCGATGCGGATGGTAACAATCGGTCGGTTCTCTGGCTCAGAATCGCCCCGTCCATGAAGAGATTGAACCAAGAGAATTGAGAGAGGGAGTTGGTATGACCATTCGACGTTTGCCTTGGCGACGAGGCGTTGCATTAGTGTGGGCCGTTTCCGGCGTGATCCTGGTCGGGACAACCCGGGCCGAGGAGACGACGAGCCAGCCGGTCCTCACCGAGATCATCGTCACCGCGCAGAAGCGCGAGCAAAATATCCAGGACGTGCCGATTTCGGTGATCGCCCTGTCGGGTCAGCAACTCAAGGATGCCGGTGTCACCGACATCAAGAACTTGACCATCCTGACACCGGGTCTGACCGTCACTTCCACCACCACCGAAAACGTCACGACCGCGCGTATTCGCGGCATCGGCACGGTCGGCGACAACCCTGGCCTCGAGTCCTCCGTCGGCGTCGTGATCGACGGAGTCTACCGTCCGCGCAACGGCGTCGGTTTCGGCAATCTGGGTGAAATCGAACAAATCGAGGTTCTCGAAGGGCCGCAGGGCGAGTTGTTCGGCAAGAACAACGATGCCGGCGTCATCAGCATCACCACCAAGCGCCCGTCGAGCACCTTCGGCGTGACGGCGGAAGCGACCTATGGCAATTACAACGACAAGGAGCTGTCGGCGTCGGTCACCGGCCCGCTCGGCGACATCTCCGCCGCGCGCCTCTACGTCGGCTATCAAAAACGCGACGGATTCGAATTGGTGAACGACGGTGTCGGTCCCAACACTGAAAATCGCGGCGGTGACCGCAATGTCTACACTTTGCGCGGCCAGTATCTGTTGACGTTCACCGACGATGTGAGCTTGCTGTTCATCGGCGACTATTCGAAGCGCAACGAAGTCTGCTGCCCCGCGGTGGTGACTTCCTCCGGCCCGTTCGCCGGCGTCGCCAACGCCGTCGCGGGTCTGCCGATCTTGGGCGGCGGCGGCACGGGCGCAGTGGCCGAGCCGACCTCCCCGCTCAATCCCTTCAACTACCGCGCCTATGCCAACCAGCCCATCACGCAGCGCATCCGAGACACGGGCGCATCCGCGGAGCTCGATTGGAATCTGGGTTTTGGCAAGTTGACGTCGATCACTGCATGGCGCGACAACACGATCGTCGCGGGCAATGACCTCGACTACACCGGCCTCGACATCCTCGAGCAGCCGAGCGGACTCGGCAATCAAACCGACTTCAAGCAGTTCAGCCAGGAAATTCGCCTGGCAGGGCGCAGCGGACCGCTCGACTGGCTGGTCGGCGGCTTTTTCTCGAACGAGATACTCGACACGGGCACCGATATCACCGCGGGCGATGCGTGGGATAGCTACATCAGCGGATTGGCGTCCGCCGCCGCCGGCGCCAATCCGCCGAATTTCTTCTTGATACCGGGACTGACCGGAAATCCGCCGCAAGGGACTTTCATTCCCGGCGTCTCCGGCGAAGCCGATTACTATCATCAGACCTCCAAGAGCTATGCCTTCTTCACCAACGAAACCTACAACATCGCGCGCGGCTTGGATTTGACCGGCGGACTGCGATTCACCTCGGAGAAGAAGAACGCGGATTCGAACTACGTGAGTCCGGATGGCGGCGCCGCGTGCGGACAGCTGCTGACCTCGCCCGGGGAGGCTGCGATTGCCGCCAACCCCGCGCTCGCCAATGAGAACGCATTTCTCATCGGCTACGGCTGCGCGACTCTCTTCAATCCGTTTTTTGCCGGCAAGTCGACCTCTCAATCCCTGACCGAAGGCAATGTGACGGAATCCGTGAAATTGTCGTATCACCTCAACGACGATGTGATGACGTATCTGTCATGGGCCAACGGCTACAAGGCCGGGGGATTCAATTTGTCCCGCACCACCTTTCCGGCGACCGCGGCGGATCCCGCCGGATTGGCGCCGAACTTCAACACGGCGTTTCCGCGCGAAACGGTTTCTTCCTGGGAACTGGGCATCAAGAGCGAGTTCCTCAACAGGACCTTGCGCGTGAACGCGGCCGCCTTCGATCAGAACTACACCGACTTTCAATTGAATACGTATACGGGCATTCAATTCGTGGTGAGCACGCTGCCGCGGGTGTCTTCCGACGGTGTCGAAATCGACACCGAATGGGCCACCCCCATCACGGGCCTGAGCCTGTCGGCGGGATTGACTTATGCCCTGACGGACATTCGTGAATTCGGCCCCGCCGCCAATCTGTTTGCGCCGCCGATCGGCGCGAACAATCCGGCTTACATCACGTATCCGGGTGAACATCGCCTGAACAACCGGCTCTCGTTCGCACCGCTCTGGTCGGGCGTGGCCTCGGCGAGCTACACGATTCCCCTGACCGATGCGCTGCAATTCCGCGCGATCGTCACCGACAAGTACGATTCGTCGTACAACACGGGCTCGGATTTGGATCCTCTCAAGCTGCAGGGCGGCTATGGATTGCTGAATGCGCGGCTCGGGCTCGGCGCGCCGGACGGCAAATGGACGGTGGAGATCTGGGGACAGAACCTGGCGGACAAGGGGTACTACCAGGTCGCCTTCGACGCGCCGATTCAATACGAGCAGATCGACGCGTTCCTGGGCGATCCGCGCACGTTCGGGATCACGTTCCGGACGAAGTTTTAAGAGCAGTTTTCTGGCAACGGAACGCACAGCGGCGGGCTCGATGCCCGCCGTTTTTTTGTAGGCGACGTTTTCTGCGAGGTGAATCGATGGCGAGCACACCGCTTCCAATGAGCGAACCCGTGACGCGGCCCGCCTCGAACGCTGCGTTCGCCCTCTTCATTCTCTTCGCCATCAATCTGCTGAATTTTTTCGATCGCCAGTTGCCGGGCGCCCTGGCGGAACCGATCCGCAAGGAATTTCACCTGAGCGACACCGCCCTGGGGTTGCTGGCCACCGTGGCGACATTGATGTACGCCTTGGTCGGCCTTCCCTTGGGCCGACTCGCAGATAAACAATCGCGTACCCGACTCATCGCCGCCGGCACCGCGGTGTGGAGCGTGCTCACGGCCGCATCGGGCCTCGCGCAAAGCTATGTGCAGCTGTTCGTTGCGCGACTTGGAGTGGGCTTGGGTGAAGCGGTCTGCGCACCCGCCGGTCAATCCCTGATCGGCGACCTGTTTCCGCCACGGCAGCGCGCACGGGCCATGGGTGTATTCATGCTGGGGCTGCCGGCCGGCCTGTTCCTGGCGTATTTCAGCGCCGGCGCCATCGGCAGCGCGTTCGGCTGGCGCGCCGCATTTCTGTTCGCCTGCATCCCCGGATTGTTGTTCGCGTGGCTCGTGCTGCGGTTGTCAGAACCCGTGCGCGGTGCGCTGGACATCGTGCGATCGGCAGCGTCCGCCGACGGCTTGCACCAGTCGCCTTACGCGGCCGTGCTGCGGCTGCCGACGATGTGGTGGATCATCCTTTCCGGAATCTTTCACAACTTCAACATGTATGCCATCAACGCCTTCCAGACCCCGTTCCTGCAGCGATTTCACGAAATGAGCCTGCGCGACGCGAGCAATGTCTCCGCTTTTTCGGTGGGTGCGGTGGGCGCCATTGGCCTCCTCGCCGGCGGCTGGGCCGCGGACCGGTGGAGCACACGGCGCCGCGACGGCCGCCTGCTGGTGGCCGCCTGCTCGATGGCGATCGCGGCGCCCTGCATCTTCTTCGCGCTGAGCCAACCGAAGGGCGACATCGCCGCGTACATGATCTTCATGGCGATCGGCACGATGACCATGTTCGTGTACTACGCGACGGTCTACGCGGCCATCCAGGATGTCATCGACGCGCGCCTGCGCGGCACGGCGGTCGCGATCTATTTCTGCGCCCTGTATGTCTTTGGTGCGAGCCTCGGCCCGCTCGCCATGGGAATGCTGAGTGATCACTTCGCGCATCGCGCCATGCACGCCGCGGGGGCCAGCGCCATGACCGAGGCATTCAAGGCGGTCGGACTGCACAGCGCCCTGTACGCCGTTCCGGTGCTCGCGGTGCTGGCGGCGCTGGTGCTCTTCGCCGCGTCGCGAACCGTGGAGGGAGATATCCGCAAGCAGCAGGGCGTGCGCGGTTAGGGAGCGACGGCGATGTAGGCTGGCGCTGACAGAAGATCGCCGAAGCCGATAGTTGCCGGGGTGCCTCAAGAGGGAAAGAATTGCGCGCTGTTTCAAGCACTCATCCACCACTCGCTCAAGGATTTCGCATGCCAACGCAAATTTGGAAGCCCCTCGTCCTCGCCCTGGCAACATGTTCGCTGACCGCCCTGGTTCCGCTGACTGTGAGCGCTCAGGATCGCCCGCAAGACCACCAGGATCAGCGGCCCGACGATCATGCCAAGCCGGATGATCACGCGGCGATGAGACGAGATGACCATCATGACGACAACCGGCCCGACCCCGCCACCCAGTATCGCCACGATCATCCGCATGCATCGGCGCGTTGCCATGATGGCTTCTTCACCAACACCCACGATCGCGGGCGAGCCTGCAGCAAGCACGGCGGCATCGACGTTTGGCTGGCGCTCTAAGACCTAATGCGGGTGCTCAGTCTCCTCATCGTGGCTGAGTCCCGCGCCAGGGCCTCCACCGCCGGCCCCACCTCCCAGGCCGCCTCCGCCCTGCTTCGCGCCATTCTTGTCGCCCTCTTTGCCGCCCTTGACGGGCGTCGCGCGCGAAGGCCCCTGCTTCGGAATCAAGAGTTGCGAGGGTACCGGGTCTAGATCCAATACCTGTCGGATGAAATCGCGCAGAGAGACCACCAGTGCAGCAGTCTCCACGGGGCGCCCGGCGGCGAGTTCGGCGGCGGCGGTGGCAGCCAGCCGCACCTGCTCTTCGGTGCCGAGAAGAATGATGTCGGACAGCGACGCTTCGACCGCGTCGCGAATACGCCGCGAGCGATCGGAGCCCGGCCGTGCTCTATCCGCGGGCGGCGCATCGATCCCGCGATCAGCCGCGACATGCGCATCGCGTTTCAAATCCCCAAGATGAGCGGGATCCACCGCAAGATTGCCGGTGAAGGAACCGCCCAACGTCTTATAGGCTGCAATCAGCGTGCGCAAGCGCTCGTTGATCTGGCGGTTTTCCCGCTCGCGGCGCTGCTGTATCGTCTGCATCGCGAGCAGCCGGATGCCGACTCCGATGAGGGTGATCACACTGAGCCCGAGCAGAGTCGACAGCAGCGCCTGCCAGGAGGTGAAGTCTAGACTACGCACGACTGTACGTCAGGCCGGTTTCAGCGCGTCCCGGTTCCTCACTCGATCACCACCACCACCTTGCCTCGCGCCTCGCGCGAGCCCAACCGCGCAATCGCCTCGCCGCCGCGCGCGAGCGGAAAATGCTCGGTCACCGCGGGCTTGATGCGACCCTCCCGGTACATCGCCATCAGCGCCGCGACATTCGCG
>Ga0181537_10002456_pt1 | contig 16254 bp, 13 predicted proteins | sample PEATcosm2014_Bin_39_FD_119765 | JGI IMG/M metagenome (GOLD analysis project Ga0181537, IMG submission 119765) | Peatland microbial communities from MTU Mesocosm Facility, Houghton, MI, USA - PEATcosm2014_Bin23_10_metaG | ecosystem: Environmental > Terrestrial > Soil > Wetlands > Peat | place... | reverse complement strand
GGGAGGAAAGTCCGGGCTCCACGGAAAGCACGGTGCCGGTTAACGGCCGGCGGGGGCGACCCCAGGGAAAGTGCCACAGAAAATATACCGCCGCGCCTCCTCGGAGATGCGGCAAGGGTGAAATGGTGCGGTAAGAGCGCACCGCGTCGCCAGTAATGGCGATGGCAGGGAAAACCCCACCGGGAGCAAGACCAAGTAGGAGCGGCAGGCACGGGCAACCGTGCCGGGCGTGCTTTCGCGCCGCCGCTCGGGTCGGTCGCGCGAGGCGTTCGGCAACGAACGTCCCAGATGAATGGCCATCCCCACCCTTCAAGGTGGGACAGAACCCGGCTTACAGACCGTCTGGCTTATTCAACCTGTGGTGAACAAATAGAGAACAAACTATTCGCTAGTAGTGGGCGAAGCTATATCCTGTGTCTCGGCAGGTGATTCCAATCGAACATTTTGAATCTAATAGCATTACTAGAATCTAGTATTGACGGCCCATAAATTCCCATGTTATCCCAATATCACCCAAGACGTGCGCCGTCGTGGGGGGAACTCGGCGGCGCAAACCGGGCCCGCCCTTTGCCGGGCGTCTGTGGGTGAGCGTTGGGGGAAGTGAGTGGAACTGTTTCTGTCCACTTTCGTGAACAAGGTCGACCGCAAGGGGCGTGTTTCTGTGCCGGCGACCTTTCGCTCTACTCTAGCCACGCATCGCCATCCCAATCAGGTGGTGCTGATCCCTTCGTTCAAATACGAGGCGATTGACGGCACGGGCAGCGATCACCTGACCGAGATGATGGAGGGTTTGAATACCCTTGATCAATATTCGGACCGTCGCGACGACCTAGCCTTGGTATTCGCCGAGTCGAGATCTTTGCAGATCGACGGCGAAGGGCGAATCGTCTTGCCTGAAGAGCTGAAGGACCACGCGTCGATCAACGACGAAGTCGCCTTTGTCGGCCTCGGCACGATGTTCCAGCTATGGGAGCCGCAGCGGTTCAACACACATCGCGCCGCTGCCCGCGAGCGCTCGCGCCGCGGCGGCGCGACACTCCCCGCCGGCGGCCCCCGCGAGCCCCGATGACGATCGCCGCGCCGGGTCAAGCCCCAAGTCAAACCCCGCGGCACATCCCGGTGCTTGTCGACGCGGTCTTGGCCGCGCTCACGCCGCACGATGACGGCATCTACATCGACGCAACCTTTGGCGCCGGCGGCTATAGCGAGGCACTGCTCGGCGCCGCGCGTTGCCGCGTCTTCGGCATCGACCGCGACCCCGACGCGGTCGCGCGCGGTCGCGCGCTCGCTGAAAAGCACGGCGGCCGGCTGACCCTGATCACCGGGCCGTTTGGCGACATTGAGCGGCTGATCGGGCCGTTTTCGCCCGGCCCGATTGCCGGCATCGCATTTGATCTTGGCGTATCGTCGATGCAGCTCGACGAGGCCGAACGCGGGTTTTCGTTTCGTCAGGACGGGCCGCTCGACATGCGGATGAGCCGCGAGGGCGCGAGCGCCGCCGAGCTGATCGCGCGGGTCTCCGAGCGCGAGCTTGCAGCGCTGATCCAGGCGCTCGGCGAAGAACGTTTCGCCGGAAGGATCGCGCGCGCCATCGTCGCGGCGCAGCGCCGTCAGCCGCTCGCCACGACCGGCGAACTGGCCGATATCGTGCGTGGCGCCATCCCACGCCAGAGCGCGCGGCGCGAGCCCGGGCTCGACCCGGCGACCCGCACCTTCCAGGCGCTGCGCATCGCGGTTAATGACGAGCTTGGCGAATTGGATCGCGGGCTTGCCGCGGCCGAGCGCCTGCTGATGCCGGGCGGGCGGCTCGCCGTCGTGTCGTTCCACTCGCTGGAGGACGCTCGGGTCAAGGCATTCCTGCGTCAGCGCAGCGAAGTGACGCGCGGCTCGCGCCATTTGCCGCCGCTTCCAGGCGGTCCGGCGCCGAGCTTTGTCGTACACACGCGCCGGCCGGTGCGGCCCGGTGCCGCGGAGATCGCGCGCAATCCTCGCGCCCGCTCGGCGCGGCTGCGCGCAGCCGAGCGCACGGCGGCGGCGCCTTTCGCGGAGGCGCGGCGATGACCCGGCTCGGCGGCGTCTTCTGGTTCATCCTCGTCATTGCCTCGGGGATTACCAATTTCCTCGTCAAACAGACGGTGCAAAACCTCGACGACCAGCTCACCAGCGTGCGCCGCCAGACGGTCGCGGAGCAGAAGAAGATCCACGAGCTGACCGCCGACTGGACCTATCTGAACCAGCCCGAATTGTTGACCGACCTCAACAACCGCTATGTCCACCTGTCGCAGATGTCGCCAAAACAGGCGCAAATCAGCCTCGACAGCATCCCGCTACGGCCGGCCTTGTCGACACCGCTGGACACCGCACCGCAAGTCGCCGCGGCTGCGCCGCCGCCCCCGGCAACCACGCCGGTCGCGTCACCCGTCGAGCCGGCACCCCCCGCCCGCGCGCCGATCGTGCCGGTGTCGGCCACGGTTTCCGCCCGCGTCGCGGCCGCGCCGGCGGCAAGCGAGCCGCCGCCTGTCCGCGCGACGCCACCTGCGCACGCCGCCTCGCTCGACGCGGTGTTCGCCCAAGTCGCGGGGGATCGCTGATGTTGTCCGCCCAACGCCTTGACGATAATCCGTGCCGGCCGCGGCATTTCAAGCCGCCGCCCTGCGCCCCGGTCGTCGCCGACCCGGCCGTGGCCGAACTGCTCGAAGCCACGCGCACCCGCCTGTTGCTCGCGGCCTCGCTGTTCGCCCTCGTGTTTCTGGTGGTCATCGGCCGGCTGGTCGATGTCGTCGAGGTCGCTGGCGCCGCGCCCGATCCGCATGTCGCGCGCGCCCGGCTCGTCACGCCGCCGCCCCCGCCGCGGGCCGATATCGTCGATCGCAACGGCACACTGCTAGCGACCAATCTCGACAGCCCGGCGCTTTACGTCGATTCAAAGGAAATGATCAAATCCGGTGAAAACCCGGACGAAGCGACGCGGTTGATCAGCACGGCGCTGCCCGATCTCTCGCCGGCGGACATTCGCGGCAAGCTGACCTCCGGCCGCAGCTTTGCCTATCTGAAGCGATCGTTGACGCCGCGCCAGGAATACGCGGTCAACAATCTCGGCATTCCCGGCATCCAATTCAGCGCTGCCGAGCGGCGCGTCTATCCGCTGGGTGATCTGGCGGCGCATACCGTCGGCTACTGCAATATCGACAATGTCGGCGAGGCCGGCGTGGAACGAGGCCTGAACCCGACGATCAAGGATCGCGGCGGCCCGGTCACGCTCGCTCTCGACGCGCGCGTGCAATACGTCCTCAAGGACGAATTGCAGCATGTGATGGACCAGTTCAGCGCCAAGGGCGCTGCCGGCATCATCATGAACGTAAACACCGGCGAGATCGTGGCCATGGCCTCGCTGCCCGATTTCGACCCGAACCATCCGCCTTCGACCAATCCGAAGACCGCGACACCCGAGGATAACGACCGGATCTTCAACAAGGTTACCTCGGGCGAGTACGAACTCGGCTCGGTGTTCAAGATCTTCAATACGGCGATGGCGCTCGACAGCGGCGTCTCGACGATGACGTCGACTTATGACGCGCGAAACCCGATCGAGATCGGGCGGTTTACGATCGAGGATTATCACGGCAAGCATCGTTTCCTGAGCGTGCCCGAGATTTTTATGTACTCCTCGAATATCGGCTCGGCGCGGATGGCGATGGCGGCGGGGGCCGAGCGTCAGCGCGGCTTCCTCGACCGGCTCGGCCTGTTGAGCCCGGTGCCGATCGAACTCGACAAGGTCGAGGTCGGCCGGCCGCATTTCCCCAAGGAATGGCGCCCGGTCAATGTGATGACGATCGCCTTTGGCCACGGTATCGCGGTGACGCCGCTGCACATGATCACGGCGACCGCGGCAATCATCAATGGCGGCATCCTGCATCCGCCGACAATGCTCAAGGTGCCCGACGGCGCCAAAGTGCCGGGGGTGCGGGTCATCTCGACCAAGACCTCCGACCAGATGCGCAAGCTCTTCCGCTACGTCGTCGAGTTCGGCACCGCAAAGTTCGCCGAGGCGCCCGGCTATGTCGTCGGCGGCAAAACCGGAACGGCGGAGAAAAATCTTCACGGCCGCTATGAAGAGACAAAGCTGGTGTCGTCGTTTATCGGTGCGTTCCCGATGAACGACCCAAAATATGTCATGCTGACCCTGGTCGACGAGCCGAAGGGCAATAAGGAGAGCCACGGCTACGCAACAGCCGGCTGGACCGTTGCACCGGCGACCAGCCGGATCATCGAACGGATCGCCCCGCTGTTGGGGGTCGCGCCACAGGACGAAAAATCGCCGCAAATCACCCAGGCCCTGCAGATAGAGAGCCTCGCCGGTAAAAAGATTGAAGATTACTGAGCTGTTCGATTTCGACGCCGCCCCGATCACGGCATCGCCTACCGCCTCGCTCGGGGCCGCGCCGCTCCAAAATCTGGAAATCACCGGAGTTACTGCGGATTCGCGATTGGTTCAGCCCGGCTTTTTGTTTGCCGCGCTGACCGGCGTCGCGACCGACGGCCGCCGTTTTGCCGGCGAGGCGGTGCGCAAGGGCGCGGTTGCGATCCTGACCGACGACGCGGCCGCCCTCACCCTCGATGCCTCAGCGCGCAGCCGGATCGCCGTGATCACCGACACCAACCCGCAGCGCCGCCTGGCTCTGCTGGCGTCGCGTTTCTATCCGGATCGGCCCTCGGTGATCGCGGGTGTCACCGGCACCAATGGCAAGACCTCGGTCGCCCATTTCACACGGGAGATCTGGCAGGCGCTCGGCCATGCAGCGGCGAGCCTCGGCACGCTCGGCTGGGTGCTCGGCGGCGAGCGGCATCCGGGCGCGCTGACGACGCCGGACCCGGTGGCCTTGCATCGAACCTTGAGTGATCTTGCCGGGCGCGGCGTCGGCCACGCGGCGATCGAGGCGTCGAGCCACGGGCTCGCGCAGCATCGACTCGACGGAATTGAGTTTGCGGCCGCCGCGTTCACCAACCTGACCCGCGATCACCTCGACTATCACCGCGACATGGACTCCTACCGTTCCGCCAAGGATCGCCTGTTTACCGCGCTGCTCGCACCTGGCGGCAGCGCCGTTCTCAACGCCGATAGCCCGGAATTCGCCCGGCAAGTCGCGATACTGACCGCGCGCGGTCACAAAATCATCGCCTACGGCGAAAGCGAGGCCGCCGATCTCCGGCTCGTCGCCCGCGAACCGCGCCATGACGGGCAGCGCGTCACACTGAGCCTTTACGGCATGCTGAATGCGGTCGAGCTCAGGCTGATCGGCGATTTCCAGGCGATGAACGTGCTGGCCGCGCTCGGTCTCGCGATCGCGACCGGCAGCGATGTCGCCAAGGCGGCGGCGGTGCTCCCGGCGCTGACGACGGTCCCGGGGCGCATGCAATTCGTCGGCGAGTGGAACGGCGCGGCGATCTTTGTTGACTATGCGCACACGCCCGATGCGCTCAAGACCGTGCTAGCCGCCGCGCGACCCCACGCCAAGGGACGGCTGGCCGTCGTGTTCGGCGCGGGTGGCGATCGCGACCCCGGAAAGCGCCCGCTGATGGGGCGAGCCTGCGCCGATGGCGCCGACATTCTTTATGTTACCGACGACAATCCGCGCGGCGAAAATCCGGCGGCGATTCGCCGAGCGGTCCTCGACGCGGCGCCCAATGCGCGCGAAATCGGCGACCGGCGCGCCGCGATCCACGCCGCGATCGCCGCGCTCGAACCGGGTGACGTGCTGATCATCGCCGGCAAGGGACACGAGACCGGGCAGACCGTCGGCCGCGAAATCCTGCCGTTTGACGATGCCATCGTCGCGCGCGAAGCAATTCCGGGGGCGATCCCTGGAACAATTCCCCTGCGAACCCCAACGTGAGCGCGCCCGATGACGGGTTGTGGCCCCGCGGCGATACGGCTATGCGTTACGCGCAGGCCGCTCGCGCGGCGTTGGCCCCGGCCGCACCTTAAGAAAACAAATCGCATGCTCTATCTGCTGCTCTATCCGTTTGCCGACGATTTTCACGCTTTAAACCTGTTCCGCTACATCACGTTCCGATCGGGTGGAGCGGTCGTCACCGCGCTCTTGATCAGCTTTATCTGCGGCCCGTCAATGATCGCCTGGCTCAAATCGAAGCAGGGCGACGGTCAGCCGATCCGCGATGACGGGCCGGCGAGCCACGTGGTGCGCAAAAAGGGCACGCCGACGATGGGCGGCTTTCTGATCCTGACGGCGCTGACCCTGTCGACGCTGTTATGGGCCGATCTGAGCAATCTTTATATTTGGATCGCGCTGTTGGTGACGGTCGGGTTTGGCCTGATCGGTTTTTTTGACGATTACCGCAAGCTGACCCGCCGCTCCCATCGCGGCGTCTCGGGCCGGGTCAAGCTGCTGCTCGAATTTGCGATCGCCGCCGCGGCATGCATCGCGCTCGCGACGATCGCGCACCAGCCCTTCGCCAATCAGGTCGCGGTGCCGTTCTTCAAGAACGCGCTGATCGATCTCGGCTGGTTTTTTGTTCCGTTTGGCGTGTTCGTGGTCGTCGGCGCATCGAATTCGGTCAATTTGACCGATGGGCTCGACGGCCTCGCGATCGTGCCGACGATGATCGCCGCCGGGTGTTTTGCCTTTATCGCCTACATGGTGGGGAACGCGACCTTTGCGGCCTATCTTCAGCTCTATCACATCCCGCGCGCGGACGAGCTCAGCGTGTTTTGCGCGGCGATCATCGGCGCCGGCCTCGGCTTTCTGTGGTTCAACGCGCCGCCGGCGATGGTCTTTATGGGCGATACCGGCTCGCTGTCGCTGGGCGGCGCGCTCGGCGCGATCAGCATCATCACCAAACACGAGCTGGTGCTCGCAATCGTCGGCGGACTTTTTGTGCTCGAGGCGGTGTCGGTGATCGTCCAGGTGGCCAGTTTCAAATTGACCGGTCGGCGCGTCTTTCGCATGGCGCCGCTGCACCACCATTTCGAGCAGAAGGGCTGGGAGGAGCCGACTGTTGTCATCCGTTTCTGGATCATCGCCTCGATCCTGGCCCTTGCCGGGCTCGCGACGTTGAAGCTGCGGTAGGACACGATGATTACCGTGCCCGGATTTGAGGGAAGAAAGGTCGCGGTGCTGGGCCTCGCCCGCTCCGGGCGCGCGGCGGTCAAGGCGCTCGCCGATGACGGCGCCGCGGTGCTGGCATGGGACGACAGCGACAAGACCCGCGCCGCGCTCGGCAGCGAAATCCCGCTCCACGACCCGGCGCAGATCGATTGGCGCGACATCGCCGCTCTGGTGCTGTCGCCAGGCATCCCGCACAGCTTCCCGCAACCGCACCCGGCGGTGGTCGCGGCCCGCGCCGCCGGCGTGCCGATTATCGGCGACATCGAATTGCTCGGACGCGCGCAGCCCGATGCCCGGTATATCGGCATCACCGGCACCAACGGCAAATCGACGACCACCGCGCTGATCGGCCATATCCTCGCGACCGCCGGCAAGACGGTCGAGATCGGCGGCAATCTCGGCCCGCCGGCGCTCGGTCTCGCGCCGCTCGGCACCGGCGGGATCTATGTGCTGGAGATGAGCTCGTTCCAGCTCGAATTGGTCGAAACGCTCGCGTTCGACATCGCCGTCCTGCTCAACGTCACGCCGGACCATCTCGACCGCCACGGCGACATGGACGGTTATGTCGCCGCCAAGAAGCGCATTTTCGCGCGGCAAAAAGAGGGCGGCGCGGCGGTCATCGGCGTCGACGACGCGATCTGCCGCGAACTCGCCACCGCGCTGCAACGCGACGGCAAGGCGCGGGTCATGCCGATTTCGGTCCGGGACAGCGTGACGGGCGGCGTCTATGTCGAGGATGGCTGGCTGATCGACGCGCTCGACGGTTCGCCCGGGCGGGTTTTCGATCTGGCGCGCGCACCACGCCTGCCGGGCGCGCACAACGCACAGAACATCGCCGCCGCCTATGCCGTCGCCCGCCAGGCGGGCATCGCCGCCGACGCGGCGATCGCCGGAATGCAATCCTTTCCGGGCCTGGCTCACCGTCAAGAACTGGTAGATACGATCAACGACGTACGCTATATAAATGATTCGAAGGCTACTAACGCCGACGCTACCGAAAAGGCGCTCGCGTGCTACGAAGCGATCTACTGGATCGCCGGCGGTCTTCCAAAAGCAGGAGGGATCACCTCGCTGGCGCCGTATTTCAAGCGCTTGCGGCATGCGTTTCTGATCGGTAGCGCGACGGGGGAGTTCGCGACGACGCTCGACGGCCAGGTTCCATACACGCGTTGCGGCGATCTCGCGACCGCCCTCGCGGCAGCCTCTGAACGAGCACGCGCGGAGCATGTTCCGCACGCCGTCGTCCTGCTGTCGCCGGCCTGCGCCTCCTATGACCAATTCCCCAATTTCGAGGTGCGCGGCGACACCTTCCGCCGTCTCGTCGGCGATCTGCCGGGCGCGCATTCATCGGGAGTGGGGACGCGGTGAGATTTGGCCGATGAGATTTGCTCGCGTCGATCAGAGCCCCGTCGCGCGCTGGTGGTGGACCGTCGACCGCTGGACGCTCGGCGCGTTGTTGGCGTTAATGGCGATCGGCGCGGTGCTGAGCCTGGCGGCGAGCCCCGCTGTCGCGGTGCGCATCGGCTACGAGCCGCTACATTTTATCAAACGCCATTTGCTTGCGGTGCCGGTGTCGATCGCGATCATGTTCGCGGTTTCGCTGCTGCCACCGCGCAAGGTTCGCCACGGCGCGTTCGTGCTGTTCGGCGTTGCGATGCTGATGCTGATTGCGACGCTCGCCATCGGCGTCGAGATCAAGGGTGCACGCCGCTGGATCGATGTGGCCGGACTGGGCATTCAGCCCTCCGAGTTGGTCAAACCCACCTTCGCGATCGTCGCCGCCTGGCTCTTCGCCGAGCAGCGGCGCAATCCGCGGTTCATGGGCAATTTGATATCGATCGGATTGTTCGTGGTGATCATGGCGATCCTGATTAAGCAGCCCGATTTCGGCATGGCGCTCGTTGTCGCGACAGTGTGGTTCGCGCAGTTCTTCATGGCTGGATTGCGGTTCTACTGGCTGGGCATCGGACTGGCCGGCGGTGCGTCGATGCTGTTCGCCGCGTATGAGTGGCTGCCGCACGTCACCGACCGGATCAACCGTTTTCTCGACCCTGCCGCCGGCGATTCGTATCAGATCAAGCGCTCGCTCGAAGCCTTTGCCAGCGGCGGCCTGTGGGGCAAGGGACCGGGCGAAGGCACGGTCAAGGACGTGCTGCCCGACGCACACGCCGATTTTGTCTTCGCCGTCGCGGGCGAGGAATTCGGCCTTATTTTCTGCGTGCTGATTGTCGGGCTGTTCGCGTTTGTCGTGCTGCGCGGGTTGTCGCGGCTGCTGCAGGAGCAGGACCAGTTCATCCTGCTCGCCGCGACCGGACTATTGATCCAGTTCGGTCTGCAGGCCGCGATCAACATGGCCTCGGCGCTGCACCTGATTCCAACCAAGGGCATGACCCTGCCGTTTCTCAGCTACGGCACATCGTCGATGATGGCGCTGGCGCTCGGTATGGGGATGCTGCTCGCGCTGACCCGGCGACGCTTGGGCGGAGACGAGTTGTGAGCCCGGCGGCTAGTGGTTCTACCTATGTCCTCGCCGCAGGCGGCACTGGCGGACATTTGTTTCCGGCGGAGGCGGTCGCGCGGCTCCTCGTCGCGAGCGGCGGCACGGTGCACCTGCTGACCGACCGGCGCGCCGACACCTTCGCCGCCGCCGTGCCGGGCGTGACGATCGATTTGGTGCGCGCCGGGAGGTTTGGCGGCGGGCCGCTGCACAAGGCATACGGCCTCGCGGAACTGGCGCTCGGCATGATGCAGGCGCGCCGCCTGTTGCGCCGGCTGGCGCCGGCCGCCGTGGTCGGGTTCGGCGGCTATCCCTCGGTGCCGACGATGCTCGCCGCCGCGCAGCTCGGCCTGCCGACCCTGATCCACGAACAGAACGTCGTGTTCGGCCGCGCCAACCGGCTGCTGGCGCCGCGTGTCCGCCGCATCGCCACGGGCTTTGCCGCGGTGCGGGGTTTGCGCCCCGCCGATCGTGGCCGCGCGACCCATACCGGCAACCCCGTGCGGCCGCCGATCCGCACCGTCGGCGCCACGCCGTACGCGCCACCGGACGGGGTCATCGAGCTGCTGATCGTCGGCGGCAGCCAGGGCGCGCGCATCTTTGGCGAGATCGTGCCGCCGGCGCTGGCCAGCCTGCCAGCGGCGCTGCGGAGCCGGCTGCGCGTCAGCCAGCAGGCGCGGCCGGAAGACAAGGATGCGGTCGCGGCAGAATACCGCGCGCTCGCGATCGATGCCGAAATCGAGAGTTTTTTTGGCGATATGCCGGCCCGGCTGCAGCGGGCGCATCTCGTGGTCTGCCGCGCCGGCGCCTCGACGATCGCCGAACTTGCCGCCGCCGGCCGGCCGGCGATCCTCGTCCCCTACCCGCACGCGATGGACGATCACCAAACGGCCAATGCCGGCGAATTTTCCGCGGCCGGGGCCGGCTGGGCGATGCCGCAGACCGCGTTCACCCCCGCGGCGCTCAGCGAGCGGCTGGCCGGCCTGCTCGCCGATCCCGCCGCGCTGATCAACGCCGCCACCGCAGCGCGCCGTTTCGCGCGCGACGACGCCGCGGAACGCCTGGCCGGGCTGGTTCGGGACCTGGCGACCGGACATAACGACGGCCATCCCCGCCGCGCCGGGGCATTGGAGCGCGCGGCATGAGGTCTCTCCCGCTGGGGCTCGGCCTCATCCACTTTATCGGCATCGGCGGCATCGGCATGAGCGGCATCGCCGAGGTGCTGCATAATCTCGGCTACAAGGTGCAAGGCAGTGATGTCGCCGCGGGCGGCAACACGCGCCGCCTCGAAGAACTCGGCATCCGCGTGATGATCGGCCACAAGCCCGAGAACATCGACGCCGCCGAGGTCGTCGTGGTCTCGTCGGCGATCAAGCCCGACAATCCCGAGATTGTCGCCGCCCGCGCGCGCCGTGTGCCGGTCGTGCGGCGCGCGGAAATGCTCGGCGAGTTGATGCGCCTCAAATGGGCGATCGCGGTCGCCGGCACCCACGGCAAGACCACGACGACATCGATGATCGGCGCGCTGCTCGAAACCGCGCTGCTCGACCCGACTGTGATCAATGGCGGCATCATCAATGCCTATGGCACCAACACGCGATTGGGCGATAGCGACTGGATGGTGGTCGAGGCGGACGAGAGCGACGGCACCTTTACCCGGCTTCCCGCGGCAATCGCGGTGATCACCAATATCGATCCCGAGCACCTTGATTATTATGGCGATTTTGCCACGCTGCAGCAGGCGTTCGAGGTTTTCGCCAGCAATATTCCGTTCTACGGTTTTGCGGTCTTGTGCATCGACCATCCGGTCGTTCAAGGCTTGATCCCGAAACTGTCAGAACGTCGCATCCGTACCTACGGCCTCAGCCCGCAAGCGGATATCCGTGCGACCAATATTCGTCTTGGATCCACCGGCAGCGAGTACGACGTCATTGTCGGCGATCGTGCGACCGGCGGGCAGCGCACCATCCGCGATCTTTTTCTGCCGATGTTCGGCGAGCACAACGTGCAGAACTCGCTGGCGGCTATCGCCGTCGCGGCCGAGATGGGGCTGTACGATTCGGTGGTGCGCGCCAGCCTCAAGAATTTCAAGGGCGTGCGTCGCCGCTTCACCAAAACCGGCGAGTGGAACGGCGTCGCGATCATCGATGATTACGGGCATCACCCGGTCGAGATCGCGGCGGTGCTGAAAGCTGCCCGCGCGGTGACCCCGGGCCGGGTCATCGCCGTCGTGCAGCCGCATCGCTACACAAGGCTGTCCGATCTGTTCGACGATTTCTGCACCTGTTTCAACGACGCGGACACGGTGATGGTCGCCGATGTCTATGCGGCCGGGGAGACGCCGATCGACGGGATCGATCGCGACGCGCTGGTCGCCGGGCTTGCCGCGCACGGTCATCGCGATGCAAGGGCGCTCGCCGACCCCACTGCGCTTGCCGCGACCGTGCGCGAGATCGCCAAGTTCGGCGACATCGTCGTCTGCCTCGGCGCCGGTTCGATCACCAACTGGGCCAATGCTTTGCCCGCCGAATTGGCGGCGGATGACGAGCGGAACCAGGTCGCATGATGGCGCCGGCCGCGGACACCTCCTCGAGCCTGATCGATCGGCTCCCGCCGGTACGCGGCCGGCTTGCCGCCGATGCGGCGATCGGGCCGCTGACCTGGTTTCGCGTCGGCGGGCCGGCGGAAATCCTGTTTCGCCCAGCGGACGAAGCCGATCTAGCCGATTTCCTAAAGGCACTGCCGGCGGAGATCCCGGTCACGGTGATCGGCGTCGGCTCGAACCTGCTGGTGCGCGACGGCGGTATACCGGGCGTCACGATCCGTCTTGGCCGGGGCTTTGCGGAAGTCGCGGTCGAGCGTGAAGAGGTTCGCGCCGGCGCCGGCGCGCTCGACCTCAATGTCGCGCTGGCGGCGGCCGAAGCCGGGATCGCCGGGCTTGAGTTCCTCTCGGGCGTCCCCGGCACGATCGGCGGCGGCCTCAGAATGAACGCCGGTGCCTACGGTGGTGAGATCAAGGACGTGCTGGTCCAAGCCGCCGCGGTTGACCGCACCGGCACGATCCACCGCGTCGCAGCCGCCAAACTGGGCCTATCTTATCGCCATTCCGACGCATCGGCCGACTGGATCTTCACCGGCGCCCTGCTGCGCGGCCGGCAAGGCGAACCCGTCGAGATCGCCCGCAAGATGGCGGAGATCAAGGCGGCCCGCGAAGCGTCGCAGCCGATCCGGGCGCGCACCGGCGGCTCGACCTTCGCCAACCCGCCCGGCCATCAGGCGTGGCGGCTGATCGACGAAGCGGGCTGCCGCGGTCTCGTGTGCGGCGGTGCGATGGTCTCGGAAAAGCACACCAATTTCCTGATCAACACCGGCAATGCTACCGCCGCCGATATCGAGGGGCTGGGCGAAGAAGTGCGGCGCCGGGTGCACGCCCAGTTCGGAATCGTGCTCGACTGGGAGATCCGTCGGGTCGGCTGGCATGTCGGGGACGCTGCGCGTGCCTAAAGCGACCCGCCCTCCCACCCCGTCCGCGACCGCGCGACCGCGCCGCCGGTCGACGCGCAGCCTGCGCCGCGTCGCGCTGATCGGCGCACCGCTGGCGCTGGTCGCCGGGCTCGCCGGCGGGGCGGTGCTGAGCGGCGCGCTGCCGGGGCACCGCACGAGCGCGGCGGCCCCGAGCCAGGGGTTTGCGCTATCCGCGATGTCGCTGAGCGCCAGGCTTGGCCTTGTCGTCACCGATATCGAGGTCGAAGGGCGCGCGACAACCGACATCGCGACGATCATCGCCGCGCTCGACGCGCATGCCGGGACGCCGATCCTGGCGGTCAGCCCCGCGCGCGCCAAGCAGCAGCTTGAAGCATTGCCGTGGGTTCGCTCGGCAGCGATCGAGCGCCGCCTGCCCGGGACGCTCTTCGTTCATCTCGTCGAGCGGCGGCCGCTCGCGGTGTGGCAGCACGACGGCAAGCAGGAGTTGATCGACCACGATGGCACGGTGATCCCGGTCACCGATTTGTCGCGCTTCGCGCAATTGCCGACCGTGGTCGGCGACGACGAGGCAAGGCGAGGCGCGGCACAGTTGCTCGACGTCCTGGCGAGCGAGCCCGAGCTGGCGGGCCGCGTCACCGCCGCGGTTTTTGTCGGCGACCGGCGGTGGAACGTGCGCATCGACAACATGATCGACGTGCTGCTGCCGGAGGACGATACGGCCGGCGCCTGGGCCAAGCTGGCGCAGCTCGAAACCGCCAACCGGATCCTGCAGCGCGACGTGCAGACGATCGATCTGCGGCTTCCCGACCGGCTGGTGGTGCGCGTCACCGACACCGCGCCCAAAGAAGCGCCGGCGGCCAAAAAACCTCATGCCGTGGGGAAAAGCACATGAACGCGGTAGCGACGACCGCCGCCAGATTGCGTCCCGGAACGCCGGGCCATGGCGCAGCCCCCCGGCCGCGCCCGCAGACGGCCCGCCCGCGCGGCAGTCTGATCGCCGGCGTCGATATCGGCTCGACCAAGATCTGCTGCTTTATTGCCCGCGTCGATGGCGCCGAGCCGAGCATCCTCGGCATCGGTCACCAGGTGTCGCGCGGCATCAAATCGGGCGCGATCATCAATCTCGACGAGGTCAGCGACTCGATCCGCACCGCGGTCCACGCCGCCGAGGAAATGGCCGACGAAACGATCGAGGGCGTCGCGATCAGCCTTTCTTCCGGGTTCGGCCCGTCGCGCATGGTCAAGGCCGAGATCAATGTCGGCGGGCGCGAGATCAGCGATGGCGACATGCGCCATGTGCTCGAACGCGGCTATGCGATGCGCGATGCGGGCGACCGGGCTGTCATCCATTCTTTCCCAGTCGGCTTTTCGATCGACGACAGCCGCGGCATCCGCGATCCGCGCGGCATGATCGGCACACGGCTCGGCGTCAACATGCACATCGTGACCGCGATGGCCGCCGCGGTGCGCAACCACAGCGCCGCGATCGCCCGCTCGATGCTCGAACCCGACGCTTTTGTCGTGAGCCCCTACGCGGCCGGGCTGTCCTGCCTGGTCGAGGACGAGATGAACCTCGGCGTCACGGTCATCGACATGGGCGGCGGCACGACGACAATCGGCGTTTTTGTCGGCGGCAACCTCGTCTTCACCGATTCGGTGCCGGTCGGCGGCGGCCATGTCACCAACGATATCGCGCGCGGTCTGTCGACACCGCTTGCCCATGCCGAGCGCATGAAGGCGCTCTTTGGCAGCGCCATCGCCTCGACGCTCGACGAGCGCGAGATGATCGCGGTGCCGCAGATCGGCGAGGAGGAGGACGGCCACGCCAACCACGTGCCCAAATCGCTGCTCGTCAACATCATCGCGCCGCGCATCGAGGAGACGTTCGAGATGGTGCGCAACCGGCTCGAAGCGGGCGGCTCCGACAAGATCGCCGGGCGCCGCGTGGTGCTGACCGGTGGCGCCTGCCAGCTGCACGGCGTCAAGGAGCTGGCAGGGCTCATCCTTGACAAGCAGGTGCGAATCGGGCGCCCGTTGCGGGTCAAGGGGTTGGCGGAATCGACGCACGGACCGGCGTTCTCGACGGCCGCCGGCCTGTTGCATTTCGCGATGTCCGAGCGCGCCGAACGGCCACGACCGCGGCGCGTTGCGGCGCGCGGCCTTTTCGGCCAGATGTCAAACTGGATCAGGGAATATTTTTAAGGTGTGGTTCGATTTTTTCCTGGCCCCCTGTACCTGGATCGGGGCAAATCGCGTAAGCTCGGTGCTGCGCCAGCCCTTGAAGGCGACCGGATCAAAGAGATTCCGGTTTGGTTTCGGGGCAATCGCATGGGGGAGCCGGTACCGGGCCGGACAGGAAAAGCAGCCGCGCACAGCGTGGAGGGCATGATGATCAATTTGAGCATCCCGAAAGACGAGCAGGAGCTTAAGCCCCGCATCACCGTCATCGGGGTCGGCGGCGCTGGCGGGAACGCGGTCAACAACATGATCCGCTCCAACCTTATCGGCTGCGAGTTCATCGCCTGCAACACCGACGCGCAGTCGCTGCAACTCTCGGCTGCGCCGCGCAAGATCCAGCTCGGCATCGGAGTGACGCGCGGGCTCGGCGCCGGCTCGCGGCCGGATGTCGGCCGGGCATCGGCCGAAGAGGCGATCGACGACATCCTCGAATCGCTGCAAGGTTCGAACATGGTGTTCATCACCGCCGGGATGGGCGGCGGCACCGGCACCGGCGCCGCGCCGGTCATCGCCCGCATCGCGCGCGAATCGGGGATCCTGACCGTTGGCGTCATCACCAAGCCGTTCCATTTCGAGGGCGTCCACCGGATGCGCACCGCGGAAGCGGGGATCGAGGAGCTGCAAAAGTTTGTCGACACGCTGATCATCATCCCGAACCAGAATTTGTTCCGCGTTGCCAACGAGCGCACCACCTTTGCCGACGCGTTCAAGATGGCCGACGATGTGCTCCACGCCGGTGTGCGCGGGGTCACCGACCTGATGGTGATGCCGGGTCTGATCAATCTCGATTTCGCCGATATCCGCACGGTGATGAGCGAGATGGGCAAGGCGATGATGGGCACCGGCGAAGCCGAAGGCGAACGCCGCGCCGTCGACGCGGCCGAGGCGGCGATCTCGAACCCGCTG
>Ga0181537_10002455_pt1 | contig 16258 bp, 9 predicted proteins | sample PEATcosm2014_Bin_39_FD_119765 | JGI IMG/M metagenome (GOLD analysis project Ga0181537, IMG submission 119765) | Peatland microbial communities from MTU Mesocosm Facility, Houghton, MI, USA - PEATcosm2014_Bin23_10_metaG | ecosystem: Environmental > Terrestrial > Soil > Wetlands > Peat | place... | reverse complement strand
GGACGCGGCTTCTTCGCTTTCCCTTCGCTCGGCAAGCAACGCGCTGGTAAGAAGCGTCAAGCCACCCCAAACAGCGAATTCCCACCAGAATTGATTTCGGACGATCGCTTCCAGATTCAGGGCGTTTCCGATGGCGTCGCTCGCTTCTTCCGCTTTGTAAACCAAGTGGTCATGATCGCGTTGACGGGCAGCAATCTCGGCCCGTTCTGCCGGAGTGTCCGCTAGTTCCTGCTGCCTTTGGCTGGGGGGCGGCGTGTCGCTGGCCTCTTTCTGGGCCGTCAGGGCACGTTGAATCTTCACTTGGGAGTCGCCGCGCGCGGCAGACCACTGGAGCGCGGTTCCCACCGTGACGGCCGTCAGGCCAATCCAACAAGCCAGTACCACATAGGCCAGAAATCTATGCCAGTTCATTTATTGTCTCTCTGCCCCACAGGGCTGCGCCGAAGAGCCATCGCTCTAGGCCACGGCAGATTGCGCTGGAACATCCCGGCTAGCGGCGTTCTGCCAGTCAAAAATTCAGATCCAATGAAAGTGGTGCGGGAGACAGGAATTGAACCTGCACGGCCTTTCGGCCACAAGATCCTAAGTCTTGCGCGTCTGCCAGTTCCGCCACTCCCGCAAAGTAACGTCTGTAACTTACAGGCAGTCTATTAATTGTAGCTCAATCGCTGGCCTGAATCAGGAATTCAAGGCATCGTTAGGGCATTTGGGCAGGTTAACCGGAATTCGGTCTGGTTTTCGGGTGGTGGTCATGGCGCCCCCGCCTTTCGCAACCGCGCCGCCTCTGCAAATGCTTTCTTCGCCTCTTCTGGCCGTCCCGCCTTTTCCAGCGCGGTCCCCAAATTCGTTTGTAGACTCGCATCCGAAGGCGCCAGCGCCGCGGCTTTCGCAAACGCCTCACTCGCCTGGGCGTAATGCTTCAGGCCAAACTGCGCGGCCCCCAAATTCGCCAGAGCCTTTACATTCGCAGGATTCGCGCGCAACACCTTTTCCAACTCCGGAACGGCCCGCGCCTCCTGGTGCTGCTGCGTCAAGGACGCCGCATGATTCACCTCAGCGTCCTCATACTCTGGCGTGAGCGCCAGCGCTCGCTCGAACTCCGCTTGCGCGTCCTTGAAATTCTCCTTTTGCAGCAGCAGCAACCCGTTGCTGTTGTGCAATTCAGCGCTGTCCGGATGCGCCGCCAGAGCCTTATCGACAATCACCTTTGCTTCGTCCTGCTTGCCCGTCTCGAGCAGCAGTACGCCTAGCAGCGCGCTCGCCTCCGGAAAATCCGCCCGCTCTGCCAGCGCCTTCTGGGTATAGCTCAATGCATCCGCCGTACGGCCCTGCCGGTGCATCGCGTCGCCCATGGTGTACAGCGCAAACGGTTCCGGGTCGCCGCCGCGCAATGCCACTTCCAGATAAGGCATGGCTTCCGTGGTCCGGTTCAGGCTTAGCAGCAGAGACGCCAGGCCAAGGTTGACCTCGCCGTCCTGCGGCGCCAACTGCTGCGCCTGCTGCAAATTCTGCAGCGCCTGCGCGGATTGATTCTCCTTCCGCAGCACCACACCCAAGTTGTAGAGCACCGTTGGCGCCCCAGGATTCGCGGCGAGGCTCGCACGCAATGCCGCCTCGGCCTCCGGCAATTGCTTGTTTGCGAGCAGCAAAGCGCCCAATGCACCCTGAATTTCCGCGTCGTCCGGATGCTTGCTCGCGCCCTCCTGCAGCACTTGCAGCCCTTCCGCCAGTTGGCCCTTCTTCTCGAGCGCCAGCCCAAGGTTCTGAAATGCCGCTAGCGGCTGCGGCGAGGAGGCGTAGGCACGACGATACGACCCGATGGCCTCATCCAGTTTTCCCCGCGCTTCGAGGATCAAGCCTCGCGTTACCCACGGGTCTCCGCTCTTGGGCCACACCTGAAGGGCGCGGTTCACTTGTGCCTCGGCGTCATCCAACCGCTGTTGCCGGTAATACACCAACGCCAGATTGCTCAGCGCGTTGGCCAGATTGAGCTGCGCATTCCTTTGCGTTTGGAGAATCGCTATGGACTTTTCATACTGCGCCACCGCTTCCGGCAAATTTCCTTGATCGGCCAGCACCATCCCCAGGTCGAAATACAGCAGCCCATCTTTTCCGTTTAGCGCGATTGCCTTTTGAAAAGCTTGCGCGGCTCCCACCAAGTCGCCGTTGTGATACAGATCCCAACCCTGCTTGGTGGCGCGTTCCAACTCCGGATCAAGGGCTCTCACCTGCGCGGCTGATGGCTCGGCGACCGACAACGCAAGCCAAGCTAAGCCCAACGCCGCACCTATCCCCGCCAGCCCAAAAGCCTTTACAGGCATAACTCGCTCCCATCTAAACTTCGTACTCTCTGGCGCAAATTCTAGGCTGCTTGGAATGCTCCTTCAAACTTGATCGTAAACTCGCCAGTTGCAAGAACGAAAAGAATTAGATTCTTGCTGAAAAGCTATCGACCGCACGCGGCAGAACCTCCGTAAGCAGATGCTCATAAACTGGCGGTGCGTCAGCAGCCGTCTTTTGCATTGGATGCAGCCGAGCCTTGTTCGCTTTGCATCACCGGCAGCCTCGGATGGAACCAGAACTGGATTGGCCAGGGTTGGTTGTAGATACTTCTGGGCAACACAGAGTGCTCAGCATGAGTCTAAGTGGGGTAGAGAAGTACGGGGGTGGCAGGATGAGTTGGCGTGGTCCTCTCCGGCGTGGTTTTATCGCTAAGTTCCTGATTCACACCAAGTTGCTGATTGTATTCTCCGTTGCGGCGTTACCGGCTTGGGCGAGGGCCCAATCTCAAGAGGTCATGATTCGCGCAAATGGGCAAATGTTCCCCGCATGCAACCGGGCTGTTCTCGATTTAGATGTCGTTTTTACGAGCAGCAACAACGAAATGACGGTGGCCTTCAATTTGCGAAATACTTCCCCAAATCCTTGTGTCCCGCAACTTGATGTCAGCTTTCCTATGTTTGATCTGGAGCAGTCTCAGAAGATCAAGCCGTTCGAGCTATGCACGGATTGCGAAGATCGCCTACCCAACGGCGAGTACCGCGTGCACGATCCGCTGGTTCTAAATCCTGGCAATGTCGCGCACCAAACCTATCGATGGAAGACGGTAGCGCCGAACGAGACCGTCACCTGCCTACCGCTTCGAGCGCTGTTCGATCCTGTTCTAGTCGTCGCCCCAACCCTTTTCAAGCCGGTGTGCTCGGAAATCGCCGTAAGCCGCATATATTCCGGCGAATTTGTACCATTCGCGTCAAAAGACCAATCACCTACCGATGAAGCGGGGCGCGGTGAGATGTTCGTGCTGTCTTCCCACAAGCCCCGTTACTACCAAGATGAAATGTTCACCCTGCATGTCGGCCTTGCAGATTCGGCTGGCGCTCCACCCTCGGGCAAGGAATGCCCCACACTCTTCCTGCGCGAAAGGTCGCCGGACGGTAGCACTCGTTTTGATGAAGTCCGGCCGACCGCCTTTAAGGGTTGCGAAACCTTTACATTGGGTGCAGACCGCAATACGGATTGGCAGTCCGGCATCGAGGTTGATTCCGGCATGCGCACCAGATGGTCTGGCATCGGTGAACACAGCTTCGAACTTTTTCAGCTCGTGGGTTCTCCTCGCGACGCCCGGATTCGCTTCGTCCGCTCCAACAAAGTGACCTTGCAGATCGACGACCCTGCACTGATCGCACGAAATTGGCAAGGTAAGGCCAATGGAGTCGGGGTGGATGTGACGTTGGATAAGGACGCGTATAAACTTGGTGAAGACGTGCCACTTCACATTGCTGTCGAGAATTTCGATGCTCCAGTGCCGGTCTACGCGACCAGTCCCGTTTGGGATCCTTACCCGGCGATTGGCGTCGAAATTCGCGACGCTGCAGGCCGGCCTCTGCCCGAAAACGAGCGCTTTGCAATGCAAACGTTTTGGACGGGCCACGGACTGGGCCCGATGATCTTTCTCCCGGGCAAGCTCGTGACCATAGAGCGCACCTTGGTTGGCCAAGGCTGGCTGCCGAATCGACCTGGCCTTTACACCGTTGTGGTTACTTGGTGCACTCTCGATGGGACCCATTTTAAGGCTGGCTCCGAACTTCCACTGGCGGGCGACTTCAGACCTTATCGGACGGTTCAGGCCAAGACAGCTTTCCGGATACTTGCCGAATCATCATCCGCCTCGAAGCCTTAGCTGTGCTTGGAAAACATTAAAATACTGACCGACCGACAAGCGGCGGCTCTGCGCCTTAATCAGGCATTACACGATTCGTCGCCCCGTAAACCAACGCGCTTTACAGAGACTCACGCTGAATCCAGAGTGGGAGGTCGCGCTCCACGCTTGCTGTCAGATTAACGAAAGTGGTTGTGACGTGAACCCGGACATCGCTAAAAATACCTCAGGCTCCACGGAAGGGTGGCCTGCGCTACGCAGAGTGGGCCTCGCCATTTCGTATTTCATTTCGATTGTTTATATCCTTTCGATTCTGTTGCCTTCGGTTTACTGTCTGCGGCAAGGATGCAGAGGACCGGCCGAGCTCGATGCTTTTATGCCCGCCTTTGGTCTTACTCCGTTTGGCGCGGCCGCTACCGCTTTCTCGTTGCACAACGCCATAAAGCACATCAGAAATGGACAATCAGGGTCTTGGGTTTTCTGGCCTCTCGCAATCATTTTCGCAACTGTTCTCCTGGGCGTAATTGCCTTTGTCGTGTGCATCATTTATGAGACTGCATCCCATCGTTAAGGGTGACGAAAGCCCTTGGGCCTGAACGGGAGCTGTCTCGGCCTCGCCCCATCCAGCAGTGACAGAATGGGGCTGGATTGTGGCGCCCCTGCAGGAGCATAATAGGCCTGTATACGGAGTGTAGTTGGCCCTCCCCGCGGCCAAGGACTTGCGCCTCTCGGTAGACGCGTTCAAAGGCCCGGCTGCGAAAGAGGGCAGCGCCATGATCATTCAAGAGCAGGGCGATCAGCTCATCATTATCCGCCAGACAGATCATGCTGTGCTTTCGGGGCATTTTGCGCGCGCGCTGGGAAATAAGCTTTTTACCCGGCCGGAACCGTTTGAATCCTTCTGTTTGGCCGCGGCGGAACACGATAACGGTTGGAGCGAGTGGGAGCTTCTTCCACAGATCGATCCGAAGACCTTCGGGCCTTACAACTTCATGTCAATCTCGACGGAAGAGCACATCGCACTATATCAACGCGGTATCGAACGCGTGGTGCGAGCTAACCGTTACGCCGGGCTGCTCGTCAGCATGCATTGTGCAGGACTTTACGACCGGACACGCGCGACGATGCCTGGGTTCTCGGCCAAGTACGTCAAGTCCAACGAAGCTCACCTGGTTTCGGATTTCATGCAGCGGCTGCGGCTTCAGCAATTGCGGCTCAAAGTGGATTTGCGGGCGGACCCAGCAATGAAGCCCTACGCAGACGACCATTCTCTGCAGCAAAACCTCCAACGCCTGGAAGCGCTGGACCGCCTCTCGCTTTATTTCTGTCTCGCGCCCCTGGATGGCTCGACGATTGATGCTGTCCCGGTTAACGGCCATGGAAGTGAAGCCGACTGGGACCTGCAGCCGGCCGGTGGAAATTTTGTCACCCTGAAGCCCTATCCATTTCTGAAAGATCCGCTGGACATCAGCATTCTTGCGCGGCGTGTTCCCAAACGGGCGTATGCCGACGAAAACGAGTTTCAAAAAATTCTGGCGCAGGCGCCTTATTTCGCCATCAACTTTTCTCTAACCGCGGATGGCGCGCGCGTGAACATGCGGAGCGCGGTAGCGTAGTCAGTCCAATATCTGACCCTTTGTTTCGGGCAGAGCCAAGGCCAGCATCGCCGCTGCCAAAAATGCGGCAGCTTGCAGGAAGAATGCCGGGCCGATTCCAAACTTCAGCGCAAGGGCACCGATAGCGAAAGGCGCCAAGGCGGAAAAGCCCCTCCCGATGTTGTAGCTGAACCCCATGGCGGCCGCGCGAATTTCGCCGGGAAACAGTTCGCTCGCCATGGCTGCGTACCCGGAGAAATAGCCTGTTCCAAAAAAAGCTACGAACGGACCCAAAGCCAGCAGCCAAAATTCGTTGCGGGTCATCCCATAAATAGGCACGAGCGCCGCGGCGATCAGCAGATAGAGGAAGTAGGGTTTGCGGCGTCCAAATGCATCGGAAAAAAATCCAAACGTGGAATAGCCAAGCCATTTTCCGAAACAAAGTACGAGATAAAATGTGGTGGTTTTTGCGAGGCTCAGCCCGCGCCCTCCTTGCCACGGCGGCAGCGATAGATAGCCCGGAATCCAGGTGAAGAGCCCCCAGTAGGCGAACATGCTGCATCCATTCATTGTGGTGGCCAGGATGCCGTTGCGCAGGACGCCTCCCTCGAGCAGTCTTCGAAGTGGCACTCTGTCTTTTCGTGCGGCGCGCTGCTTCCAGAGTTCCGGCTCGGGAACCCTCCGCTGAATCCAGAAAACGAGCAGGGCAGGCAAAACGCCTATGAAAAAAACAGGCCGCCAGCCAAAGTGCGGATAAACCAGTAGCACGATGATTGCCGCAATCGCTTCGCCGATAGCGTAGGCGGATTGCATAAGGCCGAGAGCTTTGCCGCGATGCTCGGCGCGCCAGGTTTCCGCGATCAGCGCGGCCGCGGCGGTCCATTCGCCACCCATGCCAAGCCCCAGCACAAACCGGCAGGTTGCCAGTTGCGGGATGGTGTGCGTGAGGCCGCACGCAGCACTGGCTAGTGCGTAGACAAGAATCGAACCCATGAGCGCCCGCGTGCGCCCCACGCGATCCGCGATCACGCCGAAAAGAAGTCCGCCGATGCCAGAAGCCACGAGAGTCAGTGAATTGAGAAGCCCCGCGGTCCGCGTGTCCATTGCGATTTCGCGAATCAAGTACGTGAGGACGATCGAATAGAGCATCACGTCCATGGCATCGAGCATCCAGCCGAGCGCGCCGGCGATCAGCGAACTACGCTCGGGCGAACTGGCGTGGCTGAGCCAGCCGAAAGAGAAGACACGCTGAAAATTTCCTGGCGGCGACGCGGCGAGCTGGCCGGGGTTAGAGAAGCGCTGGGAGGGAGGATTTGTCACGCCGGGATTCTACTCAAAAGATCATATTGATGCGTCAGGAAGGCAAGGAAAAAAGTCCACCACTGTTTCTGGCATGAAGCGCAAAAGAGGGTGTACCATTCGCTTGGCGAAATCCTATCTGAGGTAGTAGTTCGTAATTCCAAGGTTCTGGGGGACAACACAAAGATGACCGGTCCGAAACATTTGATCAGAATTTGTGCGCTCGTGCTTGCGGTGCTGCTGCTCGCCCATTTTGGCTCGATTCTGCATGCGCAGACTCTGGACGATAACGCCTTGAAGGGCATGAAGTGGCGGCAAGTCGGGCCATTCCGCGGAGGACGCGCGCTCGCGGGAACTGGTGTCGCCGGCGACCCAGACACCTATTACTTTGGGTCTGTAGCCGGCGGCGTCTGGAAAACAACGAATGGCGGCATTACCTGGACGCCGATGACCGACAAGACGGCAATCATGTCGGTTGGCGCCCTTGCTGTCGCTCCTTCTGACCCCAATACCGTTTACGTTGGCACCGGTGAATCCTGCTGGCGCGGAGATATTTCGTACGGCGACGGAATGTACAAGTCCGCGGACGGCGGCAAGACCTGGACTCACATCGGACTGGAGGATACACGGCACATTTCGAGAGTTATCGTTCATCCGTCGAATCCCGATGTGATTTTTGTAGCCGCGATGGGTCACGCCTATGGCCCTAACGAGACACGCGGCGTGTTTCGCTCTGGCGACGGCGGAAAAACGTGGCAGAAGGTTTTATTCAAAGACAACAAGACCGGAGCGATTGATCTCACGTTCGATCCTTCCAATCCGCATATCTTGTACGCGGCACTCTACGAAGCGCAGCGTTATCCCTGGACCGCGGTGAGCGGGGGGCCTGGCAGCGGTCTCTACAAATCGAGCGACGATGGAGCGACTTGGAAAAAGCTGGAAGGCCACGGACTGCCCTCAGGAGTCCTCGGACGCATCGGCGTTTCGGTCTCAGGCGCAGATGGTAATCGCGTGTATGCCATCATCGAAGCGGAAAAGGGCGGCATCTACCGCAGCGACGACGCGGGCGATACCTGGCAGCTACTGAATCCCGATCATAAATTCACGCAACGTGCCTGGTACTTCCATCACATTTTCGCCGATCCCAAAAATGTGGACACGGTCTATGTGCTGAACACAGCGGTCTACCGCTCGACCGATGGCGGCCACAGCTTCAATTACGTCCGCTCTCCTCATGGTGATAATCACGGGCTTTGGATCGATCCCACGCATCCGGAGTGGATGATCAATACCAACGATGGCGGTGCGACAATCACTCACGATGGCGGGAAGAGCTGGACCACACAGAACAATCAGCCGACCGCGCAGTTCTATCACGTGGCCGCGGACAACTTCTTTCCCTACCGCATTTATGGCGCACAGCAGGACAACAGTACCGTGGCGATTGCCAGCCGCAGCGACAATGGCGCGATTGACCGCCCGGACTGGTATGAAGTGGGCGGCGGCGAAGCAGGCTATGTCGTCCCCGATCCCAATAATCCCGATGTGGTTTACGCCGGCTCTTACGACGGCTTGATCACGCGCTTCGATAAAAAAACACATCAGGTGCAGGACGTTTCCTCCTGGCCGCTCAATCCCATGGGTTCAGGCGACGCGGAACTAAAGCATCGCTTCCAGTGGACCGCGCCGATCATGATCGCGGCCAACGAACCGAATGCCGTTTATCACGGCGGCGAAGCTGTGTTTAAGACCACCGACAATGGTATGAGCTGGACTGCCATTAGCGGCGACCTCACGCGCAATGACAAAACCAAGGAGCAGTCGTCCGGCGGACCGCTAACGCAGGACAATACCAGCGTCGAGTATTACGCCACCGTTTTTGCCCTCGCCGAATCGCCGGTCGATAAGGGCGTCATCTGGGCGGGCTCGGACGATGGGCTTGTCCACGTCACGCGCGACGGCGGAAAGAATTGGGCCGACGTCACCTCAAAGGAATTTGGCGAATGGAGTTTGGTGAGCATTATCGAAGCTTCGCCTTTCTCCGCAGGCACCGCTTACGTTGCCATCGACCGTCACAAGCTGGATGACTTCCATCCTTATATTTTCAAGACAGCGGACTTCGGCAAAACGTGGACAAAAATCACGACGGGCTTGCCCGACAACAGCCTCGTGCACGCGGTGCGTGAGGATCCCAAGCGCAAAGGCCTGCTTTTTGCTGGCGCGGAAAACGGCCTCTACGTTTCCTTCGATGACGGAGCGCACTGGCAATCATTGAAGCTCAATCTGCCGACGACGCCCGTTCACGACCTCGCTGTGAAAGACAACGACCTGCTTGCCGCCACTCACGGGCGCGCCTTCTGGGTTCTCGATAACCTTTCTCCACTACGCCAAATGACGCCGGCCGTTGCTGGCGAAGATGCGCATCTCTATCAACCAGCTAACGCAGTCCGTTTCCGGGGACCGGGATTTACTTTGCCCGCGAGTGTTCCGATCGGCGCAAATCCGCCCGCCGGGGTGGTGATTGATTACACGCTCAAAACAGCTCCCAAGGAACAGATCACACTCGAAATCCTCGATGCCAAGGGCAAACTGGTCCGCAAATTCTCCAGCAAGAAAACGGCCGCGGAAGCCTCGCAGGCCGAGGAGGAATTTGGCGTCAGCAGACCAGGGCAGGAACTCCCTGTCGAAGTGGGGCTAAATCGTTTCGTGTGGAACATGCAATATGGAGATCCGGTGAAAGTTCCCGGCGCAGTGGGCTGGGGAGGAACTCCGGAGGGTCCACTCGTCCCTCCAGGTACTTATCAGATTAAGCTGACGGTGGCGGGAAAAACGTCAACCGCCGGGGTTGACCTCACCAGGGATCCACGCATCTCGGCCACGCAAGCGGATCTGGAAAAGCAGGCGGAATTTGCGCTGAAGATTCGCGATCGCGTGGGAGCAGGGGACGAAGCCGTCAACCAGATCCGCAGCGTGCGTGGCCAACTTGAAGCGCTCAAGAAACGTCTCGCGGCGGATACCAGCGCAAAGCCCGTTATTGACGCCGCGGACGCGCTCATCAAAAAGATGAACGCGGTTGAAGAAAAAATCATCCAGCCGAAGTCCAAAGCCGGGGAAGATCCGCTGAACTATCCCATTCAGGTGGCCGATCAGCTCACCGCTTTGCAGGGGACCGTGGAAAGCGCGGACACCGCGCCGACAGCCTCATCCTTCACCGTGTTCGACGAACTTAATTCGCGGCTGGACGCACAATTAGCCGCGTGGCGCGACATCCAATCGAAGGACCTCGCCGCGCTCAACCTGCTCATCCAGAACAGCAGTATTCCGGCGATAGCTCCCGCAGCGGAAAAGCCGGAGGCGAGTGCAAACTAAATACTGACAAGATACGTATGCGCTTACGATAGAAAGACACTTCCAAGTGTCTTTCCATGGGGAACCTGCCGAGAATTCATTGTCATCGCAGAATAACAATTGCTCTGGCATCCCGGTTTTGTTACTCTCCGCCCACAGTTGAACTCCCCGGGAGGTGTGTTCATGGCATTTTGCAGAGCGTGTGGTCAGGATGCAGGCGATGCAACATTTTGTCCCAAGTGCGGAGCGGCACAGGGTGCGGCTCAGATTCCGTCCTCAAGCCCCTCGTCGGGCGGAGCGAGCGCTCCTGCCGCGACATCGGGGACTGAGGGAATGGCCGAGAATGTCGCTGGCCTCCTTTGCTATCTTTTTGGCTGGCTCAGCGGTTTGATCTTTCTGTTGATTGACAAAAGGCCATTCGTGAAGTTTCACGGCGCTCAATCCATAGCCCTGGCCGTTTGCTTCATTCCCGTTTGGATTATCTACCTCATCTTTAGTTTCGTCCTGACGGCTATTACGGCGGCCTTGCATTTCCCCATTGGCATACTCAGCTTTTTCCTGTTCCCGCTGATCCTTCTGGCTTTCTTCGTGGCCTTTGTGTTTTGCATGTACAAGGCGTACAACCATGAAAAGTTCAAGCTGCCCATCATCGGTAACTTGATCGAAAAGTGGGTAGGCGCCTGAGCGGAGCCGGAACATCGTTTTGATGGCCAGGGCTGAATAGTCGAGCTATTCTGGAGCCGTTCGGTGTTCCCTGACGGCTCTTTTTTTGTTCCCTTCTATCAATGCTTTCCTCTTGACTTCCTTTTCTCCTCACTACAACCTAAAAGGCTTTGTTCTTGCCTGAGCATGAGCACTAGAAACGGGAAAGGCCCCATCACTCCGACATGACGCGCGTCCGGCTGTGCTTCCACGATCGCTGTTTTGATGGGACAGCCTCGGCCGCGCTTTTCTACCGCTTCTACAAGGAAAAGTTCGATCCCGCCGCCGAGTTTGGCTTTACCGGCATGACCCACCGTGCGTCGCAACCCTGGACTCCAGGCCTTTTTGACGGTGACGAAAACGCCATCGTGGATTTCAAATATTCAAACTCTCCGAAAGTGACCTGGTGGTTCGACCATCATCAAAGCGCGTTTCTGACGCCAGCGGATGCAGAACATTTCCGCAGTCATCCGGGTGCGCACATGTTTTACGACCCAGACTACAAGTCCTGCACGAAACTCATCGCCACCGTGGCAAAAGAAAAATTCGCATTCGACACGAAGCCTCTCGAGGATTTGATTCATTGGGGCGACATCATCGACGGAGCGCAATATCCTACTCCGGAGTTCGCTGTCGGACTGGCCGAGCCAGCCATGCAGCTCGCGATGGTCATCGAAGCCGCTCCCGAAGACGGATTGCCCGCGCGCATCATTCCGGAACTCGCTTACCGGCCGCTCGCGGAAATGGTTACGTTGCCGCTCGTCGCCAAGCATCTTGAGCCGTTGCTCGAGCGCCACCGCAAGTCCATTGAAATTCTTCGCCAGCGTTCGGAAGCGGTCGACGGCGTAATTTTCTTTGATGTCAGCGACCTCGACCTCGAGGGCTACAACAAGTTCATTCCTTATTTGCTACATCCGGAATGCGTTTATTCCGTGAGCGTCAGCGCTTCGCCGGTCCGCGCCAAAGTATCGCTGGGCACCAACCCATGGAATCAAGCCACCGCGGACAAGAACCTTGCTTCGCTTGCCGAGAGATTCGGCGGCGGCGGGCATCCTCGCGTCTCCGCTATCTCATTTGATCCAGACGATTTGCCTCGTTCCCGCCAGGTGGCCCGCGATCTCGCGGCGGAACTTCGTGCCAAATAGCACAACTTTACTCTGACCGAAGAAGGGCATTCCTGCCGTGTTGTTTTTTGCACTTCTGAATTAAGCCTCTATCGGCCAGCCAGTTCGTTCGACAAAAATAGCTGCGCCATGTAAAATTACTAACCGCTGTGCGCCGCTAGCTCAATTGGCAGAGCAATGGACTCTTAATCCATAGGTTGTAGGTTCGATTCCTACGCGGCGCACCAAATGCCTTCATTTGCAACAAGATAGCTAGGCTGCAATCTGGTTCCCGCCGCTTTGGGCAACATCGGGCAACAACCTCCCGCCCATTTCTGCGAGAAGGCTCTGCGAAGCCCTCCTGCGTCACATGAGCGTAAATCTCTCTTCATTTCTCACTTCCTACTCGCCGCGCCGTTTTGAGCCTAGCCCTCACACTCCGCAGATAGCACTGTATGCGCACGAATTTATGCATGAGTGTGTATTTAGACTGTAATAAATAAGGGGCCAATAGCAACCGTCAGAGAGAACGCATCTGTATGTTATCCGATAATGCTTTCTCATGAGTCCCAGCCCAATCGTAGCGTCACCTTCGTTTTTTGACTCTCCATAACGCACCCCCGGCTGGCTGCGAAGCAACATTCTAATCACCCAGATTTAAATATCAAATTTGCGGTATTCGCTAGAAGCTCGCACACTGCTGGTTCCAGCATCTATTGTAGTTGGTAAACGCGCGCTGCACGATAGGGACTCCGCATTCATAGAGCAAACCTCAAACAGTGCCGAGATGAAGGAGGCGGTTTGTTCGCTGGTTGCAGCGACGAAGCGCACCGGAGGCAATGGCGTGACACCTGCTGTTAGGTCGTACCGACCAGATATTGATGGACTTCGAGCCATCGCCATTTTGAGCGTGGTGCTCTATCATGCCGGAGTACCTTTGTTCACCGGTGGGTTCACCGGAGTCGACATCTTTTTCGTCATTTCCGGTTATCTCATCGGCGGCCATGTCTTCTGTGAGTTGCGCACTAACACTTTCAGCTATCTCCGTTTTTATCAGCGGCGCGCCAAGCGCATTCTTCCGGCGTTTATTGTCGTTCTAGCTTTTACCATTCTGGCGGGCCTGATTTTGCTTTCACCTTTCGAGACATGCCAACTCGGAAAGTCTGCTGTCGCGGCTACGCTATCAGCTTCCAATATTTACTTTTGGTTGAAAAACAATTACTTCGCAACCAAAAGCGAACTTGACCCGTTATTAATGACCTGGTCGTTGGGCGTCGAAGAACAGTTCTATGCAGTGCTTCCTTTGTTCATGGTTCTGCTAGCGCGCTTCCGGCGCAATCTACTACTGCCTACGATTCTCGCGGTCTGCAGCTTCTCGTTGCTGTTTGCCTGGTACGAACTCGAGAAGCATCCGATGATGGTGTTTTACTTGCTGCCCGCGCGCGCATGGGAACTGGGCGTGGGTTTGGTCCTCGCCGTCCTCGAGTTGAGCCGGCGGCGCAGCTCTTTGTACCCCGGGCTGTCTCAGTTGGTAAGTCTCGGCGGTTTTCTGTTGATGCTGGCTCCTATGTTCATGCTCACCGCCGAATCGTTTTTTCCCGGAGTCGCCGCCTTGCCCTCCACACTGGGTGCGGCCATGATCATCGCAGTCCCTGCCAGTTGGATCAATCGGCAACTGCTCTCCCTTGCGCCGCTAGTATTCATTGGCAGGATTTCGTACTCCTGGTACCTCTGGCATTGGCCAATACTAGCGTATCTCCGTGTAGTGTCAGGACGCAAGCTGCCGGCAGTCGATGCATTCGTCGCAATCGCAGTATCTTTCGTGGCGGCTGTGCTCTCTTTCTACTTAATCGAACAACCCTTCCGGCAGTCTGCTCGGGCGCCATTGCCACTCCTTATCAGGTACGCCATCGTCAGTGGCGCAGTTCTCGCGGTGTGTGCGGGTTTGTGGCTTAGCCACGGAGCTCCTGAGCGGTATCCAGCGTTGGCAAGCGTGGAGACCACCGAAAATGTTCAGCACTCCGAGCCTTGTCTGGCCGACTATGGAATTGATACCCCGGATCTATCGCCTCGCTGTTACGACGCAATAAGCGCACGGCCACTGGTCGCTCTTTGGGGAGACAGTCATTCTGCTGCTTTGGCGCCGGGAGTGCGTTCAGTCGCTACCGCACAGGGTTATGGACTCGTCCAGCTGAACAAATCCTCGTGTCTGCCCCTTGCTGGCGCTACACGATACATGCCGCTCCATCCGATGCACGCGGCCGAATGTTTGCGATTCAACAACAAAGCCCTTGCTGTGATCGGAACAGATCCCCAAGTACGAATCGTGATTTTGGCTGGGGCTTGGGCGGCTTGCCTTCATCGAAACTGGCCAGATGGCTGGCTGACGGTTGATCTCGTGAGCGAGCGTCAGCCCCCTACTATTGAAGCGACGAAGCAGCTTTTCATCGACGCTTTGACTGACTTGGTTAGATCTCTACGGGCGGACGGTAAACAGGTAATCGTCCTGGACGATGTACCCAGCTTCGATTTCGACCCGGTCGCTAGAGTTAGAATCAGCAACATCCCCGCACGGCAAGTTTTGGCGAAGTGGCTTGGGAGCCCAGATATCGCCGATTCTGGCTTCGCGTCCCCGGGCGACGTTTCCCGAGATCTCGCCTCCGCTGTGTTGGCAACATCGTTGCTACAACAGACTCTCGCGGCTCTCCCCGGTGCAGCTCTAGTTGACCTAAAACGCGCACTGTGCAATGGCTCCGGCCAATGCTCCTACCGCGAAGGAAGCGAGTTGTTCTACATCGATAACCATCACCTCTCTCCGGACGGCGCGCGTCACGCTCTCCGGAATTTTCGCCTTCCCACGACTACGGATCCCTCTTAGGCCGCCGGGTCATTACCGCACGCGTGGAGAGGTGCCTGGAGCGTGTGCCGGTTGCCTATTCTTATCTCGCCTAGTTTGAAGCCCTGCAATGGTGGCTCTTGCGCCCGGGGCGTTGCCCGTGACGATCGAGCACGGCGTGGATGGTGCTGCGGGCGGGCACCTTCACCTCACAGGAAGAGCGACGCAGCAAACGTTCGCGGATTTGCGCGCGCCCCAGGAGGGCTTGTCCCGTTTGAGGTTGAGGATGGCGACTTCCACCTACTGGGGTAGGTGGTGGCCGTAACGCCGAGGGTCCGTCAGGGAAAAATGGATAACAGAATGTACCGGCTACATAGGTAACACTTTTGGAGACGAACGAGTTGGCCAGCGGTTCATATACTCGCGCCACCCGGAGTGTCTTCTGGGAGGATGGTGTTGCTGCAGTCAAGAGAAACCCAAAGTCAAGAAAAGAAAACCAACGCCAGAATCAAAATTGTGCTCAGACCGTACTTCCTGATTTGGCTCCGAGCTACCCACTGGATTCCCATCCAACGGAGTCAGTCTAAGTCTCGGACGCATCGACCCAGAATCGGGACGTTCGACCCTCCGGGCTCTTGTATAGTTCATCGATTCAACGGGTTAGCCTTTGGTGTGCTGCATGCTTATACCCGCCTTGCAGGGACACCCTGGTGCAACTTGCTAGCCATCGCACGCCGAATGTCCGCCCTGCTGAATGAGGAATGAACACATGAGAGTTCCGCTTCGCATTTTGTGGCCAGCACGAATCGCGGCGAAGAAGCGCGCCGGCATGTTTCGCGCTGTAAGCCATGGATTGCTCTCCGTGCGCAGGGCCGCGTTGCTATTGGCGACGTCTGCGTGCCTATTTTCCACGGGCACCTTCGGGCAAAGTTTCGTTCCGACCGTCCCGGCTCAGTTGCAGCAGATTGGCTCCAAGCTGGTCGGCACGGGCGCTTCGGGAAATGCCGGTCAGGGCTACGAGTTGGCGCTCTCCGCGGACGGCAACACCGCCATCGTCGGAGGGGTTTACGACAATGCCTACGTTGGAGCCGTTTGGATCTTCACGCGCTCCAACGGCGTCTGGTCCCAGCAGGGCGGCAAACTGGCCGGCTCCGACGTGACCGGGGTTGCGGAGATGGGCTACTCGGTAGCCATTTCCGCGGACGGAAACACGGTG
>Ga0181537_10002454_pt1 | contig 16259 bp, 9 predicted proteins | sample PEATcosm2014_Bin_39_FD_119765 | JGI IMG/M metagenome (GOLD analysis project Ga0181537, IMG submission 119765) | Peatland microbial communities from MTU Mesocosm Facility, Houghton, MI, USA - PEATcosm2014_Bin23_10_metaG | ecosystem: Environmental > Terrestrial > Soil > Wetlands > Peat | place... | reverse complement strand
CGCGCGCGCTGGCTCAAACGAAACGCGGCGAGAAAATTTTCCAATTTGTCGTGCATCAAAACGACATCGGCTTGTTCGAGCGCGGCGTCTGAACCACGCGCGCCCATCGCCACGCCGATGTGTGCGGCGGCGAGGCTCGGCGCATCGTTCACGCCGTCGCCGATCATCGCCACGCGCCGGCCTTCCTCATTGAAGAGGCGGATCGCCGCGACTTTTTGCTCCGGTTTTAACTCGGCGCGCACGTCGTCCAATTTTAATTCCGCGCGCAAAAATTCGGCGGTTGCCGCGCGATCACCGGTCAACACAACCGTTCGCAAACCTTCATGGCGTAATTCGTCAATGACGGACGCAGCCTGCGGACGGATATCGTCGCGCAAAATAATCCGGCCAAGCAAATCACCCTCGGCAAGCCAGATTTCAGAAAATCCTGCGTCCGTCGGAGAAATTAGTGAAATGATTTTAGCACGTTCGCCTTGCGCGAGCCATTCACGGCGGCCAAGCAAGCACTCGGTGCCATTTCGTTTCGCGCGCAAACCATGGCCCGTCACGGATTCAAAATGATCCAGCGCGAGCGGTTCGATTTGTTTTTGCTTGCCGTGGCGCGTGATGGCGCGGGCGAGCGGATGCGTGGACAATTTTTCAAGCGAATACGCGAGCCGCGCGATTTCGTTTTCGCGTCCGGGCGGAAAACTTTCGATTTTTTCCACGCGCAATTCGCCGGTCGTGAGCGTGCCGGTCTTGTCGAGCGCGACGACGTTGACCTCGGCCAGTTTTTCCACCGCCGCACCGCCGCGAAACAGAATTCCGTGCCGCGCGCCCCACGCGATGGCCGCGAGCACCGCCGACGGAATTGAAAGCACGAGCGCGCACGGCGACGAGACGACGAGCAATGTCATCGCGCGATAAAACGCGCTGTGCGCCGCGGCGGTCGAGACAAATGGCACGAGATGGAAACCGAGCCACCAGACAAAAAACATCGCTAGCGAAAGTCCGAGCACGAAGTAAGTGTAAACCGTGCTGAACTTGTCGGTGAATTGCTGCGCGGGTGCTTTTTGCTGCTGCGCCTCACGAATGAGCGTGATGATTTTTTGCAGCGAACTTTCGGCGGCGGGTTTGGTGACGAGAACTTGAACCGCGCCCCAAAGATTAATCGTGCCGGCGAGAACAGCGTCGCCGACATTTTTTTCAACGGGCGCGGCTTCGCCGGTGAGATTGGATTCGTCGGCAGCGGTCGCGCCTTGGGAAATTTCCGCGTCCACGGGAAATTGCGAGCCGGGCTTGACGAGCAATTTCATGCCGACGCGAATATTTTCGACGGGCACTTCGCGTTCGCGTCCTTGATCGTCGAGCGCAGTGGCGGTTTTCGGCGCGTCGCGAAAGAGCGAGCGGATTTCTTTTTGCGTGCGGCCAAACGCGTAATGTTCCAGCGCGCCCGACAATGAAAACAAAAACAACAGCGTCGCGCCTTCGACCCACGCGCCGATGCTGGCCGCGCCGACGGCGACGGCGAGCATGAGAAAATGCACGTCAATCGCGCGTTTTTGCAGGCGTTCCCAGACTTCCTCCGCCGGATAAAATCCGCCGGCGATGTAGGCCGCGACAAAAAGGAAAAGCTTGAACGGCGCGGGCAGAAAATATCCGGCCAAGCCGAACACGCCGCACAAAACCGCGGCGACCATCTGCATTTTCCATTCGTCAATGTGGTGGTCGTCGTCGTGGATTTCGATTTCGCGCGGGACGATTTTGGGAAACGGGATGTCGCGCCAGCGCCAGAATTTCGGCGCGGTCGGACAGGTCACGCGCGCGATGGTCGTGCTGTCGCCGTCGTGCTGGATTGTGATTTTTTTCCGCTCCGCGTCGGAGAACGGCGAGCCGCAGACGGCGCAATCGCTTTTGCCGCTCAACAAGGAACAGGCGTGACCCGCGTCCGTGGTTTGCGCGGATTGAAATTTTTCCGTCAACCGCTGCGTGAGTTTTTCCACGTCGGCGCGGCCAAGTGTCGCGACGGACATTTTTTTGTGCGCGGAATCAATCGTTACGGCTTCGAGCGACGGCTCCTCGGCCAGCGTGGCCACGACGGAGCGCGCGAGACATTGCTCGTCGTCGGTCGGCGGCGCGGTGCGTTTGTCGGGCGATGAATTCATGCCGGTTTATTGATAGCATAAACCCGGGCGCAGCGCACGCAAAAGGCGCGGCGGAAAATTATTTTCGCTGTCAAAATCAACAGTGGTCTGACAGTTTCGTGGCGAGGATGAAAAACATTCCAATTTCAAATCCGAAACTCGCCGCGTGGGTTGAAGAAATGGCCGGACTTTGCCAGCCGGAAAAAATCCATTGGTGCGACGGCTCGGACGCGGAATATCAATCGCTCTGCGACGCGATGGTGGCGTGCGGCACGTTCATCAAGCTTAACGAAAAATTGCGGCCAAATTCTTTTCTCGCGCGTTCGCATCCGAGCGATGTCGCGCGCATCGAAGACCGGACTTTTATTTGCGCCAAAACGAAAGACGAAGCCGGGCCGACGAATAATTGGGCCGATCCGGTCGAGATGAAAAAGATCATGCGCGAACGTTTCAACGGCTGCATGAAAGGCCGGACGATGTTCGTGATTCCGTTCGCGATGGGACCGCTCGATTCGCCGATCTGCAAAATTGGAATTCAAATCACCGATTCGCCTTACGTCGTCGCGAACATGAAAATCATGACGCACATGGGCGCGGCAGTTTTGGAAAAGCTCGGCGCGGATGGAAATTTTATTCCGTGCATGCACTCAGTCGGCGCGCCGTTGTCGCCGGGGCAAAAAGATGTTCCGTGGCCGTGCGAGCCTGATCCGCAGAAAAAATTCATCGTCCATTTTCCCGACGACCCGTCCATCTGGTCTTACGGTTCGGGCTACGGCGGCAACGCGTTGCTCGGCAAAAAATGTCTCGCGCTGCGCATCGCGTCCGTCGTCGCGAAAAAAGAAGGCTGGCTGGCGGAACATATGTTGATTCTTTGTGTGACTTCACCCGTCGGGAAAAAATATTACGTTGCCGCCGCGTTTCCGAGCGCGTGCGGAAAAACCAATCTCGCGATGATGCAGCCGACGTTGCCCGGTTGGCGCGTGACGACGCTCGGCGATGACATCGCGTGGATTCGCATCGGCAAGGACGGACGGCTTTACGCGACGAATCCTGAAACCGGATTTTTCGGCGTCGCGCCGGGCACTTCGATCCAATCAAATCCGAACGCGCTGATTTCCTGCGCGAAAAATACAATTTTCACGAACGTCGTGCTGACGCCGGACGGCGATGTTTGGTGGGAAGGCATGGGCGTGCCCGCGCCGGAAAGCGGAATTGATTGGGAAGGAAATGCGTGGACGCCCGCGAGTGGCAAAAAGGGCGCGCATCCGAATTCCCGTTTCACCGCGCCCGCATCGCAATGCCCGGTGATTGATCCCGACTGGCAAAATCCCGAAGGCATGCCGCTCTCGGCGATTTTGTTTGGCGGACGGCGCCCGAACACAATTCCGCTCGTCAACGAAGCGTTCGATTGGGAAGCCGGCGTGTTTCTGGGTTCGACCTGCGGTTCGGAGACGACCGCCGCCGCGATCGGGCAAACTGGAGTTTTGCGGCGCGATCCGTTTTCCATGCTGCCGTTCTGCGGTTATAACATGGCGGATTATTTCGCGCACTGGCTTTCATTCGCGCATCGCACCGACCGCAACAAATTGCCGAAAATTTATTTCGTGAACTGGTTCCGCAAAAGCGCGGACGGAAAATTTCTCTGGCCCGGCTTCGGCGAAAATTCGCGCGTGCTCAAATGGATCTGCGAACGCGTCGAAGGCACGGGCAAGGCGCAACTGACGCCGATCGGAAATCTGCCGACGCCCGACGCGCTGGATTTGCCCGCCGAAAATCTGGCGCAGTTGCTCGCGGTGGACGGCGCGGGTTGGCGAAATGAAGCCGACGACGTGGCCGCTTATCACGCCAAGTTCGGCACGCGCTTGCCGATGGCGTTGCATGAACAGCTTGGGCATCTGCGCCACCGGCTTCACTGAAAAATATTTTGTCCCGGCTTCGGAAAATTATCCAAGCAAAGTTTTCACCTTCGCCAGCGCCTCGTCGAGCTTCGACGCATCTTTGCCGCCGCCGCGCGCGTTGTCCGGTTTGCCGCCACCTTTGCCACCGACAATTGGCGCAATTGTTTGAATTATTTTTCCGGCCTGGATTTTCGCGGTGAAATCGGATGAAACATTTGCGACGAGCGAAACATTTCCATTTACCGCGCCGCCCAAAACAATTACGCCTTTGAATTTGCTTTTCAGCGCGTCAACAATTGCCTGCAAATAATCCGCATCGGAATCTGGAAAATTTTGCGTGATAAGCGGAATTCCATTTACTTCATTTGCGCGCGTGAGCAGCCACGCCGCCGTCTGCGCCGCGTTGCGTTGAATGGCCGACTTGAGCGACTTCTCTAATTCTTTCTGGTGTGCGAGCAACGCTTCAATTTTTTTATCCAATTCGTGAACCGGCGAATTCACTTTGCCCGCGAGATTTTTAATCAAATGCAATTCGTCATTCGCCTTGCGATAAGCCTCAAGTCCCGCAACCGCTTCAATTCTTCGCACGCCAGCCGCAATCGCGCTTTCGCCGACGATGCGGAACAGGCCGATTTCGCCAGTCGCACGCGTGTGCGTGCCGCCGCAAAGTTCCATTGAATAGCCATTTAATTTATTTGCGTCGCCGCCGATTTGGACGACGCGCACCGTGTCGCCGTATTTGTCGCCGAAGAATTGCATCACGTCCTTGCGATTTTTTACGTCCGCGTGCGCGACTTCCGTCCACGAGATGGGATCATTTTCAAGAACGCAGTGGTTGACGAATTCTTCGATGCCAGCGATTTCCCGGGGAGTAAGCGGCGCGCTGTTGAAGTCGAAGGTCAACTTGTCCGGCCCGACGAATGAACCTTTCTGAGTTGCCTCCTTGCTGACGACTTGGTGCAAGGCTAGATGCAAAAGATGCGTGGCAGTGTGATGCCGTTGGATGGCCTTGCGCCGCCCGGTCTCTACCTTCAGAGTTATCTGTGAACCGACTTCAGGCGCAGCATCATCTCTCAAAAAATGCAGCCACACGTTTCCAGATTTTTGAGTGTTGATCACATCCCAATTTGTGCGTCCGACTGCGGCGAGCGATTGCATTTGGGCTTCTTCACCCGTGACCATCAACAATCCTGCGTCGCCAACCTGCCCACCCATTTCGGCATAGCAAACGCTGGTATCGAGTATCACAGCCGTCTTGTCTTTCATGGACACGACCTCCAGCACCTTGGCCTCGGTCCACATATTGTCATAGCCGACGAACTTCGTCGGCGTGGTGGTCTCGATTTGCGAGAGCGAAATGACTTCTTTTTTCTGCGCGGCGCGGGCGCGGGCGCGCTGCTCTTCCATCAATTTTTCAAAGCCGTCCTTGTCCACGGTCAAACCGCGTTCGCGCGCCATCAACTCGGTGAGGTCGAGCGGGAAACCGTAGGTGTCGTAAAGTTTGAAAGCAACTTCGCCGGGAAAAATATTTAATTCTGTAAGCGTCTTCGGAACTTCGGCAACAACTCTGTCAATTTCATCTCGTAATCCTTGCCTGCATCCCTCGAACGCTGGTTTGGAATCACCACAATCCTTTAATGCTTCAACTAATCTGTTTGCCGGAATGGTAATTTCAATTGCCTTTCGAGTGATGTTCTTATCAATTTTGTCCAAGTTAATTGTTCGCTCCGCCGGCCAGTCTAGTTCCACAGACTTCATGACTTCGTTGATAAATTCCTCATTCACTAAATTATTGGCAACTTCACAACGAAATTCTTCCCACGCAAATTCAAAATCTGCTCGGTCTTTCCGTGCTGCTGAAGGAATTGAATTGAGTTTTGCACGCAATTCTTTAAGACGATTTGGAATGAGATTGAGCACAGCGCACGCACAATTGATGCTGGCATTTGCGGTTTCAAAAATTGTGCATCCTTCTTCCAAAGTTTTGTTAAACGCCTCTTCCTCGGTGCGGATGGTTTCCTGCACCTGTTTTTTGCGCGCGCGGATTTCGGGGAAGACGTCGCCCATCGTGTCGGCGAGCACGTCCACGAGTTTGTAGAAGAACGGTTCGTGGAAACCGAGCGTGCGGCCGTAACGCACCGCGCGGCGCAGGATGCGGCGCAAAACGTAATTGCGGTCGGTGTTGCCGGGCTGGATGCCGTCGGCAATCGCAAAACTCAACGTGCGGATGTGGTCGGCAATGACGCGGAAGGCGATGTCGAGCGCGATCTGTTCCGGTGTAGGACAGGCGTCGCGCTTGTCTCCATCTATGTTTTCTGAAGTTTGAGACAGGCGCGACGCCTGTCCTACGGGCAACGTGCTGCCGTATTTTTTGCCGCTCAATTTTTCCAGTTCGTCGAAAATCGGACGGAAAATGTCGGTCTCGTAATTGGAAATTTTTGCGTTGGCGAAATCGGAAAAATTCTTCGTGCCTTGAATGATGGAAGTCACGCGCTCGAAACCCATGCCGGTGTCAACGTGCTTGGCGGGCAGCGGCGAAAACGTGCCGTCGGGATTCGCGTTGAACTGGATGAAGACGAGATTCCAGATTTCGATGCAGCGCGCGTCACCTTTGTTCACAAGGCTTCCGCGCGTGTCGCCGTCCGGCGTCAGGTCAACGTGCAGTTCGGAGCAAGGACCGCACGGACCGGTTTCGCCCATCATCCAGAAATTATCTTTTTTGTTGCCGTTGACGATGTGAATCGCGGGATCAAGGCCGACGCTGCGAAATTTTTCCGCCCAGAAATTCCACGCTTCCTGATCAAATTCGCTCGGATCGTTTTTTGATTTGTCAGGATTGTAGACGGTGGCGTAAAGGCGTTGCGGCGGAAATTTCCAAATCGTCACGACGAGTTCCCACGCCCAGTCAATCGCCTCGCGCTTGAAATAATCGCCGAAACTCCAGTTGCCGAGCATCTCGAAAAACGTGTGGTGATAAGTGTCGAGGCCGACGTCGTCGAGGTCGTTGTGTTTGCCGCCTGCGCGGATGCACTTCTGGGTGTCCGCCGCGCGGCCGGGCGTGTAGGGGCATTTGGTCTGGCCGAGAAAAATCGGGACGAACTGGTTCATGCCGGCGTTCGTGAACAAAAGGTTTGGCGAGTCGGGCATCAGCGAACTCGACGGGACAATGGTGTGCGACTTCGATTTGAAAAAATCGAGGAACGACTGGCGGATTTGCGTGCTGGTCATCACGGTAAATTCAAAATTGAAACAGCGGAGGTTAGTCGAAACCCGGCGCGCAAGGCGAGTTGGAAGTTTTGCGGGATTTATTTTTCAATTGTTGTGAAGTCGTCATCGACAAGCGGAAAAATTTATGAGAGCATGGAAAAAATTTGATGAGCATGAAGACAGGCAAAGACCTCATTCTGGCGACCAAGCCTTATGCGTCGGATTTCACGGCGCGAAGCTGGTGGTGCATCCTGTCCACGGCGTTTCTGCTGGCGCTCGCCGCGACGGGGACGCTTTGGAATTTTCCCCTGCCTTATGCAATCGCCCTCGGCATCAAAATTGTCTGCAGTGTTTTCATGGGGTTGCTGATGCTGCGGCTGTTTGTGATTTATCACGACCAGCAGCATCACGCGATTCTGCCGAAATCCAAACTGGCCGAGGGGTTGATGAGAATTTACGGCATCATTTCCATCAGCCCCAGCAGCATCTGGCGCGCGTCGCACAACCATCATCACAACCACAATTCCAAATTGCGCGGTTCGCATATCGGCTCCTATCCCATCATGACACGCGAGCAGTATTTGAAATCATCGAGGGGCGAGCGGATACAATATCTGTTCATGCGGCATCCGTTGACGATCCTGTTCGGGTATATTTTCGTGTTTCTTTACGGAATGTGCATTTATCCGTTCTTCAATGATCCCAAGGAACATTATGATTGCCTGATTTCCTTTTTGGTTCACGTCGCGCTGGCGGTGTTGATCACCTTTTTCTTTGGCTGGCTGGCGTTGATTTTGACGCTGATTGTCCCCTACTTCATCGGCAGCGCGATTGGCGCCTATCTGTTTTACGCACAACACAATTTTCCCGGCGTCGCCTTTTTTGACCGAGCGGGCTGGGCTTACGAAAAGGCCGCGATGGAATCTTCCAGCTACATGAAAACCGGGCCGATCATGGCGTGGTTCACGGCCAACATCGGTTACCATCACATCCATCATCTCAACTCGCGCGTCCCTTTCTACCGCCTGCCCGAAGTCCTGAAGAAAGTGCCTGAACTGGCGAAACCCAAAACCACTTCGCTGCATCCGTTGGAAATCATCCGCTGCCTGCGCTTGAAAGTGTGGGATGTCGAAACGCAACAGATGGTGGGACTGCGAAATGTCTGGCAGCTTCAAAAAAATCAACGTGAAGGCCGGACAGTCATGAACTGATCCAATCGCGCCATGTCCTTCACTGCCGCTCAAATCGCGCAACAACTCCGGGGCGAAGTCATCGGCGACGGCTCGGTGGAATTGACCGGATTCGCACCCGCCGATTGCGCCCGGCGCGGCGACCTCACATTCGCAGAAAAAGAAATCCACTTCACCACTGCCGAGCAAAGCCAGGCCGCCGCCATCCTCGTGACAGGCGAATTCGCCATCTCGTCGAAAAAAGTCCTCATCCGCGTGCCGAATGCGCGGGTGGCGATGGCCAGATTGCTGCCGGTTTTTTTTCCGCCGGATAAACACGCGCCCGGCATCCATCCGAGCGCGGTCATTGACCCATCGGCACAAATTGATTCCACGGCACACATCGGACCGAATTGCGTGGTCGGCGCACGCGTCCGCCTCGGTGCGCGCTCCGTGCTCATGGGCGGCAATTATATTGACCGTGACTGCCAGATCGGCGACGACGCCTGCTTCTTTCCAAATGTCGTCGTCTACGCGCAATCACAGATCGGCCATCGCGTCACCATCCACGCCGGCACAGCCATCGGCTCGGACGGCTACGGCTACGTTCTTGACGAGGGCCGTCACCGCAAAGTGCTGCAAGTCGGCAACGTAATCATCCACGACGATGTGGAAATCGGTGCCAACACCGCCATTGACCGCGGCACGCTCGGTTCCACCGTCATCGGCCAAGGCACCAAAATAGACAACCTCGTGCACATCGCGCACAACGTGGTCATAGGCCGACACTGCCTTGTCCTCGGCCAGGTGGGTTTTGCAGGCAGCACGCGCCTGGGCGACTATTGCGTGATCGCCTCGCAGTCCGGAATCGCGGGGCATCTGAAAATCGGCAACCAAGTCACCATCGCCGCGAAGTCGGGCGTGATGCGCGACATTTCCGACGGGGAAAAATTGCTCGGCATCCCGGCCTTGCCGGACAAACAGGCCAAACGGCAGATCATCGCGGCGCAACAATTGCCGGAGATGATCCGCCGGATGCGCGAACTGGAAAAAGAAGTCGCGCAACTCAAGGCCAAGGCCGGCGGCTAAAGGCGTTCCGCACGGCCTGCCCTGCCGCAAATCACTTTGTCCTCAAACGCAAGTTTTTTTCATCCGGCGGGCGAAAATTTTTTTGAAAATATTTCTTGAGAAAATGCGCGGGCGGGGCGATTGGTTGTCCAGAGCCAGAGCAAAAAAGCTGATCGATCTTTGCAAAAAAAATTTCCCTGCCCTGTTCGTGATTCGTAACAATCCTTGAACCGTAGTAAAAACGAATCCGGGGCGAGCCGCGGTTGCGGCCGACGCGCCTTTGCTGGAAGTCGAAAGCAGCCCGGCGAGTTCCACATGTTGTAAAACATGTTCAAAGGAATAGTTGCACACGGCAATGGCGGGGGCTTTTCAAATGCAGGACCAAGCCCGCCGCGCGCGGGCTTTTTTCTTTTGGTAAAAAATGCCCGATGCTAATCTCAATCCATGGCCCGCAAACTTCGACCGGGTTGAAAAGCAGAAGGAAAACCACGGATGGACACGGATAAACACGGGTTGAAAAAACGGAAATCTGAATTGCGCTCGAATATCCGGGCGCGGCTGGATAAAATTTCCGCCGCCGGGCGCGAGGCGGCGTCGCTGAAAATCCGCGCGAAGCTGAAGGAGCGGTCTTTTTTTCAAAACGCGGCTTCAATCTTGTTTTTCGCGCCGTTGCCGGATGAAGCGGACATCTGGCCGCTGATTGAAAAATCGCTGGCTGATGGAAAAATCGTCGCGCTGCCGTTCTTCGACCGTGACAAGAAAATCTACGCGGCGCGGCAGATAAGAAATCCTGCGGACGAAATCGCGCCCGGAAAATTCGGCGTGCGCGAGCCGTCGGCAAACTGCGCCGAAATCCCGTTGGACAAGATTGATCTGGTTCTCGTTCCGGGCGTCGCCTTTGATCTGCGCGGCAACCGGCTTGGCCGCGGCAAAGGTTTTTACGACCGGCTGCTGGCGGAAATCCGAGGCGTGAAATGCGGGGTGGCTTTTGACGAACAGATCGCGGATGAAGTTCCCGTTGAAAACCTGGACGCGCCGGTGGATTTTATTTTGACGCCGGCGCGCTGCGTGAAAATTGCGGGGTGAATTTCCGGAGCTAAAATCAGTCGTGCTGGCCCATGTCAACGGGCAAGCCGTTTTCCCAACCTTGCGGGGCGTTCCACGGGCGGACGGAGGCGTTTTCAGGCTCGGTCGAACAACCGCCTGTGCCAGCAAAAATCGCTGCCAGAATGAACAGCAAAAACCACTGGGCTGCGCGCAATCTCATTTCAGGATGACGGATGGGCGGGGCTGACTTCGTCGCCCTCGAAGAGTTCGCCAAGTTTCCAACCGGGGACGACATTGGCGATGCTGCGGTCTTTTTCAAGGCTGCGGACGACCACTTTGGCCACCAGCTTGCCGTCGCGGCTCACCAAGAGTTCACCGTTGGGAAGGACACCCTGGTCTTCGCCGATGTTCAGCACGACAAAATCCCATTTCGGATCAACTACGAGAACTTTTCCCGTCAGGTCGGCGCGCAACACGACGTCGGTGTTTGTCCCCTCGTATTTGTCCAGCCTGGTTTGCAAACGGACGATGGCGTGCTGCAGGACAATTTTCTCGCCGTTGGCCACTTCAATCGCATCCTGCGCATCCTTGAGCGACCTGCCCAGCTTGCTGACTTGTTCCGGCGTGAAACCGGTCGTCTTGTATGAGGTCAGCTCATTTTGGGCGTCGTCGCGTTCCTGCGCGGTCTTGGTGAGCTTGTCGGACAGGTCGTCGGCACGCTTGGTCTGCGCGGCGGCGACATCTTCGGCATTTTTCTGCGCGGCCTGGGAATCCGTCAATTGCTGCTGCGTCTGTGACAGTTCATTTTGCGTCTTGGCGAGTTCTTTTTTGGTCTTGTCCCTTTCGCCTTCAGCCGAAATCCGGCCGTCGCGCTGGGTGTTCCTGTCGGTGACAAGCGTGTTGATCTTGTCCTTGACGAAAACAAAATTCACAACCCCGACGCCGAGCGCCGCGAGAATGGCCAGAATCAGACTGATGCGAATCAACATGTTGGTTTGAAATTTTTAAAAGAATAAACCGTTGCCCCAAACGTGTCAACGTCGTTTGCGCTTTTCAAATGTTTCATTTCATCCCATTTTCCGCAAGTGGAATTTAATCACGGCTTGCATCTTGCCTACTGCACGAACATCCATCGCGGCGAAACGTGGCGCGAAACCTTTGGCGCGCTCAAAACCCATGCGCCCGCCGTGCGCGAACGCGTCTGCCCGCGCAAACCCTTCGCCATCGGCCTGCGCTTGAGCAATCAGGCCGCCGTTGAATTGTCCGGACGCAAAACGCTCCTGGAATTTCAAAAATGGCTCGAAAAAAACTCCTGCTACGTTTTCACCATCAACGGATTTCCCTATGGTCGGTTTCACGACGCGCGCGTGAAGCAAAAAGTTTATCTGCCCGACTGGACTTCGCCCGAACGCCTTGCTTATACAAACCGGCTTTTCGATTTGCTCGCCAAACTTTTACCAGACGAAATCGAAGGCAGCGTCAGCACCGTTCCCGGCTCGTTCAAGGAGTTCATTTCAAGCTGCGAACAGGAAATTCAAATCCGCAAAAATCTTTTCCGGTGCGTCGAGCACATTTCGCGCGTCAGCGAAAAATCAAAGCGCAAACTACATTTGGGATTAGAACCCGAACCGCTCTGCCTGCTGGAAAATTCCGCCGAGACGATTTTATTTTTTGAAAAATTGCGCGGCGAACATAAAAACGATTCGCGCCTTGATGAATTTCTGGGCGTCAATTATGACTGCTGCCATTTCGCCGTAGAATTTGAAGAACCGCAAAATGCAATCGCCGCGTTCCAAAAAGCCGGAATCAAAATCAGCAAACTGCATTTGAGTTCCGCGCTGAAAACAAAAGCGGCGACCGAAGCGCGAAACGCATTAAAAAAATTTGCCGACGACGTTTATCTCCATCAAGTCATCGCGCGTAACACGAATGGCAAATTGAAATTTTACCGCGACCTGCCCGACGCGCTCGCGGACAATTCGAAATTAAAAATTAAAAATTCAGAACTTCCAGAATGGCGGGTTCATTTTCACGTCCCATTGCACGCGTCCGCCGCAACGCCGTTTGAAAATACTAACGATCATCTGCTCGGCGTTTTGGATTTGCTTGCCGAAAATCCGAAGCTGTGTTCGCATCTCGAAATGGAAACCTATACTTGGGAAGTTTTGCCGCCGGAACTAAAATCGCGCAGCGTCGTGCAGCAGCTCGTCGCCGAATACGAGTGGACGCTTGCCCGGCTGGCCGAACGCGGACTTTGTTGAATTTACGATTGATGATTTATGATTTACGATTTGTTTCGCGCCTCGGCCTGTCGCCGGTGCAATCATCAATCATAAATCGAAAATCATAAATGTCACCACGCCTGCGAACACTGCTGATTCTGGGACGGGTTTCAAACTTGCCGACCGTCTGGTCGAATTGCCTCGCTGGCTGGTGGCTTTCGGGCGGCGGAAATTTCTCGAAACTGCCGCTGCTGTTCCTTGGCGTGAGCGCGCTTTATACCGGCGGAATGTTTTTGAATGATGCTTTTGACGTTGATTTTGATCAGCAACGGCGAACATCACGGCCGATCCCGTCCGGCAAAATTTCGGCGGAGTTGGTCTGGCGTTTTGGCTGGGCGTGGCTGGCGCTTGGAATTTTGTGCCTGTTGTTTTTGGGAAAAATCGCGGGCGCGCTCGCCATTGTTCTCGGCATCTGCATTTTGATTTACAACGCGGTCCACAAGGCCGTCACGGCGTCGCCATGGTTGATCGGCCTGTGCCGCTTCTGGGTTTATGTCATCGCCGGAACGACGGGCGCCAACGGCTTGAACGGAAATTCCGTCTGGTGCGGATTTGCGCTGGCATTTTACATCGTGGGTTTGAGTTACGTTGCGAAGCGCGAAAGTTTTCGAGGAACAATCCCGCACTGGCCGCTGTTTTTTTTGGCCGCGCCGATTTTTTTATCCTTTTTGATGAACACGGGCGACGCGCGGAAATCGGCAATGTTGGTCGCGCTGATTTTTGTGCTATGGACAGCGCGGTGCATCCGGACAATTTTCCAGCCGGGCGAAGTCAACGTTGGGCGAATCGTAACGGGTCTGCTCGCAGGAATTGTTTTCGTGGACTGGCTGGCGGTCGCACCGCAATGCCCGCAATGGCTGGGCGCGACATTTTTGATTTTGTTCGGCGCGACGATTTTGGCGCAACGGTTTGTTCCGGCGACTTGATTTTTTAATTGCCGCCGCCGTTGCCATTATTATTTCCGCCGCCATTGTTGCCGCCGAAACCGCCGCCGCCAAATCCACCACCTCCGCGAAAAATCTGCCGCATATCCTGCGGTTGGATTTGCGAACCGTTTTGCAGTGCGTTTTCAGCCAAAGTGATGGCCTGCGAAAGCGTCGGATCATTGGCGACCATAGATTGGGATTGCGCCGAATTCAAAAGCGCGATGCGCCCGCTAATGATTTGCGGGTCGGTTGGCGCGGTGGAAGTGAACGGCCCGAAACCGCCGCCGGCCAGTTGGATGACGGCCATGGCTTTCGCCCGCGAATCCAAGTCCGGGTTGGCCAGCGTGTCGTTGAAAAGCTGGTTGGCCTGGGAATTTTGCCCGGCGTAATTCAAGATTTCGCGGCCGAGCGTCATTTTGTCGAACTGGTTCGAAAGGCTTGAGTTTTGATAGGCTGAATAAAGCGCGGAGACGGACTGATCTTTCAGCACGGTCGAAAGATAATCCATCGCGTCCTGATCAAGCCGTCCGTCCGCGCCGACAAGCATCTGCTGCGCGTTCACGACGAACGACGTGTCCTTGTAAAATTCCAGCACGCCGTAAAGATAGGACTTGGATAAATCATCCAGCCGGTCGGGACTATCAATGGCGGGCGGATTCATCAGCAATTCTTTCGCCGCAGAAATGGCGGAGTCGCGATATTTTCCCGGCGCAATTTCCTCAAGCATGACGGTCAGATACGCGACCTCGACGCCGCGGCCGGTGCTGCTCAACATTTCGGCCAGCGCCTGTTCGGATTCCGCGCCGCCGATTTCCCTCAACGTGCCGACCAGCCCCAAACGCAGCGACGGTGGAACCACCCAGTCCGTCTGCAAATTTTCAATATTGCGTGCGCGTCGAGCACCGCCACGACCACCGCCAAATCCGCCACCGCCGCCGAAACCACCGCCAAATCCGTTGTTGCCATTGTTTCTGTTCCTGCGGTTGTTTCTACCGTTATTGTCGCCGTTGTCATTGTTAGTTCCGGCGTTGTTGTCGGCGCTGACATTATTGTCAGTGTTCGTGGCAGGTGCATTGGCATTTCCGTTATTGCCGCCATTGTTGTTGTCTTGAGTTTGATAATCCACATCCACGTTGCGGCCAAGAAACTGGCGGATGGCTGGAACGGTCGCCACGCCGCGAACCGTCAACGTCTCCAGTTTGTAGACGACCACGCGCAACGCCGTGCTGCGTTCGCTGCCGGTGCCGAGTTTTACGTTCAGCAAATCATCCAGAATATCCGACGCCGATTCTTCAGCGGGCGCGGACGGCGCGGTCATCGTGATGACTTTTTCCGTCGGCGTGGGCACGGCGACGGCTTGCGGCTGCGTCTGTTTCAACTTCTGCAACTCCGCGTCCTTTTGATTTGTGACGACGAAGTAAGCCGCGGCGAAACCGATGCCGAGAGCCAAAATGATTGCGACCAATGTTTTCATGGCGGATTTAATTCAAAATTTATTGGAATTCAACAGTGTGCGACAAGTTTTAGACGTTTCATGTCGAACCGCAGTTACAAAACTGTTCCGATTTTTCCGATGCTTCACGCATAAACCAAATAACCATAACAACCCACGCTTATATCAATATGCCGTGCTTGAACAAACGAACGGCTCAAGTTATCCTGTTAGTCCGCTTATGAGCGCTGAAGCACCAGTCAAATTAACGCACAACGAAGAAATCAAGGCCGCGATCCCGACGCTCGCCGGCACCATTGCCGCGACGTTGAACGACGCGAACGCCGACCATTTCTCCGAGGACGACAACCAATTCCTGAAATTTCACGGCTCGTATCAGCAGGACGACCGCGACCTGCGCAAGACCGGCAAGAAATACATCATGATGATCCGCGGGCGCATTCCCGGCGGCGTGATGACGGCGAAGCAATGGATCGTGTTCGACGATCTTGCGACGAAATATGGCAACAGCACGTTGCGCATCACGACGCGGCAAAGCATCCAGTTTCACGGCGTCGTGATGTCCGGTTTGCGTCCGCTCGTCGCGAAAATCAACGAAGCGTTGCTCTCGACGCTCGCGGCGTGCGGCGATGTGAACCGCAACGTCATGTGCGCGCCCACGCCCGCTTACACGAAAGCGCGCGAACAGGTTTTTGCCGACGCGCACAAAGTCGCGCTCGCGCTCGCGCCGACAACGAAAGCGTATCATTCCATTTGGATTGACGGCGTGCAGCTCGACAACGAAGCGCCGGAAAATAAAAATTTCGTTGATCCGCTTTATGGCAAAACTTATTTGCCGCGCAAATTCAAGATCGGCTTTGTGATTCCGCCCGTGAATGACATGGACATTTTCACGAACTGCCTCGGCTTCATCGCCATCGTCGAGAACGACCAAATCATCGGTTACAACCTCGCCGTCGGCGGCGGCATGGGACGCAGTCACGGCAACACGGCGACGTATCCGCGCCTCGCGGACGTCATCGGATTTTTCACGCCGGATAAACTCGTGGACGTCGCGAAGGCCGTGCTGACGATCCATCGCGATTT
>Ga0181537_10002453_pt1 | contig 16259 bp, 11 predicted proteins | sample PEATcosm2014_Bin_39_FD_119765 | JGI IMG/M metagenome (GOLD analysis project Ga0181537, IMG submission 119765) | Peatland microbial communities from MTU Mesocosm Facility, Houghton, MI, USA - PEATcosm2014_Bin23_10_metaG | ecosystem: Environmental > Terrestrial > Soil > Wetlands > Peat | place... | reverse complement strand
CAAAAAACGACAGAAATACAATATAACCCATATTTTACAATTGAATCACCACGTTTTAGCGAAGCAATGCGAACAACAATAATCGGGTTCGATTCCCGGTAGGGTCGCCATTAAATCCTCCTCGCCGAACTTGCACCGGCTCCCGCTTCAGTGGAAACTGTGGCGACGATGGACTGGCTCGACAAAATCTCCCTATATTGGCCGCACATCGCGGCATGCTTCGATTTTCTCGCCGCCCTGCTCGCCTCGATTCACGCCCTTTTGAACAAGCGCGATTCCCGCGCCGCCACGCTCTGGCTCGGCCTCGTCTGGTTTCTGCCGCTGTTCGGCCCGATCCTATACCTCGCGCTCGGCGTCAACCGCATCCGCCGCCGCGCCCTGACGCTCGCCGTCCACAAGACTTTCAGCCGCCCCCTCCCGGACGACTTGGGTGAACCGCAACACGAAGGCGCGGAACATTTGAAAATGCTCGCGCGCACCGTCAGCCGCGTCGTCGCCCAGCCCCTCACCGCCGGAAATAAAATTGAACCGCTCGTCAACGGCGACGCCGCCTTCCCCGTCATGCTCGCCGCCATCGAAGCTGCAAAAAAATCCGTCGCGCTCGGCACCTACATTTTCGACAACGACGCCAGCGGCAGACAATTTGTCGCTGCGCTCGCCCGCGCCGTGGAACGCAAAGTGGAAGTCCGCGTTCTGATTGACGCCGCCGGCACCCGCTATTCCTGGCCGCCCATCACTTACCGGTTGCGGCACAACAAAATTCCCTTCGCAAAATTCCTGCCCGCCTCCGTGTTCACCCCCTGGCGCGTCGCCACCATCAATCTCCGCAACCACCGCAAATCCCTCATCGTGGACGGAACCATCGCCTTCACCGGCGGCATGAACATCCGCCACGGCAACGTCCTCGCCGACAAACCCGGAAGTCCCGTCCAGGATTTGCATTTCCGCGTCGAAGGCCCGGTCGTCGCCCAGTTGCAGGAAGCCTTTGCCAACGACTGGGCGTTCGCCACCCGCGAAACGCTCGACGGTGAAATCTGGTTCCCGGAATTGAAGGAATCCGGCGGCGTCATCGCCCGCGCCATCCCGGACGGCCCCGACGGCGATTTTGACAAGGCGCGCTGGACACTTCTCGCTGCCGTGGGCGAGGCGCAGACTTCCGTCCAGATTCTCACGCCGTATTTCCTGCCGGACAACGCGCTCGTCACCGCGCTCAACCTCGCCTCGCTGCGCGGCGTGCGCGTGGACATTATCCTCCCCGCCAAGAACAATCTGCCGCCCGTTCATTGGGCGTCGCGCGCGATGTGGTGGCAGGTGCTCGAGCGCGGCTGCCACGTCTGGCTCACTCCCCCGCCCTTCGACCATTCCAAATTGATGATTGTGGACGGGCATTGGGTCTCGTTCGGCTCGGCCAACTGGGACGCCCGCAGCCTGCGCCTGAATTTTGAATTGAATGTCGAGTGCTACGGGCGCGATTTCGCGCAGGAAATGGAAAAGTTCATCGCGAGCAAACTTCGTGGCGCGCACGAAGTGACGCAGACCGAGGTGGACAAACGTTCATTGCCCGTCAAATTGCTCGACGCCATCGCCCGGTTGTTCTCTCCATTTTTATGAACGCATTCATCCAACAGGTAGGGCGGGCAGTCCCCTGCCCGCCGACGGTGGGGCGAGCGTCCCCGCGAGCCGACCATGGCACGTCAAAGCAAAGCGGCGGCGGCTCGTCAGTAGCCTCGCCCCACCAAGAAGACCCGGCGCGCACGGAGTGACGCGCCCTACCAAAACAGATTCTTTTTTATGAAAACTTTCGACAGCCTCACCGAACAGGAAGTCCTCGCGCTCGCCATCGCGCTTGAGGAGGAGGACGCGCGCATCTACGAGGATTTTGCAGACGGCCTACAGGAGAATTATCCCGAGCAGGCCGCCAAATTCCGCGTCATGCGTGGTGAAGAGGACGGCCACCGCCACCGCCTGCTCGAACATTACAAATCCCGCTTCGGCGACCACGTCCCGCTCATCCGGCGACAGGACATTCGCGGCTTTGTGGACCGCAAACCCGTCTGGCTCATCCGGCCGCTCGGCTTGAAGACCGTCCAGAAGACCGCCGAAAGCATGGAAGTGGAAACGCGCCGCTTTTACGAGGCCGCCTGCAAACGCACCACCGACGCCGGCATCCGCCAGCTCCTCGGCGACCTTGCCGAGGAGGAACGCAACCACGCCGTCACCGCCGAGCAGATCGGCTCGACCAAATTGAGCGAGGACGAAAAATCCCGCGCCAAGCGGCTGTTCGTCCTGCAAGTCATCCAACCCGGGCTCGCCGGTCTCATGGACGGCTCCGTCTCCACACTCGCGCCGCTGTTCGCCGCAGCGTTCGCCACGCACAGCAGCATGGCCACCTTTCTCATCGGAATGGCCGCCGCCGTGGGCGCGGGCATCAGCATGGGATTTGCCGAGGCGCTGTCCGACGACGGCAGCCTGACCGGGCGCGGCCATCCGTGGGCGCGCGGTTTCGTTTGCGGGCTGATGACCATGCTCGGCGGGCTTGGCCACACCCTGCCCTATCTCATCCCGAACATCCACACCGCCACCGCCGTCGCCGTCGTCGTGGTGCTGGCGGAATTGAGCATCATCTCCTGGGTGCGGCACAAGTATATGGACACCCCGCTCGTGTCCGCCCTGCTGCAAGTGATGCTCGGCGGCGCGCTCGTCTTTCTGGCCGGCATCTTGATCGGGATTTCGTGAAAAAATTGCGCGACGCTCACCCAACAAGAAATCTATTTCAATTCCTTGACGACTAAAAGCATACCCGGATGGGCAAAATCACCAACAAATGGCCATGGCCCCGGTCGGACTCCAATCCAGATTAAAGCATCCCATCGTGAACCATTTTTCTCGACCGAATTAACCCAATCGTGAACACATGTAGCTGACCTTTCGTATTCTGAAACACGAATCCACGGAGTCGCGAAGCATAGCGCTAATCCTTTTCCGCTTTTTAGCTCTTTAACGTCATTAAATGCGGTATTTAGCCCGTCGAGCTTATTCTCAAAAACCACCTCTGTTGAATCTACAGCCTTAGAACCCAAATCTAGCCGAAGACATTTTGCCTCGCAATCGAAGCCTATTTTTCCAACCCCCACCCAAAGATCGCATCGGCCAGGCGTGCGTTCTTTTGTTTTTTCAGTCCGATATTCTTCCAATGCAGTGCCACCGGACCTCCAGACGGCTGCCGCCAACAAACCGACATGTGGCCTTTCCTTATACCAATACGGGTAGTCCTCGCTCTCTTGACTGTCTATGTAATCCTGGTGGATTGACAACAATTCTTTGAATACCCGCCTCAAAGATTTGAGCTGTTTTGATGCTGTTTTGGAAAACACAATTTTCTGCTCAAGCGTAATTTCCATGTTGCCTTCTGGTTATCGTTTTTAAAGTTCACGATTTCTTCACGAAGCGGAGATATTCAAACGCCGTTTGCCCCGCTCGTCCATCCAAAAATGAATTCAGGCAAAGAGACCGTTGCCAAATCAGACAGGATTTACAGGATTCACTCCGGGCAGAATCATCCTGACCAACCTGCAATCCTGTCTCAAGTCTGCTGCTACGGTTTCCCGGCGAGCGCTTTTTCCTGTCGGCGAATGATGTTTGCGAGCGCGCGAAGCGAATCATTCACGGCATTGGCGTTGGGGAAAACTTTGGCCACGTCAGGCTCCAAGACCACGACGTTCGCGCCGCGCTGGAAGCGCCGGGCGTATTTGCCACGGATGCCGCGGGAGAAATCGTATTCCGCCCGCAGACCGTTGCCAGCTGATTTAGCTGATGGCTTCTTCATATTGTTTTCGTTCGCGCCGACTGGCCTGCCTGGCGCTGATGATGCGGATATTGCCGCCTCGTTCTGTATGCGCCACAACCAGCAATTTGTCCAGATGTGAACGGCCCAAAATGATGAACCGTTCCTCGGCCTGTGAATGCGCCGGATCGGAAATCGTCATGGAGAACGGATCGCCGAACACCGTTGCGGCTTCCTCAAATCTGACGCCGTGCCTGGCCAGATTCGACCCGGCCTTGGCTGCATCCCATTCAAAAGTGAGCACGCTGGAGATTCAAACGCCAACGACCCGCATCGTCCATCAAAAAATCACACCGCCAAGACTTCCCGGCAGGCGGCTTGCAGTTTCTTCAGATTTACCCTGGACTTGGCCTCGATGTAGCAGCGGATGAGCGGTTCGGTGCCGCTGGCGCGGAAGGCCACCCATTCGTTGCCCGGCAGGAGAAATTTGTAGCCGTCGGTGGTGATGAACTTTTCCACCGGAAACGCGCCGATGTTCTTCAGACCGCCGCCGAGCTTGGCCAGCAGCGCGTCCTTTTTCTCCGGCGCAAAGCTGACGTTGATGCGGTCGGTGTAAAAATCGCCTATTTGCTTGGAAAGTTCCTTGAGAATCTGGCCGAGGGATTTCTTCTCGGTGGCGACCAGCTCGGCCATCAGGAGGCAGGCGAGTATGCCGTCCTTTTCCGGCACATGGCCCTTCACGCTCAAGCCGCCGGATTCCTCGCCGCCGACGATGATGGGTTCGCTTTCCATCAGCGCGCCGATGTATTTAAAGCCGACGGGCGTCTCATAAACCTTCACGCCAAACAACTTCGCGACGGCGTCCACCTGGTGGCTCGTCGGCACAGTGCGCACGACCGCGCCGGTCCAGTGCCGGTTCTTCTTCAAATGATACAGCGCAAGCGCGAGAATCTGATTCGGCGTCAGCCAGGTGCCGTCCTTGTCCACGATGCCGAAGCGGTCGGCGTCGCCGTCGGTGCCGAGGCCCATCTGCGCCTTGCCACTGCGGACAAATTTCTCCGTGTCGGCCATGTTCTCGGCATTCGGCTCGGGATGATGCCCGCCGAAGAGCGGATTCAGCTCGTTGTGGAACATGGTGACTTTCGCGCCGACGCTTTCGAGCAGCACGTCGAGATAGCCGTGGGCCGTGCCGTAGGAAATATCCACGGCGACCTTGAGCTTCGCCTTCTTGAGAACGGAAAACTCGATGAGCCGGTGGAGTTGCTTGAAATAATCCGGCTGCGGATTGAAGGTCTTGCAGGTGTAGGTGCCGATGACCGCGCCCTTGAAAGAGAAATTCGCCGCCTGCAATTTGACGATGTTCGCCTCAATCTGTTTCGTCACGTCGGGCGTGGCGGGCGCGCCGTTGCTCGTGGAAAATTTCAGGCCCTGATATTCCGCCGGGTTGTGGCTGGCGGTCATGTTGATGCCGCCGATGGCCTTGCGGTGGCGGATGGCGTAGGCAATGACGGGCGTGGGCGTGTCGCGGTCGCACAGTAGCGGCTCGATGCCATTCGCGGCCAGAACCTCGGCGGCGGCGAGGGAAAATTGGCGGGCCAAGAAGCGGGTGTCGTGGCCGAGGATGACGACGGGCTTGCGACCGTAAATTTCCGATTTCCGATTTCCGATTTCCGATTTCAAAAAGTCCGCGATGCCCTGCGTGGCCAAGCGGACGTTGTCGAAGGTGAAATCGCGCGCGATGATTTCGCGCCAGCCGGAGGTGCCGAATTTGATGGTGGCCATGTTGGAGTTCACGCTTTAGCGTGTCTTTTTCTGATGGTTATGCGAAGCGCCTGAATCATCGGACAAGCTGAAGCTTGGACTCCAACTCAACTCTTCCAGTCGAACGCCTTTGTCTTGAGCGCGTAAAGGTAGCCGGCGAACAGGATGCCGAGGAAGGAAATCATCGAGCCAAGGATCATGTTACGCGTAGCGTGGTCGGCCAGCATGTCCTTATAGACGACGGCCCACGGATACATGAAGACGACCTCGATGTCGAACAGGATGAACAGCATCGCGACGAGATAAAACTTCACGGAAAAGCGCGAGCTGCCCTCGCCGATGGGGTCCTTGCCACATTCGTAGGCGGTGTCCTTGGCCTTGGTGCGCTTGCCGAACTTGCCGAGCAGCACCGAGAGGGCGAGCGTGCCGCCCGCGAAGCCGATACCGGCGGCCAGCAGAAACAAAACCGGGATGTATTGAGCCAGTTGCGACGGTTGCGAATTATCCATGCGCGGAAATTTTAGGAACGGCTGGCAAAATTTGCAACTGCAAACACAACACGCGAAGTTTTATCCGCAGATTTCGCGGATGACGCAGATGGACGATTGGGGCAATTGGCGTTTGAAATTTTTGAATTCTCACTGCACCGGCTCGGTTAGCACATAGTCCCATACAATTTTGAACACATCAGCATTTTTGGGATTTAGAAATGTTTCGTGCGCCTCGACTGATTCCAATTTTCCTCCGGGGTAGTCGGTGGTCAGAATTCGAGTGTGGTGGTAAGGAGGTTTTTCAGTGTCCACGTTGACTGGAGCACCAAATCTTTCAAGCCCCAATGCCCGTAGATTTTCCGTTTGTTGTTCCGGCGTGCAATTACCTGTGTGGTCCTGGTCATGGTTAAAAGCAAAGAAGCAGTCTTTGGGTGTTGCAGACTCCTCATGATACCACGCGGCGGGTCTGTTGAGAATATGGTTGTAATCCTTTGGTGCGCCGGAGCAGATGACACGGGCGACACGATGCTTGACCGCAATCAAAGCAGCATGGCCTCCGCCTTGGGACTGACCCGCAACAGCAATTGTCTCCCATTTGATGCTGCCATCATCATTCAGAAATTGTTCCCAATGTTCTTGGGGGCGTGTTTGTTTTAGGTAAAGAAGCAACTTAATCAGCCGGTTCTCAATGCTGTCAGCACGGGTTATCGTGACATCTTTGAAAGCGTTATTGAAAGAGCCTCCGGCAATCAAAGTCATTCTAAATTCTTCAAATGACCGTGGATTTCTATCCTTATTGCAGGCCTCCGCAGCAGCGACATCGTTGGGGTAGGTTAATTTAATGACATGGTAACCAAGATTGGCGGCCTCTTCCAAAAATTTGTAAGGCCCTTTTCCTCCGCCGTGGCCGGTAGGTTGGGTTCCTGGTATAAAGAGCAACAATTGATGCCGATCCGCTGGCAGGCTCGAATTTTTGGAAATGACGATGTCTCGATTTAAATAGATGAAGTGCGGAGTATCGAACGTTTGGATTTCTGGATCTGTCTTGCTTGGCAGAACGGGAATGCCATCAAGCGCCGATTGCTGAAGGTCGTTTTCTTGGCCGTGCATGGCTAGTGGTATCGCGCTTAAAAGTAATGTTGTCAGCCACAAAGCATTTTTCATGACTTAAGCTTTGCGCACGCTCCTCTGGATTGTCGAGTGCAATTTGTAATTGGGCGGCACGGTGGCGACCATCGGTTTGCAGTGGCTCGCGCGCGATTTTTCTTTTTCCCGCCGCCTTTTGCCGTTTCAATTGCGCCCCATGCCGCGCGATTACGTCATCGAGAACCTGAAGCCGGAGTTTCATCCGCAGATTGACTATGCGCGCGAGTTGAACCCGCAACAGCTTGCCGCCGTCACCGCGCCGCCCGGCCCGGCGCTCGTCATCGCCGGCGCGGGTTCGGGCAAGACCCGCACGCTCACCTACCGCGTCGCGTATCTGCTGGAGCAGGGCATCCCCGCCGACCGCATTTTGCTGCTGACGTTCACCAACAAGGCCGCCGGTGAAATGATGCGGCGCGTCTCCGATTTGCTCGGCCAGGAATTGCGTTCGCTCTGGGGCGGCACGTTTCATTCCATCGGCGCGCGCGTGCTCCGGTCGCACGCCGACCTGCTCGGCTACCAGCGCGACTTCACGATTCTCGACCGCGACGACTCGAAGGATTTGATCAAGGCCTGCATTGCGGACGCCGGCATCCAGACAAAAGGCACGCATTTCCCGAAACCGGAGGTGCTGAATGAAATTTTCTCGCTCGCCGTCAACACCCACAAAACCGCCGTGGAAATTTTGGACGGGCAATTCGGTTATTTGTTTGAGAAATACGAGGGTGAAAATGAACTCACCGAAGATGTCGCGCGCTTGTTCCAACTTTACGCCAAGCGCAAACGCGCGACGAACGCGATGGATTTCGACGACCTGCTGGCGCTCTGGCTCAAGCTGCTTCAGGACCACGCCGAGGTGCGCGAACATTACCAGCGCCGCTTCCAGTTTATCCTCGTGGACGAGTATCAGGACACAAACAAGCTCCAGAGCGATTTGATTGACCTGCTGGCCGCGCGCCACCACAACGTCACGGTTGTGGGCGACGACGCGCAGAGCATCTACGCCTGGCGCGGCGCGAACTTCGCGAACATCCTCGAATTTCCCAAGCGTTATCCCGGCGCAAAGGTGTTCAAAATCGAAACCAATTACCGCAGCACGCCGGAAATCCTCAAGGTCGCCAACGCCGCCATCTCCGCGAACGTGAATCAATTCACCAAGACGCTCGCGCCCTCGCGCAAATCCGGCCTCAAGCCCGCGCTCGTCGCGTGCGTGGACGCCGCGCAACAGGCCGCATTTATCGCGCAGCGCGTGGCGGAACTGCCGGAGGAAGGCGTGAGCCTGAACGAGGTTGCCGTGCTTTACCGCTCGCATTTCCACGCGCTGGAATTGCAACTGGAGCTGACCAAGCGTCACATCCCGTTCTCCATCACCAGCGGCATCCGCTTTTTCGAGCAGGCGCACATCAAGGACGCGACGGCGTTTTTGAAACTCGTCATCAATCCGCGTGACGAGATTTCGTTCAAGCGGCTCGCGCAACTGCTTCCGGGAATAGCGGCGAAGGGAGCGAACAAACTTTGGAAGCTGTTTCAAAGTAGGAGTCGAGGTGACGAGACTCAAACTGAAACTGGAAACCGGAAAGCGGAAAGCGGAAATGAGTCAGAGCCTCCTCACGTCGGCTCCTACAAAATCGCGGCGGCGCTCCAGTTCTGCGCGAAATCCGTTCCGACAAAAGCGGCGACGGCTTGGGCGCAATTTGTCGCCACCATTTCCCAGCTTGAGGACGCAACCGTCCGCAAGAGCGCGGCCAAGATGCTGCGGCTGGTGATTGACGCCGGCTACGACGATTACCTCAAGGAAAACTTCGCCAACTACCGCAATCGGCAGGAAGATTTGGAACAGCTTGCTGTCTTCGCCTTTCAATTCAATTCCACCGAGGATTTTCTGACGCAACTCGCCCTGCTCACAAACGTCGAGGCCGAGGACGACCAGGCGGCAAAGGACGACGCGGAAAAGATCAAGCTCTCGACCATCCATCAGGCGAAGGGACTCGAGTTCGATGTCGTGTTCACCATCATGCTGTGCGACGGAATGTTTCCGTCCTCGCGCTCGATGGAGAGCACCGAGGGCGAGGAGGAGGAACGCCGTCTGTTTTACGTGGCCATCACCCGCGCGAGGAACGAACTTTATCTGTGCTACCCGCTCATCCGCGCCAGCTTCGGCAATTCCGGCGGCGACGGAATGCAACAGCCGTCGCGCTTTCTCGCGGAAATACCCAGTGACCTGCTGAACCAGTGGAATTTGAGGCCGGCCTACTGAAAATAGCTTCAAACGCTTTGGCAAATCTGGCATCTAATCAACGTGCGACACACCGGAATCCTTCTTGCCGCCTGCCTTTCGGCATTGGTGCTCATGCCGGATGTGCAGGCGCAAACGGCGTTGCCTTCCCTCGGCGGCTCATCGCTGACCGCACATCACACGCAGGCGAAATTGATTTTGTCCGCCGACACCGCCAAGACCGGCGACACGATTTGGGCCGGCGTGGACATGAAAATGGAACCGGGCTGGCACACCTATTGGAAAAATCCCGGCGCGGCGGGATTGCCCACAAAAATTGAATGGCAACTGCCGCCCGGCGTGACCGCCGGTGAAATCCAGTGGCCGCTGCCGGAAAAACTGCCGCCCATCGAGGTAACGACTTACGGCTACGAAAACGAAGTGATGCTGCTCGTGCCCCTCACGGTCGCAACAAATTTACCCGCCGGTCCAATTGATTTGAAGGCGATCGTTTCATGGCTTGAATGCAAGGACGTTTGCATTCCCGCCAGCCAAACGGTCGAAGCCACGCTCAACATCGGCAGCGAAACCAAAACTTCCGCCGATGCTGCGACGATTGAATCGTGGAAAAGTAAAATTCCAAAACCGACAAATTGGTCTTTGCAAGCATTTTGGAACGAATCGGAAAACGGCGACACACGATCACTGGTTATCGAAGGAATCGCACATATAGCGGGAACTGATTTTGATTTTTTCCCAAATGCCAGTGACCAATTCGAAATCCAGGCTGCTACAAAAGAAATAACAGAGGAAAACTTGGGTTCAAATGCGGTTGTCTTTAGTTTCTTCAAATTTGTTAAAAAATATTCCGGCGAATGGCCGAAGGAAATTGGGGGCGTCATCGTTATGGACGTTGGCGCAAATAAAATTGGATTTGAAGTCAAATTACCCGTTTCAGAAAAAATTGACGTCCATGATGTGAATGGCTATCAACCGGTCGAGCCGTCTGCCCTTCCTGCACAACCGCTCTGGCAAATGCTGCTCTACGCCTTCATCGGCGGACTGATTCTGAACATCATGCCGTGCGTGCTGCCGGTCATCGCGCTGAAAATTCTCGGCTTCGTCAGCGAGGCGCGCAGCGAACCGCGCCGCGTCCGCAATCTCGGACTGATTTACGCGCTCGGCGTGCTCGCTTCATTTCTCGCGCTCGCAGCCTTCGTCATCGGCGTCAAGGCCGCCGGACATCACGCCGGTTGGGGAATGCAATTCGGCAGCCCGGTCTTCATCGTCTGCCTCACCACGCTCGTCACGCTCGTCGCGCTGAACCTGTTCGGCGTATTTGAAGTTACGCTCGGCGGTCGCGCATCGAATGCCGCCGGCGAACTCGCCTCAAAACACGGCGCACCCGGCGCGTTCTTCAACGGCGCTCTCGCCACCGCGCTGGCCACGCCCTGCACCGCGCCGTTTTTGGGCGTCGCGCTCGGCTTCGCGTTCGCGCAAAGCGCATCGCTCATCGTGTTGGTATTTCTCACCGTTGGACTTGGCCTCGCCGCGCCTTATGTCCTGTTGAGTTGGAATCCGGCGTGGTTGAAATTTTTGCCCAAGCCCGGCGCGTGGATGGAGAAATTCAAGATCGCCATGGGCTTCCCGATGCTGCTGGCCGCGGTGTGGCTTTATGACATCTCGACCGCCTTCTACGGCGACCGTTCCTGGTGGCTTGGCGTTTTTCTGGTGATTATCGCGCTGGTGGCCTGGATTTTCGGCGAATTTGTCCAACGCGGGCGCAGCCGCAAAACCATTGCCGCAATTGTCGTTCTGATTTTGCTCATCGGGGGCTACGCGTTCGCGTTGGAAAAGGAATTGAACTGGCGCGCGCCGATTTCCGAAATGAGCCCGGCAAGTCCGGCCAATAATCCTTCGGGCGGAATTGACTGGCAACCGTGGTCGGCGGAAACTGTCGCCCGGGCCCGCGCGGAAGGCCATCCGGTGATCGTGGATTTCACGGCGCGCTGGTGTGTCACCTGCCGCGTCAACACGCTGCTGGCCATTGAAGTTCCGGCGGTGGAAAAAAAGTTGAAGGCGATCAACGCCGTCGCACTCGTTGCCGATTACACACGCCGGCCGGATGACATTACCGCCGAGCTGGATCGCTACAACAATGCGGGCGTGCCGCTGGTTTTGGTTTTTTCGAAGGAGCCGGACGCGCCGGCCATCGTTTTGCCGCAAATTTTGACGCCGGGAATTGTCCTAGATGCCCTCGACCGTGCGGCGCGTTGAACATTTTTTGAAACCAAATGTCTGAATTCGCGTCTAATAACCAGGAAACAGCCAGCAAACGACAACGAGATATGAAAACTGCATTTGCATTATTAACCGCATTAACAATGGCCGCGAGCGCGTCCGCAGTGGAAGTGGGCAAGCCCGCGCCGGACTTCACTGGCACGGACATCAACGGCAAGACCGTCAAGTTGAGCGATTACGCCGGCAAGATCGTCGTCATTGAGTCCTACAATTCCGACTGCCCATTCTGCAATAACCAATACAAGACCGGCGCGATGCAGGCGTTGCAAAACGACCTGGCCGCGAAGGGCGTCGTCTGGCTGATTGTCAATTCAGTCAACCCGAAAAATTTCAGCCATCGCACGCCGGAACAGGCGCAGAAGGAAATGGCCGACAAGAAAATCGTCGCGAACGCGTGGATTGATGACAGCTCTGGTGACATCGGCCATCTTTACGGCATGGAAACGACGCCGCACATGTTCGTCATTGATAAGACCGGCACGCTCGTTTATGACGGCGCGATTGACGACCAGCCGGATCCGTCCCACGACCCCACCAAGGCGCGCAATTACGTCCGCGATGCCGTGGACGATCTGCTCGCCGGAAAGCCCATCGAGGTCTCGCAGACCAAGCCTTACGGTTGCAGCGTCAAATACGCGGATTGAAAGAAGCTGCCTTTCGCCCGGCCCGCCGTCAAATCCGGCGGGCCTTTCTGTTTTGAAACCAATCACTTGGATTGAACCAACCAAAATTGCATGACAAATGGCAAAAAAGGTTGTAGAGTCAGTCCGGTCAAAGAGGTTCGAAGAAGTCTCTTTATGAAATCGGAGCGTCGGTTTTTTCTGTCGGGAGCGGCTGAATGTGTAACCGTTTTTTTGGCGCTGGTTTTGATATTATTCCTGCCCTTCGACGCCTGCGGCGGAAATTTCTATTCCGGCATCTCGCCCGCGACGGTCCCCTGGCCCGGCGGCATCGTGCCGTATGAATTCACCAACACGCTCACCTCCGCGCAAACGAACACCTACCTCAACTGCCTGCGTGAATGGGAGCTGGCGGCCAACGTCAAGTTCGTCCCGCATACGACCCAAACGCGCTGGATTCTTTTCTCCTACAACACCAATTTTCTCGATTTCGTTTCCGGCGGCAGTTACAGCCCGCAACTGGTCACCGTCTCCAGCTTGAGCCGCGCGCAGGTCTGCCACGAGATGGGCCACTCATTCGGCTTCAACCACGAAAACATCCGGCCTGACGCGACCAATTACATTGCCGTCCTGACCAACAACATCACCAACGAGGTGAGCAACATTTACTGGTTCACTCCCGATCACACGACGGTCACGAACGGCAATTACGATTACGAGTCCGTGATGCACCTCGGCTGGGATTTTGATTCCACCAATACCGCCGTGGCCACGCAACAGCCCAAGCCGCCCAACTTTCCCCGCTATCAATATCGCATGGGCAATTACTGTTTAAGCCCCGGCGACCGCGCGGCTCTGGCGTATCTTTACGGCCCACCCGCCGTGCCGCTCACGAACGTCGTCACCAACACCGCCGACGTCGGCCCCGGCAGTTTGCGCGCGGCGATTTATTACGTGACCGATCATCCCGGCTCGACGGTCAGCTTCAACATTCCCGTCACCGATCCGGGCTACAGCAACAGTGTGTTCAACATCCATCTCACCGGCCAGTTGCCGACGCTGGCGGCCAACGGCATGGTGATTGACGGCTCGACGCAACCGGGCTTCGCGGGCAAGCCGCTCATCGTCGTGGATGCTTCGCAAATCCTGCCGGAAACTTTCACGTCGGACACCGTGCTGGTTTATTCGTCGGGCAATCAGTTGAAAGATATTTCCTTTTCCGGATTCAACTGGAACGGCCTGACGCTGGAATACGACGACGCGACGAACAATACCATCGCCGGCTGCTGGTTCGGCGTTGATCCCACCGGCACCAACGCCGCGCCGAACGCGTATCAGGGAATTCTCATCTGTGCCGGCGCGAGCCGGAACATCATCGGCGGCACCAATGTCCTCTCCGGCAATTTGCAATACGGTGTTTTCATCACCGATTCGAACACCACCGGCAACGTCGTCCTCGGCAATTTCATAGGCACCGCCGCCAGCGGCACCAACGCGCTCGCCAATGGACTAAGCGGAGTTTTCATCGGCAACGGAACAAGTGGAAACATCATCGGCGGCACCAACGCGCTGGCCCGGAATGTCCTTTCAGGTAATTCGCAATCCGGCCTCATCATGGCCTCGAACGCAACCGGCAATATTGTTCTTGGCAATTACATCGGCACCGACGCCAGCGGCTCGAACGTGGTGGCCAATGAAGAAAGCGGCGTCACCATCGGCGGCGTCAACGGCAACACCATCGGCGGGACGAACAGCAGCGCACGCAACGTCATTTCCGGCAACTCGCCATACGGCATCTTTCTGACCAACACGACTGGCAATGTCATTTCCGGAAATTATTTTGGCGTGAACGCCGGTGGCCAGACTGCGCTCGCAAACTCGGCTGGCGGATTGCTTCTGACCAGCGGCGCGCAAAGCAACCTCATCGGCGGAACGGTCGCCGGCGCGCGCAATGTCATTTCCGGAAACACCACCGCCGGGATTTTTCTGGCGGGCACAACCAGCGGCAATCTCATTGAGGGAAATTACATCGGAACCGACATCACCGGCACCAACGCCGTTCCCAACACGATCGCCGGCATCTACGCGCCCGACCCCGGCGGGCCTTCCGGCAACATCATAGGTGGCACAACGCCCGGCGCGCGCAATGTCATTTCCGGCAACACGTCTTACGATGTGTATTTTGCCGGGCCGGGAACCGCCGGCAACCTCGTCGAGGGAAATTACATCGGTGTGACCCCGGACGGCTCGCATAAGGTTGGCAGCACGTTCGCGGGCGTCATCATCTTCGACGGCGCGACCAACAACATCATCGGCGGCGCGTCAGCCGGCGCGGGCAACGTCATTTCCGGTTCCTACGGCTATGGCGTTTATATCTCCGTTGCCGGCACGTCCGGAAATGTGGTTCAAGGCAACATCATTGGGGCTGACGCCACCGGCACCAACGCCCTCGGCAACGGCTATGACAATGTGATTATACAACTCGGCGCGACCAGCAACATCATCGGCGGCACGAACGCGGGCGCGGGCAACGTGATTGCCTTTTCTCCGGGCGCGGGCGTGCTCCTGCTGAATGCCAACACCACCAACAACACCATCTTCGGCAATTCCATTTTCACCAATGGTTTTCTCGGCATCAATTTCAGCAACGCGCCCGCCGAGGCGAACCATTCCGGCTTTCTCGCCGGCCCGAACAACATGCAGAATTATCCTGTCATCACCAACGCCTTCGGTTACGCTGGCAGCACCATCATCTTGGGCAAATTCAACAGCCTGGCGGGTCGGAGTTATTTCATTGATCTCTATCGCAACACCGCTCCTGATATTTCCGGCTACGGCGAAGGCCAGTTTTACCTCGGCACCGTCAGCATAACCACCGATGGTTCCGGCAATGCGATGTTCGCCTACACCAACACCGCCGGGAATTTTTCCGGGCAGTATATTTCCGCCACCGCCACCGACCCCGCCGGCGACACCAGCGAATTTGACGCCGACGTGCTCGCGACCAACGCGCCCGCCCCGTCCGCGCAATTCGCCGCGCCCTACAACTGGCGCACCAATGGATTCATCTTCAACCTCACCTTCACGACCAATTTCAGCTACCGCATCCAGGCCACGACAAATCTGGGAACCAATCCGATTCCGTGGATTGACCTGACGAATTTCACCCCCGCCAACGCCTCGCTCCTATTCACCGACCGCACTGCCACCAATTTCCGCATTCGCTTCTACCGCGTCGTCTCGCCGTAATCAGGGCGCGTCATTCCGTGCGCGCCGTCAGCGGGCAGAGGTCTGCCCGCCCTACCAAGAGAAAACCCGTAATCCTTCAGAAAATATTTCATCGGCGCAATGATTTCAACGGGCTTTCTTGTGAACGGATCGTTGTAAGCCAGCCTCACGGCGCGCAAGCCGAACTCCAGCTTACCCGTCTGCCGCCCGTAAAGCTCGTCGCTTACAATCGGGCAGCCCGACTCCGCCAGATGCACGCGGATTTGATGCGTTCGGCCCGTCACCGGCTTGCACTCGATGAGCGTCAACCCCGGAATTTTTTCAATGACGCGGAAATGCGTTTCCGACGGCTTGCCATTTTCTTCATCAACAATCATCCGCGCGATGCGTTGCGGGTCGGGCATGAGCGCGAGCCGGCAGATCCATTCCATTTCGCGCGGCTCGACGGCGGTGACGGCCAGATACGTCTTCTCCATCCGCCGGCTCTCGAACATCTCGCCGAGCGAATCCAGTCCGCCGACACTTTTTGAAAACAACAAGACGCCGCTCGTGTCCGCGTCCAGCCGGTGGACGTAGCGGAGAAATTTCAGACCGCGCGACTTCGCCCAGAAATCGCCGCCGCGGATGGACGAATCAATCGCCGCCTGCAAGTTGCGCGACGTGCGCTGCCACGTGTGCGGCACGAGCATCCAGCCCGGCGGCTTGTCCACCGCGAT
>Ga0181537_10002452_pt1 | contig 16260 bp, 15 predicted proteins | sample PEATcosm2014_Bin_39_FD_119765 | JGI IMG/M metagenome (GOLD analysis project Ga0181537, IMG submission 119765) | Peatland microbial communities from MTU Mesocosm Facility, Houghton, MI, USA - PEATcosm2014_Bin23_10_metaG | ecosystem: Environmental > Terrestrial > Soil > Wetlands > Peat | place... | reverse complement strand
TGATGGAGGAGATCGACCAGGTGCGTTTGCGCGACGACGTGAAGCTGACCGCTGCCGGCGTGTATTCGCTGCTCGATAAGATTCGTCTGCACGAATCGGTCTACAAGCAGGCGGGCGCAGTCCATGGCTGTGCGCTGGCGTCGCTCGTCGGCGACGCTGCGGAAATCCTGATGTTCGTCGAAGACGTCGGCCGCCACAACGCAGTGGATGCCATTGCTGGGCAGATGTGGCTGGACGGGGTCGACGGTTCGGACAAGATTTTCTATACCACCGGCAGGCTCACCTCGGAAATGGTGATCAAGGCCGCGCAAATGCGCATTCCGTTCCTGGTGTCCCGCTCCGGGCTCACGCAGATGGGCTACGAAGTCGCGCAGCGGGTCGGCATCACCATGCTCGGCCGCGCCACCGGCAAGCACTACCTGCTGTTTACCGGGCAGCAACGCTTTGCCAGGTGACATCACCGGGCTGATCCTGGCCGGCGGCCAGGGGCGGCGCATGGGCGCCGTCGACAAGGGATTGAAATTATTGCGCGGCCGGCCGATGGTCGCCTGGGTCAAGGAGCGTTTCGCGCCGCAGGTGTCCGAGCTTCTGATCAACGCGAACCAGAACATCAATGAATACGCAAAATTGGGCCCGGTGATCGAAGACCGGATCGCCGGTTTCGCAGGCCCTCTGGCCGGACTGCACCGGGGACTCGAGAGCGCTGCGCATCCCTACGTGGCAACGGTGCCTTGCGATTCTCCGTTTTTGCCGGCAGACCTGGTTGCCCGCCTGTACGCCGCCTTGAGCCACGCGAACGCCCAGCTCGCAGTTGCGCGTACCGGCGATCAGCCGCACCCGGTGTTCTGCCTGTGCCAGCGTGCGCTCGAACCTCACCTGCGCGCTTTTCTCGAAAGCGGCGGACGCAAGATTGACGCCTGGTACGCATCATTGCGTGTGGCGGAAGTCGCGTTCGATGATGAAGCAGAGGCATTCTCCAACATCAATACGCCAGAAGAATTGCTCGAATTCGAGCAACGTGCCCCGTGACCGCCAAGACCCTGGCCCAGGCCGTAAGCTGCCTGGACGATTACGATCCGAACGCATTGAGCGTCGAGGGCGCCTGCCGGATCATCGCCGAGTGCGTGTCCCCGGTGGCGGCTAGCGAGCGTGTTGCGGTGAGGACCGCGTTAGGCCGCACCCTCAGCGAGGACATTATTTCGACCATCGACGTTCCATCGCAGGACAACTCGGCGATGGACGGCTATGCCGTGCGTCACGCCGACCTGGTGCCGGATGCACCGACCAGGCTTCAGCAAATTGGCACTGCCTACGCGGGGTGCCCGTTCACCGGCAAGCTGGCGCCGAAGACCTGTGTTCGCATCATGACCGGCGCCGTGATGCCGGCAGGAACAGATACTGTCGTGATCCAGGAAATCGTCGAGACCGACGGCGAGCGCGTCACCATTCCGCCCGGGCAGGAAAAAGGACAGAACCGCCGGCTGGCAGGCGAAGACCTGGAGCGTGGGAAACCGGTTTTGAAACGCGGGCAATGGGTGCGGCCGGCGGAACTCGGGCTGATGGCCTCGCTCGGCATCGCGGAGGTCGCGGTCTACCGCCGCCTGCGCGTCGCCTTTTTTTCCACTGGCGACGAACTGGTGTCGGTGGGTACGCCGCTCGCCGAAGGCCAGGTCTACGACAGTAACCGCTATACCCTCTACGGCATGCTCGCGCGCCTGGGCTGCGAATTCCTGGACATGGGCGTGGTGCGGGACGACCCAAAGGGCCTGGAAACCGCGTTGCGTGCGGCTTCGGACAGCGCTGACGTGATCATCACCAGCGGCGGCGTCTCGGTTGGCGAAGCCGATTTCATTCGCGAGCTGCTGGCGAAACTCGGCGACGTCGTATTCTGGAAAGTCGCGATGCGTCCGGGACGCCCGATGGCTTTCGGTCGCGTCGGCAACGCGTTTTTCTTCGGACTGCCGGGCAACCCGGTGGCCGTCATGGTCACGTTCTACCAATTCGTGCGCAATGCCCTGCTCGGCATGATGGGCCGCGAGGAATCCGCCCTGCCCCTGCTGCGCGCGCGCAGCGCCGGCCGGCTGCGCAAAAAACCGGGCCGCACCGAATATCAGCGCGGAATCCTGACCCGCGATGCCGACGGCGAATGGAGTGTGCATCTCACCGGCGCGCAAGGTTCCGGAATCCTGCGTTCGATGAGCGAGGCAAACTGCTTCATTGTTCTGCACCACGACCAGGGCACGGTAAATCCCGGCGACCTGGTTTCGGTCCAGCTGATGGACGGATTGGCCTAGTCTGATCGGTTGGGCGCATCGGGCAGGGCGGCCGCCTGCTCCAATTCGACTGACTCGATTTGACCAAACCTCTGAGTGATTTTGCGGCTGGAAATATGGATGTCGTCCACGTCCTTGCTGGCGAGCCGGATGTGATCCGCCAGTTTCTTCATTCTCTCATCGAATAGCTCGAAGTCCTTCGACAACCTGGACAGCGCGTCCTTGATAACGTGAATCTGCTTACGCGTCTCGACATCGCGCAAGACTGCGCGTGCCGTGTTGAGAATCGCCATCAGCGTCGTGGGCGACACGATCCACACTCGCCTGGCGTTCGCGTGCTCCACCAGCTCGGGATGGTAGGCGTGGATTTCAGCAAACACCGCTTCTGCCGGCAGGAACATCACGGCGCCATCCGAAGTCTCGTTCGCAATGATGTATTTCTGCTGGATGTCGTCGACGTGCTTTTTAACGTCGGCGCGAAATTGCTGCTTGGACTGGGCGCGCTCCGCAACACCCGCCGCCGGGTCGAGCATGCGCCGGTAGTTTTCCAGAGGAAATTTCGAGTCCACCGCCACCATGCCGGTCGGCGCAGGCAACTTGAGCAGGCAATCCACGCGGCAGCCGTTCGACAGCGTGTACTGGAATTCGAAACTGTTTGACGGCAGCACATTGCGCACCAGGGCTTCGAGCTGCACCTCGCCGAAGGCGCCGCGCGCCCGTTTGTCTCCCAATAGTTCCTGCAGGCTGACCACGCTGCTGGTGAGGCCCTCGATCTTCTTCTGCGCCTCGTCGATGGTCGCGAGCCGCGTCATGACGTTGACGAAAGTCTCGTTCGTTTTCTTGAACCCCTCATCCAGGCGCTCGGCAACCTTGCCGGAAATCCTTTCGAGGCGCTCGTCCATGGTGCGGGTCATAGCCTCGATGTTGAGGCTGAGTTGCTGGCTGTTGCCGCGCAAAGTATTGGCGAGCAGTTCCTGGTCTGCCCGGGCCTGCTCGGCGAGTAATTTTTGCAGGGCCGCGCCGAGTTCCGCGAGTTTTTGCTGGCTGGTTTCGCGATGTGAGGCGAGCCCTTCGATTTGTGCGATTTTCAGGGCCACGATTTCGCTGCGCAGGCGCTCGCCCTGGTCCAGGGTTTGCGCCTGATCCTGCGTCCGGGGTGCGGCCAGGAGCCGCCACAGCAGGAGTGCCACCACCAACAGGGTGGCCAGGACGGCTGCGATCAGGAAGGTTTCGTTCATGAAGGGTGTCAAGCACTTATTCCATATGAAATAGGTCCTTAGCGTGCCGAGTATAGCGGAATTCCCCCTAAAGTCCGGCCGGATACTGCCGTTAATCCAGTGGAGTCGCGTACTGGCGACACGCCAACGAAGGATGAATCATGAACACCGTCAACGACCTATTCGAGCTGGTACCCCGCAGCGACCTGATGGGGATCCAGACCATGATCGTCGACGAGCCGGGACGCAACTTTGCCAACCACGGCGAGGTGCGCATCACGAGTTGCTTCCAGCCGATATTCAGCCCGACTCTGGGCCGTGCGGTCGGCTTCGAGGCGCTGCTGCGCGCCAAAGACACGCGCGGCAACGCTATCGCGCCGCTCGCCATGTTCGACCTGTCCGACGAATTCGACGAAGTGCTGCTGCTGGACCGGCTGTCCTGCACGGTGCACGTCGGCAATTTTCTGAAACAGGCCAAGGCCGAGGGCTGGTTGTTCGTCAACATGAACCCCCAGGTATTCATCGAAAGCACCGGCAACGATTCGTTTTTCTCGGAACTGCTTGCGCGCTACGCCTTCCCACGCGGCCGCATGGTGGTGGAGTTGCTGGACGAGAGCGACACCGACCAGGGCGTGCTGACCCAGGCCATCGCCGCCTGCCGGGCGCAGGGCGTGCTGATCGCCTTCGACGATTTCAACGCGAATTCAGCGGACCTCGACCGGGTATGGGCGTTGCGCCCCGATATCGTCAAGATCAATCGCCGGCTGACCGAGTGGGCGGCCAAGGACGGCAAGACCAGGCACGACCTTGCTGCTGCCATCCGCGCGCTGCACGACATGGGCTGCCTCGTATTGTTGCAGGGCGTCGAGGCCCAGGAGCAGGCTGAACTTGCGCTGGAACTGCAGGTTGATTTGGTCGAAGGCTATCTGCTCGGCCGCCCGGAATTCGACATTCCCGGGGCAACCTCGCTCAACGAGGCTTGCAAACGCGTCGGGCGCGGCTTTCGCGAACATGCGTTGCCTGCTCTTAATCGCAGCCGCGACCTGCTCGCTGCCTATATGAGCGGACTGTGGAGCGCGACTGTCCTCCTCGAATCCGATTTGAGCCTCGATTCGGCGGTCCAGGCGATATCCACCCTGGACGGCACCGTGTCCTGTTTCCTGGCGGATGCCGAAGGCAACCAAGTGGGCGAACGGATATTTGCACCGCATCGTACCCAGGAGCGTATTTCAACCACCGGCGCGAACTACGCGCACCAACCGGCTTTTTGCAATGCCTGGATCAGGCCGGGAAAGATCCAGGTCTCCGAACCCAGCTTCAATCCCTTCGCCCGCGTGCCGTGCATAACGCTCTCCACCACGGTACAGGCCGGCGGGAAAATGTATGTCCTCTGCGCCGAGGTCGAGACCGGGCGTCTCGGCATTCACTAGCCTTTCTCAGGCGCTCTCGCGCAGTACCAGGATAGGCGCCGATCGCACCACGACCAGCGCCCCCGCCCATCCGCCTGCCATACCGCAAAGCAGGCCGCCGGCGATACCCCAGGCCCAGGTTTCCCATCCCGGTACGTAGGTGATGTGAAACACCAGGTCGCTTAACACCACGCCGACCGCAGCCGCGCCGGTCGCCGCGAATAATCCCGCGAGAAGGCCGATCAGACAGAATTCGGACAGCCCCGCGGCGAACACCTGGCGCCGGCTCGCGCCCATGGTCCGCATCACCGCCGCTTCGAACCGGCGCTCGTCCTGGCTGGCGCCGATCGCCGCGTACAGAACCAGCAGGCCCGCCGCCAACGAGAACAGGAACACGAACTGGATCGCCCGCGCCATCTGCTCCATGACGTCGCGCACCTGGCGCAGGATGACCGACACGTCGATCAAGGTGAGATTGGGAAAACGGTTTATCAGAAGGTTCGCAAACGCAACCTTGGCTTCGGGCAAGTGGAAGCTCGTGATATAGCTTGCAGGCTGGCGTTCCAGCAGGCCCGGCGCGGCGATCACGAAAAAATTCACCCGCATCGAATCCCAGTCGAGCTTGCGCAGGTTGCCGACCGGCGCGGTTACGCGCTCGCCCGCGATCTCGTAGGTCAGGCTGTCGCCTACGTGAATGTCGAGGGTCTTGGCGATTCCTTCTTCGACCGACCAGGCCGGAGCGGCTGAAGACGGGTTCCACCAGGCGCCGGCCACAACCTGGTTGCCACCCGGCAGGTCGCGCGCCCACGACAAGTTGAATTCGCGATCGACCAGACGCTTCGCGCGCTCGTCGCGAAAATCGGCATGGCTAACCGGATGGCCGTTGAGTTCCACCAGGCGGCCGCGGATCATCGGAAAAATCCCCGGCGCCGGCAGACCCTGGTCTTTGAACAGCGCTTCGATCGGCTCGCGCTGCGTCGGCTGAATATTGATCACGAAACGGTTCGGTGCATCCGCGGGTGCGGCGTTAAGCCAGCTTGCCGTCAACTCGCCGCGCGTGATGCCAAGCAGCAGCAAAGCCATCAACCCAAGCGCCAGTGCGCACACCTGCATTACGCTGCTCGCGCGCCGCCGGCGTAAATTCGCGATCGCGTAGCGCCACATGACGGTGCTGCCGCGAAAACTGCGTGCCATCACTGCGATTGCCACGTTGCTAAGTCCAGCGCAAAGGGCGATGGCCGCCGTAAAACCCGCGGTAACGATCAAGCCTAGCCGCAGATCGCCTGCTTGCCAGATCAGTAGCGAAGCCAGAAACGCAAGTCCGAAGGCATAACCCGCGAGGCTCGCGGGTTCGGCCAGCGGCCACTCGCGGCGGATCACGTTGAGCGCTGGAACTTTGCGCAGGCGCAGGACCGGCGGCAAGGCAAACCCCAATAGCAGCAGCATGCCGGCCGCAGCGCCCTGCACTGCCGGCAACAAGGAGGGCTGGGGTAGCGAAGTGGCCACCAGGGAACCCAGCCATGATGCGAGCGCAAATTGGGCTGCATAACCCAACAGACAGCCCGCCACTGCGGACGCCAGCCCAACCATCAGAAACTCCAGGCCGAAAATACGTGTGAGCATGGCCTGGCTCGAGCCCAGGCAGCGCAATACCGCGCAGGAGGCAACGTGGCGCTGCGAAAAGCGCCGGGCCGATAAAGCAATTGCGCTCGCCGCGATCAGGACCGCGAGCAGCGACACCAGCCCCAGGTAATGCTCGGCGCGGTCCAGCGCGTTGCGGATTTCAGGGCGGGCATTGCGGATATCCTCGATGCGCTGGCCGCGCTCGAGCTTCGAGCGCAGCGCGGTCCTGAGCGTTGCGAGAGCGGGCTCGGCCCCCGCCACCAGCAGGCGGTAAGTCACACGGCTGCCATCCTGGATAAGGTGCGTTGCCGGCAAATCCTGCTGGTTCATCATCAGGCGCGGCGCGAGCGAAAACAGGCTGACGCCCCGGTCGGGCTCCAGGGTCAGCACGGCTGCAACCTTGAGGCTCGCGTCGCCCACTGTCAGAGTGTCCCCGGAGGCGACGCCGAGAGCGCTCATCATGCGTTCGTCGAGCCACACCGTACCGGGAGCTGGAACGCCCGCTCTCGGTGTGTCGGGCGTATTCAGCGCCGGCGCGGTACGCAGCGTGCCGCGCAAGGGATAATTCGCACTGACTGCCTTGAGTTCGGCAAGTTGCGCGGCCCCGCGCGCCTGCACCATGCTGGGAAAAGTCACGGTGGTCGCGGTCACCAGCCCGTTTGCCTGCGCCAATGCGCTCAGCTCTGGCTTCCACGGGTGATCCGAGATCAGCAGCAGGTCGGCTCCAAGCATCTGGCCCGATTCGCGCTGCAAAGACTGGCGGACGCGGTCGGCGAAGAAACCGACGCTGCTCACGCTGCCGACTGCGACCACCAAGGCCACGATCAGGACGCCGAGCTCCCCCGAGCGCAAATCGCGCGTCAGCAAGCGCCAGGCAAGATTCAATGTTGTCATGCCGGCATTGGCGAAGAAGAATCGAGCCGGCCCGCCACCAGCCGCAGGCGCTTGTCGCAACGCCGCGCAATGGCCTCGTCGTGCGTGACCAGGACCAGCGTCGTTCCGCGCTCGCGATTGAGTTCGAACATGAGGTCGATCACGGCGGCGCCGGTCGCGGTATCCAGGTTGCCGGTCGGCTCATCGGCCATCAGCAATCGGGGTGAAGTGACAAAGGCGCGCGCCAGCGCCACGCGCTGCTGCTCCCCTCCCGACAGATGCTTGGGATAATGCCCGACGCGCGATGCGAGTCCGACCCGATCAAGCATGGTGAGCGCGCGCTCCCTTGCATTCCTGTCGCCACCGAGCTCGAGCGGCAACATCACGTTTTCCAGGGCGTTGAACGACGGCAGCAGGTGGAACGACTGAAACACGAAGCCGAGCATGCGCGCGCGCAAAGCGGCTCGCGCGTCTTCGTCCAAGGCAAACAAGTCGATCCCATCCAGCCAGACCTTGCCGGTGCTCGGCAGGTCGAGGCCGGCGAGCAGGCCCAGCAACGTCGACTTGCCCGAGCCCGAAACGCCGACGATGGCCACCGCTTCTCCCGGCATGACCGCGAAGCCGATCTCATGCAGAATAGTCAGCGGTTTGTCCCCGCTCGTCACCTGCTTGCTGAGATTTTCGACTCGTATGGCCGCTGTCGCCGCCTGTTCCGGTTTTTCATTCATGATTTCGACATGCATTCCGGCCCGTTGGTGGGCGTCCCGGGTTCGCCTGCTCTCCATATGGCTGGTGTTTCTTGCTTTGCAATATCCCGCGGCAGCAAATTCGGCCCCCGCCACCCTGCTGGTTCTGGGTGACAGCTTGTCGGCGGCCTATGGGCTGAGACAGGAAGAGGGCTGGGTGGAACTGCTGCGCGCGCGTATCCGGCAGCAAAGCCTCGATTATAACGTGGTCAACGCCAGCATCAGCGGTGAAACCACGGCCGGCGGCGCCAGCCGACTGCCGGATTTACTTGAGCGCTATCATCCCGCGGTTGTCGTGATCGCCCTCGGCGGCAACGATGGGCTGCGCGGGACGCCGTTGACCACCATGCGCGCGCAGCTAGCCGAAATGCTGCGCCTGTGTCGCGAGCACAAAGCGCGCGCAGTGCTCGCCGGGGTGGAAATACCGCCGAATTACGGTCCCGCTTATGCCCGCGAATTCAGCGCAAGCTTTTCCGGGGCCGCCAAACAGTTCGGGGTGCCGCTGGTTCCTTCATTGCTCGCCGGTTTTGGCACCCGCCGCGAATTGTTCCAGGCTGACGGCGTGCATCCGATTGCGGCGGCCGAATCGCTGGTGCTGGACAACGTATGGCGTGTCCTGCAGCCGTTGCTGGCGCGACCGCCAAAGCTCACAAACAGCGTTCAAATATCGCTGAATGTGACTTATTTCACATGATTATTTTGTCACGGACTGCTAGTCTCAAATCCGAGTCATCGGGATTGTGGGGCCGCGACAAAAACATCGGGCGCCGTGTACCGCGCCTAAGCCTGCAACTCCGGACTCAGCGGAGCTTATGCCGACATGATGCTGTCCGACCAACCACCAGGCCACGGCGTCGATGATGTTCCGCCCGAGCGGCGCCAGAATACGATTCGCCTGTTCGTGATTCGCGACGGGCGCCTGGTCGAGCTTGAGCGCCGAGAGCGGCTTGCCCCGCGCGTGGTCAGCGAGCCTGCCGCACCCTACTCTCCCCCGGAATCGCCCAAGCGCGCTTGATGTCCCGCGCCGAACCAGGCGCGTTGAACGCGTGAATTGAAGGTGCTATGGTCCGTTGCGTGAAGCAACCGGCGCCGGCAACCATGGCAGAGATCGCGGAATTCGACGCGATTATCGACGTTCGCACGCCAGCCGAATTCGAGCTCGATCGCGTTCCTGGCGCCATCAATTTTCCCGTGCTGGACGACGCGGAACGCGTCGAGGTCGGTACCACCTACCGCCAGGTCTCCGCTTTCGAAGCGCGGAAGCGCGGGGCGGCGCTGGTTGCGCGAAACATTGCGAAGCACCTGTTAAGCGAATACTTCGCCAGCCGACCGCGCGACTGGCACCCGCTGATTTATTGCTGGCGCGGCGGCAAACGCAGCGGCGCAATGACCCATGTACTGCGGGAAATCGGCTGGAGCGCCGCGCAGCTGGAAGGGGGCTATCAAAGCTATCGCCGGCACGTCGTGGCCGGGCTCGGGACCCTGCCCGGGCAGCTTTCCTATCGCGTGGTTTGCGGCGAGACCGGGAGCGGAAAAAGCCGCCTGCTGCACGCCCTTGCCGCAGCGGGCGCCCAGGTGCTCGACCTGGAGCAGCTTGCCCGTCATCGCGGCTCTTTGCTGGGCGACGTTCCCAACGAGCGCCAGCCTTCGCAAAAAGCATTCGAAACCGGGATTTGGCACGCGCTTGGCCGTTTCGATCCGGCGCGGCCGGTTTTTATCGAAGCAGAAAGCCGGAAAATCGGCGAACTAAGGGTGCCGGAAACGCTGCTCACCGCGATGTGGGCGAGCCCCTGCGTGAGGCTGGAATTGCCTCTCGATCAGCGTGTCGGACTGCTCAAAGAAGAGTACGCACATTTTTTTGCCGACCCCGACGGCCTGTGCGAAAAATTGGACAGATTGACAAGTCTCCACGGCAAAGCAGTCATCGCGGAATGGAAGGCGTTGGCGCGGTCGGCGCAATGGGATCGATTCGTCGCGCAGTTGTTGTCGAAACATTATGACCCGGCTTACCGTCGTTCCACCGGCAAGCATTACGCGCGGTTGGGCGAGGCAGCGGTAGTCGCCTGCTCCGATCGCGGCGAATCCGGGATGGCGCACGCCGCGCAGGACGCCCTTAGAGCGGCCGATCCCGCAGAAATCCCGGCTTGACGGCGGCCAGCCGCTGCACCATCGCGGGTTGCGGGTGGGCCGCGTAGCCCTGCTCGAACGCCACCACCTCGAGTTCCCCCACGGACACTTCCAGCAATTCATCCGGCCGCAACAGGAATTCTGGCCGCGACGGGCGTCCAAAGCGTTCGTTGCCCAGCATGAACGTTTCGTAGAGCAGCACCCCGGAGGCATTGAGGCTGCCGAAAATGCGGTGGATCAGCGGCCGGTGCAGATAATTGGTGACAACGATGGCGTCGTAGTCGGCGCTGCCGAAGGGCCACACTCCGCTTTCAAGGTCGCAGGCCAGGGTGCGAACATTTGGCACGCCCAGCAACTGCGCCAAAGCCTGCTTATCGCGGTCGACCGCATCGACCTTGCATCCGCGCGCAGCGAACACGCGGGCGTGGCGGCCGCTGCCGCAGGCAAGATCGAGCACCCTGGTGCCCGGCGAAACGAGCGGCGCAAAGCGCAGAACCCAGGGTGAAGGCGCCAACGGCGCGTGCGTTTCGGCAGGGGTCATGCCGCGCTATACCGGGCGACGAATCGCCGGTCGATTCGGTCTTTCCAGGCCCATACCCAACGCCCGGAAACCGACCAACGATCCCAGGACGCCACCGCGTACTTGTTGCCGGCGCTGATCAACGACAGCGCGCGTTGCTGCGGCACATAGGCGCGCATGGCTGCAGTGTCCTCCAGCAACGCAGATCGCAGGTTGGCGGCAAGAATAGGGCCGTGGCGCACGGCAAATACGCCGGACTTCGGATGGGGATCGTCGATCAGGGTGACGATGTCGCCACCGCCGAAGACTTCGGGGTGGGACTGGGAACGCAGTTGCCGGTCGACTGCGATATAACCATGTCCATCGGTCGTAAGCCCGGCCGCTTTCGGCCAAGCCGGGGCGGTGCCCGCGGCAGCCCAAACCGTGCAATCTGCCTCGATAAGCCGGCCCGCAGCTGTTCGCAATGCGTCCGGCCCGACCTCGGCCACGGCGCTATATCGATATAGTTCGATTCCCCGGCGCGCTAGGATGCTTTCCATGGTCCCCCTGACCCGTGGAGCATGCGTATTCAGTATCGTATCCGTATCCGTCACCAGCGCAAAGCGGCATTGTGCCGACTTGCCACCCTCAGCCGACAGCCGGTAGGCCATGGCCAGTGCGACTTCCACCCCAGCCGCGCCCGCTCCCACTACGGCGATTCTTCCAATCTTGCCTGCCGCCGCACCGGTTACGAGTTCGGTCCAGCGCCGCAGGAACGCCAGCATCGGCCGTAAAGGCAGGCTGCGGTCTGCCGCACCCTGGACCGCGGATAGATCGGCAACCGAGCCGGTGTCGAACGACACGAGGTCATATTCAAGGCGCCCGCCGGACGCAAAAATCGCCATCCGTGAAGCCGCATCTAGTCTCTGCAGGGTATCGGGCTCGAAGCGCCAACCGGCCTTTCCGACTAACGCTGCAAGGTCGATTTGGGACTCCCCGGTCCGGTAGTGACCCGCAATCACACCGGGCAACATGCCGGAATAGACGGTGCTGGCCTCGCTGCTCACCAGCACGCCTTCGAAACTTTGATCCGGCATCGGATGCAACGCGAACTGCCTCAATACCTCGAGGTGCGCATGGCCGCCGCCCACCAGCAGCAGGCGTTTCACGCCTTTCCCGCCGCTTGAGGCAGTGGCATTCCGAGTTCGGCCAGGCGATCGAGGTCTTCGGGACGGTCTACGTCCCAAAGCACCGGTAATTCGCGCCAGGTCCAGCCGAGGTCGGTAATACGCGCTCTCGTCTGTTGCATGACGGAAGCCGTCCCCCAGTCCACACCTTTGAACAAAGCCTCGTCGATTTTGCGGGCGCCGATGAGCACATAGCCGCCGTCCGCAGCGGGCACGAACACCAGGTCACTGTCGCCAGCAAGCGCAGCGGCCGCCGCCTGCAGGCTAGCGGCACTGAGCGCCGGGCAATCGCTGCCAATGAGCAGCGCGCAAGACGCGATCTCGAGCCCCTCGGACAGGGCGCAAACCATGCGCTCGCCCAGGTCGTCCCCGGTTTGCACCCTGAGTTCGGCGCGGTAATCTTCGGCGCAGCGTTGAAAAAACGGATGCGAAGCATCCGGTGCACAGTACAACAGGGGCCGCCCGAAACTCGCATCGCGCGCGGCAGACAGCGCGCGATGCACCAACAATTTGTGGAGCTCCGCAGCGCCTTCGGCGCCAAGCCGCGGTATCAGGCGCGTCTTGACCGCGCCCGCAACCGGCGCACGCGCAAATACCAGAACGCGGGTGCCCTCAGTGCCGCTCATAACGCCTCGCCAGCCGCTGTGGATTCGCACCGAAGAAAAAGCTCATTCGCAACCACCACATCAACAGAATGGTTCTCCAGACGCCGTTATTTTCCCAGCGCCGGCCTGAAGTGCGCAGTTTCGCGCCAACGCGGCGCGGCCAGCCGCGCGCACGCAATTTGCGGCTGAGAGCAATGTCCTCCATCAAGGCGATGTCAGGGTATCCACCTGCCGCTTCGAACCAGGCGCGGCGCACAAAAATCGCCTGGTCGCCGGTGCAAATTCCCGTCAGTCTCGAGCGCAGATTCATAAACCATCCAATGACGCCGAGCATCGGATGAGCGCCGGATATTTCCACGTCGAACCGGCCCCAACCGGCACTCGAATCGCTCAACGCTCCAGCGACCAGCCGCGCCGCTTCATCGGGCGGAATACTGTCCGCGTGCAGGAATAACAGGATGTCACCGCTGGCAGCAGCTGCGCCAGAGTTCATTTGCACGGCCCTCCCCCTTGGAGACCGGATTACGTGATCGGCAAGCGGTTGCGCCAAGGCTGCGGTTGCGTCCGTGCTGCCGCCGTCCACCACAATGACTTCGGTACCGTTTCGGCGCAGTTCCTGCAAATGCCCGAGACAATCGGCGACGAGCCGCGCCTCGTTGAGCACCGGGACGACCACGGTAAGACTCTGCACGGCGGTGGATGCGGCTGGTTGCCGGACGGTGCCGCCTTCAGCTTCGCATCCACGCATGATAGCGCTCGACCAGGCGCAACAGGCCCACCGGCGCGTGGGCCTTTTTCCATACGCCGGCGACGTACTTGTTGGCCTCCGCCATCGTGGGATAGATATGGATGGTCCCAAGTACCTTGTTCAGGCCCAGGCCATGGCGCATGGCGGTGATGAATTCCGCAATCAAGTCGCCGGCGTGCTCACCGACGATGGTGACACCGAGGATGCGGTCTTTTCCCGGGACCGTGAGCACCTTGACGAAGCCGCGTGCTTCGCTGTCGGCGATCGCCCGGTCCAGATCGTCGATGCCGTAGCGCGCGACCTCGAATGGAATTCCTTTTTCCTTTGCTTCAGTCTCATTAAGGCCGACCCTGGCGACTTCGGGTTCGGTGAAAGTCGCCCAGGGGATCACCGAATAATCAGCCTTGAATTTCTTCAATTTGCCGAACAGCGCGTTGACCGCCGCGTACCAAGCCTGGTGCGCGGCGGTGTGGGTGAATTGATAAGGCCCGGCCACGTCGCCGCAGGCAAAAACGGTGGGGCAGGAGGTCCGCAGAAAGGCGTCGGTCTCGACGGTGTTTCCCTTGCCAAGGTGAATGCCCAAGGCTTCGAGGCCGAAGCCTTCAGTGTTGGCGACTCTCCCGACCGCGCACAGCAATTGATCGAACTCGATTCTGATTTCCCGGCCTTCGTGTTCGCACAATAAAAGTTTCTGGTTGCCCTCAGTCGCAAAGCGCTTGGCCTTGTGCCCGGTCCGCACGGCAACGCCTTCGGCGGCGAACGCCGCTGCAACCATTTCAGATACTTCCGGATCTTCGCGGATCAGGAGTCGCGGCAGCATTTCGACTTGCGTCACCTGCGAGCCGAAGCGCGCGAAGCATTGCGCGAGTTCGCAACCGATCGGTCCGCCGCCAAGCACCAGCAGGCGGCGCGGCAATTCTCGCATACCCCAGATCGTGTCCGAGGTTACGTAGCCGGCGTCTCCGATGCCGGGCACTTTCGGTATCAGGGGCCGGCCGCCGGTTGCGATGACGATATTGCGCGTAGTGATTGTGCGTCCGTTAACGCTCACGGTGGTCGGTGAGGTAATCGTAGCCTCGCCCTCGATGCACTCGACGCCGAGTCCCGTATAGCGCTCAACCGAGTCATGCGGTTCGACCGTCCTGATCACCCGCTGAACCCGCTCCATGACGTCGGCAAAGTCGAATTCCACTGCCGCCGATTTCATGCCGAATTCGCGGGCACGCCGCGCGTGCGCAAGAAACTTCGCGGAGCGGATCAAGGCTTTCGACGGCACGCAGCCGGTATTGAGGCAGTCGCCACCCATGCGATGTTTCTCGATCAGGATGACCTTGGCCTTGACCGCGGCCGCGATATAGGCGGCAACCAGGCCGGCCGAGCCTGCGCCGATCACCACCAGGTTGGCGTCGAATTTCGCTTGCTTCACTTGGCGTATCCCTTGCGCGAACGGACGAAGTCGAGGATTTTTTTCGCCAGCAATGGGAATACGCCCAACAACACAAAAGCGAGCAGCAGATTCAGCGACAGAATGTCGCTGGGCGATTGCAAACCCGCTATCGCGGTTCCCGCATTGACGTAGACGATCGTGCCGGCGAGCATGCCGAGCTGGCTCACCCAATAAAATGTCCAGATGCGGATCGGCGTCAGCGCCATGACCAGGTTGATCACAAAAAATGGAAAGACCGGCACCAGTCGCAGGGTAAACAGGTAAAACGCCCCATCCTTCTTTACACCTTCGTTGACCGCCGCGAGTTTGTCGCCAAACCGGCGCTGTATGAAATCGCGCAACAGAAAACGCGCTGCCAGGAACGCCAGGGTAGCGCCGAAGCTGGATGCGAAGGACACAATCACGGTTCCCCACATGAGACCGAAGATCGCGCCACCGGCAAGGGTCATGACCGCTGCTCCCGGCAAGGTCGAGCCGGTGACTATTACGTAGAGCACAAAATACGCGAGCACCGTTTGCACCGGGTACTCGTTGTAATAAGCTGCGATCGCCGCCTGTTGCGATTTAATAAATTCGAAGCTGAAGTAACGGCCGAGCCCGAAAACGAAATAAGCGGCGATGAGCAGGACCAGCAGCGCGACCAGCGCCAGCCTGCCCGCATTCTTCATGTGCCGGTACGCCTTGCCTGCGGCTCGTCCGTCCTTGGTACGGCCGGCACGGCCGCTGCGAGCGCCATTCCTGTCCCGCTGACCAGCCGGTTCCAGTACGACATGTGCGCCGGGCTGCCGGGCGGCCAGTTTTGCAGGAATTCGTTGAGCCAGGATTCCTGGTCGTAGTGGATCGCCAACGCTTCGACGTGTACTCCGTCGATTTCGACACCATACAGCGAGCCCGCACTGGGTAAGCCCGCGATCCTCGTAATGATTCCGTGCTGGCTGCCCGCGAAATTCGGCATACCGGCGGCGCCGTTGTTGATGACGGCGCAAGCACCCGCTGGCGTTACGAAAGAACGGCACGCCGGCAGGCAGGTATGGCTGCTCGCAAAAATCCGGGCGCCCGATTGCGCAAAGCATTCTTCGATCCAGTTGCGGCGCGCAGGATCGTCGAGTGCGTCGCGGGCAAAGCCCCAGCCCGCGAGCCATTCGGCGTCGCCGTGCACAATGCCCACGCGCAGACCGCCGACGCGAGCCGCGGCGCACATTGGCAACGCGCCGAGATTCGACCTGAGTTCGGGGAACAGGCGCGCGGTATTGCGCAGCCGTTCCTCGATGGCGTTGGAACGCGCGACCTCGACATCGCCGACGGACTCCGGATATGCACAGCCGCAACCCGCTGCGTTGTCGTCGTTGGCAAGCTCAGTCTCGACGTTTCCGCGCACCGCACGAAACTGCAATACGCGCGAATTGATGCGCTCGAAGCCCGCGGGGTCGGCGTTAAACCAGTTGAAATCGCCGTTGAATACCAGGGTGACCGGCTCGCGCTCGGCCGCGGCCAGGCGCTCTATTG
>Ga0181537_10002451_pt1 | contig 16261 bp, 17 predicted proteins | sample PEATcosm2014_Bin_39_FD_119765 | JGI IMG/M metagenome (GOLD analysis project Ga0181537, IMG submission 119765) | Peatland microbial communities from MTU Mesocosm Facility, Houghton, MI, USA - PEATcosm2014_Bin23_10_metaG | ecosystem: Environmental > Terrestrial > Soil > Wetlands > Peat | place... | reverse complement strand
TCGGCACCACCACGGTCGGCGAGCGCAACGGCGCGCTGGTTGCGTTGGAAGTGCATATTTTCCCCGAGGACATGCGCGGCACCGGCGAAGGCCACTATCCCTGGGACCTGCGTCCCGAGAGCAAAATGACCAACGCCAACGTCGCCAGCGTGGTGAGCATGGGCAAGGATCACGTCCTCACCGTGCAGTACAAAGGCGGCGAGCAAAAAGTGCTGGTGCCCGAGACCGCGACAGTCGTGCAGTACATCCACAGCGATCGCAGCCAGCTCGTGCCCGGCGCGCCGATTTTTGTGATTTCGCAAAAGCAACCCGACGGCAGCCTCACCGCCGCGCGCGTTAATGTGGGATTGAACGGGCAGATACCGCCGATGTAGTTGGGGGTAGGGACCTGCAAGTTCACCTACCTTGAGCGAATCGCGGGTTTTGTCCCCTCCCCCTTGAGGGGGGAGGGTTAGGGTGGGGGTGATCGTTTTCTAACTCGCTTTCGAGCCCTACTCTCACCCCCATCCCAACCTTCCCCTGGCTGCGCCAGGAAGTAGTGGACGCTTCCACCTGCGGTGGAACGAGGGGGAAGGAGTCAACTGGATTCCCGCTTTCGCAGGAATGGCGGCGATCATGCCGTGCACCGTTCTACCCTTCGACAAGCTCAGGGCGAACGGGATTGTGAAAAGCGACTCCCCAACTTCGGGACGGACGCTACAACCCCGAAAACCAGTTATACCCCTGGTCTTCCCAGTAGCCGCCCGGGTAGGTGTTGGTGACGAACATGGCCATGATGTGCTTGGGGTTCTTGAAGCCGAGCTTGGTCGGCATGCGCAGCTTCATGGGAAAGCCGTACTCGGGCGGCAGCACCGCATCGCCATAGCGCAGCGCGAGCAGGGTCTGCGGGTGCAGCGCGGTCGCCATGTCGATGCTGCTGTAATAGTCGTCCGCGCACTTGAAGCCCACGTATTTCGCGCTGGTATCGGCGCCGATTTTTTCGAGGAAGGTGCTGAAGCGCACGCCGCCCCATTTGCCAATCGCGCTCCAGCCTTCGACACAGATTAAGCGCGTGACCTGCGACTCCTGCGGCAGCGCGTTGAGCTGTTGCAGCGTCCACGGCGCGCGGTCGCGGATCAAACCCGCGAGTTCGAGCTGGTAGCCCTCGGCCGGCACGATACGAACGTCGTCCACGCCGTAATAAGCGTTGAACGGAAACGGCTTGGTGATCGCGGATTCCGGGTAGGTCGGCGCAAGGGTGGTCTTGCTGAAGAGCGCACCCTGCACGCCGTCGTTCCAGCGCGACATTGCGTTCAGCACCGTTTGCATCGACGACGCGCTGGTCACCTCGCAGCCGGACAGCAGCCCGAGCGCGCCGAGACTCAAGGATTGGCGCAAAAACAGCCGGCGTTCCAGCAGCTGAATTTCGCGCGAGAATTGTCCCTGGGGTTCCAGCAGGTTGCGGTCGATCGACGGCCTGCGTTTCACGCCACCTCCGACTTGCGCGCGCGGCCCGTCAGCATTGGCAGAAACGTGCGCGGCACCAGGATTACCAGGGTGAGGTGCACCACAATGAACAGCACCAGCCCTGACATGCAGAAAAAATGCACCAGGCGCGCACCTTCGTAGCCGCCGAACAGCGCTGTCAGCAACTGGAGCTGCACCGGCTTCCAGATCGCGAGCCCCGAGAGCACCATGAAGACGCCGAGCACGATCGCCACGATATACGCGAGCCGCTGCAGCGCGTTATACACGCCGAGCTTGTGCGCAAGCCGGAAGCGCAACGTGTCGGCGACGGCCTGCGCCAGCGACCGCGGCGTGACCGGCAGCAACTGGCGCCGGAAATAGCCGGTGAAAATTCCGTACAGCACGTAAGCCAGGCCGTTCGCAAACAGCAGCCACATCGCCGCGAAATGCCACTGGATGCCGCCGGCGAGCCAGCCGCCCAGCGTAACGCTCGGAGGAAAAATGAAATCGAACAGCGGCGAGGCGTCGTAAATCTGCCAGCCGCTCGCAATCATCATGAGCATCGCCAGCGCGTTGATCCAGTGCGTGACGCGCACCAAGGCGGGGTGGATGACGACGGTGTTGCGCGCGGAAAGTGAGTGGTCGGCGTCCATGGCAGTATTGGGATAACAGATCTTAATCTACCAGAATCCAGCCGCTTTTGGTCCCGCGCCCAGCCTGAATTTATTTCACCCGCTCGGCTAATGCCGTCTGAGATTGAAGTCTAAGCCAGCGCTCCAGGATTCTTCAGATACCTGTTCCTGATCGCGTCCAAAGCCCAGTAGGTCAGCGCGCCCACGGTGTTGGTCGGGTTGTAGCCGCCGTTCTGCGGAAACGCGCTGGCGCCGATCACGAACAGGTTCGGCACGTCCCAGCTTTGCAGATAGCGGTTCACCGCGCTGGTCGCGGGATCGTTGCCCATTACCGCTCCGCCGGTGTTGTGGGTGCTCTGGTAGGGGACGATGGTGTAGTGTCCCGCGCGCGGGTTGACGTTCATTTTGGACGGGTTCGCCGCCTTGCCGATTTCAGCGGCCTTGGCCGTGATGTATTGCGACATCTTGTGCTCGTTGTCATGGCGGTCGAACGTCATGCGCAGCAGCGGCAGACCGTAGGCGTCGCGGTAAGTCGGGTCGAGGTCGAGATAGTTGCCGCGGTAACTCTGGCACGCGCCCTGCAGCGCGATGCCGAAGTTGCGGTTGAAGTAATGCGCGGTTGCTTTCTTCCACGCGGCGCCCCAGCGCGGTGTGCCGGATGGCACCGGGCGGATCTCGATCGGCCGCGCGCCGCTGCTCACCGATTTGATGAAGCCGCCGCCGATGAAGCCGAGGCCGCCGTGGTCGAAGTTGTCGCCGTTGAAATCGTCCACCGCCATGCCGAGGCCGCCCGCGCCCATGAAGCTGTTGAAATATTTATCCTCGTAGAACAGCGTCACGCTGCTCGGCGTCTGGTAGGCGTAGTTGCGGCCGACCACGCCGGTATTGGCGAGCGGGTCGTAGGGCTTGCCGATGCCCGAGTGCAGCATCAGGCGCACGTTGTTGAATACGTACGACGTCAGCAGCACCAGCTCCGCCGGTTGCTCGAATTCGCGCCCGCGCGAATCGACGTAAGTCACGCTCACCGCGCGCCGCTTCGTTTCATCGAGGTTGATTTTTACCACGTTGGCGAGCGTGCGCAGCTCAAAATTCTTGTTCGCCATCAATACCGGCAGCACTGTGGTTTGCGGGCTCGCCTTCGACGCCATTTCGCAGGCGAAACCTTCGCAGTATCCGCAATACACGCAGGCATTCAGCGTGACGCCGTAGGGATTGGTGTAAGTCTGCGACGGCGTCGACACCGGCACCGGGAACGGCCGGTAGCCGAGCGACTTTGCGGCGTCGGCGAACAGCGCGGCCGCATACGGCGTTTTCATCGGCGGCAGCGGAAACTCGTGCGAGCGCGGGCCCTCGTAGGGATTGCCGCCCGCGATGATTTTGCCGTTCAAGTTGCCCGCCTTGCCGCAGGTCGCGTATACGCGCTCGAACCGGTCGAAGTGCGGCTCGAGTTCGTTATACGTCACGCCCCAATCCTGGCTGGTGCAGTCTTCCGCGAGATGGTTCTTGCCGTAACGCGCGATGGTGCGGCCGCGCGTCTCGAAATCCCACGGCGAAAAACGCCAGTTCTGCGTACCCCAGTGCACGCCCGCTCCGCCTACACCTTCGCCGGGCTTGAACGAGCCCAGGTAGCGCATCGGCAGCGCGGTCTCGCCGCGATTGTTGCGGAAAGTCAGCGTCTCGCGCGACAGGTCCTGCATCAATTCGTGGCGATGCTGGTACCGCAGCTCGTCGTGCGCGTTCGGCATCTGGAAATCGGGATAGGTATCGCGCATCTGCCCGCGCTCGATGCCGACGACCCTGAGCCCGGCCGCCGCAAGCTCCTGCGCGAGGATGGTGCCGGTAACGCCGACGCCGATCACCACCACGTCCACCGGTTTCAGCTTGGTTGTCATGGCGGCTTCAGTCTTTCTGCGCGAGGCGCAGGTGCAGCGGGTGGCCGTGCTCGTCCACCCCGACCAGGCGCTGCTGCACGTCCGCGATCGATACCGGCTCGGCAAGATACGGCACGTTGTGTTTGTCGATGAATTCGCCATAAGCCGCGGCAACGCCGGGGAAGCCCACCATTTTCCAGCCGATCTTGTCGCGATTGCCGCCATATACCGGGTCGGCGAAAAAACCTTCCATCGTGTTGTTGAGGAGCAGCCCGAAGAAAAATCCCGACCGCACCGATTCGAGCGGCGCCTTGCCTGTCTCGAGATCGCCCAGCACCTCGTCCTGCTGCACTGGCGGCAACGCGTCGAACGCCTTGCCGTAGCGCGCGCTGCAATACGCGTTGATTTCCGGAATCGCCGCACGATAGACCTCCTGCGGCATGAGCTTCGACTGGTAACCCTGCTGCGGCGTGCCCTCCGGCCAGGGGCCCTGCCGGTAGTTCCGCGCCATGGTGCCGTAGGTGCCCGCGAGCTGCTGATCGATGAAATAGGACACGCCCGCTTCCTTCGCACCCGGGCCGAGTTCATCCGCGGGAATCAGCCGCGCAACCGCAGCCTCGATAAACGCCTGCTCAGGCTCGGTGAGCCAACAGTACACCTGCGGCTGTGGCTTGCCGCCCGCAGCGCCAGCCCGGGCGGCAGGCCCGTCGTGGCCGTGATGCGGCGAATCCGCCGCCAGCCCCGCGGCAGGCACGGCCGCGCCGACGGCAGCGACAGATTTCAGAAACCAGCGACGGTCTGTGGATTTTCCCATTGCGCCTCCCCCTTTTTTTCGCACTATGCTACGCCGAATCGGGGAAGCGATGGCCGCCGAAACGCCGGTTCAGACGTGCTGGTCGATAAGGATCGGGTTGCCGTCCGGGTCCACCGCCATGAAGTACGCGGGGCCGGTCGTCTTCTCGTCCGCCTCCGTCTGCAACGCCACGCCCTGCGCCTTCAGTTGCTTCTGCAGCTCGCGCACGTCGGTAAATGACGCGAGGGTCTGTTTGTCGGTGTCCCAGCCGGGGTTGAATGTCAGCATGTTTTTCTCGAACATCCCCTGAAACAGGCCGATGACGTGGTTGCCGTTGCGCAATACCAGCCAGTTCTGCGCAGGGTCGCCGCCGCGCACCGCGAAGCCGAATTTTTCGTAGAATTCGCGCGATGCCTGGAGATTCTTGACGGTCAGGCTGAGACAAAATGCGCCGAGTTCCATGGCGTTCCTTTCTGGTGTGGGTTGGGAGCCGGCCTGGCTTACGCCGCCGCCGCACTGTCCGCTTCGCGCCGCTTGCGGGAGAGCACGCCGGCCGTGACCAGCGTGAACACCAGGCCCACCGGCAGCGGTTCCAGCAAGGTCCACGCGATGTTGATGAACGGGTTCTTGTAGCTCTCGGTGAACTCCGCCATTTTCTTCGTCGTCGCGGCGATCTCGGCCTCGCTCTTGCCGGCCTTCTTCGCCTGCTCGATGGTGTAGGCGGCGCACTTTTCGGCAAAATCGGGCACCAGCCGGTAGTAGATGAATTCCCAGGCCGCGACATAACAGACGGTGGCGATGGCGGTGATCGAAAGGCCGACGACGAAGGCACGGCCAAACCCGACGCTGCCCCCCGCCACGTTGTCGCGGTAGGATTTCACGCCGAAAAACACCATCAGGAAGGCGAGCACCATCGTGGTGTAGCCGATGACCATGGACTTGTCGAAGCCGATCTGGTCCATGAAGGGCAGCGTCGCGAACATCATTGCCGCCAGGATGGCGCCGGCGATAAGCCCGAAGGTCAACACGATCTTTTGCATGGCAACTCCCTGTTGGTTGAGGACGGCCGATTCTGCGCGGCCGATGCGGATTCCGGCGTCACCCGAAGGGATGATTTTGGGGAAATAGCCGTAAAATCATCCAAAAGCAGCAGGGCAGGCCGACCTTAATCGCCTCTTACTGTCCGTTCGCCCTGAGCCTGTCGAAGGGCGCCATTCATGGTTCGACAGGCTCACCACGAACGGCTTTTAGCTATGGAATCAGCCGCAACTCCTTGCCCAACTGCACCGCCTGGGTGCGCCGCTTGGCGCCGAGCTTGTCGAACACCCGGCTCGAATGCGTTTTGACCGTGTTCTCGCTCACGTGCACCCGCCCGGCGATTTCCTTGTTGCTAAGGCCGGCGGCGATCAACTCGAGGATTTCCAGTTCACGCGGCGTGATGCCAAGAGCGGCGAGCCTGCCCTCGTCGCGCTCGAAGTCGGCGGGCCCCGGCACCATCACTTCGCGCACCACCACGGTTTCGGCTTTACGCGTGAGCTTCAAACCGAGCCAGATGCCGAGCCCGGCGAACACCGCGGCCACCAGGCCGCCATAGATCTCGACCGAATGCTCGACCACGAGCCAGCGGTACTCGATGAACTTGAGCCCGGCGATTAGGACGCCGCCCAGCAGCCCGTACAGGAGCACGTGTTTGCGCATGCCCAATTCTACAAGCCACGAGCGAGATTGGGTGACAGCGAGGGATGCTATTTATAAATGCGCCAGAGCGGCACTCAGTTGGCAGCGCCGCGCTTTAATTAAAAGTGGTCAGCTCCCAATATTCCCCAAGCGATTCTGGCAACAATTGACAATTGGGGTGACCATTCTAGCCCCCGGTCCGCGCCCCCTTGCGAAATATCTTCCACCAGCTGACGATCGCGCCAACAATCAACAACCCGATGCCCATCAGGCGCAAATTGTCGGCGCCGCCCGTGACGCCGACCACCTCAACCTGATTCGGGTCCTCGGGCAGGTAGCGCAGATCGACCGAGCCTCCGCGTTTCAGCGTCTCCACCGAAGACTCGGGAACTTCGCTGAAGAGGTCCATCTTGAACCCGTCAGCGGCCACGAACGTGAGTTCCGCCCTGTATGAATCGATGCCCAACTGGTTTCTTGTCTTGGTTATCGAAATGGCCTGCGCCGGCGCGGTCTTGCCGTGATCGGCGAGGGCCCGCGCCTTCGACGCCTCCTGCTGCCCGTAGTAGAGGAAGACGATTCCGCACAGGAACAGCAGCGGCCCCATCAGCAATTGAACAGGTCTGGTCATCGCGGTGTTCTCTTCCGTTGTCAGGTCGGGGTCAAGGTTTAGAGTAGCAGGCGTGATTCTTCGCTTTCCGGAGACGCCGCCTTCAGGTGCGCACGCCGCGCTTCAGGAACTTCGGCATCGGCGACGGCAGCAGCACCCACGGCCCGTCGCCGAGCAGGGCCAGCACGATGAGCGCCACACCCCAGACCACGGGCAATTCACAGCCGGCGGCGGTGAAATAAAATCCCTTGTGCGTGAGCCAGAACTGCGCCGCGCCGAATATCAGCGGCACGGCGTAGAGCGCCGCCCAGCGCGGCCAGATGCCGGGAATCAGGCATAGCGCGCCGGCGATCTCGGCGGAGACCGCGTACCAGGGCACGTACCACGCGTAGCCCCTTGCCTCGAACTGGCCCCACCAGGCATCGAAGCCGCCGTTGAGGACGAAGAACTTCCAGTAGAGGTGCGCGATGAACAGGCCGCCCAGCCCCACGCGCAGCAGCAACGCGGCGTAGGGCGCCGTCCACTCGTCGAGCGCGTTTCGCATGAGGGTGCCGTCCCCGCGCATGCCGCCGGCGAAGCCGGTCAGGGTTTGAAATTGAAGGCGATGGGCGTCAGCGGCGTCGCTTTGCGGGTCACCACCATGCTGGTCGTCGTCGCGGCGTATTTCTTGAAGTGGTCGGTCGCGCGGTGCGCGGCCAGCGCCGCTTCGTCGTCGTATACCTCGTACAGGAACACGTGGTTCGGATTCCCCGCCTGCACCGCGATGCTGAACTGGCGGCAGCCCGGCTCCTTGATCGACGCCGCGCCGTTTTCCTTGATCGCCGCGAGATAGGCGGCCATCTGGTCCGGCGCGATGTCGAGGTCGACCGCGTTGATGTAGCCCGGACCGGATTGCGCAGCCGCGCCCAGGCCCGGCATCAGCACCATGATCGCCATTCCGGCCAACAACGCGAGCGCGGCGGCGGACAAAACCGTGTGTTTACGCATGTAATCCCCCTCTGTGTGGTTGGAACGGTGGGCGTCGCGCCCCTTGTATTTTTCGCTACTCTACCTCGCCGCCGCGTTTCCCGCAGCGGGGGTTTCGCCGGACTTCATTCGTGGTTCGACAGGCTCATCATGATGGTCCGGCAGGCTCACCACGATGGTTCGACAGGCTCACCATGATGGTTCGACAGGCTCACCATGATGGTTCGACAGGCTCACCATGAACGGAGGGGCGGGCTTAATGTGCGCCCAGCTCGTTGCGCACCACCACGCCGCCTTTCATCACGAACCTGACGCGCTCCATTTCGGTCACGTCGTCGAGCGGGTTGGCGGAAACGGCGATAAGGTCGGCGTACTTGCCTTGTTCGATCGACCCGATCTGGCTGTCCCAGTGGTAATTCAGCATGCGCGCGGCGGGAAGATAGGCGGTCTGCAGCGCCTGCACCGGGCTCATGCCCCATTTCACGAAATACTTGAACTGGTTTGCCTGCTTGCCGTGCGGAATCGCGTCCGACGTGGCGCCGCTGCCGAACACCATCGGCACGCCGGCCGCCAGCGCTCTCTTGAACGCCTGCTCGACGAGGCGCAGCCGCGAGTTGCGCCCGCCGGTTTCGCGCAAATCTTCCTTCTCGTGCGATATCAGGTCGTCTATCGTCGGCACGTACCATTCTTTTTTCGCGAGCAGCAGCTTCACCCCCGCGTCGTCGAGTTCGAGCAGGTGGTTGGGCGCGTCGACGCCGGCGCTCAGGCAACTCATCATGCCTTCGCCGCCGTAGGCGTGGCAGGCGACTTTGAGCCCCAGCCGGTGCGCTTCGTCCACCACGGCCTCGACTTCCTCCAGCGTGAGCGAAGGGCTGTTGACCAGGGTGGCGTCGGGCTTCCACATGTGCACTGAGCCTGCGAAATCCTGCGTGGTGTAGATCTTGATCCAGTCCACCCCGTGCAGCTTGGCTTCACGCACCGCGGCGCGGGCGAGCCAGGGCGAATTGACGTTCTTGTTTTCGGTGAAACCTTCGTAGAAGCGCCCCGGCTGCAATTCCGGGTAATAGCTGGTGGCGCGCGGGTTGATCGATTGGCCGACCACCTGCATGCGCGGCCCCTGGAACAACCCGGAATTGATCGCGTCGCGCAGTTCCACCGTGTTGAATCCGCCGCGCGAATCCATGTCCATCACGGTGGTGAACCCCGCGTCGAGGTCGATCTGCGCATTTGCCAGCGCGATCAGCGCGCGTCTTGCGGGCGCGTTGACGCCGCTGACGTTAAGATGCACGTGCGTGTCGATCATTCCGGGCAGCACGGTCGCTGAACCCAGGTCGAGCACGGTCGCGCCGGCGGGAATCGCCACGCCCGCGCCCACTTCCGCGATGCGCTCGCCCTTCACCAGGATCACCTGGTTTTCCAGCATCCTGCCAGAGACCGAGTCGAACAGCCGACCGGCGCGGATTGCGACGACCTGGTTCGGGCTCACCTGCAGGTTGCGGACTTCGTGGGGGCGCGCCCCCGCACCCTCCGTTTCCTGCGGCCATACCGCGGTGCTATTGACGCCCGCCAACAGCGCGAGCGCCGCGCAGACCGGCAAGGCGCCGGCGGATTTCCAAGTCGGGTTCATGGTTCGCCTCCCGGTGACGTTCACGGACCAAGCGGCGCAACTGTACCACTCCTTGGTATTGCCTTTAACGGGGCGCGCGCCTAGACTAATCCACCACGGGCAATCGGGGGAGCTTTGGCATGAAATCGAACAAGGGCGGTTTTCGCTGGCTGCACATTTCGCTGCTGCTGGCGCTTACGGCGCTGCCGGTGTCGGCGGACACGGTCCGCATTTACGTCACCAACAGCGCGGGCGACAGCATCCACGTAATCGACCCCGCCACCAACAAAGTGGTGCAGGTGATCGAGGGCATCGAAGTGCCGCACGGCGTCGGTTTCTCGCCCGACGGCGCGCGCGTCTACGTGACCAACGAAGCCGACAGCACGCTCGACGTAATCGACCAGAAATCCGGCAAGCTCATCGGCAAGGTGCCGCTGTCGGGACACCCGAACAACCTCGCCGTGAGCAAGGACGGCGCGCGCGTCGTGATCTGCATCGCCGAGGATAACGGCGGGATCGACGTCGTCGACACCGTCGCGCTGAAGCTCGCCAAAACCATCCCGCTCAACGGCCGCATGCACAACGTCTACGTCACGCCCGACGGCAAGTACGCGGTCGCAGGCTCGGTGCGGCATAAATTCATGAGCGTGGTCGACCTCGCCACCGAGCAGGTGGCCTGGCAGGTCAAGTTCGACGCCGGGGTGCGCCCGATGGCAATCGAGGCCGCGCCGGACGGTTCGACCAGCCGCATTTTCGTGCAGCTCTCCGACTTCAATGGATTCGCGGTGGTGGATTTCGCGCAGCGCAAGGAAGTCAGCCGGGTACTGTTTCCCGCCGGCGCGACCGGCTTCGGTGCAGCCGAGGGCCGCACCGGCACGCCTTCGCACGGCATCGGCATCGCGCCCGACGGCAAGACGCTGTGGGTCAACAGCACGCTCGGCAACGCCGTGTACGCCTACTCGCTGCCCGATTTGAAGCCTATCGGGCGCGCCTCGTTCCCCGAACTCAAACTACCGGGACGCGATCCCATTGGCGCGGTCGCCGATTGGCTGGCTTTCGAGCCCGGTGGTAAAACGATTTACGTCGGCAACTCGGCGTTCAAGTCGGTGGTCGCCATCGACATGAAAACGATGAAGGTGGTGGCCACCATCCCGGTCGGCGAAGTGCCGAAGCGGATGAACACGCTGGTGCTGCGTTAGGGCGGTTGTCGTTACGGCGCAAGCGTTGCTCTAGGCCCGCGAAACCAAAATGTATTCCTCGTCTAGGGTCGGCAAGTGTAAGAGGCCAAACGTCGTCTCGTCTTGGAGCATGATTCCTTCTTGGAGGAATGCCCATTCTTGCACATTGAAACCATCAAGGGCCTGTCCGTTCTGAATAATTACAACCACGCGAGCTTTTTGTCCGTGGCCATGACCGACATCGACCAGGTCTCCGAGGCGAACATCTTCACCGCTGTAATAGCAAATAGCGCGCACGTTCATCTGGTCTAACGCTCAGGCGCAACGTCCAAAACTGGCCGCGTATAAAAAGGGTCAGGCTCGATCTCCGAGGAAGATATTGGGCGTGACGCCATTACAGCCGCGTTTATTCAAATCGAAATCATTGGCGGATGCTCGTCTGCTCAATCCCATATCGCATCGCTTCCTTAAGCACGTCGAGTTTTATATCGACCAGTTTCCCGAATTTAATGCAGTATCCCGTGACACTCGCCTTGCCGAGTTTCTTGCCAAACGTCTGGGCCAGGTATTTCTTGTCGCTTATCCCCATAACATAGATGGAAATTCCGGTTGAATTCGCACTCATGCCGATTTGATAGAATTCCCTGGTTTTTCCGCCGGCGTATTTCATGGTTTGAGATCCATATCCGATGTTCGGGTTGGAAACCGTTTTGCCGGTCTCATCCTTGCCATCCAGGAACCACAATTTACACCCAGGCATCAGCGCCAAAATAACGCGGTGAAGCTCCTGCATTTCACTGCGCTTTGGTTCGGATTGCGTGGCAATATATTCCTTGATTTGTTCGCGCACGCCCATGGGCGCCGCCTATTTGCCTGCGGCGGAAAGTTTCCTGCCGCTCACCCATTGCGCCAGCGTTTTCCAGTCAGGATCGTTCTTGCTGGCAAATTGCCGCCCGCCCGAGTGGTAAGCGTCGCCGCCCGCTTCGGGCGCGAGCGGGTGCCGCAATAGCGGGCTTTCCATCAGGTGGCCGGGAAACGCGATGTGCGTCGCCATTTCGAAATTGCGCCGCGACTGCTCCTCATCCCAGAACTTTGCGCCGGGCGCCAGTTTTTCCAGGCGGAATGCGCTGTTGCTGTCGGAATGGCAGGCGTAGCAGCGCGCGTGCTCGGGGCGTTTTTTCAGGAAGATGGGCTCGACGCGCGCCTTGAAAAAATCGTAATCGAGGGTGGGCTCTGCCGCGGAGGCTGTCGCGCAGGCCGTTGCAAAGACCAATGTCGCGAGGATGGCCAAACCGAATCGAGCTGCACTTACCATGTCACTCCTCCCAGCTTCGATAGAAGCGTTCGTTGCCCATGCCGGCTAGGGCTGCGCCCTAAAGCTTCTGCCCCAGCTCCACCGAAAACACATCCACCGGCACGGCCTTGCCGCGGATCTCGACCGGACCGAGCGACTCGACCTTGGCGTTCTCGGCAAGGCCGGCGCGGGTGGCGCCGTCTATGAGAATGGTGCGGCCTGCCGCCTTGGTGTGCGATTCCAGGCGCGAGGCGAGGTTCACCGTGTCGCCGTTGCAGGTATAAGTGGTGCGCTCGGTGGTGCCCGCGTAGCCCGCCACCATTTCACCGGAGGCTATGCCGATGCCGATCTTGATCGGCGGTTTGTTCCCGGCGACGCGCTCCAGGTTGAAAAGCTCCATGGTCTCGATCATTTCCAGCGCGGTGCGCACCGCGGCCGCGCAATAATCGTCGCGCGGCACCGGCGCGCCGAACACGGCCATGAAGCCGTCACCCGCCATTTGCGTGACCACGCCGCCGTTATTCTGGATGGCGTCGAACATCAGCGTGTAGTAAGTGTTGAGAAGCTCGATCGTCTCTTCCGGCGGCTGCGTTTCCGCCAGCGTGGTGAAGCCGCGGATGTCGGTGAACATGACCGATGCGCGCACGCGCTTGCCGGCGAGGTTCAGCCCGGATTGTTGATAGTCTTGCACCACCTCGCGCGTGGCGAAACGGTGGAGCATCACTTTCAATTCGTCGCGCAGGCGCTTCTTTTCCAGGCTCGCCGCGATGCGCGCTTTCAGCAGCACCGGGTTCACCGGCTTGGAAAGATAATCCTCCGCGCCAAGCTCGATACAGCGCACCACGTTGTCCACGCTTTCGAGCGAGCTCGTGACGATCACCGGCAGGTCGTGCAACTGCTTGTCCGCCTTGAGGTGCTCCAGCACCTGGAAGCCGTTCATTTCGGGCATTTCGATGTCGAGCAGCATGAGGTCGAAAGTGTCGCGCCGGAGCATGTCGAGCGCCTCGCGCCCGTTGGTGGCGACCGTCACGCGATGGCCGAGCAGCTCGAGGCTGCGCGTCATCAGCAGGCGGTTGACCTTGTTGTCGTCGGCGACCAGCAGCCGCGCGGAATCAGCCATGGGTGAGTTTTTTCAGCGCGGCTGCGGCCTGGTTGTAGGCAGCCTCCAGCGCCTTGATGTTTTCGATATCGCGGGCCGGGTCGGCGGCGAGGCCACCCAACTCGATCGCGCGCGCCTGCGCCGCGAAATCCTTGGCGCCGAACGTATTGCCGTTGGACTTCAGGGAATGCGCGACGCGCCGGTAGCGCTCGGCGTCGGCGGCGGCGCGCGCGCTTCGCAGATCGGCCAGCATCGCCGGCGCCTCTTCGAAAAAAGTATTCACCAGGTCGGTGACGAATTCCGCGCCGGCGGTCGCGCGCAGGTCGTTGAAAATGGTCTTGTCTATCGCATCCATCAGTTCCTCCTGCGCGCTTCATTGTGTACAGGAACCCGGCCCAGCGCTTCGACCAGCTGCTCCACGCGGATCGGCTTGGTAATGTAGTCGTCCATCCCCGCTTCCAGACAAAGCTCGCGGTCGCCGTCCATCGCGTTGGCCGTCATCGCGACGATGCGCGGCCGTTCATTTGCCTGCCACTTGCCGCAAATGCGCCGCGAAGCTTCGAGCCCATCCATCTCCGGCATTTGCACGTCCATCAGCACCACGTCGTAAGTCTGGCGCTCGACCGACTCGATGGCTTCCAACCCGTTGCTCGCAAGATCCGCCCGGTAGCCCATTTGCGACAGCAGGCGGAGCGCCAGCTTCTGGTTCACCACGTTGTCTTCGGCCAGCAGCACGCGCAGCGGATGGCGTGCCGCCATTTCCGTATCGATGCGCGACTTTTCGGGCGCCGCGGTCTTGGGTACGCTGTCCTGCGCGAGCAGGGTCACCAGTGTATCGAATAGCTGGCTTTGCCTGACCGGTTTCGACAAATACGCGCTGAACCAGCCCTCGGTGTCGCCGGCCTCGCGCCGGCCGAGCGAGCTGAACATCACCAGCGGCAATTGCGGATGCCGCTCGCGAATATGTCCGGCGAGCGTAAGCCCGTCCATTTCCGGCATGTGCATGTCGAGGATCGCGACGTCGAAGGTCTCGCCCGCTTCGTTCAGCCATTGCAGCGCCTCGCCGGGCGAGCCGGTGTCGCGCGATACCATGCCCCACTTGGCGGTTTGCAGGCCCAGCACGCGCCGGTTGGTCGGATTGTCGTCGACGATCAACACGCGTTTTCCCGTAAGCTCGGGTTGCACGCCTACGAAGTCGCGCCGGTTTTCCGCGGACAGCTCGGCGGCCGGCAGGTCGATCGCGAACAGGAAGGTCGAGCCCTTGCCGAGCCCTTCGCTTTCGGCCCATAAGCGCCCGCCCATCAGCTCCACCAGGCGCCTGCTGATCGCAAGGCCGAGGCCGGTGCCGCCGTATTTACGAGTGGTGGTCGAGTCGGCCTGCGAGAAAGACTGGAACAGCCGGCTTTTGCCGTCGGCGTCGAGTCCGATGCCGGTGTCGCGCACGGCAAACACCAATTCGTTGCGGCCATCGGCCTGCACGCTGCTGTGTACCGTCAGCACCACTTCGCCCTTTTCGGTGAATTTCACCGCATTGGCGAGCAGGTTCAATAGCACTTGACGCAGACGCGTCACGTCGCCGCGCACGCCGCGTGGAATATCGTTTTCGAACAGGTACGCGGTGTCGAGGTGCTTTTCGGCGGCGCGCGCCGAAATGAGGTCGAGCGCGGATTCCACGCATTCGCGCAGGTCGAACGGCGTGGACTCGATATCCATGCGGCCCGCCTCGATTTTGGAGAAATCGAGAATGTCATTGATGATGGTGAGCAGGGCATTGCCCGAATCGCGGATGGTCGCCGCGTAATCGTGCTGCTCGGCGTCGAGCGTGGTGTCGAGCAGCAGGCCGCTCATGCCGATCACCGCGTTCATCGGCGTGCGGATTTCGTGGCTCATGGTGGCCAGGAACGCGCTCTTGGCCTCGTTCGCGGCTTCGGCCGCGGCGCGCGCTTCCCGGGTTTCGTTGAACAGGCGCGCGTTCTGGATCGCGATCACCGCCTGGTCGGCGAAGGTTTTCAGGAGCGCGAGTTCCTTGTCGGAAAACGGCCTGGGAGGCTGGCGCATAACGCAGATCGAACCGATGCCTCGATCTTCCCATATCATGGGCGCGTAGGCTGCCGAGAAATTTCCAATTAATTTCAGGGGCTCGCTGATCGTTGGTAACGGGTTAGGCCACTTGGACGCGTCGGGAATATGCACGACGCGACGCTCGCGGATGGTCTGCCCGGTCATCGACGATTCCAGCGGCCGTGGGGCCTGGTTGAGGGCGGTGGAAAACAAAGGTCCGCGGGCCGCGCCAAAATGCGCGGTCTGATTGGCCTCGTTCACCAGAAAAATCGCCGTCTCTTCGACGCCGAACAATTGCTGGCAGCCGTCGAGGATCTTTTCGAATACCGGCGCCGTGTCCGATACCGAGCTGCTGATCACCTGCAGCACTTCGGCGGTCGCGGTCTGCTGCTCCAGCGCCTCCTTGGTCTCGTTGAACAGGCGCACGTTTTCGATCGCGATCAGCGCCTGGTCGCAAAACGACTGCGCCAGCTTGATGTCCCTATCGCTGAACGGTCCCGGCCGCTTGTTGGCGAAGGCCAGCAGGCCGACGCATTCGCCGCCGCGGAGCAGCGGTAAATACAGCGCAGCCTGGATGCCCAGTTGCGCCTGGATCGTGCGCTCGTGTTCCGGCAACTCGATGGCGGACCAATCCGGCAGGTGCAGCATTGTTTTCTCGACAATGGCGCGCGACGGAAAGTTGGCGCGCGCGTCGACCGGGTACTTGGGCCAATGTTGCAGCGCTCCCGCGGGATTGGGAAGCGGCCCATCCGGTGTGGCGACGGATACTGTCGCATACTCGACGCCGTCGGTGCTGAAAGCGTACGCCGAGTCGCAGTCGATCAAACGGAATGCCGCCGCGACGATGGCGTCGAACACCGGCTGCACGTCGGTGGGTGAGCCGCTGATCACGCGCAGGATGTCGGCGGTGGCCGTTTGCTGGCTCAGCGATTCCTGGGTTTCGTTGAACAGCCGCGCATTCTTCAGCGCCGCGCCGACGTTGGCCGCAATAGTGAACAGCAGGCGCTCGTCGTCGGCGCCGTAGGCGCCTT
>Ga0181537_10002450_pt1 | contig 16263 bp, 15 predicted proteins | sample PEATcosm2014_Bin_39_FD_119765 | JGI IMG/M metagenome (GOLD analysis project Ga0181537, IMG submission 119765) | Peatland microbial communities from MTU Mesocosm Facility, Houghton, MI, USA - PEATcosm2014_Bin23_10_metaG | ecosystem: Environmental > Terrestrial > Soil > Wetlands > Peat | place... | reverse complement strand
GCCGCGGCTTTCACTCGGCAGCTCCCCTGAACAACGGGTTGGTACTGTTCGCGGGGGGATTGGACGGAGAGTCCCTGTTTTTGAATAGCGCTGAAACCTACCAATCGACAATTACGGAGTTGCCACCGCTTACGTTGCAGATCACACCCGCGGTCGTAAATATGGTCCTCGGAGGGACGCAACAGTTCACTGCGGTCGACAACTATGGGTTTCCCCGACAGGATGTCACTTGGAGCGTCAGCAATGCGAGTCTTGCCAGCGTCGCCCCGAACGCTAATAACGCGGCGGTCCTGACTGCTCTTGCTGCTGGCCAGGTGACACTCACGGCGTCCGCCGAAGGGGTAACTGCTCAGGAGCAAGTCACGATTTTGTCTCAAACATCGTTCACAACGGGTACCACCATTTGGTCCGCTCTCCCGCCAGCGCCCGGATTCTCCGCGCTGCAGCTGGCTCAGGCAGTGCCGTCGGCTAACGGCCCCGATCTTTACTCAATCTCACTCAGCGCAGACGGTACCCAGTCCATCATTCAGGCTCTCAAGGCTGACGGGGAACAACAGTGGCAGACGAACATGCCACCCTTGAACAACACCAGCGTTCCTGATGCGAATGGCGGGCTGATCGTGACGGCATATCAGACGTGTACATCGGGTCAAACTAATCCGATGACCGTCACTGACCTTGACGGCGCGACGGGACAGCCTCTATGGCAAGTAACGGGAGCCGGGGTGAGCAACGGCACCGGAGTTTCATACTGTTACACGGCAGGCACTGCGCCTCAGATGGCGGTCGGCGGAGACGGTTCTGCTTATATCGTAGAGCCGACGAATGCTAGTTTCTCACCCCTGACGAAGGTTTCTCCTGACGGAGCGACGCAGAGCTCTACGCTTGGCTCGACCAGCGTCACGTTAAACGGCCGGACCACAACTGTTGACTGCTGTCAGGGACCCCCAATGGTCAACACCGATGGCAACATGTATGTGGAGTACGAACAACGCACCCTGATTAACAGTGTCATTACGTCGGACTATCTCTATCTTTACCATTCTGATAATGTGCTCCAGCCCATCCTTCTCAGTTCCACAACTCAAAACGAAGCCTTGCTGCCTGGGCCGATTATCCCTGACGGCCAGGGAGGAGCCATCGCCACATGGACGATCTCTCCTTCCAATCCGCCCGTACCTCAGTATCCCTATCAGGCCGCCGATGTGATGAACGGCGTCCTGGGCACTCCTTTCAATTTGCCATTCAGCCCGCAGAGCGTCAGCTTTCAGCAGTCTCCAATACTCGTGCTTGGCGAAAACGGTGCTGCATTCGCGAGTGGGCAGACCACTGCCGCAGATGGCGTCACGCAAGTTAGCCAGATCGCCTCATTCAATTTGACTTCCGGTACACCAAATTGGACATATCAAGCAACGGCGGGAGACACGCTAACCATCGTTGAAGCTACGTATGATGGCGGTATTACAATCAACGATTCCAACACTGGAGTAATACAGCTAGACGCGAATGGCAGCAACTCCAGCTCCAATTCAATTCGGTTGAACAAGAGCGCCGGGATCCGTGCGGACGATAGCACAAGCAGCGTCGCGGCTCTTCAAGGCGCCGTGCCTCTTGACCTCAGTACGTGGGTGTCCACCGCCTCCGGGGTCGCGACTGCGCTTTGGAATCCCAACGGTACAAACGGAATCCCGACAATCTTGGCCCAGTCGGCATCCCCAATGCCTAAGGGAAACATATACAGCCAAAGCACGACTCCTTTTTGCCAGCAAACGAACGTAACCTGTGCTCTGGCCCCACACAGCGATCAACAGGCGCTTGTTAAGCCGGGGATCGTAGCGAGAGTAGTCGTATACCGGCTCTTTTCTTTGCAAAATGGTTCGCTTAGGACGCTCGGTACCGCTCAAATTCCGGGGGTAAAGATCACATTATGGGAGGCGAACTCTACAAATACCAACGTAAATATATGCGACTGGCAGTCAAACAATCCAGTCAGCATGTGCGAAAGCCCGGACTACAGCGATTCTGATTGGCCTGATCCTCCAGGACAGATTACTGACAAGATGGGCGCTGGAAATTCGCCACCATTCACAGTCCAACAACAATTCCTTGTGGATCGTCAGGGAGTGCAGGTCTTCTGGCCAAATTCGAATGGTAGTTGGTATGGGGCATGGGGAACTCCCTCCTCGACCCCGCCCGGTTTTCAACCCAACCAGACGACGTACACGACGGCCGGATGGGCAACGATAAGTCAAATCAACGCTAACACCAACGCGCCGACGACTTGCTCCTCCGGTTGCGATACAATGTTGCCGCAAGCAGGACCCCCAAAATGAAAAAGACACCGGCGCGATTTGTACTGGCGATAGCGGCAACTCTTGTTCTTGTGCTGAGTTGCTATGGCTTAGCACGAGCGTGTCTCTACTACGAAGCCGCCCGAGCGGAGCACATGTTGAAAGAACTAGGGGACATAAAGGTCGGCGACCCCGAAAGTCAAGTGCTTGCGATAATGCAGCAATATGGAGACTGTCGAAAGCTGATCGACCCGCTGACGAAGTTCGATAAGGCCGACTATGAATACCTGATTGACATCGGTCCGTCGGGCATCTACTACCTTGTGGATCGCGCTAACATCGGCGCATTTTACCGCATTACTCGGGCGGTTTTGGGCAGCCTAAATCCGCGGCTCAGACGGGCGATTGGCCTCCGCAGGTGGGATGTGTACGGGCGCGTAGGACTCAAAGACAAACGGGTGAAGGTCGTAGAAGGCGTAGTGATGGTGGAGGGCAGCCATGAGTGGCTGGCAGGCGACTGGACCCTTGTGGACGCCATCCCGGACTCGGAGATTAACAAATTTGTAACTACACCAGGGGTTTCCTCGCCATATAGCAACCGCTACCTGATCGGGGCCTCGCGCCTGATAGCGATGGAAACAAAGAACGGAGGAGGGGAGGCATCCGGTACCTCGATTACTCCATCCGCAACCGAGGACGAAAAACGATCAGCACATGAATTCCGGTGGAATTGCCTTACGTCACGTACAGGATGTAGGACAGTTTGCGATCTCTATCCCGCCGCAGAGGAATACGCCAATAGTCCAACCTCAGAAGGAAAAAGGGAGCTGTGCGCAGCGCCAAGTGCCCGTAATAGTTACTGGTGATGAGCAATGTTTTTTTCCGACCAAGAGGTTCCGCCAACATCTGGTCTGGGTGCTAAGCTCTTGCCCTGCCGACACTTCGAGGTTGCGCTTAAGCGATTTTAAGCGATTTATAGCTGAAGGTAGTGGCAGACCAGCTCACTCACCAGTCAATGTAGCCCCCGCCTTGACATTGTTCCCGGCAGACCATTATTTTTTCGCAGTCGAGGCACGATGGATGATGGAGCGCGATGGCGTTTTTCATCGTGTGTTTCCGGCAAGCATGCGTGACGACCGCTAACACGCCCTGTTACTTTCGTTGAGCCGCTAATGAGCGGCCGAGGGCGAACCGCATGAGCGCAGCAGTCATTCCCGAGCCAATCGCGCAGTTACAACTCCAACTGAATGAGATTCGTACCACCCGACCACGGGGAAAGAGACTGCCGGATTCGGTGTGGCAAGCCGCCGTGGAACTGGCTCGGGAACACGGTGTGTATTCCGTCGCGCGTCATCTGCGGCTGGATTATGCGGGACTGAAGAAACGGCTCGGCGTCCCCGTTGATGCAATCGCAAGAACTGCGGGCCTAGATGTGCGCTATGCACCTACGACCGACGAAGTCTCGGGCGCTCTTATCCGCAATGGCAAGACCGCAGTTATCGCGGTCAATTCTGCTCAGCACGAGAATCGACAGCGCTTCACGATTGCCCACGAGATCGGCCACTTCATCCTGCACAAACGGGCCCAGAGACATTTCGATGAGGATTTCCGAATAGATTATCGGAATGCTCTATCCTCCGAGGCAACCCGACAGGATGAGATAGAAGCAAACAGATTTGCTGCAACCCTCTTGATGCCGGAGAGCTTTCTGCGAAGGGACCTTTCGCGAATAGAAGCTGACGACTGCGACACCGATTATGTGATACAGACTTTATCTGTCCGATACAAGGTGAGTCGTCGCGCAATGGAACTTCGTCTCCTCAACCTTGGATTCATTCCGCCCATGTGATAACAAATCTGCAGGTCGTTGCTATAGGAATATGCTCTCCTCGAGCAACCCTCATTGTCACCAAAGAGTATTCATTTACCGCCGACCTATTCGATCTTCGAAAGCGATCTGACAACCCAAGACACGGCTCGCCCGACGCAATAAACCAGAACTCGTTTTGTCTTTCTGCCAGCGTGACGCCTGTTCGTTCCGATCGGGTTTGTGTGCAAGAAATGTGCTAGATCTGGAAGACGGTATTCGATGGGGGCAGACTACCTACGTTGGCTGACTTGCATAGCGCGAGCATGGCGGACCTAGCAGAAGCGAACAAGTAACGGAAGCCCATTGGACGGGCGCGCTATCGTGACCCGCGCAACCTACTACCCTCAACGGAGCCACGCTTGAATTGGCGCTGGAAAAACCGCGATCGAAAGGAGATTTGCCAATCCTACCTCCGCGGCCTGGCGTAGCAATCTAGGTGCGCCGGTCGCGAATTAGGTTTTCAATGTATCTAAGAATCTCCGTTCGCTGTGAATCATCAAGTTCCAGCACACGGCGGACCAGAAGGGTCGCTGAGTTGCCTCGGTCTGGATGTCCCTCTGGTTCGCTCGTCCAGCCAGCCCACGTCGCCAGTTTCATGAAGTCGAGCTTATAAAGCTCAGCAAGTTCTAATAGGACGACAGGATCTGGGTGCCGAATAAGCCCGCGTTCAACCTGGGATAAGTACGCGCTCGACCTTCCGATCCGCCGTTCGACTTCCCGTAACGCAAGCCCACGATGTTCTCGTGCTCGGCGAAGTACTCGGCCCACTGCCGGCACCTCCTCCCGCCGAGTTGGTTTTTGAGCGACTGGCGCTTTTCCTCGGATGGTACCGGTTCTCTTAGGGCTGTCCATGATTGCCTCAACTATCTAAGATAACGGGCCCAAAGTTTCTTGTTGCAGATTTTCATTTCGCAAAGTAATATAGCACAACTGCAAAGGAGCTTTGCAAAATGGAAGTCGGCGAGTTGATCAAGACAGCGTGCCAGATGCCGGACCCCCGGTACGCGAAGCTCTGGGATGCCATTGTCGTCGACCGTTCGATCAAGGATCGCCTGCTTTACTCGGCGGCGCTCAGCTTGCGACTGCGCGCGGTCTTGCCTTTTGAGGCGACAGCCCTCCACGGGCTTGCGCTTCTGTACGGTCCGCCCGGAACGGGAAAGACGACACTTGCCCGTGGCCTAGCTTACCAGTTGGCGCCGCTCACGACTCGACGAAAAACACGAATCATCGAAATCGACCCTCACGGCCTCATGAGTGCCGAGCACGGCCAGAGCCAGCGAAGAGTCACTGAACTCCTGACCGAATACATCCCCACGATGGTGGACGACGGCATACCCACGGTGGTTCTTCTTGACGAGGTCGAATCAATGGTCGTTGCCCGCAGCCAAGCGTCGCTCGCGGCCAACCCCGCCGACGTGCATCGAGCCACTGACGCAGTCCTGACCGCCATTGACTCGAATGCCTCCGCTTGTCCGCACCTCTTCTTTGTAGCGACAAGCAACTTCACGGGTGCAATCGACGAAGCATTTCTCTCGCGTGTCGACGTTGCGATTCAGGTACCAGCACCCGATGTTGCGGGTGTGTTGGCGATCCTGAAGGCGACTCTCGAAGCGATGGCGACCGCATTCCCGCCGTTAGGTCAGCTTGCCCGTAGCCCAAAGCTTGAGCGGGTCGCCCGAGCACTGGATGGGACGGATGGGCGTCGTATCCGGAAAACGGTGAGTGAAGCCATGCTCGGGAGACTGGACACTGTAATCCAACCAGGCGACCTGACGGTTGAGGATCTAATATCGGCCGCAGGCCGCATTCAGAGGAGCGAACAGATCACGCAGGCGAAATCTGGAGGTAGGAATGGAAAGAACTAGATTCATTGCCGCGGCGCCGATTCGCAGTGCTTTTGAAGCGTGGCAGGTCGTATCCAAGCTCCTTACCGACACTCTCGAACGTAGTTCGTTGGTTCCCGGCGGCAGCGTGAGCAAGGAACTTACGACGTTGAAGGGACTCGGACCTGCGCTCATCGCGGGTGGGCACCTCGAATCCAAGGGTCTTGTCCTAGTTGACAAAGGTTTGCACCTGACAATCCGTGTTGTGACGGCTGATGCGGCTCTCGAAGTCGAAGAAAACCTTAATCCGGTCCCGGGAGGAGCGAGCGCCACGGAAGGATGGATTCTGTATATTCCTCCAGCTGGTCCACTGGATGGCGCAGTGGCAACGGCCGTGAAAGACTCGCCACATCTGTCGAGAGGTGAGCCGCCAACCTCTGCACCGGCAGAGAAATCTGGCGACGCCAGTCCGTCGATCATTGATCTGAATGCACTTCGCAGTCTCGGTAACAAGTCATGACTTACACTTCCGTCTCAACGTACACCCGGACTCACACGGCCACGCATCTAGCTGATGTCATTTTGGGATCCGTTGCGGACATCCTGGGTACTCTGGGCATCGATGCGACGAGGGTTTTCGCAGATTGGGACACGGACCAGCGCGCCATCTCCGCTTGGATTGCGGAGGGGTCATTGGCATCCGTAGCACTCGAATGTCATCAACCTGATGGATCCATCGCACCGATCTTCGAATTCCCAGTCTCGTATGTTGGTACCGGGGAAGGCGACCGGAAGTTCACGGCGGACCGGGCGGCGTTGGCCCGGTTTCTTGCCAAACTGCAAAGTGTTCCTCGGGGCACTGTGTACCGAATTTTTTGCAGTTACAACGGTTCTCACTCAGACCAACGAGGATGGGGCCCGGGAAGCAGAGCGTCTGTCTCAGGAATGCGTTCTTACAGTTTTGGGACACTTGCAGCTGGACCGCACGGAAGCGCAGGCCTACGATATTTTACGAAATGAGCGCCTATTATGAGCTACATTGATGATGCATTCGACAACCTGAAATCCAATCTTGAAATTACGCAAACGGAAAAGGATCTCGCTGTCACTCGACACAACTTGGTGCGCCAGCACATCGAAGCATCTTGGAAACTTACCGACCATTTCCTTACGGGAAGCTATGCGAGGCAGACAAAAACCAAAAAGCTGAAGGATGTCGACGTTTTCGTTGTGATCGATCCCAAGGGCCCACAGAGCCACCTTGCAAATGCAACTGGAACAGCAGCAATTTCCGCCTTGCGCGAGGTACTGTCTACTCGATGGAGCGACCTAGAGTCAGACGAGCATGTTGTGACTATCGATTATCCCGGTGAAGACGTCACCTCGTACGAGGTTGCTCCAGTTTTTCCACGCAAAGCTGGCGGCTATCTCATGCCCAATGGAGCGACTTGGATGGCTACTGACCCAACGAATCACGCAAGCTTGGTCACTTCAAAGAATAAGAAATGCGATGATAAGTTCGTCCCATTCGTAAAGATGGTGAAAGGCATTAACCGCGAAGCGAACGACGCAATCCAGCCTTCATTCCTACTGGAAGTCATGGGACTTGAACTCGTTCTCGAACCCTTCGGGCGCTACCGGGACGAGATTCGTTTTTTTCTTGCTTCCGCAGTCGATCGATTCGGCGAGGACTGGCCAGACCCGGCGGGCCTCGGACCAAACGTTAACGCGTCAATTTCCAAAGCGCAACGTGAGGCGCTTGCACAGACGATGCGTGCGTGGCTGGCCATCTCTGAAGAGGCGTTACTGCTGGAAAATGACGGGAAAGAGCGGGCCGCGGTCGACAAGTGGCGCAAACTCTTCGGCTGGCGAATGCCGTTGCCATAAGGTGTGCCAGACTATTTCTCTAGGAACTCGAGGTTGACTTTCAATTTATGGATAACGGTATCGTGTCTCGTCAAAACCTGCCGGACAATATTAAGAAGTTGGCTGCACAAAGGTATTTCTATTCGCGGGCGAAGAGACTCACTGCTGTTCAGACAGTACTAGATGTTCTTTCCCCAATAGTGGGAGCGATTACTGTCGTGCTGAAACCGGACGCAGATCTATGGGCTGCTACTGTCGGCATTGCGATTGCCCTTTTGGACACACTTTTGCTCGAACCGAAGCAGACCGGCTTTCGGGAACTCGGCGCAAACACTCAGGAGGAGTTCGACTGCAGTGTTCTTGACCTGCCATGGAACGCTCCGTTAGCGGGGGACCGCGTGAACGCTGAAGACATCCATGAGGGGTACAAAACCTACAAGCCGTCGAAATCGGCTCCTTTGGAAGATTGGTATCCAAAGGTAGTAGCCGCCCTGCCGCTGTACCAAGCGCGATTGGTTTGTCAGCGTACAAATTCTTGGTGGGACTCAAAGCTTCGGCGACGCTACTGTGGCTGGATCGGGGGTACATTGTCCGTGGTCATTGCTTCCGTGATTATGCTCGGCTTGGTGAACGGCATGTCTCTTCAGAAATTCGTCTTAGCCGTCGTAGCCCCGCTGTTACCAGCTATTCTCTGGGCAAGCCGCGAATACCAGCGACAGAAAGACACAGCCGCTAGGTCTGATCGGCTGAAGGCATACGGAGAGTCGCTGTGGGAGCAAGTTATTAGGAATGAAATCGCTGAGTCTGAGGTGTCAAAACGCTGCCGCGAGCTGCAGGATGCAATTCTGATCCGAAGGCAGGAAAGTGCGCCCGTATTCGATTGGGTTTACAAACTCCTTCGTTCAAAACAAGAAGGGCAAATGAATGTTGGCGCGCAAAAAATGGTCGATGAAATAAACCGGGGAAAGGAAAGCGTCATTTGAAGTCGCTCCCATGTCCGCTTCAGGCTTCGTTGCACAGGGAGCCACAGCCGAAGTTAGCGCCGGAAGCACCTTCAAAGTGCATCCCAGTACCGTCGGCTGCCCACCGGGTTCATAGCAGTGAGGCGCACAATTGGCACAACTGAACTTTGAAAATGAGTGATCTGCGGAAGGATCTGCGAAGCAGCCACCGGTGGAATGTAATTCGTCTGATCAGTTAGATCGATGCCTTAGAGCAGTTTGATAAAAGGCTTCGTTCAGACAAAGGGGGTCCGAATTGGCGCACCTATTTATTCGCGTTGAGCTGCGTGGTACTCCCAGCAGGCAGGATTACGACAATCTGCATGCTTATATGGACAATAACAATTGGCACCGGAAGATCCAAGGAACCGCCGAAGAAAGTATTCTTCCTCACGCCATGTATCACGGTAACTCGGACAAGGATATCTCCACAGTCACCAACGCATTGAGAAATGGCATCCAGACTAATATTTGGACGCAAGCCGTGGTTCTCATCATCTCTGCGCAGACGTGGTCTATGGAACCTGCCTAGCTGCGAGGCGAGCGGAGGTTGGCCAACATGAGCGTCTCATCATCATTCCAGAGGCTGATCAGCCGGATCGAACCGTCAGTAACCGAATTGGCTTCGGCAACGCAACACGCGAACACAATTAAGACTCGGCTCCAGGCTTCATTTCGTCTAAAGAAGCTAATGACTATCGGGAGCTACTCTCGAAAATCGTATATCAGCGGATCCAGCGACATCGATGTTTTTGGAGTCCTAGCGCGTGACGAAATGCGGTGGGGCGGGAGTTACGTGAACTCGACAACTGCTCTCGATACTCTTCGGAAGGATCTTGAAGGGAGGTATCCGTACACGACAATTTACAAGGATGTCCATGCAATCGTTGTCGATTTCTCGGGAACTCGAAGCCATGTAGATGTCGTGCCTGGATTCTTCGCTGAGATGACGTCGCAGAACTGGCCTCTTTATTCAATGCCCGACGGTGCCGGTCGATGGATGCGGACATGTCCAGAGCTCCACAATGTATATATCAAACAAAAGGACGACGCCAGTGGCGGAAAACTTCGGCGCTCGGCGCAATTAATCAAGTTCTGGCGTGAATGTCGCTCTCCAACAATTCCGCTCACCTCTTTCCATATTGAAATGCTTCTGGCAGCAAATGGCGTCTGTGAGGGGATAAAGAGTTACGCGGATTGCATAACCGAGACCCTCCAACTCCTGGCTCAGCGCGAGTGCCAGGCGCTACGTGATCCACTGGGAATCGCCGGTGATATTTTCGCGACACGGAGCTATCAGCAACGCGAAACTACACTGCGTTCAATCGTCTACTCGCGTGATCATGCAAAGGCTGCGCTGAGGGCCGAGCAATACGGTAACGTGTCTGAGGCCAAGCGACAGTGGGACATCGTGTTCAACGGCAAATTTCCTGCGTGATTCCGAATCCCCTGACAAATACGTAGTTATGAGCTACACCATCCGCAAGTTATCCGAAATGACCGACGAAGCCAGTTTTGAAAGGCTGGCAACGGCCATCCTTCGTGACGCGCGACTGGAGTATGCCTCGTTGCTTCACCCTGGCGTCAATACCGAGGATAAGACGGTCAAATCGCCGGTGGACGGGATAGGGTTTGTGTCTGGCGCCAAACCGTCCCACATGATTGCCGCGCATCACACCACATGCACCCGCGATGGGCTGCGTAAGAAGTGGTTGCACAATCCGGCCAGTGTGACTCCGCGAAAGAGCGGTCGGCCAACGATGCCGGCCGGTGACTACTGACGACCAACCAAGAGCCGCCTGATGATCTTGTACGCGATACACAAGCTGAAGGCAAAGCCCGCGGAATCGACATCGACATCTGGTCTGTCTCCCGTCTGGCCCATGAACTGGACAACACTCCGTCGGGGCAATGCCTGCGGTATCAATATCTCGGCATTGAACAAGAACGACTCTCTCAGGAACTGCTGGCGAAACTCTCACGCGACAGTTTGGATATTCACCGTCCCGACGATGATCCCAGCGCATGGGTGTCGACGAGTCTTGATCGAGACATCGCCGAAGCTGTTCAGGAACAGGATGCTCTATTCATTATTGCCGAATCCGGACTCGGGAAGAGCGTTGCGTGTTACAAACGGCTCGAGCAGCATGTCGTCGGAGGCGGGTTTGGGCTGACCTTGCCGCATCAAGTGGTAAACGCGGCGCTCACGATTGAGCAGGCGGTCGAAGTGGCTCTCCTTCAACTCCATCCCAAACTCGTGGCAGGTGCAGGACTTGACGCACTTTCATTTTGTTCAGCTGATCATCCGCTCCTGATGGTTGTCGAAGACATCAACAGATCGGGCCAGGGTCCATTCCTTGCTGAGAAACTCGTCAAATGGAGTTCCGTCGGAAAGGCGTCCGGAAGCTCCGACAATGCCTCGGGCAGACGACCTGATCGAGGTCGGTGGCGGCTACTTTGCCCGATTTGGCCAGAAATTGTTGCTTCGCTTTCAGACACCACGCAAAAACAGATCCAGAGTCTCGCCGTCGTGGGTGCGGCTCTCACAATGCAAGAAGGACGCGAAGCCGTTCAACACCGTGCCAGACTAAAGGGCCTTTTGCTGAGTGATCTTGATGCTGACCGAGTGTCCGAGGCTCTTGGTCACGATCCCCTTTTGATAGCGCTTCATAAGCCCGGAGATGAGCCGCAGCCCGAGCGTGTGATCGAGCAGTTCATAGACGCAAGTGCAGAGCGTTTGGCAAACAAGCGAGGTGAATATACAGCCAGTGATTATCGCGCCGCCCTTCGTTCAATGGCCGGCGCGATGCTATCGCATCGGGAACTGGCCCCATCTTGGCCGGCACTCTTGGTTTGGGTCGCTGGCAGCAGTGATACTTCTGCGATGCTGCGTCATCTCGTTCACCATGGCGAGATTATTCGTCCGTCGGGCCCTGCGATCAAAGAAAATATTGCTTTTCGCCACGATCGCGTCCGTGATGCGCTTTTCAGCGAAGCTATTGCTTCGATGATCCGAAGCGGTACTCTAAGTGACGATCTGCTTGGGGAATCCTATTTTGCGGAGGCGACCGGCGCTGCGCTGCTTTACGACGAAATCCCTTTGGCGGTCGTGGATCTCGTCCTTGCTGCGAACCCTCTCGCACTCTTTCATGCCTTGCGCCTGTTTCGGGAACCTAGCACTGCAATTCATCATGCTGTGCTTTCGGCCATTGAGATTTGGCTTGCGGACGCCAAAACCCATGCGCCCCAGAATTCACACGTGCGCCGGGAAGCTCTGGCCGCCCTTTCGCGTACCGAGTCCAGCAGGGTTATCGGGCTGGTTCGCAAATTCAAGGACACAATATGGGCAGCCTGGCAGGCTCTGTTCATAAATGGCGATATCGCCGGCGGATTACAACTTTGTCTCGAAGTCGAGCCGGGAGTGGGGGCGATATGGCGTGATCGGCAAATCGAGCATGCCAAAATTCGTTTTGGCTCAAAGCTAAAAACATCAATCAGTCAGCTGCTGTGCAAACCTGACCTTGACAGCAGCGCACGCGTCGGAGCATTGCGCCTCGCCGGCTACTTGGCCGACCCGCAACTGGCGGAATCGATCGAAACATCATGGAATCTCGACGTTCAGAAAGATAACCATCTCAAGGATTATCTGTGGGCCGCCGCACAGTGTTGTGGCAACGATCCGGATCGCTTTCTGGGTCCCGTATGCGAGTCGTGGGCGGCACTGCCATCCGACACGAATGACAATATGCCATCGCCGCGTGACGATCTGGCTGCCCATGAGGTCCGGTGGGCGTTTCACAAGAACATTCCGGTGTCCGCTATTAATTACTTTATCAGGCGTGCAAAGGGCGATGACCTGCGCTGGCAGATCACCTATATGCTGCACGGGCTCGATCATCCCGTTGCCTTTGAATTTGTGATACGCGAACTTGCCGAAACGGATCGGCAATTGGAAGGAACCAAGAAGTTTTCACCCTTCTCGGTTTCTGCGGCAGGATGACTGGCGGCGCCGACAGGAGGACCAAGGTCGACCAATGTCGCGCGAATCGAAAGACAGGCTTCTGTCGCTTTGGCGGAATCAGCAGAATGACGAATACATCCGAAAGCAAGCATTTCGCTTTTGGGCCACCACAAAAACCGATGAGGACTTGAACATCCTTCGGTCCGTGGACTCCTCGGGCCCACTAGTTGAATCCGCCTTATGGGAGCGATTGAAACGAAGTGACCGCACAGCTGTCCCCGGTTTGCTTCTCAAGCTCAAGGGCGAGACCAATAAACGTTCGTACTGGTGGCAATATGCCCGTGCAATCTGGTGCGATGAGCTTAGCCGCATTGGAAGAAGAACTGTCTGCCCGGCGCGCTTCAGCCTCCCGCGCCTGGGGTACGACAAACGAAACTGACCATCAGATTTCTCAACTGATTATGGTTCTCCCATCCAGCCAGGCAGAAGCGTTGCTTTTGGAGCACTGGGACCACCTGCAGTTCAGTGGCGGGTTCTTGCAGGCCGCGTTATATGTCGCAACGCCATCTCTGCTCGGCCATGTCGAGCAAGCGATGAAGAGCTGCCCGAATCCGGGTGCAATGTTCAAACATATCCACTTTCATTACGGCATTCGCACGCAGGGACGGGCAGGGGTTACACACAGGAGACAGTTCGAGGCGTTAGGTCCGTATCTGGACTATATGGAGGACTCGACGATCTATACGTTTTGGGAACAATGCAACGAGCATGGGTGGTTCGACTTACGGCGAAAGTTTTTCGACCAGCGCTTGAGCAATAAATACGGCAGAGCGTATGTTGGAGAGAATCAGATCATCTCATCACTCGAAAGGCTGGTTCTCGATAAACAAGTTCACTGGATTGATTACTGGATTGAGGATTACCTCAAATCTGGGATCTCGCCTGCTGAAGTCATCACAATCATCGGCAAATGGTTGGCAACACGAAAAACCTTCGCGGCTTTGCAGCTTGCCGCATTCGCCATCCTCTCCGTTGGCCGACGCGAGGATTTGCAGCTCTTGACGCTTTCTATTGATCCAAAAGATGCTGCAGACGTTTTGCGTACTGACACAGCGTTTGGCGTGAAACGCCGGAGTTTGGGCTAGCCCGTGAAGCCGCTGAGAGATCGGAGAAAGCTGAGTGTCCGAGGAAAAGATCCATCCTAACCCGATGATGGCTGGCTTTGATGCCCTGCAGGAAGCTCTCAAGCCGTTGGTCGAGTTGGTTGGATCATAACTAAGCCCGAAACCGGTATTGCTATTCGGCAAACACTGGAGGACCTGGAACGCCACTGGCGCGAAGAGGACCAGTCCTTCATCAATTTCACTGTGACGTATCGCTGGCTAGGTCTGGAACGGCATATGACGTCAGAACAACTACGGCTCCTGATTCGCGTCTCGGAGGCCAACGGACCAGTTGTCGCCAACCAGATGGTTCCGAAGGTATTCAGACCGGAGAAGATCGAAGAGATGGTCACGCGGTGGAGCACCATTCCGTATCTTCGGGCACGATCCCCAGTGGTCGCCGATGCAACTGCCGCATATCGGTCCGGCATGTATAGCCTCGTCATTCCAGCGCTGCTGCCACTGGCCGAGGGTCTCGCGTTTGAGACCGTTGGTGGGGGTCGCCAGAGGTACGACGCAGTACAGCGCGCCGCGAGAGCGCAAAGGGACCAAGGTCTTTCCGGCGCAACGAAAACGACGGCTCGTTGCCGGCTGCCCAACGCCTTATGACATCGGTGGCCGACTCCTGAGCTGCCAGAAGATGAAATATATGGGCTTCGGCAAGCCAAACGCCCTTTGTTTGCTCGTTTCCAGCGCTTTCGCGGCAACCTTGGAACGTTCTGCCTTGGTCATGGTTTTTGAAGTGGCGCTTCCCGCCGATCTGACCGCCCTTGCGTCCGATGGCTGCCATGTAGCCAAAACCCGAAGCGACTTCGCAATCTGATCGAGCACGTCAGAATAATTCGGCGCTGCCGCGAAGGTGCGCGTAAACCACGCATCCGGGTCAGGTTCACATGCTTCGTTTCTAACGCGAGCCACCTGGCAGATCAGGTCCTCGACGATCTCCCAACGGTGGGAATGCCGGAGGACCTGGATATGCCTGAGCCCCGAAGCAATCCATACACCCCCTTGTTGTGGTACACCGATACTACGAGATTCAAGATCGGGTCAATTATCGGAATGCGTCGACCGCTTTTAATCGTCAACGAATTTAAACCATTATAGTGGTGGGGATCATCGTTCCTCGATAATGCTCGCGCTTCCGCGCGGTGCTGGTCGTAACTCTTAAACTTTCGCTCCAGGCGCTTACAAAACCCTTCTTTTTCCCACTCGATGAAAGTAATCGATTGTTTCGTGACAGTTAGGCGCCGTCGCGACTTCTATCCTCTCTTCGGACAGCGCACACATGCCCCACTCGTGCGAATCAATATTTCGACAGTGTTCGGAATTGATCAGACAGTTGAGTGACGCGGTTAGTAGTGTGACTCCAGATAGCGGAATTTCAGAGGAGAAACAAAAGTAAGCGGTTGTGGTCGCGGAAGGAATGCAGAAGGTTGCCTGCGTCTCAGAGCGAAAATGACCAATGTCGTTTCATCTGTTTTACCCCTCTGATGGCGGTAGTCGGCTAGCTCTTCCTTAAGAACCTCGTCGTGGATAGCGACGGTATGGCTGGAACGAATAACATTGTGGGTAACCATACGAGCGATCTTTCGGTGATCGCTTCCAGGAAAAGTACATGATCTATAGCGTGTACGGTGTAAGCATAACAGTGTGTTAGTTAAGCTAAGTAGGTCGATGTCTCGCCTGCTGGCGAGGCTCCAGTGTGGATTCAGCAACCCATGACTCGCCAATCGTTTCGGGAAGTAACTTTACCTATCGCCACCAACCGGAAAATGTGTCCACGGAGGTCTCATGATAAGCAGGAAGTTTAATCAACCTTTCGCCATTTGCTTCTTGGTTTGTGTCTGCTGGGTAGGGTCGGCACCAAGCCAGAGCTGCCTCCACGAGCCGACGGGCAACGCGTGTTACAAGATATTTGGCTTCACGCTGGGACAGACGTATATACCGAAGGGCGCCACCTGCTACTGCGGCGCTGCGACGCCGTTGCAGGAAACTGATTGTTGGGTGCCACAATGCACGGTTCACATCTGTCTCAAGTGTCTGCAGGCCGGGAGTCCGATCTCCTTAGCTAACGGAGACACCTTTATTGCGCAGCAGGATATTAGAGTGCCAGGGCTAGGGACTGGGTTGACGCTTGTTCGCACCTGGAGCAGTCTCTTACGAGCTAGCCTCTATCCCGGTATTGGGTCGTTCGGGCAGGGTTGGCGTTCCACCTATGAAGAGTGGATTTATGCTGACGATGACAAGACAATCGCCTACGTACGAGGCGATGGAAGCATATGGAATTT
>Ga0181537_10002449_pt1 | contig 16275 bp, 16 predicted proteins | sample PEATcosm2014_Bin_39_FD_119765 | JGI IMG/M metagenome (GOLD analysis project Ga0181537, IMG submission 119765) | Peatland microbial communities from MTU Mesocosm Facility, Houghton, MI, USA - PEATcosm2014_Bin23_10_metaG | ecosystem: Environmental > Terrestrial > Soil > Wetlands > Peat | place... | reverse complement strand
CGCGGTCAGGCGAGCTGGATGCCGACGGCTTCGGGGCCCTTGCGGCCCTCGGCGATGTCAACCAGGACGCGCTGGCCCTCGTTGAGCCCGACAAGACCCGCCCGCTGCAGCGCCGAGGCGTGCACAAACACGTCCTTCCCGCCGCCGTCGCGTACGATAAAGCCAAAGCCCTTGGTCGCGTTGTACCACTTCACCGTGCCCTGCTCCTGCGAGCTCGCGACCAGCGGCGCATCGGCGTAGCCCCCACCGCCGCCACCCGGCCGCGGGCCGCTGCGCGCCGGACGCGCCGGCGCCGCCGTCGAGCTGTCGACATTCAACACCTCGGTCACCTGCGGGCCGCGCTGTCCCGGCGCCACCCGAACCTCCAAGGTCTCGCCCGTCTCGACCTGCTGAACCCCGATCCGACCCAGGACGCTCGCGTGCAAAAACGCGTCGCCCCCGCCATCCGCCAGCTCGACAAAGCCAAACCCGCGATCGCCGCGAAACCACTTCACCACCGCCTTTACCGGCGGGCCGGACGGCTGCTCCTCAAACCGCGGCGCCGACCCGTAGCGTGGCGCCGAACTGTAGCCGCCACCTCCACCGCCGCCGTAGTCCCGGCCGCCGCCGCCGCCGTAATCGCGACCGCCACCACCGCCAAAATCATCGTCGAACTCACGCCGCCGGCCGCGATCGCGATGCCCTCTCCCGTTTTCCACGACAAAATCCATTCCACAGGCCCGAGGCCAAGACGCCCCGCAAACACCATAATGCAGGTTTTTCCACCGCTCGTCATCGGCAATGGAGTAGCGCGTTAGTAATCGTCGCCCCGGTTGGGTCGGCGCTTGAAGCACGCGGCCGGACGTGGAAGGTTTTGGCGACAAAACACCGATCGCCAATGGGAGGACCAACATGATCGAACAAACCCTCGACATCGCGACCAAAGACGGCGCGATGGAAACTTTTATTGCCCATCCAGAGCGCGGCGGCCCCCATCCCCCGGTGTTTTTGATGATGGACGCGCCCGGCATCCGCGAAGAGTTGCGCATGATGGCGCGACGCTTGGCGACGGTGGGCTATTACGTGCTGCTGCCCAACCTTTATTACCGCGCCGGCCGCGACACGCTCTATGGGCCGGACGTGCTCAAGCACGGCAGCGACGAACACGCGCGGATGCGCGCGGTGCGCACCAAGATGACCATCCCGCCGACCATGGACGACGTCGCCGCGATGCTCGATTTCTGCACCGGGCAAAGCGCGGCGAAGAATGGCCCCGCGGGGATTCACGGCTATTGCATGAGCGGGCCCTATGCGCTCGCCGCCGCGGCGCGTTACCCGGACCGCATCGCCGCGGCGGCCTCGTTCTACGGGACGTGGCTGGTCAACGACGCCGAGCAGAGCCCGCACCTCAACCTCGCCAAGATCAAAGGCGAGGTGCACATCGCCTGCGCCGAGCACGACGAGCTCGCGCCGCTGCCGATGGTCGAGGAGCTCAAAATTTTATTCGAGCGCGCCGGTACGAGAGGCGAGATCGAGATGTATATGGGCGTGCATCACGGCTTCGCGTTTCCCGAGCGCTGGTGCTACGACGTGTCCGCTGCCGAGCGGCATTGGGAGCGGCTGATCGCGTTGTACCGGAAGACGCTCGGTTAGCGACGCACGGCCTGGGCGGTCTGGTTGAACAGGATTTTGCGCTCTTCGTCGGTCGGCGGCGCCGAGCGGCGCAGTTCCTTGCCGAGATCGACGCCGCGCTTGACGGCCGGGCGATCGCGCACGGCGGCGCGCCAGCGCGCGACATTCGGAAATTCTTCGATCGCCTGACCAAGCGGCTTCGCGATCAGCACCCAGGGCCATGAGATCATGTCGGCGATCGAATACGCGCCGAGGATGAACTCGCGGCCGTCGAGCCGGCGGTCGAGCACACCGAGGCAACGGTTGTACTCATTGGCGTAGCGCTGGTGCGAGTAGGCATGCTCGCCCTGGGCGTAATTGACAAAATGGCTCAATTGCCCGGCCATCGGCCCGAGATTGCCGACCTGCCAGAACAGCCATTCCATCATCTCCTTGCGACCGACGCGGTCGGTCGGCGCGAAACGTCCGGTCTTTTCCGCCAGATGCAAGAGGATCGCGCCGGATTCGAAGATCGGCAGCGGGCCGCCCGGTTCGTCATGGTCGACGATCGCCGGCATCCGGTTGTTCGGGCTGATCGCGAGGAATTCGGGCGTGAACTGGTCGCCCTTGCCGATATTGATCGGGACCATGCGATAGTCGAGCCCACATTCCTCGAGCATGATCGAGACCTTCCAGCCGTTTGGCGTCGGCCAGTAATAAAAGTCGATCATCCGTGGGATCCTCCGCTATGGCCACCGCAGATTATGCCGAGCGCGGCGCCGAAAGGACTATCATTTCGCGATGCACGCCGCTTCCAACACCTTCCTTCTCGTCTATGCCGGCTTGTTCCCGATCGTCAATCCGCTCGGCGGCGCTCCGATCTTTCTCGCGCTGACCCACCACAACAGCGATGAAATCCGCCACAACCTCGCCTGGAAGGTCGCCGTCAACGGCTTCATCCTGCTGCTCGGATCGATGTTCGTCGGATCGCATGTGCTGGTGTTTTTCGGCATCACGCTGCCGGTCGTGCGCATCGCCGGAGGATTGGCGGTGGCGTCTTTCGCCTGGCGGCTGCTACGCGACGGCGCGGCCGGGGCGGACGATCGGAACGAGGCGCACCGCAGCGTATCGGTCGATGCGTTCTATCCGTTGACCATGCCGCTGACTGTCGGGCCGGGATCGATCGCGGTGGCGATCGCCCTCGGCGCGCAGCGGCCGCAGGAGGCGACCGGCTATGTCAACATCGCGCTTTTGGCGGTCTCCGCCTCGGCCGGGTTGGCGGCGATCGCGCTGACGATCTACCTGTGCTACCGCTTCGCCGGCCAGATGGTCGGCGTGCTCGGCGAAAGCGGCATCAACGTGATGATACGGTTGTCGGCGTTCATCCTGTTGTGCATCGGCATCCAAATCATCTGGAGCGGCTATAGCGGGCTGATGGGCGTGCCGCACTAGCCGGCGATGACACCGTCCGCGCGCAGTCCCGCGATTTCCTCGGCCGAATAGCCTGCCTCGGCGAGGATTTCCGCCGAATGCTCGCCGAGCGCCGGGGCACCGCGGCGGATCTCCGCCGGCGTAGCCTCGAACCGCGCCGCGTTGCGCGCTTGCCGCAGCCGGCCAGCTTTGGGATGACTGGTCTCGACGACAAGACCGAGCGCCTCGACTTGCGGGGCGCGGATCAGCTGATTGCGGGTCAGCACCGGCGCGCAGGGTATCCCGGCCTTGGTCAGCGCCTCGAGCCAATGCGCGGCCGAACCGCCTTTTAGCACTCCCTGGGTCAAGGCCAGGCGCGCCTCGACATTGGTCTGGCGCAGCGCGGGGGTGGTAAAGCGCGGATCGTCGAGCCATTCGGGTCGGCCCAGCGCCTCGGTCAGCGCGACCCATTGCGCGTTGGTCTGCACCGCGACAGTGATCCAGCCGTCGCTGGTCTCGTAGACAAGGTCGGTGGCGCTGGCTTTTTCCTGGGTCGCCGGCTCGTCGCCGACAAGCGTCTGGTCGCCCATGTCGGACGGCCACAAAAAGAACACCACCGCCTCAAGCATCGACAGCCGGACGTGCTGGCCCTGGCCGGTGCGCGCCCGCGCCAGCAGCGCCGCAGTGATCGCCTGGGAAGCGGTAATCGCGGTCAATTTGTCGGGGAGGATCGTGCGCAACATGCGCGGGCGAACGTCGTCGGCGCCGGCCTGCACCGTCGCGAGGCCGGAATAGGCCTGGATGATCGGGTCGTAGACCGGCTTTAGCGCGTAGGGGCCGACCTCGCCAAACCCGCTGATCGAGACATAGACGATATTGGGCGCGACCGCGCGCACCGACGCTTCGTCGATACCGAGGCGGTCGACGACGCCCGGCCGGTAATTCTGCACGAACACGTCAGCGCCGGCGCATAGCCGCAGCAGCGCGCGCCGCCCGGCCGCCGCCTTCAAATCGAGCGCGAGCGACCGCTTGTTGCGGTTGTTGTTGAGAAACGAGGTCGAAAACCCGGCACGCCGCTGCGCCGCGCTGCGGGTCGCGTCGCCGCCGTCCAGCGGCTCGACCTTGATGATATCGGCGCCCTGGTCGCCGAGGATCATCGTCGCCAGCGGCCCTGCGACATTCGAGGTCACGTCGACAATGCGAAACCCGTCAAGCGGTCCTGGCATCCTAACCCCCCAACCCGCCGGTCGCAGACTATTCCGCCGCGACAGCGCGCGGCTCATCGGCCGTCGCGAAATAGCGGCGGCCGGTGGCGCGCTGGTTCTCGTAGATCGACCCCTGATGGGCGGCGGGCGGCAGCGGCAGGCGCACCGGCACCGGCGCGAGGCGCGGTGCCAGCGAATTCTCGCCGGCGAGCAGCAGCGAGTGGAACCTCTCGATCCCTTCCTTAAAGCCCAGCAGCGGCCAGGCGTCGGCGGCGCGGTACTGAAACAGCAGGAAACGCCGCTCCAGCCCGGAGAAATTGGTCGCCGAGCCGTGCACCGCGCGGACATGGTGGATCGTGATCGACCCGGCCTTGCCGAGGCACGGCACGGCTTGACCGAGATCGAGCTTGGCCGCGGCGGGATCGATCGCGCCGCAAAAGCATCCGTCCGGCCCGTGGTGATCGTGGATCGGACCGTGATGGCTGCGCGGGATCACCATCATCGGCCCGTTATCCATCGTGAAATCGTCGAGCATGATGCCGACCGCGGCGAGGTCGTCATTGGTGTGCGGATAGAACGCCCAGTCCTGGTGCCATTCGATCGGCGCGCCATAGCCGGCGGATTTGAGGTTCAGCTTGCCGGTGTCGTAGCGCACGCTGCCCCACAGCTCTTCGAGGATCGCGACGACCGCCGGGCTGCGGCTGGCGCGGAAATAAGCGTCGTGATGGGCGTGCGGGGTCTTGATCCGCCGCACCCGGGGCTCCGCGGCGCAATGCGTGTCCTCAAGGTCGTAGATGTCGTCATTGGCGGCGACCTTGGCCGAAGCACGGACGAATTCCTCGGTGACCGCGCGCAATTCGGCGATCTCGCCCGCCGAAAAGATCTCCGGCACCACGATGAAGCCGTCGTTCCGATAGGCGGCGCGTTGGGCATCGGTCAGCATGGTGGCGGTCCCTTCCTCGGATTCGGTCAAAGCCCCGCGCGGCGGGCAAGCAGCGCGTGTACGGCGGCGACGTCTTCTTGCGCGTAGCCCGCCGCCTCCGCCTCGCCATAGAGCGGCGCGGCCGCTGACAAGGTTGGCGTGTCGACGCCGAGAGCGCGAGCGAAATCGGCGATGATGCCGCTGTCCTTTTCGAGAACATGCATCGTCGCGGTCGGTGGCGTGTAGACACCGCGCGCCATCATCGGCCCGCGCAGCTCGAAGACGCGTGAATTGCCGGCGCCGCTGGAAATCACTTCGAGGATGCGTTGCGGGTCGAGCCCGGCCTTGGTGCCGAGCACGATGGCCTCGGCCGCGGCGACGTTGTGCACGGCGACCAGCAGATTGGCGACGAATTTCATGCGGCTGCCGTTGCCGAAGGCGCCGAGGTAATGCGTCACCCGAGCAAAGCCGTCGAACAGGTCGCGGCAACGCCCAAAGGCGCCTTCGTCGCCGCTGGCGAAGACCGCGAGGTCCTTTGTCACCGCTTGCGCGCCGGTGCCGGATAGCGGGCAATCAAGCAGCGTCATGCCGGCCACCGCGAGCCGATCGCGGGCCGCCTCCTTGGCCTCGATGGGAAAAGTGCTGATCTCGACGACGATGAGGCCCGGTTGCGGCTGAGCGACGAACTCGGCGACGATCGCCTCAAGCGCCGCGACGCTCGGCAGCGAGGTCAGCGCGATCGCCGCGCCGCCGATCGCGCCGGCAGCGGAATTCGCCGAGCGCACGCCGTCGCGCGACAAGGCCTCCATCTTGCCGGCTTCGACATCGTACCCGCTGACCGCAAATCCGGCGGCGACCAGATTGCGGGCGATCGCCCCGCCCATGATGCCCAGTCCGATCATCGCGGCGTTTCGGGGGGCGGCCATGGCGGCTCAATCCTGCAGGATCGGCTCGCCGCGCATGTATTTGCCGCGGCAGAACAGGAGGGTCGGCCGGTCGGTATAGGCGAAGCGCTCGACATGACCGATAAAGATGATGTGGTCGCCGCCATAATGGCGGAATTCGTTGCGGCATTCGAAATGCGCCGCCGCGCCGACGATCACCGGCGCGCCGCTTTCCGAAACGATATGGTCGGTATCGATGAATTTGTCGTCGCTCTGCTTGGCGAATTTGTTCGACAGCGGAATCTGGTCGAAAGCCAGGATATTGACGACAAAATGGCTGCCTTCCTGAAAGGCCGGCAGGCTCTGCGCGTAGAGCGAGCTACTCCACAGCACCAGCGGCGGCGTCAGCGACACCGAGCTGAACGAATTTGCCGTCATGCCGTGCAATTTGCCGTCGCGGTCGCGCGTCGTGATGATCGTCACGCCGGTAGCGAAAGAACCGAGCGCGTTGCGCAATTCGCGTGCGTTAAAGCCTTCTGCGGCGGTGCTGTGCACCGTCGCGCTGTGGCTGCCTGGAAGTTCCGTCGACACCTGCTTCCCTCGACTTGGCGCTCTAGAGCGTCGCATCCGGCGGCAGGCCGAGCGCGACGCGGCCGTACATGGCCCCGTTGATATCCCAGTTCAGCACATAATGCGCGTTCGCGGCATGCGCGTCGCGGAATGTGCGCTGCATCGGGCTCCTCGCATAAATCGCGCCGCCGCCGGTGGCGGTAAACAAAAGATCGACCGCTTTCGTACACAGCATCGCGGCAAAGGCTCCATCGCGACGATAGCGGGCGCGGTGTTCGAGATCGGGAATCCGGCCCTCGGCGACGCTGCGCGTCGCCTCGTCGCAATCGCCCAGCATGATCGCGCGCGCCGCGTCGGCAAGGGCCGCCGCCTCGGCGACATGCACCTGCACGGTGTTGAAATCGGCGACGTTTCGGCCGCTATAGCTCGACAGCCGGGTGCGCGTCGAGTGGACGAAATGCTCGATCGCGCTTTGCGCGAGGCCGAGGGAAACACCGGCGATGCAGAACGCGAACAGGCTGATCGCCGGGAGCTGGTACAAGACCGACGGGTTGACCGCGCTGCCCGGATTGGGACCGCCCGCGATCTGATCGACCGCGAGCGTGCGATAGGCGGGGACGAACACATCCTCGACCGCGACGTCCTTGCTGCCGGTGCCGGCGAGACCGATGACCTGCCAGGTGTCGATAATCGTGTAATCACTCGCCGGTAGCAGGAAGATGCGCGGACCAGTGGTGCTGCCGTCCTCATCCTGCACGATGCCGCCGATCAAGTTCCACGACGCGGCATCGACACCGCTCGAAAACGGCCAGCGGCCGGACAGACGGTAGCCGCCCTCCACCGGGCGGGCGCGACCGCGCGGAAAAATCAGCGCCGAGCCGATCAGATCGTTGGGCGACTGGCCCCACACCTCGTCCTGCGCCTCGCGCGGCCACATGCCGAGGAGCCAATGATGCGCCGCGAGGTTAGCGAGCACCCAGGCGGTCGAGCCGCAGCCGCGGGCTATGACCGCGACGAGCTCGACAAGCGTGCGAAACGGCAATTCGCTGCCGCCGACGCGTTTGGGCTGCAGCACGCGGAAGAGGCCGCTTTTGTGCAGATCGGCGATCGTTTCATCCGGCAGCCGGCGCAGTTCCTCGGCCCGGTCCGCGCGCTCGCGCAAGACCGGGATCAGTTCCTCGGCGCGCGCCAACAACTCGGTGTAATGCGGCGCGGCTCCGCTGCGACCCATCTTTGCGTCGGGCATCGCGCGATTCCTTTCTCTCGACCCTTCCTCCCGTGCCGCAGTCTACTCGCTGCGGCCGCCAATGACAAAACGGCGTCATTGCACACCTCGTCATTGCGGTGAGCGGAGCGACCGGTTGTCATTGCGAGGAGCGACGCTTCGCTCCGTTCGCAATGACGGGAAGGGGCGCGCCAGAGCGAGGCTCTTGCTGCAACATGGCCTTGCGTGGTTCGAGACGCCTCGCCGCGCGCGGCTCCTCACCATGACGAAAGATAGTGACGGCATCCCCCGGAGCCCGTCATCCTGAGGAGCCCACGAAGTGGGCGTCTCGAACGACGCAACAACGGGGACGAGGCACCGTGATCTACATGGTCGAGATGGACATGAGCCTCGGCGAGCGCGAGGCGGAATGGCACGAATGGTACCTCGCTCACATCAAGGTGCTGCTGACCGTGCCCGGTTTCCGGGCGTCGCAGCGCTTCCGCTCGATCCTGCCAGCCCCGGCGCCCTATCTGGCGCTGCATCAGGTCGATTCCAGCGCGATCTTCGACAGCGCGGAATACCGCACGCGCGGCGGACCGAGCTCGACCGGCGAATGGCGCGACCGGCATTCGAATTGGCGGCGCAACCTGCTCGAAGGCCTGGCGGAGACGCCCGAAGTCGCGGCGACTGCGTTTCTGTTGCGGCTGGAGAACGCTCGCGACATCGCCCTGCCGGCGGAAATTGCGGTCGCCTGGGCAAAGGCGATCGGGCTCGATCGCGACGCCAGCGAATTCGGCCTCGCGGTGATCGAGGACCCGGCACCGCTGCTCGATCTCGCGCGCGGCGATGAGCGGGTGCGGCTCTATCGCCCGATCAGCGAAAAGCTGCGCGAGGCCCCGTGACCTTGCGGCTGCGCCTTGCGATTGCCGGGTTTTTCGCGCTCGCGGCGAGCGCGGCTTCGGCGCAGACCCCGGTGCCGCCACCGGTCGCCACGGTCCTCGACGGCCGCCTGCCGATCGGCGCCGCGCAGTTGCCCATCTTTGTCTCGCAGGACTGGTCGCGACCGCTTCCGGCGATCCGCCGCGCGGTGATCGTCGTGCACGGCTACGAGCGCAACGCGGCCGACTACGCACGCCACATGATGGAGCTCGGACCCGCCGCCGACACGATAATCATCGCACCGCAATTCCTCGCGCCGGAGGACATCGCCACGCATCGCCTACCGGACGCCATCCCGCGCTGGCAACACGATGCGTGGTCCGACGGCGAGCCGGCGCTTGGTCCTGCCTCGCTCAGCGCGTTCGACGGCCTCGACGCGATCATCGCAAAGCTCGGCGACCGCGCGATTTTCGCGAATTTATCGACGGTCGTGGTCGCCGGATTTTCCGCTGGCGGCCAGCTCGTTCAGCGTTACGCCATCGTTGGTCGCGGCGAGGGGGCGATCGGCCGGCCTAGGATCGCGCTGCGTTATCTCGTCGGCAGCCCGTCTTCGTTTGTCTATTTTGGCGATGTGCGGCCCGAACCGACCGCCGGCTGTGTCGATTTCGGCCACTGGAAATATGGTCTCGCCGGCGATCTGCCACCCTATGTGCGCGCCGCCGCGAGCCAAGGCGCGGCGGCGCTCGAACGCCGCTACGCGACACGCGACGTTGTTTATCTGGTCGGGACCGACGACAACGACCCCAACCACCGCTTTCTCGACAAATCGTGCGCCGCCGAGACGCAAGGACCGACCAGGCTGGCCCGCACGACTGCGTTTTTCACGATCCTGCGCCAGCGCGACGGCGACATCCTCAGGCACCGGATGTGGACGGTCGCCGGCGCGGCGCATAATTCCACCAAGGTCTTCGGTTCGCCGTGCGGCCGCGCCGTGCTGTTTGGCGACGCGAACTGCGATGGCGAAAAGTTGTGACCCTCGGCCGCTATCGCCGGGCCATTTTTGCGGCTGCCGGCATCGCGATCGGGCTCGGCTTTGTCGCAACCGCTCTGGCCTTTGACACGCCGCCGGTAGGGACCGTGGTCGACGGCCGGCTGCCGGTCAAAGGCGCCGCCGGCGAGGGATTGCTGCCAGTCGCCGTATCGCAGGACTGGTCCCGGCCGCTTCCCACCGTGATCCGCGCCGTCATTGTCGTGCACGGCGCGCATCGCAACGCGGCGTCGCTCTTTCGGAATGCGACGCGTCTGGCGCCGGACGGCAACACGCTGATTATCGCACCGCAATTTCTGGTCGAACGGGACATCGCGCCACACTCCGTGCCCGACGACGTGTTGCGCTGGGGTCATGACAATTGGGCGACCGGCGGCGACGCCACCGGGCCGGTGGCCGTCAGCTCCTACGATGCGATCGACGCGCTGCTCCTGAGCCTGGCCGATCGCTCCCGCCTGCCCAATTTGAAGACGATCGTGCTCGCGGGCTTTTCCGGCGGGGGTTGGCTGACGCAGCGTTATGCAGCGTTTGGTCGAGCCGCCGACACGGTGACGCGAAATGGCATCGCCCTGCGCTATGTCGTCGGCAGCCCGGCATCGTACTTTTATTTCAGCGACGAGCGGCCTCGCGCGACCGGCGGGTTCGGCCCGTTTGACGGGGCGGCGACGTGCCCGGATTACAACCGCTGGCCCTATGGGTTTGGCGGCGGCGCGCCGCGCTATGTCCAAGCGGCGGCGTCAGCCGGTCCGGCCGTGATCGAGCATCGCTACGCCGCTCTTGTTCTGGTCTACCTCGTCGGCGCGGCGGATAATGATCCGCACCACTGGGAGCTCGACACATCCTGCGCCGGTGAGGCGCAAGGGACGAACCGCTACGCCCGCGCGGCCAATTTTTTCCGCTACATGCGGACGCGTGATGCGGCGATCCTGCGACAACGATTTTGGTCGGCGCCCGGCGCGGGGCATGAGCCGTCCGCGGTCTTCGGTTCGCCGTGCGGTCGCGCCGCGCTGTTTGACGCCAGCGGTTGCTCGGGTGGCTAGCGACAGGAGAAAAAATGATCATCGATACCCATGCCCATGTCGTACCGGCGACCTTGCTCGATGCGATGCGCAGCGAAAAACGGTTGTTTCCGTCGGTAAAGCTGCATGACGCCGCCGCGCCGCGCATGGAGTTTGCCGCGGGCGGGCCGGGGCGGCCGATCCAACCGCGCCTGCACGATCTCGCGCAGCGCCGCGACTGGCTGACCAAGGCCCGGGTCGACCATCAGCTGGTCGGCGGCTGGACCGACGCCTATGGCTACGATCTGCCCGCCGCCGAAGGCGCCGATTGGGCGCGCTTCTACAACGAGCACATGGCGGCAGATGCGGCGACCCTGCCCGCGCTCAGCGCGCTCGCCACCGTGCCGCTGCAGGATGGCGCGCTGGCCGCCAAGGTCCTCGAAGAGGCGCTCGACGCCGGGTTCCACGGTGCGATGATCGCGACCCAGCCAAAGGGCGTCGGCGGCAATCTCGACGACCCCTCGCTCGACCCGTTCTGGGAGATCGCCTCGGCGCGGCAGGCCGCGATCTTCCTTCACCCGCATTACATCTGCAGCGACGACCGGCTCGACGGCTACGATCTGGTCAATGCGGTCGGGCGCCTCGCCGACACGACGATCGCCGTGGCGCGGCTGCTGTTTTCCGGTCATCTGACGCGGTTTCCGGGGGTCAGCCTGCTGCTGTCGCATGCCGGCGGCGCGCTGCCTTACGCGCTGGGCCGCCTCAAGCGCAACAAGGCGATCCACCCCGAATACGCCGACCCCGAGGAAAATTTCCGCCGGCTTTACTTCGACACGGTGCTGTTCGAGCCGCTGGCGCTGCGCTTTCTGTGCGATGTGGTCGGCGCCGACAGGGTCATGCTCGGCTCCGATTACCCGTTCGGCATCGGCGACCTGGAACCGCGCGGCGTCATTGACCGTACCAAGCTGACCACCGCCGAGCGGGAAGCGATCCTCGGCGGGAATGCGGCCCGGATCTTCCACATCGATTGCGGTTGCGGCGCGTCATAAAAGTCTTCGCGGAACCCTGGTATTTGGAACGCGGCCACCAGGTCCACGATAACCAGGAACAGGGAGAACAAGCATGCCCGATATCGACATGGACAAGCTGCATCAATTCGTCGGTCAGATGCTCGGCGATCTCGGCGGCGCGGCGAGTGTCGCGCTGGTGCATATCGGCGACGCGCTCGGCTTTTACAAAACGCTGCATGCCGAGGGGCCGATGACGGTCGCGGAGCTGGCTACCGCGACGGGGGTCAACGAGCGCTATCTGCGCGAATGGCTGTCGCATCAGGCGGCGTCGAATTACATCACCTACGATCCCGCCACGCAAAAATTCACGCTGCCGCCCGAGCAGGCGATGGTGTTCGCGATCGAGGACAGCCCGGTTTACCTGAACGGCGCGTTTGAGACGATGGCGGCGGTCCTCGGCAATCAGGAGCTGGTCAAGCCGGCGTTCAAGACCGGACAAGGCGTCGCCTGGGGCGATCAATCGACCTGCATGTTTTGCGCGGTAGCGCGGTTTTTCCGCCCCGGTTACCAGAACCATCTGGTCAGTAGCTGGCTGCCGGCGCTCGACGGGGTCGTCGCCAAGCTCGAAAGCGGCGCCAAGGTGGCCGATATCGGCTGCGGCCACGGCTGGTCGACCGTGTTCATGGCGAGCGCTTTCCCGAATTCGGAATTCGTCGGCTACGACTTTCACCCGAACTCGATCGAAGAAGCCCGCAAGCACGCGAGCGAGCATGGCGGCAGTAATGTCCGCTTTGAGGTGGGTACGGCGAAAGACTACGCCGGTAGCGATTTTGATCTGGTGACGTTCTTCGACTGCCTGCACGACATGGGCGACCCCGCCGGAGCCGCCGCGCACGTGCACCGCTCGCTAAAGCCCGATGGGTCCTGGATGATCGTCGAGCCGATGGCCGGGGACAGGCTCGAGGATAATCTGAACCCGGTTGGGCGGCTTTATTACGCGGCGTCGACGATGATTTGCGTTCCGACATCGCTGTCGCAGGAAGTCGGTGCCGCGCTTGGCGCCCAGGCGGGCGAGGCGAAACTGCGCGAGGTCATCACCTCTGGCGGGTTCAAGAGCGTCCGCCGCGCGACGGAGACGCCGTTCAACATGATTCTCGAAGCGCGCCCTTAACTGCACGCGTGGCGCTCTACCGGTCAAGCCACCAATCTTCCATCCGCCAGCCATTGTATTGGCTGTTCACCATCAGCATGACGCCTTTGACATAAGGCTGCCAGCACGTCGCGGCGCGCAGATGGTAGATGATCGGCCGGCCCAGCCCTTCCTGCAGCTTGTAATCGGCGTCCTGTGCCAATTGCTTGCGCTTTTCGGGGTCGGTCTCGCGTGATTGCTGATCGACCAGCTTGTCGAATTCCGGGTCGTTGTAGCCGACATAGTTGCGTTTCGAAGCGCTGACATAGTTCTGGTAAAAGGTGACGTCGGGATCGTCGACCGCGTTGCCGAGCACATTGAGCCCGGCGACAAAATCCCGACGGATCAGCCGCGGCACCCAGTTCGCGGTCTCGGTCAGGTCGAGTTCGCCGTCGATCCAGATTTCCTTCAGCTGATCGAGCAGGATGGCGCCGGGATCGCGGTAGACTGCGAGGTTGCGCACGGACAATTTGATTGTCGCGTGCTTGTCCGGCCCGTACCCGGCCTTTTGCATCAGTGCCCGCGCCTTCTCGCGGTTCTGTTGCACATCGCCGCCATAACCGGGCAGCGTCATCAGCCGCTCAGTCGGCATACCCCACACACCCTCCGGCGGGGGCAACAGCGCGCCGCCAATATCGCCCTCGCCCTGGCCCAATATGTCGATAAAGGATTTGCGATCGATGGTCAGCGCCACCGCCTCGCGCACATCGGCGTTGTCAAAAGGCGGTTTGGCGCGGTTCATCAGCACGCCGACCGTCTCGGTCGCCGGCCCGCTCTCACAGACCGCCTGCGGCGCTTGCGCCTTGATGTCCTTGAGCAGCGGAAAGGTGACCTCGTAGGGGAAGGTCATGTCGAACTGGCCGGCGATAAAGGCGAGGATCGCGGTCGAGCGGTTCGGGATGATCGTGTATTCGACACCGTCGAGATAGGGCCGGCCCGGCTTCCAGTAATCCGGGTTCTTTTCCAGCTTGATGTCCTGATTGGGCTTGTACTCGACAAAGCGGAACGGGCCGGTGCCGATCGGGTGCTGCCGCATCACCGCCGGCGAAACGTGGCACGGGTAGATCGGCGTGTAGCCCGAAGCGAGCATCGCCAGGATCGCCGGCTGCGGCTGTTTCAGATGCAGCGTCGCCTCGCGGTCGCCATTGACCGTCGTCTCGGCGACATTGACCCACCAGCTCTCGCGGTAGTTCAGCCGCAGCTTGTCCGGGCCCTTGTTGATCAGCAGATCGAACGTGCATTTGACGTCGGCGGCGGTGAACGGCTTGCCATCATGCCATTTGACGCCGTCGCGCAATTGAAAGGTCAGCGCCGTGTAATCGGCATTCCACGCCCAGCTCGTCGCCAGCTCGGGGACGATCGACTGGAGACTGTTTTGCGGCACGTGCTGGTCGTAAACGACGAGGTTGTTGAACACGCCCATCGCCGGCAGGATGACACCAACCGTGCCTTCCTCATGGATCGACATGCTGGCCGGGCTGTCGCGATGATAGATCTTGAGGATGCCGCCCGGTTTCTGCGCCAACGCCGCACTCGGGGCCCACCCCCACAGCAATGTACAAGCCAGGGCCGCAATCAGACCGCTTCGCGCCACAGCGCCCCTCCCCTTGCGATACGCTTGGCCAAACCAATACCATGCGCCGGCGCAACCGTGCGGGCGATTGACGGCGTGTCATGATTTGGCCGATTACGTGCTAGGATAACGTCATGTCCGCGCCGCCGCGGATTGGGCTGCTTGCTGAGGAGGTACCGGATGAGCGTTCAAGGTATGAACCACTTCACCGTGCTGAGCGACGACCTTGAAGTGACAAAGAAATTCTATTGCGACCTGCTGGGCCTGGAGCCCGGTCCACGGCCAAATTTCCAATTCCCCGGCTGGTGGCTTTATGCCGGGTCGACCGCGGTTCTGCATGTCATCCACCGCAATGAGCTCCACGAGCACCGCGCCGGCGTGATCGACCACATGGCGTTTACCGCGACCGATCTGCAGGGCACTGTCGCGAAGCTCGAAAAGGCCGGGATCACCTACGAGCTGCGGCGTCTGCCCAAGGGCGGTGTCGGCGAAGGCCTCTGGCAGCTGTTCTTTGACGACCCGCATGGTGGCAAGGTCGAGTTCGACTTCGACAAGAACGAGCCAGGCCCGGCCAGCTACGCGGCCTAGGTCTTGTACTCGTAAAAGGGTTTTCGCTTTTGAGATAGATGTGAACCAAGCCCCCAACTCGGGGGCTTGGAATCGCTCGGTTTTGATCCGGCCGATCAGGAGTGACATCGCGCCGCTGCTCCCGAACAAGCCGCGCGGGGTGCCGCGTACCAATGATCGCCGCGGGATTTTGCTTCCGGCTTACGGAGGTTCGACTCCTCCCGCCCCAGCCAGTACTCATGAGCCGTGCCGGTTATGCGCGTGATCGGGTGCCCTTCCAGCGGAACAGCAAAGCTGAGCCGGCCCAGGCCAGCGCGAAGATCGCGATCACGGCGAAGCCCAGACTACTCATATCGTCATTGAGGCTCGCCACCCCCGACCAAAAGCGACCTCCCAGCTCAAGCTTGTCGGCGACGAGCCCGAGCGCCTCGACGCCGCCGATCAGCAGGGCCACGGCCACCGAGGCCCCGGTGATCGCGAGATTGTACCAGAGCTTGCGCAGCGGCTCGACAAAAGCCCAGCCATAGGCGCCGACCATCAGCACGCTGTCGCTGGTATCAATGAGCGCCATGCCAGCGGTGAACAGCGCCGGAAACACCATCGTCTGCCACGGCGACAGGCCTTGCGCCGATTGAGTCGCCGCGATGCCGAGGAGCCCGATCTCACTGGCCGTATCGAACCCGAGCCCAAACAAAAACCCGAGCGGGTAAAGGTGCCAGCTCCGGCGTACCGCGCGGAACAGCGGACGGAACAGCCGGGTCAGCAAGCCGCGCCCGGCCAGCATGCGATCGAGCGCCGCCGCGTCGAGCGCGCCGCCGGCGGAGACACGCCGAAGACCACGCCACGCCGCGCGAAAGATCGCCAGGTTGACCAGCGCAATCAGCAGCAGGAACACCGCCGAGATCGCGGTCCCGATCGTCCCGCCGATCAGCTTGAATGCTTCGAGCCGGGGATGCAACGCGCCGGCGGTGGCCGCGATCGCCGCGGCGGCGAGCGCGACCACGGTCGAATGGCCGAGCGAAAAGAAAAACCCGACCGACCGCGCCGGTGTGCCCTCCTGCATCAGCTTGCGCACCGTATTGTCGATGGCCGCGATATGATCGGCGTCGACCGCGTGCCGCAATCCAAAGACCCAGGCGAGAAAGGCGGTCCCGAGCAGGGCGGGGCGATCGGCGAAGAGGCTCCACGCCCAGATCCAAGCAGCGACATTGGCGGCGCCAAGG
>Ga0181537_10002448_pt1 | contig 16277 bp, 11 predicted proteins | sample PEATcosm2014_Bin_39_FD_119765 | JGI IMG/M metagenome (GOLD analysis project Ga0181537, IMG submission 119765) | Peatland microbial communities from MTU Mesocosm Facility, Houghton, MI, USA - PEATcosm2014_Bin23_10_metaG | ecosystem: Environmental > Terrestrial > Soil > Wetlands > Peat | place... | reverse complement strand
TTTATTCCTTAACGCGCAATGCGGGCGCCTACTCCGCGCATAACCTGAGTAACTTCTTTGAAGGTTGCCATCGTGGTGTCTCCCGGGGTAGTCATCGCGAGCGCACCGTGCGCGGCACCGCATTCTACCGCCCATTGCGGCCCTTGTTCCGAGAGAAAGCCGTAAATCAGTCCGGAAGCAAAGGAATCTCCGCCACCAACGCGGTCGTAGATCTCGAGGCCTTCGCGGTTCATGGCTTCATAGAAATTGCCGTCGTGGTAACAGATCGCACCCCAGTCGTTACGGCTGGCCGTCTTCGCGCTACGCAGCGTCGCCGCCACCACCTGGAAGGGAAACTCCTGGACGACTTTCTTGATCATCCGTTTGAAGCCGTCGACCGGCAGGTTGGACGCATGCTCATCCATCCCGGGTACTTCAAAACCGAGCGCTGCGGAAAAATCTTCTTCATTTCCCAGCATCACATCAACGAAAGGTGCAAGTTGCCGATTCACTTGCTGAGCGCGCTTCTTGCCCCCAATCGCTTTCCATAGAGATTCGCGATAGTTCAGATCGTAGGACACGATCACTCCATGCCGTCTCGCCGACTGCATCGCCTCAAGAGCCACGCCAGGCGTTGTTTCCGAAAGAGCACAGAAGATTCCGCCCGTATGAAACCAGCGCGCTCCCTGGCGTCCGAAGATATCGTCCCAGTCGATGTCGCCGCTCTTCAGCTGCGATACTGCGGTATGTCCCCGGTCAGAACACCCCAGGGCTGGCCGCACGCCGAAGCCGCGATCCGTAAAATTCAACCCGTTGCGCACGGTTCTGCCTACACCGTCGTACTCCATCCACTGCACCAATTGCTCGACTCCACCCTGGTACATCAGATCCTCTATCAGGCGACCGACTGGGTTATCCGCCAACCCTGTCACAATTGCCGTGTCTAGCCCGAAGCAACGCTTCAAGCCGCGTGCCACGTTGTACTCGCCACCGCCTTCACAAACTTCGAAGGAGCGTGCGGTCCAAATTCTTCTGTCACCCGGATCCAGGCGAAGCATCACCTCGCCTAAGCTAACCTCATCCCAGCGCAGTCCTTGTTTCGCTGCTATTTTGAATGCCATTCCTTTTGCCACCGTCCGCATTGCTTCTGCGAAGATCAACTTCGATTGCTTTTAAGACGTCAGATCATACTTGTCCCACTCTGTGGGATGCAGATACAGAACTTGCTTAAACACACTCGACATTCAACTACTAACCGCTGTAGCGTCTCAACTCGTGGTATATGCGCGCACTGTACGAAATGACGAAAGTAAAGTCAATCAATTTGTGAGACTCAGATTACATTTTTGTGAGGGTGTTATTCTTCCGAGACAAACGCTGCGCAAAGATACATCTTTTGAGAGGACGCGACGATTCGTTCAGACCGGTTATTGGTCCGCGTTCATCGCTTTAGCGAGTTTCGACTGACACCCGGGTTGACTGGGGCCGAGTTGCGCGACCCTTTCGAAAAGAGGGATGACCGCAAGCCATCCCTCTCCCACTTCAACGTTGCATCATGCAGACAGACGATTCTCGATCCGCCTGCAACGAATGCCTTTGTTGCGCAGCGGTTTGTCCGCGACTCTACACTCTTCGATACAAGCCTTGTCTGCTAGAACTTGTATCGGCCACCAAACATCGTGGTCAAGGTGCCGGTGGCCAAATAGCCCGATGCGGAACCGTTCATTACGTTCGACCACTCGAGCCCGGCATACGCATCTACATGTCGAGTAAGCTTGTAGACCGCATCCGCTGACTCAACATTCAGATTGCCGCTGCATTTCGGACTGCTAGTGTTGGCGCAACCATTCCCGGAATAACTATTCTGATGCCATCCGTAATATGCTCCGGTCAGGTCAAGCCGCGGAGTCAAGGCGTACTTCAAGCCGCTCCAATACACTTGCAGGATCTTGTTGTAGGTGTAGGCATTCTGAGTAAGCACGCTCAGCTCATATCCGCCAATTGTGGTGATGCCGGCCTTTAATGGGGTCGAAGGATTTGCATAACGCATGTGGACATATCCGCCATACACTTTGGCGCGTTTCGAGACGGGATATTTGCCCATCACTGAATACACCGTGTTGTCAGAAATGGTAGCTGCCAGAGACTTTGCCGGCAGCGTTGTCATCTGCGTTGCGCTCAGCGAACTTGCGGAAATCGCGTCATAAGTACGCGCATAAATGAAGTCTACGGATACGCGGTGATAATCCGCACCCAAGTCAAGCTGAGTCGTCGTACCGTAAACGCCGTCTGGAGCGAAGACAGCATTGTTTCCCTTGAACTGGCATAGTCCAGCGTACCGGAACGTACCATACCTGGTGGAAACCTGGTTAGCATACTTAAGCGATTGATCTGTGCGGAGGTCTTCTGAGTCACCTGCACCCGAGACGTTGCCGATCCAGCCAATCAATGAGAAAGCATACGATCCGCCGTTCGGATCATACCGCGCGACATTGTCCACCATCAGGCTCATCTGACGTCCAAATGTCACCACACCGAATGATTTCAAATTCGCGCCGAGGTACGCGTCGCCGTTGTCGATCCTGCCCGCGCGCGGCGTGTCGTAATTCGAGGTCTGGTTCGCCAAAGGAACTCCATTGTTGGCGACCAGGCTCTGGAGACTGTTCGTGAAACGTAGCGCAAGGGGCTGCACACCGGGTTCCAGCTTGAATACTGCGGAAATTCCTTCAGATACCGGAATGCTCCCCTTAATGCCAAGTACCGATTGGCTCAAACCACTATTGGCGTAGTGAGTGATTGACTGATTGGCGTTCTTGGCAATCACCATTTCCAATCCGGTTTGAGGAGCATCCGAGTTGTATGGCGCACCCTTAGTCTGGTGCACCACGCCTGCATCAAGAATGCCGTAAACAGTAATGCCGTGGTAGGTCAGAGGTTCATATGAAGATGAGGCAGATACTGTCTTGACGGGAGGGGGATTCACAACACCAGTGCTGGAACCGCCACCGTCGGACACGGTTGCGACTGAAACCTGATCCGTCTTGGTGCCTGAAAGGTCTTGCGCAGATGCTACTCCACCAAGAAGGACGAAAAAAGCCAAGCTGGTACAAAGAAAACTCATGACCACACTGGAACGAAACATTGCTATCTCCTCTGCGCCGGATGACCGGCGGAGTATTTCGAAGTGGGTATTAAGGCCGATCTGTTATAGCATTCGGGAACTCTTGTGACAATAGGTTTTACATATATTCGTTCGTTATTTTGTTTTTTGGTCAATTCGGCATAAGAGACCATTCCTGCAGAGGCACGAGGCTCCCCCGTGACCGGTGGAAGTTGCTAGAAAGACGCTGCGGCTCAGCGAATGAGCGGTTTGGGCCTAACAATCAATGCTGAGTCGTCTGACCTGCGCCCTTGAAGCCGCACAACGCTGAGTACAAGTTCGGATTTAGGGAGAGGTAGGGAGATATGGCGCGTGGCAAACACACAGGAGCAGGAATGGCATTGAAGCCGATCGGTCGGAGGCGGGTTGCAACAGTGTTTGCGAGGGAGTTGTTTGAGTGTACCTCCCCGCATGGAGGATGCCGCTACTGCCTACTGCTGTGTTGCGGGAGCGTTGGGTGCGGAAGTTTTTGCTGCGGGACGGCGAAGAGAGAGAGCCGTTAACTTGCGCATCAGGTTCTGGAATGTGACGATGCCAATCAAATAGTCGCCTTCCACCACGGGGATCATGGCGAGGCCGCTGCGTCCGATGCGGCGCAACACGGCAGCCAGCGACTCCTGCGGACCGGCCACCAGGTATTCGCGGCGCATCGCCGATTGCACGTAGCCGTTGCCTTCCTCTTGCATGGACTCAGCCATCTGCTGGCGGCTGATGACACCCACCATGTCTGTGCCGCGCACTACGGGGAACTCTTCTTGCGGGGGCTCGACGGCGCGCTGCAGGGCATCTGCCAGGGTGTCTGCCGGAGAGAGCGTGATGAAGTCGGTGATCATTACGTCGATCACGCGTACCCGCTCCAGCACGGCCTGAAGAATCATGCTGCGATCCTCCAACTGCGCCGCCAGAAAGAGAAATACTCCGGCCATCATGATCCAGAGATTGTTTGAGCTTGAGCCCAGAAAGACTGCGCCGCCGCAGAGAAAGAGCGCCAGGGAGAAGAACTGCCCTATGGAGACGGCACGGCGCGTCGCCGTAACCTGATCGCCATTGCAGGCCAGCACCGCACGCAGAATGCGGCCGCCGTCCAGGGGATATGCCGGCAGCAAGTTGATTCCGCCAACGAATATCTGCGCCCAGAACAGGCTGCGCAGCAGGTTGAAAGGCGTGAGCCACGGGAAGCTGAACAACTGAACACTTGGACGGAAGATGAGAATCGAGCTGCCGATAAGTGCGGCGAACAACAGGTTCACCAGCGGTCCGGCGAGGGCCATGCGAATCTCGCGCGGTGCATCCATCCCGCGCTGCGCCTGCTCATCGAGCAGCGCAATGCCGGCGATAGGCAACAGCACTACAGAGCGCACCTTGATGCCGCTGCGTGCCGCAATCAGTGCGTGTCCCAGTTCATGCGCCATCACCGCCAGCGCCACAGCCGCCATCAGCAGGAGGCTGCGCAGACCAACCTGCGGGCCGCGTCCGGCCTCCAGGGTCCACACCAGGCAGAACATCAGCGGGAAGCTGAAGTGCAGGCGGAAGTGGATGCCGAAGATATCTAGGACCGGAATGGACCAGCGTCTCATACAATTTGCCTTGTCTTGCGAAAACCCGTTACTAATGAAACGTCACAGAAGAAACGTTATTAATACACTACACGGCAGAGGGCAGGGAGTAGAAGAGTCCAATGAGAGTGATTGCTGGAAAGTTTCGCAGCCGGACCCTCAAGAGCCTTGAAGGTTTAGAGACGCGCCCGACGTACGACCGTCTGAAAGAGACACTCTTCAACGTGCTCGCCTCGGCTGGGATGGTGGAAGGTTGCGCCTGGGCCGACCTGTTTGCCGGGACCGGAGCCGTCGGCATTGAAGCTCTCAGCCGTGGCGCTGCCTCCGTACACTTCGCCGAATCCAGTTCTGCTGCAGCACGCGTGCTGCGTCAGAACCTATCCGCCCTGGGCGTTGAGGCCGACGATGTTGCCGAGCGAGATGCCGCCGAAGCCTTGCGTCAGTGGCAAAAAGCCGGAGTGCGATTCGATGTTTGCTTCCTCGATCCTCCTTATCGGCTGCATGGCGCGTACGGCGAAGTGCTGCGTACGATTGCTCGTGGAGACCTGCTGCGCGCTGGCGGAATTGTAGTGGCCGAGCACGAAAAGCGCTTCGATCCCGGCGATGGCGAAGGTACTTTGCAGCGCTACCGCCTGCTCAAGCAGGGAGAAAGCTCGCTCAGTTTTTACCGCCGCAGCACGCCTCCGGAGCCCGAAGGCTGAGCCAGCTTACATCACGAAATCATCTGGACGAACCAACGCATACTGCATTTCGGTCAGTTCCTTGCGCACCAGGTTCAGCCCGAAGACGCAGCTCTCAAACTGTTGGGAGAGGCGGCCAAAGAGCGGCGCAACCTTGCGATATTCCATTTGGTCGAACTGGCTCACGATGAAATAGCTCTCTTTGCCCGCGTGCACCCAATCGATCATGTTTTCCAACCGCTGGCGGCGCAGACGAAAGCGATTGATCGACTCGGGAAACATTCCGCTGTAGAAGAGTGTGAAGTCACCGATGTGTTTGCGCACCTGGCGCTCACGGTCAAACGATGCCGCCTCGCCAAAGATGGGATCGCTTTCCAGCAGCATCTCACCGACATCGTCCAGCGAGCGGCCCTGCGCGTTTTTCAACGCGTACAGGTTGCGCGTGTCGCAAAATTCGGTGAGCAGGTTGGCGAGGTAGGCCCAGATTTCTTCATCTCGCAGGCCCACTTCTTTGCCGAAATGTTGAGCAATCTTTTCTGACAAAAGCTGCCGCAATGGATGCCGGTCACTGATCTCTCCCATGATTTGCCATCCTCCCCGTCGCGGTAGGCGCTCACCCCGAATGCCTTGGCGCTACTTAATACGAGTTAGACAGCAATGACAATAAGGAAGGTGCATGAGTCGCAAAGATTGGCAGTCAAGGCAGCAGACTGCTGATAATGCACGCGGGCGCTAGAGGCGCAGTCCGCACCAAGTCTCTGCCACCACGATCGAGTTGCCCGGGTTCTTGGGATCGTACTTGATGCTGGTGGCCACGCCGATGCGGCAGGAGTGCAGGTCGACGAACTGGCGCAGGTGGGTTACATCCTGCGAGCACTCGTATTGCACACCTGCTATGTCATAGGTGTATATCACCATCTGCCGCGAGTGGTCAGTCTCAGCATCGTACTCTTGCACGTCAAGAACTGTGCCATCGGTGATGCGGCCAATCGTGCTGATACGCTGCCGACGCAATGCTTCGCGCTGCTCGGGAGTTTTCCTCTTGCGCCGTCCCAGCAGCAGGGAGCTGGTGGCTATGGCGATCACGAGCGCGCCGGTGAGAGTATAGAGTCGAATCAGAGCCATGAAGAAGAAGTCGGCGGCCTTGGAGTTCAGAACCGCCCTCCTTCGACTTTACTACGAAACCGGAGTGCTTTGCCGTTCACAGTGCAAAGCGCGAACCCGCAAGCCCGCGCTTTGAGATTTGCCGAGATCAGATCTGCTCGTTGATCACCGGGTTACGCAAGGTTCCAATGCCTTCTACGGACACTTCCACCACGTCTCCCGCCTGAAGCGGCCCCACGCCCTCCGGAGTACCGGTCGCAACCAGGTCGCCCGGCAGCAGGGTGCAGAACTGCGAGATGTACTGCACAATGCGGTCGATGGAGAACATCATGTCACGCGTATTACCGTCTTGCCGCAGTTCGCCGTTGACGCGGGTCTGTACGGAAATGCCGCTCCAAGGGTCCAGCTCCGTAGTGACAATCGGCCCGAAGGGACAGAACGTGTCGAAGCCTTTGCTCCGCGTCCACTGGCCGTCTTTGTTTTGCAGGTCACGCGCCGTGACGTCATTCACGATGGTGTAGCCGAGGATGTAATCCTTCGCGCTCTCGCCTTCCTTCATCAAATGGCAGCGCTTCCCAATAATGATTCCCAACTCTCCTTCGTGATCTACCCGCTGACTGATCGCGGGCCTCACGATCTCACCGCCCGGTGCGAGCAGCGACGAGGGCGGCTTGCTGAAGATCAGTGGCTCGCTCGGCATCTCATGATTCAGCTCGCGTACGTGAGCTGCATAGTTGCGTCCCACGCACATGATCTTGCTGACGATAGGGAATGGAGTAAGCAGCTTGGCGCGCTCCAATGGAAACGGCTCGTCGATCTTTTTTCCTGAGCCAATCTCAGGCAGCACGATCTGTTCGGGCACGCCCGACGTACTGACCTGCATCTGAGGGCTACCTAATTCGCTGACAATGTAGTCGTGTCCATCGCGCGTTTCCACCAAACCAAAGCGCGAGCCGTCCATTCCAAGAAATCGGCAGAATTTCATCGAACCTCCATGGGAACTGATTCTTCGGCCGGCGCTGATTGTGCGCTCTCATTCCCGCGCAGATCGACAGCCGAGACCGTGTAGTAATACTTCTGTCCAGGTTGGACGTTGTTGTCACGCCACGCGGGAGCCTTGAGCAGGTCTGAAGAAACAACAACAACCGTCGAAGCAGCCGTGTGCCGGTAAACCTTGTAACCAGCCAGATCACTCTCGGTGTCAGGTGCCCAGGTGAGGTCGATGAAAGGCCTTTGACCCACACTGCTGAAGACAGCCTGCAACCCGCCTGGAACCGAGGGCGGGAAGGTGTCCCGCACAACCAGGTGCACAAGATCACTGTCATCGCCTTCCACTTCGGTTGCAGCGTGAGATGCGGCTGCGGAAGCAGAGTGTTCCAGCGCGGCGATGGTAGTGACGGCGGCGATTTTGTAATCGTACTGCTGCTCCCACTCGAATCCGGGGTCGCGTGCTTCGTCTTCGCCTGCGCGATATGGCTGTTCGCTGGTCAGCAGAAATTCTTTCTTGTCCTTGGCGCGGCGGTAAACGCGGAGCCGGTAAGAAACGCCCGGAGCTGACACGGGCTCGGCCACTGCGTTCCACTCCAGCAGCGGACCTTGCGCGTCCAGCTTGGCGCGGAAATCAGTGGGTGCGGGTGGAGTGAGCACCAGCGGCACGCGTACCTGGTTCGAGAGTCCTGCGGAGTGCCCGCGCTGGTTCACAACTTCAACTGCATAAGTGGCCTGATTCTGAGTGGCGATCAATGAAGGCGGCAGCACGTCTTCAAACGAAACCACGGGCTTGCGCGCTGCTGGCAGCTCACTAACCAACTCGCTTGTCTTGATCTCTTTGACGACCTCGCCGCAGACGTTGGTAGGGAACTGGTTGAGCACGCGGCAAATTCGCGTGACCGTCGGCCAGCGCATGGCCTGGTGATCCGTGGTCTCCGTCGGCGAAGACCAGCTGAGAACCACGCGAGAGCCCTTTCGCACGACGCTCAGGTTATCCACCGTCATGGGCAGGCGTAACGAGGGCGGCTGCGGCGCGCCCGGTGCCGCACACCCGGCGGCCAGAGCGAGTACAAAACAACATACGGCGAGAGCGATGGAAGTCTTCATTATCAGGACCGTTCAGCGTAACAGATTGTGAACCTCGCAGTTTTGCTTGAACTTAGTACAACTTTTCCTGTCGTTTCATATTGCCGAAGGTTCCTATGTTTGCGAGGGTGAAGGCGAAGCGATACTGATTCTCAACGGGCAGCACGCCGGAAACGTTGGTATGCCGGTATTCAAAGCTCACTCCACAGCAATCCGAGTTATAGCTGGTTTGCACGGCGACGTATTGCAGGTAGTTGAGATTCTCGTCATAGCCCACGCTGGCACCTCCTGCAAATCCTCGTTTGTTGGGATGACCGTAGCCCACCAGAGCACGAACCTGATTGAAAACCAGCGGCTCCTTGGCAAAGGTTTCCGTAACCGAGTTGGCAGGCACATGGAAATAAGAGTGGCTTCCGCCTAGAAAGTACTCACCAATGCGATATTCCGCAAAGGTTGCACTGGAGTTGATTCGTCCGCGCACGGAGTCGTAGTCCAACTGCCACTGCACGTCCGTGTTGGCCGAAGTCTGTATGCGTAGTTTGCTGACCACCGGACTCCAGAGACGCGGTGAATCGAGGAAGGCAATTCCTGAAAGGTCGATGGTATCGGTGAACACATTGCGACGTCCCGGCACCAGAGCGCCACCAAAGTTCTGGTTGTAGTAATACTTCTGCTTCACTTCCCAGCTCAACAACTCGCGCGTGGTCTTGCCCTCATCCTCACACTTTGGACGCACGGCGCTCACACCGGGAATATAGAACGGCGGTTGATTTTCGCGACGCGGTAGAGGGTGGGCTGCCGTTGGAGGTGGCGTTGCGACTACCTGCTCGCAGCCGGGGTCGTGATGGGTGGAGCGGCGGCGGCCATAGATACGCTGCACAACATCGTACTCAAATTCGCTTGTGTCGCTCAGAATGTCCATGCCATCGAAGCGGATTACGTTCTGGAAGCGGTCCACCCCCGTGGTGTAGCGGTAGGTGAGAATGGGTTCGATGACGTGCTTGAACTTGCGGCCGAAAATCTCCTTGTCGAAGACTTTTTCCAGCACTGGAGGACGCAACTCGACCGCACCTTCCACGTCGCGGCGGTTCAACTCATTGCCGTTCGCTACCCCAAGTGGATTCGTCGCCGAGGCACTGACCTGCTGCGTATAGAGCGTGTCATGCAGGGCGATTTCCGGGCGCAGATCCCACCCTTTCCAGTGCAGTGGCAGCGCAATTCGCGGACGCACGTCGAGGCGTCCTACCAGGTTGGCTGTCACGAAGCCTGGTTCGCTGCGTTGCAGGCCACCCGCGCTGCTATCCACTGCCCAGTAAAATGGCGATCCATATAGCCTTCGCTCCAGCCCGTTCGCCTCCACCATGGGCAGGTGATAGATCTTGATCTGATCGGAATAAGTGTTCGTACTCGGATCCTGGTAAAAATTCTGGTAGCGCTGCGCAAAAGCGTTCAGCGAGATACCGTCGAGGTTGTGCGAGAGATAGAGAACAGATCGTACCTCGGAGTTCACTGCCTGTGAGTAGGTCGCCGAGAACGCCTGGCGGAAGAGAAATGAGCTCAGGTAATCGATATTCGCGGACGCACGCCAGTGATCCCGGTCGCTCGATCCCAGCAGCCTTGCCTCTTGGCCGCCCTGATCCTGATGAATCGTTGTCTGCGTTCCATTCTGGAGCGTCTCAACAACGTCGATGCCGCGGTCGGTCACGCCGTAGTAGTGCAGTTCCAGCGAACTGTTCTCCGTGGGCCGCACCCGGTATTGCAGCGTCTCGCTCCAACCGCGCTTGGAAAGATACTCGGCTCCCAACGTGAGATCGCTCGAGCGGTTGATCGCCCAGTAAAACGAATCACCAAAGATGAAGCCGCGCGTGTTCGATTCTCCAATGGACGGCAGCAGAAAACCCGTAGTGCGCGCCATGGCGCTGGCAGGAGTCTGGGTGTAGGGAAAGTAAAAGATTGGCAGTTTCAGCAGCCTGAAAGTGGAGTGATAGAGCTTGGCGTCTTCGCCCGCCAAAACGTCGATCTTCTCCGCGTTGAAGGTCCAGGTCGGAGTTTGCTCGGCGCAGGACGTAACGCTGCCATGGGTCACGACGTAGCGGTCACGGCCGACTTTATGCACCACCTTTCCCACGATCAGGAAAGGATTGTTGGTAGTTAGCACCACTGCGCCGCCGCGCACCACCGCGCCAAATGTTCCAATCACGTCGTAAAACGTTCCGCTCTCGTCCTTCACGTTGTAGGTGGCGTGACCGGCAGTGATGTGGGCGTCGTGTGGGCCGCCGTCAAAGACCACCCGTCCGGTCGCCTCCATGGCGCCGGTATCCTCGTGATAAGTCACGTGTTCGGCGCGCATCACATAACCCTGGAACAACACCTCCACGTCGCCGTCCAGTTGATAAACATCGCCCTGCTTTTCCTGCTCGTGGGCCCGAATCGTAACCTCCTGCGAGGCTAGCGGGCTGGCCGCTGCACCACCGGAGGGAGCTGCGGGCAACTGACTGGTAAACGCCAGCGATGCCATCAGCAGGTGACTTACAAACGTGAGTGTGATAATTCTCAGAGTGCGAAGATTCATTTGGAATGCGTTAGCCGTTCCAGTGGTATGCAAACAGCGCCCGGATGCAAGTTAGCACGCGCAAGCGCCTGCCACAAAGTTTAACGATTCGGAAAAGCCTTCGCACGCTCTGGTAGTTCTCACAATTCGCCCATGGACTGTCCGCTTTGCGGTACACCATGCACTTGTTCCGTGCCCTCCCCGGCCGTCGGCATCTTGCCGCACGGCCTCCTCGCCATGTCTGAAGCCGTGGGCACTTCGCGTGTCCCGAACTCGCCAGTGGACAAAAGGGCCAGAATGCACTCAGCGCAGCCAGAAGATTCCCGTCTAGTAAATGATATCCAGCCAGCCGCCGAGCAGGATGCCTGGCGCGCGCTCGTCTCTTCTCGTGTGAGCCGCTATCGCGCACTCCGCAAGCCGAAGACCGGCGAGAATCTTCCTGCCCTCGATTTCGGTCCTGCAGGCGAGCCGGCGAACCCGGAAAGTCCCAGCTTTACCGCGCAGGGTCGCACGCCCAGCGAAACAACTTCTGTGCGTGCGCCTCGCAATGCGTTTGACACGAATTACTACCGCCGAATGAATGCCGAGTCCCTCAACGCGGGCGCGTACTCCCAGGGCTCCAGCGCCCTGATGGGTGCACCGGCGGCTACCGCGCCGATGCAGGAACTCGAAGCCGAGCCCGAGCTGGAGAGCCCCGACCTTCTTCTCGAAGATTTGGACAGCGAAGCGTGCGAGCAGCCGATTCCAGATATCCAACTGCGCGCCGAAGCCAGCGGTGACCCCGGCCTGGATCGCTATTGCATCTCGGAGCCAGCACCCGAGCCAGCGGTGGAAGTGGAATCAGAGCCTGAACCTGAGCCGGAACCGAAGCCCGCACCGATGTCGCAGGGAAATCTCATCATCTTCCGGCGCTCGTTGATTGAGCCCCCTCTGGTGCCTCAACCTTCTCGCGATGAACTCGCCGAGCCGATGCATAATCGCCCGCGCATCCTCGAGGTCCCCGAAGACATCATGCCTCCCGTGCAGGGCTCACTTTTCCCTGAGATTCGTCTGGAATCCAACGAATCAGAGAGCTCTGCTCCTCGCGAGCCGGAGATCGAGGTGCCGCTCGCGGTGGCGCAGGTTTCAGACCGCCTCATGGCCGCTCTGCTGGATGCAGGCGTCGTCATCGCCGCCGCAGTGCTCTTTGGCGCCATTGCCTGGACCTCGCTCCCCGGAGTGCCGCACACCAAGCCTTTCTTCATGATGCTGGGCGCAGTAAGCCTGGTTCTATGGGCCATCTACCAGCATCTCTTCCTGCTCTATGCCGGGCGCACCCTGGGAATGAGTCTTCGCGGCATCCGCCTCAGCACCTTCGACGGCCGCGCTCCGGAGTGGAAGCAGCGTGGCAGCCGCGCCCGCTATATGTTCATCTCAATGGCCTCCGTGATGCTCGGGTTTCTCTGGGCCATGGTGGACGAGGACATGCTCTGCTGGCATGACCGCATCTCGCGAACTTTCCCCACAACAGGGTAATCGCCCGTTCTTCGATGCAGCAATAAGCGCGACCCCATGGGGCCGCGCTTATTGTTTGAGCCGCAAGCTACTGTTTACGGAGTGTTCTCATCCCCATCAGATTTATGTAACTCGGCCTTCAGCAGTGCGAGTATCTCCTCGCGCTGCGCGCCGTGCAACCGTTCATAAAGGCGCTCCAAAGCCATACCCACTATGTTGTAGTGGTGCAGCGAGGCCAGCTCAGGATCCTCGCTTACCTCCAGCCAGATTTTATGAAGCAGTTCCAAATCCTGCTCGCGCAGCCGAGGCGTGTGCGGCCCAAGGTAGTACTCCTGCACCGTGTGATCCGGCGCGTGAATCTCCAGCACAACATTGGGACGCGGCTCCGGCAATCTCTCCCAGGCATCGCCGGTCAGCTTGCCCTGCTCGTCCAGCGTAAGCCGATTGGAGAGACCGCAGACCAGCCGTGAGGATTCCAGGCGCGAACCCGTCTGCAGGATTGCGTCGAAGACATTGGCCGATGGCACCACCATCAGCGAAACATGCTTGCCCTGCTTCTCTGCCAACTCGACGACCTTCGTGAACAACTGCTGCTCGTACTCCTCGAAGAGCTCTCCGCTGTCAATTGTCGAGCTGCCGCTGAAAGTGTGTTCGCGATGATAAATGCGCGCCGTCATCACCACAATATCCTGCTTGGTGGTGTCGGTTGCCTTTAGCAGGGTGTTGAGGTAATACAGATTGCGCGGGTCTCGGATGGCCACCAGCACGTTGCCTGGCCGAACCTTCATCTCCTCACGGTCTACCAGCGGTTGCTCGGCGACGCGGAACTCCTCACGCATCTCATGATCCGCGCCCTTGCGCTGCTTATGCGTGTGCTTTTCCGAGAGCATGAACACGACGTAGAGGAAGCCGGAGAACGCGATGCCCGCCTCGGTCGCCAGCGGCTTCGTCATCAGATTGATCAGTGCGACGGCAAAGAGCAGTATCGTGATCAACGCCAGCCCAACAGGAATTTCGGTGTTGCCGATGTGGAAGTTGCCCGGTACGCGGAAGTCGCGATGCCCCGGCTCTTTGAAGCGCAGCACGAGCACGGCCAGCGACTTGAAGGCAAAGCTCCAGATCACGCCGAAGGCATACAGCGCCGCCAGCAGGTACACGTTGCCTCGGCTGAGAACAATGGTCAGGCACTGCAATAGGGCAATCGTGTTGATCAGGCGGTGCGAGGTTCCGTACTTGGTGTGCGGCTTGCGGAACCAGGGCGTCAGCACACCATCTTCGCTGATGCGGTTGAGCACTCCGTTGGCGCCCACAATTGCCGTGTTCACCGCGCCCGCAAGAATCAGCACGCCGACCAGCACCACGAAGCCCTGGAAAATCAGCTTGAGATTGTACGGACCGGCCATGAACATGGCGAGACCGCTGATCAGGTTGGCAAAGTATTCCGGCCGCTTGTTGTCCGGAATGATCATCACGGCAAAGAACGACACCAGTGATGTGAAGAACAGGCTGTAGAGAAAGATGACAGCTCCGGCCTTCTCCAGGTTCTTCAGCTTTGGATATTCAATTTCTCGATTGACCTGCGCCAGCGATTCTTCGCCGCTCATGGCCAGCACCGAGTGTCCGAAACCCACCAGCATCAGGATCCATGGAAGCATGGTCAGAAATGGCAAATGGGCCAGCCATCCCAAGGTGTCGCCGTGTGAGGACACGTTCGCCGCCATGATCGAGTGGTGTGTCGGCAGCGGTGGCAGGTGGCGCGTCTCCGGGTGCACCATCAGCGTGATCACGCACCACACAATCAGCATGACCACCATCACCGTGGTGATCTGCATGATGCGCAGGGCCTTCTCACTCGATTCATGCATACCCTGGATGTTTTTCCACCAGAAGTAAGCAGTCACCAGGATTGCAAACCCAGCCGCAAAGTAATCTCCGCGATGGCCTGCAAGGTTCAGCGGATGCCCGACGCGAGCCGTCAGATCGACTACGAAACCCGCCAGGTACTGTCCTGCGGACACGGCGCTGATCGGGCCGGTGAGCACGTAATCGAACAGCAGCGCCGAAACCGACAGCTTGGCCAGCGAGCCGCCCATCGCTTCCTTCACCACGCGATAAACGCCGCCGCGCACAAACATCGTGCTGGACTCGATGTACAGCGAGCGCACCGCGTAGCTGAACAGCATCACCGAGAGCACAAACCAGGGCGCGCTCTTGCCGATCACGTTTTCCGCGTCGCCACCCACGTAGTAGGCCGACGATGCCAGATCGCTGAGCACAATCGCCGCCGCCCGCCAGAAGCTGATAAAACTCAGCATCACCGTGGTGGCAACAAACACCTTGATCGCCGGGCGATTACTCGCGGTCGTCACAGAATTCGAATTCCCAGGAGTGGTTCCCATGATTTATAAGGCGAGCCCGCTTCTGCTTTGTGTAGCAGAAGTCCGCTCTTTCTCTCTTCCCACTTCAAGAATGGTTTGTTCAATGGCGAGCGTCGGCTGCCATCCAGCACGCCCTTGCTTCCCGCCTCTAACCCGATGATCAACAGGTTAAATGGAGCGGACCAAAAATGTAAGACCCACCCCGGATTTTGCCGCGGACGGCTCTGAGTTGGCTCTCAGGGTTGCTATGAGAATCCCAGCCTAAGCCCGGTCCGGAATCTCCGGATCGTAGTCTGGCTCCTCGTCCGCTTCCTTCTTCACCGGAGGACGCTGCACCGGCAGTTCAAGAACCGAATCTACCTTCCCCACCGGATACAAACCAATGCGCTCATCCCACCACGCCGAACGTTCGTAGAACCAATTCAGCCGGGCGCGTGGGCTCGCGGCAAACTTCGGATCGGCCGCGACCCGCTGCTCGAACTCGGCCTTCAGCTTCGCGTCCTTTTCCAACATCTTGCGCGCCAGCCGTTCCAGCACATAATCCTCGCCATACTCTTTCTGTTCAAAGATGGAATCGAACAGTCCCCATTGCAGCGCCGAGTCAGGTCCCAGCGGCTCCAGCCATTGCATTGCAACCCGCGCCGCCCGCTGATCCATTGGCACTACCACGGAGCCTGCGGCGAAACTCATCTTCACGCGCACGGCCGTACACGCAGCAGATTTATCGTCGCCGCGCCAGCTCGCCAAGTGGCGGCCCTCGAAGGGTTGTTCTTGCCACTGCGGCGTGCGGCAGCGATAGGTGTCCACTTCACCCGTCCAAGGCTTGACCAGCCTCTTCAGCCGCAGCCCGTGTAACTCCAGTCGAGAAATCACCTCTGTCCACTGCGCGGGAATAACGTACGCTGCCGGAACCTTCGCCTCTAGCGTCGCCTTCAGCGTAGTCTGCTTCGGCACGGTAATCGTCACCGGCTCATGCGTGTATTGCACCCACTCCGCGCCGGAGATTTCGCTGTGTTCGGTCTTCCAGCGGTAGCCTTTGAAGTCGAACGGCTCGGTCGCTCCCGTCGCTTCATACTTCAGTGGTTGCGCTGCCCGGTGCAGGCGGCCACGGGAGATCGTTTCACGATCGGCCCTCCGATTGGCGTCCACCAGCTTCGTCGCATCGCGATTTACCACCTCAAGCAGCGCCCGCATCACCTCATAGTTGCCGGTCACGCGCGTCTGGTAGTCCTTGAGCATATGCATTTCAACCAGCATCCCAGGGCGGTTCTGCTCGCGCGCCAATCCGGTAGAGAAGCG
>Ga0181537_10002447_pt1 | contig 16282 bp, 12 predicted proteins | sample PEATcosm2014_Bin_39_FD_119765 | JGI IMG/M metagenome (GOLD analysis project Ga0181537, IMG submission 119765) | Peatland microbial communities from MTU Mesocosm Facility, Houghton, MI, USA - PEATcosm2014_Bin23_10_metaG | ecosystem: Environmental > Terrestrial > Soil > Wetlands > Peat | place... | reverse complement strand
GCCAGGGATGGATCATAGGGAAGTGTGATTTTCTGCCCCCTCATTCTAGCCGAGACGGACGGATTTCGGCTCTCGGTGTCCCGAAGGAGATTGAGGCTGCCGACGGCGCGATGCTGTCGAGGAATCTTGATTCTACGCGGTATGGCGAGTAGAGTCTGAGAGCGGGAGTCTTCCCTCAGGGCGCTATGTCGAGCCAATTCAATACCTATCTCAAATTCGGCGGAGTGACGGCGCTGATTCTAGTGCTGCTCGGCTACCTCGCCTATAGCGGCGTGCAGGACAGCAAAAGTTACTACGTTACCATTAAAGAGCTGCACAAGATGGGCGACGGCGCGTACTCGAAAAGATTGCGAGTTGCGGGAAATGTCCAGCCAGGCTCGATCAAGCGCACCGGAACGCACGTACAGTTTGTGCTGATGGAAGAGGACCAGACCCTGCACGTGGACTACACCGGAACGGAAGCGCCGCCGGACACGTTTAAAGACGATTCCCAGGCTCTGGCCGACGGGCGCTTCGACCACGATGGCGTGTTCCATGCCAAACAGTTGCAGGCCAAGTGCGCCTCGAAGTACGCACCGCAGCAGCCCGGGACGCCGGCGAATGGAATGCAGTCCGCCGAACCGCCCAAGAGCATGACGCAAGTGCAGACAAATTCAGCCGGCGCTTCCAACTAACGCAACCGGCGCGTCTCGATTTCTGCGCTACCGCTCAACCCACAGAATAGCCAATCGGTGCCACTTGTGGTAGTCGAACAGGGTATTGACGCCCAGCCCAGCTCAGCGTAGTTTTCGTGACGTGTCCGGATTCATTCGGACCTTTCCCCGCAAGAAGGCTGTACGTCAATAGGGTTTTTGTCTCCCGGGCCAAGCAAGAATTCAATCTCAAGTGGAGGAAAGAAATGATCAATAGCCCTCAGTTGGCACGAGTGTCTCCGTGGGTATTTCTCGCGCTGCTCATCTGTGTTGCGGGCAGCGCTCAGGCATCCGTCCAGGTAGGAACCTGCAAGCCTAACCTCGTACAATTCACCACGATTCAGGCCGCCGTCAATGCGTCAGCAGTGGGCGGCATCGTTTATGTGTGTCCGGGCCCTTACTATGAACAAGTGGTGATCACAAAGAAGTTGCAACTCCTCGGAGTGCAAGATGGGCCGGGCGTGACCCCGATTCTGTTTCCGCCGGCCGGTGGCTTGCTCCAGAATGGCACAGATATCTTCGGCAACCCGGTGGCCGCGCAGATTTTCGTGGACAACGCGACCGGTGGCAACGTTGAAGTTCTAGGCTTGATCGTTGACGGTACCGGCAACAATCTCGCCGGCTGCGGAGGCCCTACGCTGGAAGGCATCTACTATCAGGGCAGTTCCGGAACCATTACCGACAATACGGTGCGCAATCAGTATCAGACTGATTTCACGGATTACGGCGGCTGTCAGAACGGGCTCGCCATCAACGTGGAAAGTCTGACCGCGGGGAATGCAGTGACCGTCTCGGCGAATTCCGTGCGCGCTTATCAGAAGAACGGAATCACCGCCACCGGCGCCGGAACCGGCGCTGGGTCCCCGGGCCCGAGCGTCGTCGTACTCAACAATTACATCGTCGGTCTGGCCAGTAACGCAATGAATTGGCAGACCGCGGGCGCGGCCGAGAATGGCATTCAGATCGGCTTTGGAGCAACCGGCAAGGTCAGCGACAATACGGTGCTGGATAACATTTGGCCTCCCGACACTAGCACCCAGCCGGGAAACGCCGCCAGTGGAATCCTGATATTTGCTTCGAGCGGTATCACGGTGACCGGCAATATAGTGGGTAGCGCCCAGTTTGGTATCGTCGCCGATACCGATTCGGCCGGCTACTGTACGAATGCCAGCCTGGTCGTTTCCTGCGGTCCGGCCGATCACAGCATCATTACGTCCAACCGCGTGGTCGGAACCCAGATCTTCGACGCGATCGATGCCTGCAGCAACGACAACACCATCGAGTCGAATACTATCTACGGCACCACCGAATCTGCGGTTCATCTCGATGACACCTGCACCAGCGCCTCGTTAAGCACGACCAGCGGCAACGGCAACACAGCTACCAAGAACATCATCAACGAAGCTTGTGCCGGAATTCTTCTCGGCACCGGCAGCGGAAATACCGCTAGTCCAAATACAACCTACAATGCGTTCTACGCTACTCTGAGCGGCGACGTATGCTCCGTCCCCGGACCAGACAAAATGGCGGCAGACCTGAAACCGAGCGCGTCGAAACAACAACGGCCGTCCCCTTACCGGCCGATGAAAAAATAATCGCCGCAAGTTGTGTTACGGGGTGCGAGACCATTTGGTCGCGCACCCCTTCGCTTTTGCCCGCCTTTGCAAAAAAACTTCAGAATCCATAGATTCTTTGCTGTGACCGCAGGGAAGCAAATCTCACTGCAGGCGCGCGTCCCCATGAGTGCCCAAGCTTCCGCGCCTGTTCAAGTCCGTGATGTCGTCAAGCAGTTCGGGCGATTCGCTGCCCTGCGCGGCGTGACGGCGGAGTTTGACGCGGGACGCTTGCACGCGATTCTGGGCGAGAACGGTGCAGGGAAGACGACGTTGTTGCGGGCGCTGGCCGGGCTGGCGCAGCCGACGCGGGGCGAAATCTCGATTCTTGGAAAGTCTCCGCAAGAGGCCTGCCGCGATATTGGCTATATGGCGCATCCCTCGCTGCTTTACGACGAAATGAGCGGGATGGAGAACCTGAGTTACTTCGCGCGTCTTTACGGCATTGCAGGCGACACTGCTTGCGAAGAAGTGATCCGCAGTGTGGGGCTTGACCCGGAACTGACGCGGCCGGTTGGGCAATATTCGCAAGGGATGCGGCAGCGCATGTCGCTGGCGCGGGCGATTCTGCATGATCCGAGCGTGCTGCTGCTGGATGAGCCGTTCTCCAACGTCGACGTCCATTCAGCGCGCGCCATGGTGGGGCTACTCAAGGGCATGCGCGACGCGGGGAAGACGGTTTTCGTGATCACGCATCAGGCTCAGTTGCTCGAAGGCGTGGCCGACGAGTTTGTCTGGATGCAGGCGGGCATGATCGTCGACCGGACGGTCAGCTTGGTTCGCGCGGCGAGCCCGGCGGGTGAGGATGCTCCATGACTCCTCCAAACAATTCGTCATTGTGGGCGGTGACGATGGCGACGCTGATGAAGGACATCCGGCTGGAGTGGCGTTCGAAGGACGCGCTCAATTCCATGCTGTTTTTTTCGTTGCTGGTGGTAGTGATCTTCAGCTTCTCGTTCGATCCGCTGGCGGAAGAGTCGCGCCACATTGTCGGAGGATTGGTGTGGGTCGGTTTCTTGTTTGCCTCGGTGACGGCGCTGAATCAAACCTGGGCGCGCGAACTGCGCAATCAGGTGCTGGATGCCTACCGGGTGTCTCCTGCGCCAGCCAATGCGTTGTTTCTAGCCAAGGCGCTGGGAAATTTTATTTTTGTGGGTGTGCTGGAAGCGCTGATGACGCCGTTGTTCGTAATTTTTTACAACGTGAGGGCGCTGGGCCCGGCGTGGCAACTGGTTCCGATTGCGATTCTCGGAACCTGGGCTCTGGTGGTGAATGGAACATTTTTCGCAGCGATGTCATTGCGAACCCGGAGCCGCGAGATCATGCTGCCTCTGCTCCTGTTTCCGATTTCCATACCGGCCGTCATCGCGATGGTGCAGGGCACGACCTCGATTCTGACCGGTGAAGAATCCGCCCACTTCTGGATCGTGTTGCTTCTCACCTACGATGTGGTGTTTACTACAGCTTGTCTGGCGCTGTTCGGAATGATTCTGCAGGCGGAATGAAACGACTCTTTCCTATCCTCTCGGTTCTGACGGCGATTTTTCTCGCCTATGCCTTGTATCTGGCGCTGAGCAAGACCACTCCCACTGACGCGCAGCAGGGCGACGTCTACCGAATCATTTATTACCACGTACCTTCGGCGTGGACGGCATTTCTGCTCTTCTTTATTAACTTCATTGCTTCGATCCAATACCTGGCCAGCCGGAAACCTTCGACACAAACTGCCGCGAAGTGGGTCGTGATCGCCATCGGAATCGTGGGATTGGTTGCTTGCTTTCTGCCGCCGGTGCAACGGTTGCTGCCGGTGGGCATGCGTCCGAGTGCGGTGGCGACGACCGTGCTGCTGATTCCGATCTTTTATTTCGTGATCGGAAAATATTTTCCGGGGGACAATCTCGACGTATTGGCGGTGACCACTGCCGAAGTGGGCGTCGTTTTTTGCACCATCGTGCTAGTCACGGGGCCGATCTGGGCGCGGCCGGTGTGGGGCATCTGGTGGGCGCCGGGAGATATCCGGCTGACTTCAACGCTGGTGTTGTGGCTGATTTATGTGAGCTATCTGATGCTGCGCCGATTTTCAAACAGCGCGGAGACGCAAATGCTGGCCGCTGCGCTGGCAGTGTTCGGAGCGCTGGATGTGCCGCTGGTTTATTTTTCGATCTGGTTTTTTCGCACGCAACATCCGCAGCCGATCATTGGCGGGAACAGCGGGGGATCCATCGATCCGCGCATGCTGCATGTGCTGCTGATCAGCTGGATGGCGTTTCTTTGCTTCGCGTTTCTGGTGTGCTGGTCACGTTTCCGGCTGGAGTTGCTGCACCGCGAGATTGATGGAGCACATGCCACGGAATCGCTGGCAGGCCCGGGAACGGCGGCCTACGCCAGCCTTCCGCTCAATCGGAGCCCACGATGAACGCTATAAAATTTCTGGTTGCCGCCTACATTGTCACGTGGGTGATTCATGGCGTTTATCTTGCAAGCCTGGTGAGGAGATTCAGCCGGTTGCGGCGGGAATTGCGAGAGACGAAGGCTTCCGGCTTCCGGCGCTCGGCTCCAGGGTTTCCGCCGGAAGATTGATTTTAGCGACTTATCTCCGGGGCCGAAGCCCGCTGTCACAATAGAGCATTCCGATTGCAGAGCTGGAAGCGCCGCGCAACCCAAAATTACTGATTGGAGAACCGAAGCCGGATGCTGGATGCCGAAAAAGTCAAAGGCGGCGGACAGGAGTGTCCGCCCCACAATCTAGTTGTTGGATTTCCATTCTGACTGCAGGGCGGAGAAAAAATCCGGGCTGCCCCCCGAGCGCAGGAATTCGTAGTCTTCGATCATGGCCGCGGTGCCGATACGGGTGGAGGGGAGCGGATTTTCGACGCGAATGACGCGAGCGGTGAAACGGACGCGGACGGCGTCGGTGAGAGTAACGTGGGGCGGGAATGTCAGCGTGACTTCGAGCTTCGTCCCGGCCTCAACCGCGCGGTCGAGATAGAAGAAAACGCCTCGAGCGCTGACGTTCTGAGTTTCGGTGTGAACGTCCTGAGGTTGATCTGGTCTAGCACCTTCGAGGCGGACAATGGCGGGCAGGCGCATGTCAAAGCGCCGCATCATCCGCCGTTCCTGTGAATTTGACTGCATGCCCGAGCGCTCTGCCAAAAACGATTCCGCCCTGTAGCCCTCAATGTATAGAAACATCGGCAGTTTGCAACAGCAAAATGCCGGCTGGAACTAGTTCGGTTAATCTGTTCGGAATTCGGATCACAACCCGTCCAGGAGCCGCGGGAGGACGCATGAATGCGCATGGCTCAATCGCGTAACAAGCAATCCTGCTGCCACTGCAGCGGCAGGGGAGCCGTCGGCTTTCTGCGAAGAATGAGCGGGTTGCGGAGTCGTCGGGCGGACTGCTCCAGAGCTCGTGCAGGCGGTGGTGCCAAACGGATCAATTCTTTTCCGCAAGCCGACCCCCATCCCTCACGGCGGCCCAGAACCCTCTGCAGCTTCCTTCACGCCACTTTTATGCCAGGTCGCGGCATCTTTCTCCACCCACGACGGCATCTGACGAAACTTAGAACCTGGGAATTTTGGGACCTGCACTGGGGTGGGCAGTAGGCTACTATCGATGTAGCCGGCTGCATGGGGCGGGGCTGGCTTGACTTGTCTATCCGCCAGATGTTTAAGTAGTTATTTAATTTTTTCCGCCAGTTCCAGTGACCAGCAAGCTGCGGGCCGTCTCGCCAGGGAAGTTTGCCGGCGCGAGGCTCGATGGACTTGTGCGCCGTCCCGAATCTTTTCCACTGATCTGAGTGAAGACGGCTTGAGCGGGTCACGGTCTGGGCTGAAAGCGATGGTCGTTAAGTCAGGATCGTCAGCCAAGATCGTTCGTGAAGTGGGCGAAGTAACAACGACCTGAAACTGGAACCATCTGAAACCGAACGATCGAACGCATACTGTTTTGACTGCATCGGAGGAACGAGTGAACGTAGATCGCCGTTGGTTGGGAGCTTCCGTAGTACGAGTTCGTATTCTGGCTGGCGGGCTGGTACTGCTCGCGGCAGGATGCGCAGTTCTCGGGTGGGGGTCCCGCTCACGCCAAACTTCCGCGACGGCCGTGCCGCCGCTTCCGGTGATGCAGCAGGCGGCCATACCCAGCCTGCTGGAGCCGAGCCTGCAGACTACGGCGCAGGCGTTGCCGAGTCTATCGAGCCCGAGTCAGGCGAATTTAGAGGCAAAGTCCAGAGCGCATTCACTTTTCGCCGGACTGCCGCTGATCTTCGAGCCCAACCAGGGCCAGGCGAATCTCGACGCCGCCGACACGCGCGCGAAGTTTGTGACTCGCGGCCCCGGGTACAGCTTGTTCTTGGGTTCCGAGGGCGCGATCCTCAGCCTGGTTTCGCCGCACCAAGCTTCGCCGAGTCAAGCTCCCAAGACGCAGCCGAAGCCGGATGCGTCGCTGGTCCGCGTAGAGTCACTGCAGATGAAGCTGGCCGGAGCGAATCCGAATGCCCCTTTAGTCGGCGCGGACCTTCTGCCCGGCAAGAGCAACTACCTTCTGGGCAACGATCCGGCCAAGTGGCGGACCGGCGTGCCGCAGTTCGCCCGCGTGGGCTACGAGAATGTTTATCCAGGAATCAATCTGGTTTTCTACGGAAATCAAGGGCGGCTGGAGTATGACTTTCAGGTCGCGCCGGGGGCCGATCCCGCGCAGGCTGAGCTTGAGTTCAACGGAGCGCAAAGGCTGGAGCTGAAGGACGGCGCTCTGGTCATTCAAGTTCAGAGCGGCCAAGGTGAGGGCGACAGCGTGCAGCTCGAGGCTCCGCGCGTGTACCAGGAAATCGCCGGGCGGCAGCAAGCTGTAGAAGGCAAGTTTGTTCTGCGTGGGGCCAAGCGCGTGGGATTTGCCATTGGATCGTACGATCACACCCGCGAATTGGTCATCGATCCGATCCTGGAATTCTCGAGCTATTTCGGCGGCAGCGGGGACGAGCGGGCCACTTCGGTTGCGGTGGATGGAAGCCTGAACATTTATCTGACCGGCTCGACCACATCGCCGAATCTGCCGGTGACCGCCGGCGTCTATCAAACCACCCTCGCGCCCGGCGCGACGCAGAATATTTATGTCGCCAAGATCACACCGCCCCTGGGCTCGCTGGCGGCAACGCTGGACTACGTGACTTATCTGGGAGGCAACGGAACGGATTATCCCGTCGAAATTGCGGTTGACGGCGCAGGCGACCCGTACGTGGCGGGCACCACTTCATCGAGCAATTTTCCCACAACCCCCACCGCTTATCAGCAAGCGCCTGAGGTTCCCGGAACGCATGTCTTCGTGACTGAATTGCAAAACACTGGTGCATTATTGCAATACTCGACGTACCTGTCCGGCAATGGCAGCGATACTGCCAGCGGCATGACGATCGATGCCACCGGCTACATTTACGTCACCGGAACCACCACATCGCAGGATGTTTCCAGCCCATCCGATCAATTCCCGGCGAGCAATGTGCCGCAAGGCGTGCCGTTCCAGAGCTTTTCAAAGGCGCCGGGATTTGCCCAGTTCTTCGTGACCAAGGTGAATCCCACGGCGGTTGCGAACACCAGCATCGCCTACTCGACCTATTTTGGCGGAGGGACCTTCTCTACCGCTACACCGATCGCGACCGGCGGCGGCATTGCAGTGGACACGAACGGCAACGTCTACTTCACCGGCACCACCAACTTCCTTTACGTGGGGTGCGCGGGATGCAGCAACAGTGATTTTCCCATCCTCGATGCTTACCAGCCTTGTCTGGGTCAGGCGCCGCCGTCTGTGATCGTGAATCCTCCGTCGTGCACCTATACGGCTCAACCGACCGCCTCGGACGCTTTCGTGGCGAAGCTGAATCTCAACCCCAAGGCAGCCCAGGGAGAACAGTTGGTTTGGTCCACATATGTAGGCGGAGAGAACACTGATTCGGGCGCGGGCATTGCGCTCGATGCCGGGGCGGCGAACGTCTACATTGTAGGAACTACGAACTCCACCATGATCGGGATCGGCACTATCACTCTGAACACGGTTGCGGCATATCAATCCTGCCTGAACTCCCCGGCTACGGTGTACCCGAACTGCGCGGCTCAGCTTGCCACACCTCCGAGCGACGCCTTTGTAGCGCGGCTCACCAACCCGACCAACACCACCACAACGGGTGTTCCCGTGAATGTGGCGCTGAACTATTTCTCCTACCTCGGTGGTGGTGGCAACGAAGCCGGGCTGGCGATCGCAGTGGATGCAGCCGAGGGCGCAGTGGTTACGGGCTGGACGCAATCCGGGCCCACCGCTCCGTTCCCGGTCGCGCCGGCTTCCAACCAGAGCTCGTTGACTGGCGCCCAGGATGCGTTCATGGCCCGGTTGAACACGACCGCCGTGGTAGGGCAATCGGCATCGGGTTCGTGGGCGAATTACTTCGGTGGCGGCAGCGGCGACGGCAACACGATATTCACCGAGGGAACCGGCGTTGCGATTGATGTGAACCAGAACACATACTTCTCGGGCGACACCAATTCCCCCGACTTGGAAGTGGGAAAAGAGTTGGTTACCTCCGCGGCTGTGAATGCCAGCGGATACAACGGGGGCTACGACTCATTTGTGACCCAGATGGGAGCGGCCGTAGGATTGTCCATCAGCGGAGTTCTGTCACAAGGCACGAATCAGAGGTATATCAGCGCCGGGAACCAGGCAACTTTCACCTACACCGTCACCAACAACGGTCCTGACCCGGCCTACAACATCACCGTGCTCGACAATCTCAGCCAGGAGGTCACGATCGTGCCGGTGACCTTTGTTTCCGCGAGCGTGAGTTCGGGGACGTGCAGCGGAGGCTCAACCAACACCTCGGTGAGCTGCAGTCTGCCACCGTTGCAGGCCGGTTCGACGGCTACGGTCACGATCGTGGTCACACCTACGTCAACCGGGGGTCAGGCTGGCTTCACCGGCGGATCCGTAGAGGCGATTGGGCCGGGGAACATCGTGCTGGCGCAAATATCGGTGTCGGCGACGATGTCCGACTACAGCATGAACGTTAGCCCGCCAAACAACAGCGTGGCCCAGGCGGGAGACACGGCTGTCTATCAAGTGCAACTGACTCCCATTCCCGCCTACGCGTCTCCCATCGGCCTGTCGTGCAGCGGCCAGCCTACGGGAGCATCATGCAACTTCACCACCAGCCCGGTTACTCTGGCGGGTCCGGGGTCTTCCACGCTTAACTTGACTACGACGGCCCGTCCGGTCACGACTCCTGCCTCGCTTTCGGTGACTCGGGGCTTCTATGCCATCTGGCTGGCCGTTCCCGGATTGGCCTTGTTGGGTGTGGGGGCCGGGGGCAACCGGCGTCGGCGGCGCATCCTGGGAATCATGATGTTCTGTGCTCTGTTCGCGATGCTACTGCTGCTGCCGGCGTGCAGTCACACCAACACGCAGATCCCGGTCAGCGGTACACCCGCTGGCACGTATACGATCACCGTCACCGCGGCATCGGGCAGCGACTCGAAGAGCCAGACGATTACACTGACGGTGCCGTAGGTCGCCGCACGGCCGAGGATTCGTTCCCTAAACGCCAAGAACGATGCTAAGAAAAATGCCCACGGATGCAAAATCCGTGGGCATTACGTTGTGTGAGAGAGATTTGTGCCTCAGTCGCGGAGAACTACGCTCCTGCCGAAAGCTTGTGGTGACCCTTGGCTTCGGCAATCCCATACTGCCGGATTTTATATAACAGAGCTTTGTAGCTGATCTGAAGAATCGCTGCGGCCTGCTTGCGATTCCAGTTGGTCTGTTCGAGAGCGTGCGTAATGGCCAGGGCTTCGGCTTCGTCCTTGGCGGTGCGCGCCAAAGATTTCAATCCGCCTGAATCCGCTGCCCGAGCGGAGGAATCGCCCGACGTTCCGGCCGTTCCGTCGTTTCTGGGAAGCAGTTCGCTGACGGCCAGTTTCTCATCCCCGAGAATCAGGTAGCGCTTCAAGAAGTTATTCAGCTCGCGAAGATTGCCCGGCCAGGAATGATTCTGGCAGGCCTGCAGCAACGCGGGCGAGAGTGGGAGCGGCGCGCGCGCGTAACGCTCGGCCATGCGCGACATGGAATGCTTGAGCAGAATCGGAATCTCTTCCTTGCGCTCGCGCAGCGGCGGAATCTGCATGGTGAAAGCATTCAGACGGTAGTAGAGATCCTCGCGCAAGCGCTTGTTCGCCAGCGCTTCGGGAATGTTGATATTGGTAGCCGCCAGAATGCGCACGTCCACCTTGATGATGGAACGGCTGCCCAGCCGCGAGAACTGCTGATCCTGCAAGACGTGGAGGAGTTTGGCCTGCAGCAACGGAGGCATCTCGCCGATTTCGTCGAGCAGAATCGTTCCCCGGTTGCACAGTTCAAACTTTCCCGGTTTTGCGTGGTTGGCGCCGGTGAATGCGCCCTGCTCGTAGCCGAACAACTCGCTTTCGAGTAAGTCGGCGGGAACCGCGGCGCAATTGACTTTGAGAAAGGTGCGATGGGCGCGCGGTGAAAGCTTGTGAATCAACCGTCCTAGAACTTCCTTGCCGGTTCCGCTCTCACCCAAAAGAAGCACGGGGATATCCACGTTGGCCACCAGCGCGGCCTGCGAACGAATCTTGCGCATGGCGGGACTGGCGGCGATGAAGAAGACGTCGTCGGAGAGTTCTTCGACTTCGCCGCTGTAGGTCTGTTTCCCCTGGCCGAGGCTGAGATCAATGACGGCGTCGAGTTCGGCTTTCTGAAATGGCTTGGTCAGGTAATCCTGAGCACCGAGCTTCATCGCGTGCACGACTTTGCGCGTGTCGTTGACGCAGGAGAGCATGACGACTTTAACGCCGGGCTGAAGCTGGCGCAGTTGCTCGAGGGTCTGCAAGCCGTCAATGCCGGGCATGAGCACGTCGAGCAGAACAAGATCGGGATGCAGTCCCTTTTCCACGAGCACCAGGGCTTCTTCGCCAGTGGTCGCGGTTTCGACTTTGTAGTCGTCCACTTCCAACAGTGTCTTGATGTAGCGGAGCATCCCGGGTTCATCGTCGACCAGCAGGATCTTGGCGGTTGGCTTCATCGGTTCTTCCCCTTGCTGGCGGCAGCGGCCGGTTTGTACGGGATCAGGAAGGAAAACTTGCAGCCCGCACCCGAGTCACTTTCGACCCAGATTTTGCCGCCCATGCCGTGCACCAGGCGGCGCGCGATGGCCAGGCCGAGGCCCGTGCCTTCTTGATGTTCGGCGCCCGGAAGGCGAAAGAAATCGTCAAAAACTTCCAGATGAAATTCCGCCGGAATTCCCGGCCCGGTATCGGAAACGCTGACCTTGACTGAGTTGGGTTGAGTCACGTTCTGGCGGCGGCGCTCCGAAGCGGAAGGCTCAGCCGCAGCCCTGCGCTCCCACATGTGCGGCTCGGCGTGCAGCCATACGGTCCCGCTCGACGGGGTGAACTTGAATGAGTTTTCCAGCAGGTTCGAGATCACGCGCTCCAGCTTGGGAGAATCGAAAGGAAAAACCGGCAGCTTGTCGTTGGCCAGAAAATACAGCGCCAGGCCTTTTTCCTGAAAGCGATTCGACCACAGGCGGCACATATCCGACAGACAATCGTTGATGTTGCCGGCTTCGAACTGCATGCGGAGGCCACCGGTTTCGAGGCTGCTGAAAGTGAGAAAATCCTGAATGAACTCCTGCAGGCGTTTTCCGCTTGCCTTCATATCGTGCAGCACTTCCCGCTGGCGGTCGCTCAACGGGCCCAGCTTCTCGCTGTGCAGCAATTCGACGTAGCCGTTCAGAATTGACAACGGCGTTTTGAGGTCGTGGGCGGCGGAGGCCAGCGCGTTGGTGGTGCGCTGATAACGCTCGCGCAATTCGTTGTACTCCTGGAGCAGGTTTTCCGGGCTGGGGACGTCGCCGTCAGGTCGGGCGGCAGCAACTGGCATGGGTTCCGAGGTTCCTCCCTCATTTGAAAGACACGTGTTCTTTTGGGCAGTGGTCATGAGGAAAAACCACAGATTTCCAAGGGGAGAGAGGGGGACGCACGCGGCCTCATCGGGACGGGTGCTGGTAAGGAAATCGTATGTCAGGCCGAATTTGTTGTCAACGAAAAATGCACGGGAATTACCCAAGTGTAGCAAAAGCTTGCACTTTTGCAAGCTAGGAGCTTCAGTGATCGAGTCTTCCTAAGTCGAATAAAAAACGAATGCAAGAACGGGAAACTTCCTCTTCTTCGCGGGTTTTGCAGTCGGACTGGGTGGAATATTCGGGTCCTTTTCCGGTTTCTTACGGTATTTGCCCTAGATTTGGCCCCTCAGGTGCTCCTTCGTTGGGGTCGGGACGATGGAGAGGTCTGCATGAACGGTGCGAGAGCGGGAAACGAGCGGCGGAAATGGGTTCGATTGCCGCTGGCGATCCCTGTTTTTGTTCGCAGCCGGGATGGAAAAGGCAAGGAATTCCTCGAGTTTGCCACCGCCCTGAACGTGAGTGCGGGCGGAATGCTGGTAGCGATACGGCGCGCTCTGCCCGCCATAGCCCAGCTCCGGCTCGAGATCCCAAGCGCCCCGGTGGCCGCGTTGGCTCTTCTGCCGCGAGCTTCCCGTGCGCTGCGTGCCAGGGCGCTCCGCAGCACGCCTGCCGAAGGGTACTATCTGCTAGGTCTGAAATTCGCACGTCCGCTGCTCCGATCGAGCAACCCCAATGCCCGGCGGCGGAAAATTGCTTCTGCAGTGTGAAAACATTTGCGCATGGCCTAGCCGGAAGTGTTACCCTTTACCCCATTGTGGCATTACTGGGGTGCGGCCGCCTGGTTCTTTCGTAAGTTGATATCCTTCAACCACATAAGTTAGATTTGAGTGGTCCGGTCGGACCAGAACCCCTTTGGCGCTCCGGATGCAGACTACAGGGATCTCCCCCAGTGGTTCGGAAACCAGCCATGACAACCAGTGTGAATTCGCTCGTCCAGCCTTTGGGGGAAATGCCGCCGGAGGCTATTGTATTTGGGCGTACGGACACGATGCAGGCTGTCCGCGAGCGCTTGATCAAACTGGCGGGCGCCAATGTTCCCGTACTCATCCAGGGGGAGAGCGGAACGGGAAAGGACATTATCGCGCGGATGATTCATGCCGCGTCGCCGTGGCGCACCGGGCCATGGGTGAAAGTGAATTGTCCTGCGATTCCGGGCACGCTGCTCGAAAGCGAACTCTTCGGCTACGAAAAAGGCGCGTTCACCGGAGCCTATGGAATGAAGCCGGGCCGCGTGGAGATGGCGCATCGCGGAACGCTGTTTCTCGACGAGATTTCAGAGTTGGACATGTCGCTGCAGTCGAAGCTGCTGCAACTGCTGCAGGATGGCCAGTTCTGCCGCATCGGCGCACAAGAAGACAAGAAAGTAGAAGTTCGTGTTGTGTGCGCGACCAACCGCAAGCTGGAGCAGGAGATTGAAAACGGAACCTTCCGTTCCGATCTGTTTTACCGCATCAACGTGGTGAACCTGCACCTGCCTCCGCTGCGTGAGCGGGCGAGCGACATTCCTGAACTGGTGGCCTATTTCCTCGAATATCACAACCGCAAGTACAACTGCCGGGCACGGGCGCTTTCGAATGAATTGATGGCGGATTTGCGCAAGTATCACTGGCCGGGCAACATCCGGGAGTTGGAAAATCTGATCAAACGGTACGTGATTTTGGGCAACGAAGACGTGATTTCCTCGGACCTGGCGCCCCGGGCGACCGATTTCTTCAATGCGGAGATTCCGGTCGACGGGCAGATCTCTTTGAAGAAGCTGACCCGGCAAGCGGTGCGCGAGTTGGAGCGCAAGGTCATCCTGAAGGTTCTGCAGAATTGTCACTGGAACCGCAAACAGGCGGCGCGCGCGCTGAGCATCAGTTACCGCGCATTGCTTTACAAGATTCGAGACGCCGGATTGCCTTCGAACCGGGTGGTCAAGCGGCGAGAAGAGGACAATCCCAAGCAGGAAATCGCGGCGGATTGAGCTCGGAACCGCCGGTGCTCCTAGGCCGCGGACCGGCGCCGGTTCTCCTGGGTTTTAGCGTTGTTGCGCAGATGTTTGCACTTCCAGTCTTGCGCCCCGCCAGCGAATATCCAATAAGTTACTATCTATCTATAGTTTACAAAGAAGCAAACTTTGGTACTCGGGGTGCAGTTTACGGGACAGTGCCTTATGTCGCGCTCTCTCAGTAAGGTGCCAGCCACGTGTCGTTTGGTCACTTCAAAGACCCGGGCGAAGTAACTCCTAGGAGAAAGTAAAATGAAGAAGATCCTCTTGCTTGCTGTATTGGCACTGGCCCTGCCAACGGCAATGTTTGCCGGCAGCAGCGTAGACTACACCAACAGTGGCGGCACACTATCGGGTTCGAGCAGCGGACTATCGTTGAGCGGATCGGTCCTGATTGCTGTCAATGGACTGAACGGGGGCGGCCTGATCACGGGCAGCGACCTGGGCAGCGTCAGCTTCGCAACCGGAGCGCTATCCACCGGTTCATTGCAGATGGGCGGTACTTTCGCAGCCGGCGGGTGGTTTACCATCACCGGGAACGGCAGCGACGGAGTTCCAAGCGGCACACTGTTCACTGGAACCTTTTCCGGTCCTGTGACTTGGACGCTGGTGACTCTGGCCAACGGCACCCATAACTACACTCTGACTGGCAGCGTGTCGGGATGGACCGGTTCTGGAGCGGCGGAGCAAGGTGTGACCGTGCAGTTGACGATCAACACTGGCCGCGGCTACTTCAACGGCAGCACGACCATTTCGAGCGGTGACACGAACATCGTGGTTCCTGAGCCCGGCTCGCTGGGCCTGCTGGGAACCGGGTTGATCGGTCTGGCTGGAGTGGTTCGCCGCAAGCTGAAGAGCTAAGCGTTCGCTAAAACTTTACGAAAACAGAACCCCGCCGCGAGGCGGGGTTTCGTTTTTGCTGAAGCCTGCATTATTCAGAGCGAGTCTAGCCGCGGAGTTCCGACAGAGCTTTGCGAGCATCCGGATAGTCGGGGCGGAGCTTCACTGCCTTCTCCAACTGCTGCCGGGCGAGCGTGGTCTGGTTGGCTTTCTGATAGGCGAGGCCGAGGTGGTAGTGCAGGTCGGCGTCATCGGGCTCGCCGCGCTTTTCGCCTAACCGCAGTGCTTCCTGAAACTGACTGATTGCGGACTGGTATATGCCTTTGTGGTAATAGGCCCAGCCCAGAGTGTCAGCGGCGTTGGGCGAGTCGGGCATGCCACGGCGCGCGGTTTGCGCCAAGCCCATGGCGACGTCCACGTTCCCGCCCTGTTCCAGAATCACATAGGCTAGATTGTTCGAAGCGAGAGGCTGATCAGGTGCAACGCTGAGCGCCTGCTGGTACATGCCTTTAGCTTGATCCCAATCTTTCTTTGCTTCGTAGAGTTCCCCGGCGAGAATGTAAAAAGCGACCTCGCGTGGATTGTTCTTGATCGATTGCTGGTAGAGTGCGAGAGCCTTGTCTGCAGCACCCTCCTGGACCTGCACTTTGCCGAGTTTTTCGAGGGCGTCGACATTGTTTTTGTCAATTTCGATGGCCTTTTGCAAAGCGGCTTCGGCTCCGGGCAAGTCTTTCCGGCCATTGAACAGCGCGGTGCCCAGCAGATCGTAGAAATTGGAGTTCCTGGGTGACTTGGCGATTTGAGCGTTGGCAGCGGCGATCGCCTTGTCGAACTGTTTTTGCGCGACGTAGGTGTTCATCAGGCCGCTGAGTCCCTCAGAGGAATCGGGATCCTTGTCGAGGGCCTGCTGGTAGAACTTTTCCGCATCGGCGAAATGCTTTTGCGCCAGCTGGATGTTGCCCAACTGAAAGTAGGGGGCAGGACTCTGCGGAGCCCGGTGGGCCGCCTGCTCGGCGTCCTGCTCAGCATCGCTGTAATTCTGGCGGGCCAGCTCTGCAATTCCTTTGAGCAAGAAACCATCCGGGGCAGATGGTTGCGCGGCAATGATCTGCTGTGCTGTTC
>Ga0181537_10002446_pt1 | contig 16284 bp, 14 predicted proteins | sample PEATcosm2014_Bin_39_FD_119765 | JGI IMG/M metagenome (GOLD analysis project Ga0181537, IMG submission 119765) | Peatland microbial communities from MTU Mesocosm Facility, Houghton, MI, USA - PEATcosm2014_Bin23_10_metaG | ecosystem: Environmental > Terrestrial > Soil > Wetlands > Peat | place... | reverse complement strand
GACTCCTCGCCCACCGCCACCGTCTGGCCATCGACGATCGCCAGCGTCAACGGCAATGTCATGATGAAGCGCGAGCCCTTGCCGGCTTCCGAGCGCACCTCGATGCTGCCGCCAAGCTCCTCGATATTGCGCTTGACGACATCCATGCCGACGCCGCGACCCGAGACCTCGGTCGCCTGCTCATGGGTCGAAAACCCCGCCAGGAAGATCAGCTTGTCGATTGCCGCGTCGGACAACTGCTGCTCGGCGGCGACCAACCCGCGCTCGCGCGCCTTGGCGAGGATGCGCTCGCGCCTGAGTCCGCCGCCGTCGTCGCTGACGTCAACGACGACGCTGCTGCCACGATGGCAGGCGTGCAGGTGTAGCGTACCGCAGGCGTTCTTGCCGGCCGCCAGGCGCTCGTGCGCAGCCTCGATACCGTGATCGATGCTGTTACGCACCAGGTGCAGCAGAGGGTCGCCGATCTTCTCCATCACGGTCTTGTCGAGTTCGGTCTCGGCGCCGCTCATCCTGACCTCGACCTGCTTGCCCAGGCGCTCGCCCAGGTCGCGCGCCATGCGCGGGAAGCGGCTGAACAGAACGCTGATCGGTACCATGCGCACGCGCATGACACTCTCCTGCAGTGCACGCACATCGCGCTCCAGCTGTGCAAGGCCGCCGCGCAGGCGCTCGCCCGCAGCACCGTCCAACAGAGCGCCGAACTGTGCGAGCATCGACTGCGTGATCACCAGCTCACCGACACTGTTCATGAGATGGTCGATCTTCTCGATGCTGACGCGGATCGAAGCGGCGTCGCCGCCCCTCGCAGCGCCGCTGGCCCTGGCGCTGTCGTCGGCCCGCGTGCTGCGGCCACCCGCGGTCGTTGCATGGGTGCCTGCTGCCGTCAACGACCGCGCCGCCGGCGCGTCGGCTGTCACCACGCTGACCTCGAGTGTGCAGTCGCCCTGCGCCCAGTCGAAAGCCTCGATGATCGCCTGGCGCGCAGCTTCGGTGCGCAGCGTCAGGGTCCACGACAGGTAGCAGCTCTCCGGGTCGAATTGCTCCCATGCCGGCAATGCGGAGACGTCGGCGCTGACCGACAGCTCGCCCAATTCGCGCAGTTCGCGGAACATGCGCAGCGGATCGTTGCCGCGCGCCAGCAGCTGCGGCAACGGTCGGAACATGAGCTGGTAGCGCGTGCCACGCGTCAGGTTCACGGCTGCCGGGCCGGCGGCCGCCACCGTGGCGCCTCGCTGCGCCACCATGAGTTCCAGGTCGAACTGCAGGTCGGCGACCCGCTGCGCATCGAGTGGCTCGCGGCCCTGCTGCGCCCGCAGCATCTCGCGCAACAGGTCCACCGAGCGCAGCAGCAGGTCCGACAGCGCGCTTGTCACCTGCATGCGCCGCCCGCGCAGCTCGTCGAGTACCGTCTCGAGCGTATGCGTGAATGAGCTGATCTGTCCGAAGCCAAAGGTGGCCGCTCCACCCTTGATCGAATGGGCGACTCGAAAAATGGTGTTGACCAGTTCCGGATCGGCGGCGCCCGCACCCAGCCGCATCAGCGCCTGTTCCATCTGTCCGACGGCCTCGAAGCTCTCCTCGTAGAAGCCGTCATGGAATTGTGTCAGGTCGATCGTCATGCGCTACATGCCCAGATTCGACAGCAGGTCATCGACATCCTGTTGGCCGCAGACGGCGGGTCCGTGATTGACCCCTGGTACTGACGGCCCGTGGCCGCGCGCATTACTGCCGCTGCCCGCGGGGCTATGGCTGTCGGTGTCGGAGGCGGTGCCGGTGCCGGTGCCGGTATCGGTGCCGGCGATACGCACCAGATCTCCCAACGCCTGCTCCAGTTCATCCACCAGCGCCATCACGCCGCGAATGATCTGTCCGCTCAGGTCCTGGTAACCTTGAGTGAGCAGTACCTCGGACAGGTTGCTGCGCACGGCCGCCATGCTGGTCCCGGTCTGCTTCAGGAACTGCCCGATCTGCGCCTTGATCGGCTCCGGTGGTGCAGCCAGCCCGTGCGCGGCGATCAGCCGTTCGGCCTGCTGTGCGATCTGATCGGCCAGCGGACAGCATTGCTCCACCAGATCCATGGTCCGGTGCGCGGCATCGTCGGTCAGCCGCAGTACATACGCCAGCTGGTGGCGCGCATCCGGCACCTGGTGGTGGGCAAGGTCGATCAGCTTGGAGTCGACCTGAAAGCGCTTGAGCGCGCCCTGCAGGCCGCTGGCGACAATACGCACCCGCATCGTGACGTCACAATTGCGAGCGCGGTCAAAGCCGACCAGCGCGGCGCCAAAGGCCTGCGCGTCGCCGGCGGCCAGCGCCTGCGACATGGCGGCGATCCATGGAGTGTACTGCTGCATTTACGCCGCCGCGCGCGACGCCATGATCTTGTCGATCTTTTCCTTGAGCGTAGCGGCCGTAAACGGCTTGATCACATAGCCGTTGACGCCGGCCTGCACTGCCTCGACGATCTGGTCGCGCTTGGCCTCGGCAGTCAGCATCAGTACCGGCATATTGCCCAGGCGCGCATCGGCCCGCACCTGCTTGAGCAGCTCCAGCCCGGGCATCCCCGGCATGTTCCAGTCGGTGATCAGGAAATTAAAATTGCCTGACTTCAGCAGCGGCAACGCCGTGTTGCCGTCATCGGCTTCCGACACACTGGCATAGCCCAGGTCGTGCAGCAGGTTCTTGATTATCCGGCGCATCGTGGAGAAGTCGTCGACCACGAGAATGTTCAGGTTCTGCTGCACTGGCGTTACTCAATTGACCTGCGATCGCATGTGACCCGGGTTATCGGCGCGCAGGCAGTGAATCTTGAGTCTGGTCGTAGCACGGGGAACGCCTGCATCCACGCGGCGATACGCGGCTTTACATATTGCAGCTGTCGCGGCGCCTGAGCCGCGGCAGCGGCTGCGCCGCCGCCCGCAGCATCGCTTCAGGTCTGTGCGGACAGGTGCGGCCAGGCCGCGCGCAGGTACAGCGCCATCGAAATCAGGGTCAGCGCTGCGGCGATCACCGTCAGCCAGATGCCTATCTGATAGATCGGCAAGCCGAACAGGTCGGCCCGGAACAGCAGCATCGTCAATCCGACCATCTGCAGGATGGTCTTATATTTGCCGATACGCGACACGGCGACGGCGGTGCGCTGACCGATGCCGGCCATCCACTCGCGCAGCGCCGAGATGGCTATCTCGCGGCCGATAATCACGGCCGCGGTCAGCACGATGATCGGGCGCGGGTCGCGGCTGACGATCAGCACCAGGGCGACCGCGACGATCAATTTATCGGCCACCGGATCGAGAAACGTGCCCAGGCGCGTGGTCTGACCCAGCCGCCGGGCCAGGTAGCCATCGAGCGAATCGGTGATCGCCGCGACCGCGAACAACAGGCCGGCGATCGGATACGCCAGGGTCGAATGGTTGCTGGCGCCGAACACGATCAGCAGCACGATCAGTGGTATCGCGAGTATGCGCAGCCAGGTCAGAATGTTGGGCAGGTTCCAGATCATCGGCTCACGCCCCCGGGTGCAGATGATCATAGATCGAACGCGCCATGGCCGCGCCGACGCCGGAGACTTTCTCCATGTCCGCAACCCCGGCACGCATCACCCCCTGCAGCCCGCCAAAATGCGTCAGGATCGCGCGCCTGCGCGCCGGACCAAGGCCTGGAACGGTCTCGAGGATGGACTCGCGGTAGCGACGCGCGCGCCGCCGCCGATGACCGGTGATCGCAAAGCGGTGCGCCTCATCGCGCACCCGCTGGATAAAGTGCAGCGCGGCACTGTCGGCCTGCAGCACGACCGGGAACGCCTCGCCGGCCCGGAACAGCCGCTCCTGCCCGGGCCGCCGATCGGCGCCCTTGGCCACGCCGACCAGCGCCAGGCCCTGGCAACCGACCTCGGTCAGCGCGCTGAGTGCCGCGTCTAGCTGCCCGGGACCGCCATCGATCAGCAGCAGATCGGGACGCGCGCGCTCGCCGCTGACGATGCGCGCGCCGTGGCGCAGCAGCGCCTGATGCATCGCGCCGTAGTCATCGCCGGGCGTCACGCCCTCGATGTTGTAGCGGCGGTAGTCGCTCTTGAGCGCCCCGTCCGGTGTGAACACCACGCACGAGGCGACGGTTCCCTCGCCTGCGGTGTGGCTGATATCGAAGCATTCGACGCGCTCGGGCGGCTTGGGCAGATCGAACACCCGCGCCAGCAACTGCATGCCCTCGACCGCCAGCTCCGCTCGCAGCGAGCGCATGCGCAGCGCGTTGCGGGCGTTGTCGAGCGCCAGTTGCAGCCACTGGCGCTTGAGCCCGCGCTGCGGTACGCGCAGCTCGAGCGCGCGTCCGGCGGCGAGCTCGAGCGCGAGCGCCAGCGGCTGCTGATCCGTCAGTGCGATGTTGATCAGGATCTCCGGCGGGGCTGGTTCGCGGCTGTAGTAGAGCAGCAGAAAATCCGCCAGCGTATCCGCCGGCTCGCTCAGGGCACTGGCCGGGAAATGACTCGCCGTTCCCAGGTTCTGGCCCTCGCGCACCGGCAGCACGCAGATCGCGTATTGGCCAGGCTCCCCGGCGATCGCGATGACGTCGGTATCGGCGCGGCGTTGCGCGTTGGCGATCTGCTGCGAGCGGATTTCCTGCAGCTCGCGCAGCTGATCACGCAGTCGGGCAGCGTCCTCGAATTGCAGCGCCGCCGCGGCTGACTCCATGCGCTGCTGCAACGCGCCGATCACCTCGGCATTGCGTCCTTCGAGCACGCCAATCGCGCCTTCGAGATCGTGCGCGTAGTCCGCGCGGCTGATCAGGCCCACACACGGCGCCGAGCAGCGTCCAATCTGGTGTTGCAGGCACGGCCTGCTGCGGTTGGCGAAGAACGAGTCGCGGCAGTTCCTGATCTTGAAAACCTTCTGCAGGTGCTGCAGCACTTCCTTGACGGCGTGGGCACTGGCAAACGGCCCGAATTGCCGGCTGTTGCGCTGCCGCGGCCCGCGGTAGAACACCAGCCGCGGATATTCGTGCCCCGGGGAGCAAAGGATGTACGGAAACGACTTGTCGTCGCGCAACATGATGTTATAGCGCGGCCGGTGCGCCTTGATCAGGTTGCATTCCAGCAGCAGCGCATCCTGCTCGCTGTTGACGACCGTCACCTCGACGCGGGCGATTCGCCGCACCATGGCCACGACCTTGGGCGACAGATCGTGATTGCTGAAATAACTTCCGACCCGATCGCGCAGCCGTGCCGCCTTGCCGACATACAGCAGCTCACCGTCGGCGGCGTACATGCGGTACACGCCCGGACGCTGCGGCAGCGTCGCCACGTAGCCCTTGAGATCGAAAGCGGTGTCACTCATGGCGGCGAGGCGCCGACAGCCCTCACCCGACGCTGCGCGTCGGCTGCGGCGCTCCGGGCCTGGATTGCTTATAGGCGGCAAGCTCTGCGTCGGACGCCATGCTCAGTCCCAGGTGGCGCAGGATGCCGTCGTCGAGGCCGTAGATCAGTCCATGCACCGCTACCTCCTGGCCGCGCTGCCAGGCATCCTGGACCACCGTCGTCTCACCGACGTGCACGGTCTGCGCCAGCACGTGCAGTTCGCACAGCCGCCGCAGCTGCGCCTCGACCGGACCGGCGCCATCGAGCTCCTCCCGGTGACGGTTGCGCACGTCCTGCACGTGCCGCAGCCAGTTGTCGATCAGCCCGAGCTTCTGCTCGCGATACGCCGCGCTCACGCCGCCGCAGCCGTAGTGGCCACAGACAATGATGTCGCGTACCTGCAGCACTTCGACCGCGTACTGGATAACCGACAGGCAGTTCAGGTCGCTGTGCACCACGACGTTGGCGACATTGCGATGCACGAAGATTTCCCCGGGCATCAGTCCCAGGATCTGATTGGCCGGAACGCGGCTGTCGGAGCAGCCGATCCACATGTAGCGCGGCAGCTGCTGGTGCGCCAGCCGCGCGAAGTATTGCGGATCGGATCCGGTCAGACTGCCGGCCCATTGGCGATTGCGCGCTAGCAGTGTTTCGAGGTCGTCGATCCCGCTCACGGCTTCTGTTTGCTGCGTTCGGCGATCAGCATCGCCAGCTCCAGCGCCTGCTCGTAATTCAGGCGCGGATCGACTTGCGAGCGATAGGTGCGCTGCAGGTCGGCATCGGTCAGCCCGCGCGCGCCGCCGGTGCATTCGGTGACGTCCTCACCAGTGAGTTCGATATGTGCACCGCCCAGATAGGTGCCGTGCTGGGCATGGATGCCAAAGGCGAGATCGAGTTCCCTGAGAATATTCTCGAAGCGCCGCGTCTTCAGGCCCCCGGTGCTGGTCTCGGTATTTCCGTGCATCGGGTCGCAGCACCACAGCACCGTATGGCCGGTACGGCGTACTGCCTCGATCACTCGCGGCAATGATTTCTCGATGTCCTTGGCCCCGAAGCGGTGAATCAGCGTCAGCCGTCCGGGCTGATTCTGCGGATTGAGCGTCGTCACCAGCTGCTGCAGCCACTGGTCATCCATCGCGGCGCCGATCTTGACGCCGATCGGATTGGCAATGCCGCGGAAATACTCGACGTGCGCGCCGTCTACCTGCGCGGTGCGCATGCCGATCCAGGGCATGTGCGTGGAGAGGTTGTACCAGTGATTCTGGCGCGCGATGAAGCGCGTCTGCGCCTGCTCGTACAGCAGGTGCAGGCCTTCGTGGCTGGCGAAAAAGTCCACCCGCGTTGCATCGTGCACTGCGCGGCCGGTCAGCGACTGGAAGAAATCAAGCGCATCGCCGATCGAGTCGGCGATGCGCTGGTAGGCCTCGCGCAGTTCGGCATGGCGCACGAAGCCGAGGTCCCAGTACTCCGGGTGATGCAGGTCGGAGAAGCCGCCGTCCACCAGTGCGCGCACGAAGTTCAAGGTCAGTGCCGCGCGCTCGTAGCCTCGCAGCAGCAACTGCGGGTCCGCGCGCCGCGCCTCGGGCGTGAACTCGACCCGATTCACCAGGTCGCCGCGATAGGCCGGCAGCGTCACCCCCTCGCGCGTTTCCATGTCGGCCGAGCGTGGCTTGGCATACTGGCCGGCCATGCGGCCGATGCGCACCACTGGCCGCTTCATGCCCGACAGCAGTACCAGGCTCATCTGCAACAGCACCTTGAGCTGCTTGGCGATGCGATCGGACTCGCAGTCCGCGAAGCTCTCGGCGCAGTCGCCTCCCTGCAGCAGGAAGCCCTCGCCGCGCTGTACCGCGGCCAGCCGCTCGCGCAGATTTTCCACCTCCCACGACACCACGATCGGCGGCAGCCGCGCCAGTTCGGCGACCACGCGGCCCAGGGCCGTCGGGTCGTCGTAGGCCGGCTGCTGCGAAGCCTTGCGCGACTGCCAGCTTGCCGGGTGCCAGGAGGTGCTGTCGGTGGATCGCATCCGGCAATGCTAACATGCACGCTTTGCCGGGGAATACGAATGAATAAGGTGCTGGTCCTGGGCGCCGGCAAGATCGGCGCGCTGATATCCGGCCTGCTGGCCGAATCCGGGGCCTACCAGGTGCATCTGGGGGACGTCGATGAGACCGCGGCAGCCGGTGTCGCGCGCGCCCATGGCCTGGCGAATATCCAGGCGGTCCGCCTCGATGCCACAGACGCGGCGGCGCTGCGCGCCTACCTGCTTGCACACCCGGTGCTGGCGGTGGTGTCGAGCCTGCCTTACCACTGTAATGCGCTGGTGGCGGGCGCGGCGCGCGAAACCGGCATCCACTATTTCGACCTGACCGAGGATGTGGAAGTCACGCGCCAGGTCAGTCAGCTGGCGCGCGGCGCTGCCGCGGCGTTCGTGCCGCAATGCGGCCTGGCGCCCGGATTCATCAGCATCGCCGGCGGCGAGCTGATCCGGCATTTCGACAGCCTGCGCAGCGTGCGGCTGCGAGTCGGCGCGCTGCCGCAGCATCCGCACAACGTGCTGAAATATTCGCTCACCTGGTCGACCGAAGGCCTCATCAACGAATACGGCAATCCGTGCGAGGCGATCGTCGACGGCCGCACGGTGGAAGTGCGGCCGCTCGAGGGCATGGAGGAGATCGAAATCGACGGCACGCTGTACGAAGCCTTCAATACCTCCGGCGGCCTCGGCTCGCTGGCGCAAAGCTTCGGCAGCAGCTGCGAGAGCATGGATTACAAGACCATACGCTACCCGGGTCATTGCGAGCAGATGCGGCTGCTTATGAACGACCTGAAGCTCAATCACGATCGCGGCACACTGAAGCGCATCCTGGAGAATGCGGTGCCGCAGACGCTGCAGGACGTGGTGATCGTGTACGCCGCCGTGACCGGCATGCAGAACGGCGAGCTGCGCGAGGAGAGCTATGTCAGCAAGATCTACCCGCAGATCATCGCCGGCCGGCTGTGGTCGGCGATCCAGGTCAGCACTGCGGCCGGACTGTGCGCGGTGCTCGACCTGGTGGTAACGCATCCGGAGCGGCGGGCTGGCCTGGTAACCCAGGAGTCGTTCCGCCTGCCCGATATCCTGGCGAACCGCTTCGGACGCCATCTTGCCGCCGGCGGCAGCAAGGACGTCTCGGGTGACGTCGTGGTGAGCGGCGCGCCGGGCCGGCAGCGCGCGCGCGCGGGTTGATCCATGAACCGCAACACGGTCAGCGAGCTGCTGCAGCATTTTTCACTGTCATCGCTCGACACCGCCGCCGCGGCCGACGCACTCGAGAGTTACTGCCCGAGCGACTCCAGCCTGCTCGGCCGCGTGCACACCAGCGGCGCGGCCGGCTACAACAGCGTGATGATCCAGGCGGTCACTGCCGCGCGCGCCTGGGCCGACGTACCGGCGCCACAGCGCGGGGATCTGGTGCGCCATATTGGCAATGAGCTGCGCCAGCACAAGCGCGAGCTGGCCGAACTGGTGTCGCTGGAAAACGGCAAAATCATCGCCGAGGGGCTGGGTGAAGTGCAGGAGATGATCGACATGGCGGATCTTGCGATCGGTCAGTCGCGCATGCTTTACGGCCGCACCATGCATTCGGAACGCAGCCAGCACCGCATGTATGAGCAATGGCATCCGCTCGGGGTGGTGGGCGTGATTACCGCGTTCAACTTTCCGGTCGCGGTGTGGTCGTGGAACGCGCTGCTGGCCGCGGTATGCGGCAATGCCACGGTCTGGAAACCCTCCCCCAAGACGCCGTTGTGCGCACTGGCGGTACAGCAGCTGTGCGAGCGGGTGCTCAAGCGCCACGGCGCGCCGGCGATCTTCCAGCTGCTGATCGATCGCGGCGCCGAACTCGGTTCGCGACTGGCCGCCGACCGGCGCGTGAATCTGCTGTCATTCACCGGTTCCACCGCGGTCGGACGCCAGATCGCGCAGACCGTAGCGGCGCGGCTGGGACGCAGTCTGCTCGAGCTGGGCGGCAACAACGCGATCATCGTCGATGAGAGCGCGGATCTTGACCTGGCGGCGCGCGCCATCGTGTTTGGCGCGCTCGGCACCGCCGGCCAGCGGTGCACCAGCACACGACGGGTATTGGTACATCGATCGCAGCTGCCCGAACTGCAGCGGCGCCTGGTTCACGCCTACCGGCAGGTGCGCATCGGCGATCCGCTCGATCCATCCACGCTGGTCGGGCCGCTGATCGATGGCGAGGCGGTGCGCACTTTCGAGCGCGCCATCGTCAGCGCGCAGGCCGCGGGCGGGCAGCTGCTGGTGGGCGGCAAGGCACTGTCGCGCCCGGGTCACTTCGTCGAACCGGCGATCGTGCTGGCGCGCAACGACTGGGACATCGTGCAGCATGAAACCTTCGGGCCGATCCTGTACCTGCTGCCGGTGGACTCGATCGATGAGGCCATCCGGCTACAGAACGAGTCGGCGTACGGCCTGTCCTCGGGTCTGTTCACGCAGCGGCTGCAGCACGCGGAGCTGTACTTGAGCCACCTGGGCAGCGATTGCGGTATCGCCAACGTCAACATCGGCACCTCGGGCGCGGAGATCGGCGGCGCCTTCGGCGGGGAGAAGGATACCGGTGGCGGCCGCGAGGCCGGCTCCGATGCCTGGAAGACCTACATGCGCCGCCAGACCAATACCGTCAATTGGAGCTCGGCGCTACCGCTGGCGCAGGGTATCGAGTTCGACCTCGCGCCCTAATTCAGCGCCCGGGCAGCCGCAGTTCGACGCGCGCGCCGCCCAGCTCCTGCGAGGCGTCGATCAGCAACTGGCCGCCATACAGTGCCACGGTCTCGCGCACCATCGCCAGGCCCAGGCCATGACCCGGCACTTGCTCATCGGCGCGCATGCCACGCTCGATCACCCGGTCACGCAGCGGCTGCGGGATGCCCGGACCGTCGTCCTCAACCACGATCGCCAGGCGTCGCGGCAGCGCGCGATCCGGATCGAGCCATGAGCGCACCCGTACGCGCGAGCGGCACCACTTGCAGGCGTTATCGACCAGGTTCCCCAGCAGTTCGAGAATATCGCCACTGTCGCCCAGGAACCCGAGTTGCGGCGGCACATCGAGCTCCAGCTGCAGGTCCTTGCCGGCGTGCACCTTGAGCAGTGCGGCGCGCAGATCGCTCAGCAGCGCCAGCACCGCTACCGGCGCCTGGCCAAGCGTCGCGCCGCCGCCGGCTGCTGCGCGCTTCAACTGGTGCTCGACGATCTGGGCGATGCGGTCTATTTCCAGCTGGATTGCCGGCTGTGAATGGCGCTGCACGTTATCCGCGCTGCCGAGGCTGGCACGGATCACGGCCAGCGGCGTCTTCAGGCTGTGTGCCAGATTGCCGAGCGTATCGCGGTAGCGCACGATGCGATCACGCTCTGATTGCAGCAACGCGTTGAGGCCCGCGGCCACCCCGGCCAGCTCGCGTGGATAGCCGTCCCCCAGCCGCGACGCCGCGCCGCTCTCCAGCGCCGCGATCTCCTGTTCCAGACGCCGCACCGGAGCGAGCGCGCGCCGCATCATCCAGGCCATCGTGGCCAGCAGCACCAGGTCGAGGGCGCCGAACCAGCCGGCCATGCGCTGGCGGAACAGCCACAGCTCGCGCATCTGCGGCGCCGTGGTGTCGGCGGCCGTAAATACCAGCTTTTTCGACAGACCGTCGCCGTAGGCCCACTGCAGCCCGCGGCTCAGCTCTGCGATGGTGGTGCCGTCGCGCGCGAGTTGATAGCGGAACTGCACGCCACCGACCGGCAGTTTGCTCCCCAGCAGCAGATCGGTACCGGCCAGCGAGCGCGAGCTCCACAGCAGCTTGCCGTTGTCATCGCGCAGCGCCGCGTACTGCCCGGAACCGGGCACATCGAGTCGTGATTCGGGGTCGAGCAGGTTGACCACCAGCTTGCCGTCCAGGTCCAGGTCCACCGCGGTGATCAGCGCCACCACCTGCTCTTCCAGCCGATCGCGCAGCGCCGCGGTGCTCTGCTGGCGGAACACATAGTCGATGGCCGAGGCGGTGAGCACGAAGAACAGCAGCAACGGCAACGCCACCGCGATCAGCAGTTGACGGCTGACCGAGGGCGGTCCACGCATCATCGGGGCGTGCCCGCGATCAAACCGGCCGGCGCGCCAGGCTCAGGCGATAGCCGCGGCCGCGCAGGGTTTCGATCGGTTTGACGAGATCCTCGGGATCGAGCTTGCGCCGCAGACGGCCTACCAGTACTTCGACCACATTGCTGTCGCGATCATAGTCCTGCTGGTACAGCCGTTCGGTGAGCTCGCTCTTGGAGATCACCTCGCCGGCGCGCAGCATCAGGTGTTCGAGGATGCGATATTCGAAGCTGGTCAGCTCCACCGCCGCGCCGTTGACGCTCACTGACTGGCTTCGCGTGTCGAGCTCCAGCGGTCCGCAGGCGAGCCTTGCGCTGGCCCAGCCGCCGGAGCGGCGCATCAGCGCTGACAGGCGCGCCTGTACCTCGGCAAAATGAAATGGCTTGGCGACATAGTCGTCCGCCCCGGCGCTCAGGCCCTCGACCTTGTCCTGCCAGCGGTCGCGCGCGGTCAGTATCAGTACGCCATAGGTCTTGCCGCGCGCGCGCAGCTGGCGGATCAGCTCCAGTCCCGACATGTTCGGCAACCCCAGGTCGATGATCGCGACGTCGATCGGATATTCGGTGCCGGCATACAGCCCCTCCTCGCCATCCGCCGCCAGGTCAACGCTGTACCCGGCCGTGCACAGATCGGCTTTGAGTACTTCGCGGATCGCCGCCTCGTCCTCCACCACCAGCACGCGCACGCACTACCCCCAGCTGCCGTCTATCAGGGCACTTCCGTTCCGGTGCGCGCATCGATGCGCACGACCCACACCTTGCCGGCCGCGGACAGCAGCCGGAACACATACAGGTGGCGGCCGTCCTGATCGATGAAATCCGTGCGCACCACGCGTGCACCATAGCGCGTCTGCACCAGAGCGGAAGCCTGCTCGCGCGACAGCTCGTGCTCGGCGCGCCCCTGCTGCGGCGCTACCTCGGTGCTGGGGGTGGCGGCGGACAGCGGGGCGGCGCCGAGAGCGGCCACGGCACACAACAGTACGCATCCCGAAGTCATGAGCGGCAGCCTAATCGGATTGCTGTGAACCTTGGCTGAATTGCTGCTTATTCCTTTTTCGTCAGGGACTTGGCTTCAAGCCAGAGCGCTTCCCAGCCGGCCGCATCGAGTTCGTTGAGCGCGGCACCACCTTGCCCGGCGAGGCGTTCCATGCACTCGAAGCGCTGTTCGAATTTAAGCGCCGCACGCCGCAGCGCGTCCTCCGCGTCCACTTCCAGGTGCCGCGCCCAGTTGGCCACGGTAAACAGCAGGTCGCCGATTTCCTCCGCCAACTGCGCGCGGTCGGCGGTCGCGAGCGCCGCATCGATCTCCGCCAGCTCTTCATCGATCTTGGCGCGTACACCGGCGGCGTCTGGCCAGTCGAAGCCGACGCGGCGTGCGCGGCGGCCGAGCTTGGCGGCGCGCGTCAGCGCCGGCAGCGCCTGCGGTACATCCGACAACACGCCGTGCACGCCGGCAGCCGCGCGCTCACGCGCCTTTTGTGACTCCCAGGACACGTGCAGTTGCGCCACGTCCACCGGCCTGCGCTGTTCGAAGATGTGCGGATGGCGCCGGATCAGCTTGGCGCGAATGCCGCGCGCCACCGCTGCGAAATCGAACTGGCCGGCCTCCTCGGCCATGCGGGCGTGGAACACGACCTGGAACAGCAGGTCACCGAGTTCGTCGCGCAGGCGCTCAAGATCGCCGCGCCCGATGGCGTCGGCCACCTCGTACGCCTCCTCGATGGTGAACGGCGCGATGCTCTGGAAGTTCTGCTCCCGATCCCACGGACAGCCGGCCTGCGGGTCGCGCAGCGCGCGCATCAATGCCAGCAGTTCCTCCAGTTCCTGGCCCGCGGCGCTCAAGCGGCGTGCTCGGCGAAGATTTCGCGCAGATTCGCCAGCATCCCGGCGGTCGCCCCCCAGATGGTGTACTGGTCGAACGACAGCTCCCAGCTGTCGACGTCAACGCCGCGGATGCTGCGGCGGGTGACCCGATAGCGGTCCGCAGCGAGTGCGATCGCCAACGGCAGCTCGAACACCTCGGCCACCTCCGTGCCGTCGGGTGTCAGCGTCAGGCCGGGCTGCAGCAATGCCACCACCGGCGTGATGCGGTAGCCGGTCTGCACCACGTGGTCGGGCAGGAATCCGATCGGCTCGATCGCCGAAGCTGCGACACCGATCTCCTCGCCGGTCTCGCGCATCGCCGCGGCGGCGACATCAGCATCACCGGGCTCGAGCTGGCCGCCGGGAAAACTGATCTGCCCGGCGTGCCGTCGCAGATGGCTCGCCCGCAGCGTCATCAGCAGCGCCGGCGAGTCGGCGCGATCGACGATGGGCACCAGCACTGCGGCGATTTTCAGCGCCGCTGGCCAGCTGGCGCGCAGCCGCGCCCGCAGCGCCGGCGATTCGCCGGCCAGCCCGGCCGCCCGGCAGTGCTCGAGCCGGTGCTCGGGCGTGCGCAGCAGGCCGCGGCGCAGGCGCGCGCGCCAGTCCGCAGGCAACTCAGCCGCCGCTGCCGCTGCCACCCTTGATGCCACCGCGGGTGAGCTCGGTCGGGTCGAGCAGCCGGTCGAGCTGCTCGCGCTTCAGCTCGGTCATGCCGGCCGCGATCTCGCGGATCGGCCGCCCTTCGGCGTAGGCTTTCTTGGCGATCGCGGCGCCCCTTTCATAGCCGATCACGGGATTGAGCGCGGTCACCAGGATGGGGTTGCGCTCCAGCGCCTCCTGCAGGCGCTGCCGATTGACACTGAAGCCGCTGATCGCCCGATCCGCCAGCGCCCGCGATACGCTGGCGAGCAATCCGATGCTCTCGAGCAGGTTGTAGGCAATCACCGGCAGCATCACATTGAGCTGGAAATTGCCCGACTGACCGGCGATGGTGATCGCGGCATCGTTGCCGATCACCTGCGCGGCGACCATGGCGGTGGCCTCGGGAATCACCGGATTGACCTTGCCGGGCATGATGCTGCTGCCGGGCTGCAGCGCCGGCAGCGCGATCTCGCCCAGGCCCGCCAGCGGCCCGCTGTTCATCCAGCGCAGGTCGTTGGCAATCTTCATCAGGCTCACCGCGATGACCTTGAGCTGCCCGGACAGCTCCACCGCAGCATCCTGCGCCGACATCGCTTCGAAGAAATTTCGGCTCGGCACAAACCTGATCCCGCTGAGGCGGCTGAGCGCGCTGCAGAACGTGTCACCAAAGCCCGGATGCGCATTGATGCCGGTGCCCACGGCGGTGCCGCCCTGCGCCAGGCACAGCAGCCGCGGCTCGGTGGATAACAGCCGTGCGCTGCCGTTCTCGACCTGGGTGCGCCAGCCCGAAAGTTCCTGGGCCAGCGTCACCGGCATCGCATCCATCAGGTGCGTACGTCCGGTGGTGACAATGCCCGCCAGCTCGCTCTCCTTGGCGGCGATCACCGCTGCCAGGTGGGTCAGTGCCGGCAGCAGCTGCTCACGCAGCAGCAGCATGGCGCTCACATGGATCGCGGTCGGAATCACATCGTTGCTGCTCTGGCACATGTTGACGTGATCGTTGGCGTGCACCGCCCGCCCCGACCGCGCTGCCAGGTGTGCGATCACCTCGTTGGCGTTCATGTTGCTGCTGGTGCCCGAGCCGGTTTGGAATACGTCGATCGGAAATTGCGCGTCGTGCGCTCCGCTGGCGACCGCGGACGCGGCGCGCTCGATGGCCGCAGCAATATCCGCATCCAGCAGGCCCAGCTGCGCATTGGCCGCAGCCGCCGCCTGTTTGATGAGCGCCAGCGCGCGGATGAAAGCGCGCGGCATCCGCAGGCCGCTGATCGGAAAATTGTCGACCGCGCGCTGCGTCTGCGCGCCCCAGAGTGCGTCCGCCGGGACTTTCAGCTCGCCCATGCTGTCGCGCTCGATCCGAAACGATGCTGAGGTCATGATCGGTAGGGCTCCGGCAAGCTGCGTTCAATGCGTTATTATGGGCAGTCTATCATTTCGAAGCCTAGCGGCATGCTGATGGAACCATCCGCCCTTACAGCGCTCTCGCCCATGGATGGTCGCTATGCCACCGTCGCCGCGCCGCTGCGCGATTACTTTTCCGAGGCCGCGCTGATCCGGGAGCGCATTCGGGTCGAGGCCCTGTGGTTCAGCCAGCTTGCGGCTCCGGAGCTGCGGCTGCTCGGCGCTGATCTGCCCGCCGCCGTGCATGGCAGGAGCGCCGCGCTGGCGCGCGATCCACCCGCCGGCGCCCCAGCCGTCGTCAAGGCGATCGAGCAGCGCATCAATCACGACGTCAAGGCGGTAGAGTACTTCGTGCGCGATGAACTGGCGGCGGCCGGCGCCGGCGGCGCAGCGCTCGAGCTGGTGCACTTCGGCTGCACCTCCGAGGACCTCAATAATCTCAGCTATGCGCGGCTGCTGCAGGCGGCACGGCACAACGTGCTGCTACCGGAGACCGGTACGCTGGTAGGACTTCTGAAGGTGCTGGCACGAACCCATGCCGAGCTGCCGATGCTGGCGCGCACCCACGGCCAGAACGCCAGTCCAACCACCTTCGGCAAGGAGATGGCGAATGTCGGCGCGCGCCTGCAGCGCGCGCAGCGCCGCCTGCAGGCGGTCGAGATCCTGGCCAAGTGGAATGGCGCGGTCGGTAACTACAACGCGCATTACAGCGCTCGCCCGGATATCGACTGGATCGAGCTCAGCCGCCGGTTCATCATCGCGCAGCAGCTGAGCTGGAATCCGTACAGCACCCAGATCGAGCCGCACGACTGGATCGGCGAATACTGCGACGCCTGCGCCGCGATCAATGTCATCCTCATCGACCTGTGCCGCGACCTGTGGGGCTATATCT
>Ga0181537_10002445_pt1 | contig 16286 bp, 11 predicted proteins | sample PEATcosm2014_Bin_39_FD_119765 | JGI IMG/M metagenome (GOLD analysis project Ga0181537, IMG submission 119765) | Peatland microbial communities from MTU Mesocosm Facility, Houghton, MI, USA - PEATcosm2014_Bin23_10_metaG | ecosystem: Environmental > Terrestrial > Soil > Wetlands > Peat | place... | reverse complement strand
GCGCATCGAGGATACCGACCTCGAGCGTTCGACCGACGCCGCCATCCAGCAGATCTTGGACGGACTCGAGTGGGCCGGCCTCAATCACGACGAGGGACCCTTCTTTCAAACCAAGCGCTTCGATCGATACCGGGAAGTCATCGATACTCTGCTGGCGGAAGGCAAGGCCTATCACTGTTACTGCAGCAAGGAAGAACTCGAGGAGATGCGCGCCGCGCAAACCGCCCGGGGAGAGAAGCCGCGCTATGACGGCCGCTGGCGCGAGCGCAGCGACTCGCGCCCCGGCGTATCCCCGGTGGTGCGCTTCAAGAATCCCCTGTCCGGCGTGGTGGTGGTCGATGACGTGGTGCACGGGCGGGTCGTGTTTCAGAACGCCGAACTCGACGATCTGATCATCGCGCGCTCCGATGGCACGCCCACCTACAATTTCTGCGTGGTGGTGGATGACATGGACATGGACATCACCCACGTGATTCGCGGCGACGATCATTTGAACAACACGCCGCGGCAGCAGAACATGCTGCTGGCCTTGGGCCGCAAGCCGCCGGTCTACGCGCACCTGCCGATGATCTTGGGATCCGACGGCGCAAAGCTGTCGAAGCGCCACGGTGCCGTCAGCGTGCTGCAGTATCGCGACGAGGGGTTCTTGCCCGATGCGTTGCTCAATTATCTGGTCCGTCTCGGCTGGTCGCACGGCGATCAGGAAATATTCTCGATCGAGCAGATGATCCAGCTGTTCGACATCGCAGATGTGAACAAGTCAGCGTCCGCCTTCAATGGCGAGAAACTCGCCTGGCTCAACCAGCAGCACATGATGCACGCCCACCCTAAGCGATTGACCGAGCCGCTGCGTTGGCAGTTGGAACAGCAGGGCGTCATCACCGAAGATGCCGGCCGACTGGAGCAGATAGTCCTCGCCCAGCGCGAGCGCGCCAAGACGCTCAAGGAGATGGCGGTGAACAGCGTGTTCTTCTTTCGCGCCCCGGCCGCTTACGATGACAAGGCGGTTCGCAAACACGTGACCCCGGACATCCTCGTAATATTGAGGGAAGCCATCCCGCGTTTCGACGCATTGGCGGTCTGGTCCGCCCCGGCCGTCCACGAGTTCATCACGCAGTTCGCCGCCTCGAAAGGCATCCCACTCGGCAAACTGGCCCAACCCCTGCGCCTCGCGGTCTGCGGCGGCACCGTCTCCCCACCCATCGACGCCACCCTTGCCATCCTCGGCAAACCGGAAACCCTCTCGCGCCTGCATACCGCCTTACATGTCTGGAGCGGCTAGCACGGCCACCCTTGTCGCGGCGCCCCAGCCAGTTATGTCAAATCCCCTCTCGACCCGCCGCGCGTTCCACGCCATCGCCGGAGGGGGCGACACAGCCTGCAGGCAACTGCTCCCCCCGTTGCCTGCAGGCTGTGTCGCCCCCTCCGGCGATGGCGATGCCCGCGTGTTGTGCTGTGGTGCCGTGAATTTCCACCCTTTCATGGGAAAATACCCACATGACCATCAGCGTCTGTGTCCCCACCTATCGGCGCAACGATCGGCTCAGCGCGGTGCTGGACGATCTCGCCCGCCAGGAGCTGCTGCCGGACCAGGTGGTGATCGTCGACAATGACGCCGACGGTGCCGCGCGCACCGTGATCGAGCAGCACCGTGCCCGGCCGGCCCCTTTCGCCATCGCCTACGATGTGCAGCCGCAGCGCAACATTGCGCTCACCCGAAATCGCACGGTGGAGCTGGCGACGGGCGAGTGGCTGGCGTTCATCGATGATGACGAACGGGCGCCGCCCGACTGGCTGCGACAGCTGCTGGCGGCCGCACAGACCTACCAGGCTGACGGCGTACTCTCCCCGGTCGAACCGCAGCTGCCCGACAACACGCCTCCCTGGATCCGCCGCGGCCGGTTCTACGACTACCCGCATTGGCCGAACGGCGCCGCCGTGCCGCTCAACTACATGCGATTCGGCAATGTGCTCCTGCGCGGAAGCTGCCTGCGCGCGGAACCCGGCCCGTTCGATCCACGCTATGGCTTGATGAACGGCGAAGACGGCGATCTGCTCGTGCGATTGGTGCAGCGGGGAGCGAAGATCGTCTGGTTCGAGCAGGCCCCGGTGTTCGAACCCATCGAGCACAAGCGCCTGTCGCTGCATTGGTTGAAGCTGCGCGCCATCACCGGCGGGCAGGAGTTCGCGCGCCAGACGCTGAGCGGCCGCTACCGTCCGATCGGCTGGGCGGGACGCTGCCTGTTTTTCGTGCGGGTGGTTCTGCAAATCCTGATCTCCGCGCTGCTCGCTTTGGCGGTCTCGCCGCTGGGCCGGCACCGGGCGGCCGCCTGGCTGATCAAGGCCTGGGGCAATCTGGGCAAGCTGTCCGCGTTCTGGGGCTCGCGCTACAGCGGTTACTATCAGTGAGGTTCATTGCGTGGGCCAAAATTTAGACTTCAAGCACACTTCGATCGCGCTGCCGTGATAGCGTGGCCGCCTATTCACCCGGCGATAGAACCGCTGCTGGGCTGGCGGCAGACCTGCAACCGATTATGAACATCTCCACGGCGCGAAGCATCGCGGACTCGATCCGTCCCATCCACACGGGCTTGAAGCCTCTGTTGGATGAGATGTTCGTCGAGCGCAATTGCGTGGTCGCGTTCGTCAATGCGCACGCCGTCAACCTGGCCTGTGAAAATCCGGCGTTTCTCTCATCGCTCCTGCGCGCGGATCTGCTCCTGCGCGACGGGCTCGGCGTGAAGATCTTGATGAAGGCGGTGGATCGAAAGCCCGGCCTCAACATGAACGGGACGGATTTGATTCCACGAATTCTGGAAGCGAGCCAATCCAAGGCGATTGCCCTGTATGGATCGACGGCGGACGTTGCGCAGGCCGCCGCCGCGGCGGTGCGCGGCATGGGTGCGGCGAACGTGACCCATTGCGACGGGTTCCAGCCGCTGGAGACGTATCTGGAGCGGGTCAAGGCCGATCGTCCGCGGGTGATCGTGCTCGGGATGGGCATGCCGAAGCAGGAACTGCTCGCGGATGCGATCATCAAGGCCTGTCCCGGGCCCGTCCTCATTTTGAATGGCGGCGCGGTCCTCGATTTCATGAGCGGACGGTTCAAACGCGCGCCCGTGTCGATGCGACGGATGGGAATGGAGTGGCTGTTCCGCCTTGCGCTCGAGCCGCGGCGCCTCTGGCGGCGTTACCTGGTGGGCAACGTGGTCTTTCTGGTGCGCGCGGGTCTCGCGGGATTGCAGTGCCGCTGCACTCCGCGCCGTCCGCTCGTGGGACAGTCTCCCCCCAAGCGGCGCTGACTTTAAGGTGCCTTTCGTTCCGTGCGCACCCATTCGGCCGAGTGCTGCCTGCCAATCATCAAGAACACCTTCCAGGCCACGAACACCGGAGCGCCCGCGAGATCGAGCAGACCGCGCACGCCGGTGTGACTCAACTGCCAGCCGCGGAGCACATACAGCAGCAGGCAGAGCACACAGCCCAAAGACAGGTACACCCAGCCCAGGTAGGCGCCGGTCCACCATTGCAGAAGCGCCGAGAGCAGCAGCAGCGCCGACACGTTGAGCGCGACGTAGCTGAGCGGCAGCACGATGAGATCGAGCGCGAGGTTCAGGCACACGGCGCTGCGCCGCTGGACCGCGGCGCGCAGCAAGGGCAGTGTGCGTGAACGAATCAGCTGGAATCGGCCGTGCTCCCAACGTTGGCGCTGTTTGCCGGCGCTGGGACCTCCGTCGGTGAGCATGTCCTGGTCCGCGTGCGCCTCGCCGGCGTAGTACACGCGGTGACCGGCCAGGCCGAGATCGATGCCGAATTCCATGTCTTCCGTCAGCGAGAATGCGTTGTAGCCCACCTGGCCGAGCAGCGCGTGCGTGATGCACCAGCCATTGCCGACGAGTCCGGAGGACAAGCGCATCCGCTCGCGCGCCCGCGAACGCACGATGTGATACGCGCCCATGGCAATGGCCATCAGGCGCGTCCGCCAGGCCGCGGTGGCGTTCAGTACGCCGTAATCGGCTTGAACGGCGCTCGCGCCTCGCTCGATCCGGCAGGCGAAAGATTCCAGCAAATTGGGCGAGACCCTGGCGTCGGCGTCGACGATGGCCACGGCATCGGCCCACCCCTCCTCGCGGCTGCGGGCGAACGCGTACTTCAAGGCGTAGCCCTTGCCCCGCTGCGTCGGATCGTGGCGCTCGAGCACGGTGGCGCCGCTCGCCGCGGCCAACGCCGCCGTGTCATCGGTGCAATTATCGGCCACGACCAAAATACGGAATCGGTCCGCCGGCCAATCGATCAGGCGTAGATTTGCGATCGTGGCGGCGATGCCCTGAGCCTCGTTATGCGCCGGCACGATGAGATCGAAGCGCACCGTGCGCGATGAGGGCGGCAGCGGGCGCGGCTCACCCGACAGCAGCGTGTGCAGCAGCAGATAGCCGCAGGCCAAGAGCGCGGGCACCGCCAGTGCAATCAATATGAGCCACGCGAGGAGGGTCAGGATCGACATTGCTCAGCCAGTTAACATATTAACGTGCGTGTATCAATGAGGCGCGTACGAATTCGCTGCCGGTGAATTCGCAGACCTTGGGCGATACCGAAGTGCGGTTTGCCGCAAGCCTTCCTCGAGGGGAGTCCAGCGCAGCCCGAGTATTTGCTCGGCAAGACCCACCTTCATTCGGATCTCCTGCCGGAACAATCGGACCAACGACGGAGGAATCGCCTGCGGCAAGCGCCGCGCCAGCCCAGGCTTGAGCCTGCCGGCGATGATTTCCGCGATCTTTTGCGGCGGAGCCAAGAGCGTCGATTCGAGGCGCAGCCGGCGCTGCGTGATGCGCGACACGGGCACCGCGCCGAGCGCGGCGGCGTAACGCAGGAGATACTCGTTCCACGTCGGCGGATCGGGCAGGGAAAGATTGAATGCCCTGGCTTCCGTAGTCGGCAGCCTCAGCGCACGCAGCACGGCCTCGACGACATCGTCGATCAACACCAGATTGCAATATCCGTCGCCGCCCCTGCCGAGGTCTCCCAGCCGATGCGCCAAGAGCAGCTGCGCGATTCGCCCGCTCCACTGCGCACCGCCCGGTCCATAGACGATTCCGGGTCGCAGCGTGACGATCGAAGGATTGGCACCGGCGAGGCGTTCCGTTTCGAACTTCGCCGCTCCGTAGGCGCTCAAGCGGCCGACCGGCGCCGCCGACTCATCGACGTCCCCCGTCGCCTCGCCGTACACCGCCAGGCTGCTGAAATGCACGATGCGCGGCGGCGTAGCCATGCGGCCGGCCACGCTGAACAGTGCACGGGCGCTGTCGACGATGGTGCGGCTGTTGCCGAGCACACAGTTGACCACCGCGGACACCCCTTCCATCGCGCGCCGCAGCTGTTCCGCGTCGGTTGCATCGAGTTGCACGTCCGCCCCGCGCCGGCTCGCCCCCACGGGGGACGCCCAGTCGCATGACCGCAAGGCGTCGAGCACGCGCTGACCGATGAAGCCGGTCGCGCCCAATACCAGTACGCGGGCTTTCACGTGTGCTCACACAGGGCGTCGCCGCACACCACAGGTTCGGTCTGCAGCGGTTTCGCCGCCGCGCCGTGAGACGCGTCGGCGCGAGCGGTGGTCGCGACCCGCGGCTGCGGCCGCGCCAGCAGCGTCTTCAGATGCGCCGCCAATCGAAGCGCGAACGCGACCACGGTCAGCGTCGGATTCGCCTGGCTCGAGGTTGCGAATGTCGCGGAACTCGCGATGAACAAATTGCCGACCTCGTGAATGCGGCAGTCGGCGTTGACGACGCTCGAGCGTCGATCGTCGCCCATGCGCGCGGTGCCGATGTGGTGGCCGCCGAAGGCGCCGTAGCGGGTCATCTCGGCCTCTACGCCGTCCGGGTCATAGTCAAAGGTGCCGATGCGTTGGAGGCGAAAATCGTCGGCCAGCAATGCGACCGAGCGGCTCACCGTGTCGACGTCGCCTGACGTATAGCGCCAGTCGACGCGGATGCGCGGCATGCCGAGAGCATCGGGTTCCGCGCCCAAGCTGACGCGGCTCAAGGGGTTGGGCTGCTGTTCGGCATGAAAATCCAGGCTGTACAGATTCGCCTTCGAATGGATGATGATGGTGGGAAATTTGCGTTCGGCGAGCTTGCGGTCGCGCAGCATGTGCCAGGCAAATCCGGCGGCGTCGGGCGCACCCAAGGCGACGTTGCGCACGTGCTCGAGCCACTCAGTCAAGCGGGTGGATCCCGCGCCCGCGAGGCGCACCCGATATTCATAAGGGATGATGAGTTGCGCGAGGAACAACAGCGACAGCACGGCGTTGCGATGATCGGGGTTCGAGATTCGCGGGTGATGCAGGCGCGCGACGAAATTGCCGAGTTTCAGCGAGCGTTGCGTCGCCTCGCGCAGCGCGAAGCGACGGCGGCAATAGATGCCCTCGTCGGAAATTTCATAGCCGTGCCAGACCGAGGACGGGGGCTTGTCGATCTTGATGGCGCCGATCGTTCCGGCGATGTGGCACATGTAATACCGGCCGACCGCATCGTGCTCATTGCCGATGCCTTGCTGCTGGATGTCGCGGCTGGCGAGCAATAACCGCGCGACTTCCAGGCCCCCCGTCGCCAGCACGAACTGAGCCGCCCGTACCGTGAAACTCTTGCCGCGCAAATTGCGCACGATGAGATGATCCAACGATCGACCCGCGGCATTCAGCTGCAGGCGGGTCACATTGGCATGCAGCAGGGTGCGGACATTCTGCGCCGCGTCGAGCTTATGGCCGTACCGCGCGGCAAAATCTGTCGGGCAGCTGAAACGTTCCAGCGTGTCGGCGGAAAAATGGCTGCTCGCAAAACCGTCGATGATGGGACGCGTGGGCCTGTGAAAGGCCTCATCGGCCGTGTATGCGAACTCTCCGGCTTCACACAGGGGATTGGCCCGGGCGTAGTAGGGCAGCAGCGCCTCGCGCGAAATCGGCCAGCCGCTGTGCGGCACGTAGTCGCGAGCCTCGAAGTCGATGCCGTCGAAGGGCATGCATCGTCCGCCCCAGATGGTGGTGGTCCCGCCGAGCTGCCGCTGCCGATAGCGATCCGGGGGACTGTGCAGCCGTGCATCGGCCACGGATCCGGCATACAGCGCCTGGGTGTCGCTTTCCGCGGTTTTGCCGCCCGCTTCGAGCATGAGCACCTCGATCCCCGTTCCGGCGAATTCGAGCGCCATCGCGATGCCGGCGGCGCCGGCGCCGATGATGCACACATCGGCCTGCAACGTGTGACCGTCGGGGAGATCGTACGAGTCAATGATCATAGCCGCGTGCGATCGGCAGCGCCGCCTATTTCCAATGCGCGGTGACCTGGAGGCCGTAAATCGTATCGTAGTAGTTGAAGAACTCGAAGGTCGAGTCTCTGACTTGCCGGTTGAAATACGCTTTGAGCTGCAAGTGGCGGAAGACATCGTAGGTGAGGTTTGCCGTTTCCGCCGGCGTATGATCCCGCCGTCCGGTGGCGACGGATCCAGGAATCGCCTGGCCGACGAAGGTGCTGTGGGTGTACTGGTAGCTTGCCGTCGCGTAAATCTTGTACGTGGCGTGCCAGGTGAGCGCAAACTTTCCCGTGGTATCGATTTCCGACCCGCCGGAAGCCAGATAGCTGCCGATCACGCGCTCGCCCGATATTTGAATCGACGTCTTGGCGGTCAATTGCCGGTCGTATGCGATATTGCCGGTCCAGCCGGCGATATCACCGAGGAACGGGCCCAAGTCGCGCTTGGCGTATCCGGCAGACCCTTCGAACGAGCTCAAGCCATTGAGCATGTAGGTCATGTGGAGCGAGGCGCCGTTCTGCGAATAGGGAGAGACGCCGGTGGCGTACGAATAATTTCCTTGGAGATGGTCGAAGCTCAGGCCGTAGGTCAGATTCGCGATGCCGAGATAACTCAAGCCCGCGTGAGATCCGACCTCGTGGTCGGCAAAATCCGGAAAAAACTTGAGCGGGGAATCGAGCGTATGCTGAGTCGCGCCCGCTTCCAGCCGCCAATCCGGAGTCGCATAGAAATTGATTCTTTCGATGACGTTGCGGTCCGTATTGAGTTCGAGGGTGTTGCTCTGGTTGTTGGCAAACTGCGCCATGAAGTGCTCTTGCCGGATTGACACCAGGCCATCGAACAGGCTCGCCAATTTCCAATCGAACTCGCCCTTCGCCAAGTATTCGTAGTGATCGAGGTCGGTGAGACGATTGAATTCCTCGCGCCGCCCCTCCAAGGTTCCGGTGAATTTCTGCAGGCCCCACAAATATTGGCCGGTCGACCCGACGATCGCCTTCTCGTCGGTATCGCCCACCAGCGGTTCACCGGCAAATGCAATGCCGCCCGGCGAATCATTGACCCGAAACACGTTCGAATCGTGCTCTACCGCGACCGTGGCATAGGGGTTGGCGCTCGCCTGCGCCGCGGCGACGCTTGGCCAGGCGGCGGCGCCGGTCAATGCGAATGCGGCCCAGAGCAGCGGCGCATGAAATTTTCCGGCCGATCGTCGGCCGCTGTTGTTGCTGGATTCAATCATGACGAGGGCCTTGCACGTTGGGTGGAACCTCTTTAACCGGCGGCGATTATCGGCAATTTCGCCTGCTCTTGTCGTTATCGACTGCGCATTTCAACGCACAATATGGTCAACGATCAGTTGCGCAAAATGCCCCATGCGGCGGACGCACAAAAAATGAATCATCGCTCGAGAATACAAAGTCGCCGGGCTATTTCCAGGGCTTGTGCCCGTGGAGCCACTTCTTGAGCTTGTAGGCGAATCGTTGATGCGGTTGCATGGACTGTAACTGCCTCGCTTCGCGGGCCGTCTGTTTTTCGAGATTCCACGGATAATCGCGCGCGAGCAAATTGCGCGCCGTCTTGACACCAAATCCGAGCGTATAGGCTCGGCGCGGCTCCGGGCCGGTATTCATGCCGGCGGAATGCAGGGTGAGGGAGTGGTGAATGACCACGGCACCGGCGGGCATGGTGACCGGCACCGCCAAACTCACGTCGGGCGGAGTCGCCTCCAAGCCGTGCACACGCGGGTCGCCGTTCGGACTGTGATGAGGATGCAAGGGACCTAAATTGCTCTTCGGGATGTACCAAAGACAGCCGTTCTCCTCCGAGACATCCTGCAGCGGCATCCACATCGAGATCGATTCCCGAAAACCGGATCCTTGGGTATTGAAGGATTCATCCTGGTGCCAAGGAGTCGCCGCTCCGGTGCGCGCGATCTTCAAAATCGCATGCTCATTCATGTTGATGATGTCGGAACCCAGAAGCTGCCGCGCCATGGCGAAGGCATTGCGGCGAAATACGGTCTTGCAGAAGTACGGTTCGTAGCGCGAAGGCCACAGCAATTGCGGCAGGGATAGACCCTCGCCCTTGGCATCGGGCGCGACCATGTCGAACAAGTCGCCGGTTTCCCAGCCCGCGCGCTTGTCAAACAGCCGGTCGTACACGACGCGCATTTGGGCAAGCTCTTCGGGGGTCGAAACGTCCTGAACGACCAGATACCCGTTCAGCCGAAAGAACGCGATTTGTTCGTCGGTCAACACCGTCTCTGCACCGGCGGGCGCCCTCGCCGGACTCGGTTGCACCGCAACGTCAGGGGCCCGAAGTTCGCGGCCGGTCAATATTGCAGAGGAACTCATGCCTTGGGGCCCTTTGGTCTAAAACTCGGTACTAAACTGCGGTGCAACACTTGGTACGACAACTGAGAGTCAACTGAAAGTCATACTATCGAAGAATGTAGGCCTATACAAAGAAGGCGGGTCACAGATGCCGGATGTGTGACTTTATTCCGAATAAACAGGGAGATCTGCGGCATTCATCGCGTTTTGCCGTAAATTATGTCAGCCTCGCATCAACGCGAGGAGGCGGGCGCCGCCGTGTCAAGGGACCCCCATCACAGTTGCGATCATCGGCCGCACGTGCAACGCAAAGTAGTGTCAAGACGCCCGCAGAGGGGGATCGTTCTAGCGCGAATACTTGGCCAGCAGCTTTACATATCCAGATTCGTAGTAGATCGCCGGTTCCGTGATTGCCCACGAATCTTCCGGATATCCGACATTCCAGTCTTTATAGGATTTTTGAGCGGGCTGTCCCGTGGGCGGCGACAGCGAATTCGGTACGCCGCTTTGTGCGGCGCGCACATTCGGACCGCCGGGCACGTATCCTGGGGCGGGTCCGCAGTCCGATGTGAGTGCGTCACTCCATCTCGTGTCATGCGCATACCACGCATGGAATATTTCGTTGGCCGACCGGGTCGCGCCATAGGCGTACATGTTGCTGAGATACACCATCCCCAAGGGGTTCACGCCGTGGAAGTAATGCAGGATCTCCAGGCTGCGCATCCGGTAGTCAGAGGCGTTTTTCTCGGAATCGACGCCGTACGTGATGACGTCGACGTTGGTGTTGCCATAGGCGGCGCGCGGATTGTTGCTGCCCCAATGATACTGCTCGTCGTGCAGGTAGGCGCGATAAAGATCGTCCTCGGGATGGAAGCCGTAAACACGATTGGGCGATCGAACGTCGTTCAGCTTGTCGCCGAGCAGAGTGCGGCGAAGAGCGGCGTCGGCATGCGGCAGAGTGGTGAAGAACAGCAGCGCCTCTCCCTGCTCAGGATTGTAGCGAGACCAGCCGAAATCGTGGTACGGCTGAGTCTCCTTGTAATGCGCCTTGACGTAGTCCTGATAGGCTGGGACATCGGTGACGGCATAGAGATAGATCGCCGCGACCACCGCGGCCGCACTTTGCGCCTGTTCGTTCCAATCGGCGTTGCCGGCGTGCACGACCCCCGTGTCGCAGTGAGTTTGTTTGGCGCCCGTGTGTTGGTAGCTGTCCCACGCCGCGATGGCGTGAGTTTTGAGTTCGGCCGCCTCGGCGGCAAGCGCGGGAATGCCGGCGAACACATAGGATGCGTGCGCAAACATGCCGGCCACCGCGATCGTGCTCGACGTGCAGCTCGGGATGAAGTAGCGCGTATTGCGATCGGAGCTCGGCGGCGCGGCGGAACCATAGACGATTTCGCCGACCTTGAGCGCGGCACTGCCGTTCGGATACTGCATCTTCTTCAGCCAGTCCGTTTCCCATTTCACCTCGTCGAGAACATCGGGAATGCCGTTGCCCGACTCGGGGATGTTGAAGTCATCCGTGAAAGCCTCGGGGCTCTCCTGATACGCCGTCAACAGTTGGTGCACCGGCTGCGAGGCGAACGTGACGTATTTGTTGGTGTCTCCCGCATCGAACCAACCGCCGCTCAAGTTTCTGAATTTCGATGCGTTGTCCTTGTCGGTGACGTCGTGAGCGTTGATGTCCTGGTCCGGCCCCAGGTACGCGGGATCGTCGACCCAGCATTGCTCGGCGTAGGGCCGCTTCTTGGCGAATCCGCTGCGCTGATAGAAGTACGTCCGCATCGCGGCCTTGAGCACGTTCTTGTAAACTTGGGCGTCGATGTTGAATGCTGCCGAGCGCACATCGCGCTGCACATCGTAAACAAAATAGTTGCCGGGTGCGTCGACGGCCGAAAAGTCGAACCACCATCCACTATCTCCCGACGAAGCCTCCACGGTGCCGCGTTGCCAGGCGACCGGCTTCCCTGAGAATACGACGCTGCCGTCGCTGCTGCGGCGCAGCTGATAATCAGTGCCCGGCGAGAAGGTCGCCGTCTTATCGAAGCCCACGTGCGGAGTGCGGATCACCGCCACCTTCGGATCGCCCGGCCGGTAACCAAATTGGTCGACCAGCAAATGCGCATCGAAACCGATGCTCTTGAGGATTCCCGTCGCGGCGGGAGCGCCGCCGTCGGCGGCGGACGCAGCATTTATTGTGCAGAGCGAGAGCCACAGAAGCGGCAGCCGCAGGCGCGGCAGCCAAGAGCGCGGATTCAACGAGGGACTTGGATTCACGGTTTCTTCTCTTTGAGCGACGACGAACGTGAGCGTAGCAGGCGATGAGAGCTACGCCTATCGCGGCGCGGAATCCGCAGGGCTGAACTATTCAGTTGCGACCGTGTCTCAGGTTAGAGCCCCGGCTTGACTGTGGTATTCGACCTCTCAATGGGAAGGACGCTTCATGACAAGACAGGGTATCGCAGCGCAGATGAGCACGTATCCGACGGACGTGCGGCATGTCGAATATCTGCTGCCGCATCAGATTCGTGTGTGGAGCGGCATGGTCGATCGCATGGTGGTGACGATCGACACACATCAGAGCCCCTCGGGACGCTATCGCGGCGACGATTTCGACGCGAATCTCGCGAAGCTGCGCGAACTCATCGATGACGCCCGCAAGAATTATCCGCAGCTCGAGGTCTTGGACGTGGATTATTCCGAGGCTGCGCAGCGCGCGGTGGCGCGCTATTTTTTCGATGTCGACTCGATCCCCATCAAAGCCTGGGACGGCGGCCCTTTCTATTCTTATTTTTATGGACTGTTCGTCGCCGACGCGCAATACGTCATGCATTTCGACGGCGACATGATGTTCGGCGGCGGCAGCCGGACATGGATGCAGGAAGCGATTGCCTGCATGGAACAACGGCCGGACGTGCTCGTGACGGCCCCGTTGCCCGGGCCTCCGCATGCCCGCGGAGAGATCTTTGGACACGAGGCTTACGGCGGATTCATGTACACGAGGGAGGCATTGCCGGATCTGGCTTTCCGCCATCAGCACGTGAGCACGCGGGCTTTCATGATCGATCTGAATCGGTTCAAGGACAAACTGGGCGCGTTCCCGCGTTTGCGCCCTTCGCAACGGCAGCGCCTGAAGTCCAGGCTGCTGGGGAATCGGCCCGACGCGCGCGAAGCGGAAGTCGTGCTCTCCAGAACCTTGCAGGACTCGGGGTTGTATCGCATCGATCTGCTCGGCAGCCCGCCCGGTCTGTGGTCCTTGCACCCGCCGTATCGTTCGGAAGAATTCTATCGGCGCCTGCCGGAACTCATCGACGCCGTCGAGAGCGGCGCGGTGCCCGATGCGCAGCGCGGCAATTACGATATGAACGACAGCATGATCGATTGGACGGAGGCGCGTGCGGCCAACCACTGGCGGCACCGGTATCTGCGCATGATTCGTCAGCGCCTGGAGAGCGCAGGCTGACTGATCGGGCTGATGGCGCCGAGATCTATTGCACCGTGAATCCGATATTGTCGGCGTAATACACGTTGCTGCTCGCGCCCGTGCCGTCTACCAGCGAGAATTTGTATAGATTCGTGCGCTGCATGTTGATGGTGGTGCCCGCGGGCACGTTCGCCCGCTTGTTCAAGGTGTAGGTCCCGCCGCCGCCGCTGCCGGTCCCGACCGCATCGATGGAAGTGCCTGCAGCGATGCCCGGCCCCGAGAGCCACGCGGTCGGCTGCACCGTCATGGCGGAATTCACGCGGGTCACCGTCAGCGTGGTGCCGGCGATCGAACCGACGAATGAGCCGGTGCCGATCGCGAGATCGGGATTGAGCGGGACTTTGTAGGTCGCCCACTCACCGACGATCGGCGCCGGACCGTAATTGCCCGGCAACTCGACCGACGCATTGTTGTACACATCGCCTTGCGGCAATCGCGAGATGATGTCGAGCCGCCATGTTTGATTCGGCTTCGTGGGCTTCAAATCCAACACCATATATTTGAACGCGCCGATATCGAGCGCGTAGAGAGGCGCGGTGGGCGGGCCTGAGAATGGTTGGGCGTAGGCCGCCCCGAGGCGCGCCATGTCGAGATTGGCCGCCGTGACCGCGATATCGTAGCGGCCCGACGCCGGAGCGCCCGCCTTGTCGCGGTAATTCACCGTCACGTCGGAGTAGTCCCCGGACCATGCGTACTCGCCGGCGTGGTAAACCCAGTAGGTCATCTGCGAGTTCTTCGGTCCTTCGGAGCCCCGCGTATCGACCGCCGACACGTCATACGAATAGATCACCGCCGGGGCCTCGAACGACGGCACGCTGGCATGGGCGGCGCGGCCGTCGGTGTAGCGCGTGCTCTTCGACTCTGCATACGCTGCGCCATTGCGATAAACATTGTAGTGCGAGATCGGGCAATCGCCGGCGGCGGGCGCACTCCATGCGAGTGCGATGGAGTCCTCGGATTGGCGGGTCATCACGAGATCGGCGGGCGCCGCGGGACCGGTCCCCGGTTGGCCGCCAGAACCGCCGCCGCACCGCGGGTTGTCCACCTGGGCTCGCGGCGCACCGCCGCAGGCGGCGAGCGCCGTGAGCGCCACGAGGATTAGGCGACTCAAGCGGGTCTGCGCCATCTGGCGGCGAGCGGTCGAGCGGCGCCTTTCACCGTTCCGCGCGCCGCGCCATCGGGGGCCGCGGGCCTGCTTTGCCGCAGCTCCAGCAAGTTCTTGCCCATGCTCACCGTGACCAGGGTCATGATGACAAAATCGAACGCCAGTACGTTGAACCAGCGCGACTCGGACAGATTGCCGACCAACTGTTCGAATATCAGCACCAGATACAAAGCCCCCTGCGGACGCAGGGCGGCGAAGATTTTCAGGCCCTGCCGCAGAAACGCCACGAGATACGCGACCAGACACAGGCCGCCGACGGCGCCGAGGTCATTGATCACATCGAGGTAGCCGTTGTGGCCTTCGATCGGATAGAAATACAGGCGCCGCACCATGTCCATGGACGGCGAATCAGGCGTTTGAACCCAGTAGGCGCCGAAACCGGAACCCAACCAGGGACGATAGGAAATATGCTCATTGAGAACGGCCCAAATCGCGGAGCGGCCGCTGAAGGTTTGATCTTTTCCCGTGATCGCGGTGATCGGTGAGAGCAGCAGGTCCGAACCCGGCACGAGATTGAGCACGGCCAACGAGTACACCAGCAATGTGGCGGCGAACAGGCCGATCAGATAGGGCAGGTAACGGCGCAGGCCCGGCGGTGAACGCAGCAGCATCAGCATGAGCACGATCGAGAACGCCGTGGCCATGAGCGAGGACGTACTGCGCGAATTGACGAGGCAGATGGCCGACACCGCGGCTCCGACCAGCACCACCCACCCGCGGCTCTCGTTGTTGAGCCATGCGTGCACCCACAGGATGAGCGAAATGGCCGCCAACGAGCCGAGAACGTTCTTTTGCGTCGTCAGGCCGCGCCATGCGCCGATGAGTTCCGGCCGGTCGCTCTGCATGATCGCCAATTCCGGCGCGACGATCACGAAAATGATCGAGGCGACGAGCAATGTCGTGAGGAGCGGCCGCAAGACGCTCTGGAAGCGATTGGTCTGTGAACTCGTCACCGCGAGCGACATGGCCGCGAGCACGATGGTGACCAGGCGCAACACGCGCCGCACCGTGACCTCCGGGTCGATCGACCAAAACGCGCTGAAGGCCGCGAGTCCCATGAAGACGAACAGCCAGGGGTTGATTTGCCGCAACAGCTTGAGCGCCACGCCGGAACGCGACAGGGTCAACCCCAGGCTGCTGCCGAGCAGCAGCAACCACATCGTGCGGCTGAACGGGCTGCCTTCGGTTGGTATGAGCCCCAGCGCGCCGTTCTGGACATCGTAATCGAAGCCCTCGGGGATGATCATCAAGAGGATGAGCGCCCAGATCGCGATGATCACGCCGATCGAGGAGCGTTCCCGGACCGGCGGTTCGGCGGCCCCGGCGGATGCGCGGCTACGGAGTCGGTTGATCACGGCGCAAATCCGGTCGCGGGCGGCAGTGTAGGAACCCTTGGATCAGACATAAGGTGACGATCGAATTGGATTATGACAAAAAAGCCGGTACCCGGCATCTCGAAGCCGGCATGTTACCTGCGGATCGCCCGCACTCACTGTGCCGTGGTTACAATATCCGTGTAGCGATCGAATTCTGAACTCGAGCCTCGAGGGCCGGTCTGACGAGGCTCAAGGTAATAGATGTGAAAGGGATGATGCGCGCAATAACCGGCATTCGAAGCGTCGTGGCGATGGTGTTCGTGCTCGCTCTGTCAGCCTGTGGCGGCGCCTCGACCGACGGCGCGTCCAACTCGGGCAGCGGTGGGAGCGGTGGGAGTGGCGGAAGCGGCTTCACCGGCGACTCGTTGGCTTTTTCGGCGTCGAGTTACACGGTGGCGCAGGCGGCCGGAACCCTGTCGGTGACCGTAACGCGAACCGGCACCGGGACCGACGCCGTGAGCGTGAATTACGCAACGTCGGACGGGACGGCCGTCGCCGGCACCGACTATACGGCGGCGGACGGCACGCTGCAGTGGGGAGCGGGTGACCTGACGTCCAAGACGATCGCGGTGGCTGTCAGCAACGCGGTGTCGTTCTCCGGCACCCGCACATTCAAGGTTGCGTTGTCCGAT
>Ga0181537_10002443_pt1 | contig 16296 bp, 13 predicted proteins | sample PEATcosm2014_Bin_39_FD_119765 | JGI IMG/M metagenome (GOLD analysis project Ga0181537, IMG submission 119765) | Peatland microbial communities from MTU Mesocosm Facility, Houghton, MI, USA - PEATcosm2014_Bin23_10_metaG | ecosystem: Environmental > Terrestrial > Soil > Wetlands > Peat | place... | reverse complement strand
CGGTCAGTTGCGTCGATTCGCAGTTCCTCCTGGCGCACCGGGTAAGCCCATGCCGACCCTGATCTCGCCAGTCCCTGCGCCTCACTTCGGCCGTTCCCCGGCCTGGCATAAGCAGTCTCGGGACCAATTTCTCTTCCCGATCCTGATTGCATTCATTCATCGGCAAGTCTATGACCTCTCCGATGGCTCCTAACAGGCCCTCCGTTCACTCAACCTCATCTGCGGGTCGAGCCTACGCTGCCCGCATCGCTCGCTCCAGCCTCAATAATTGAGCTGTTTGTGCAGACACACCGCGCTGCCTGGCAACTGCGAATCACGCCGCTCATAACGCGCTAAAGGGCATCCGGCCCTCCCGCTGCGCGCTGACTTACGCCGGATGGGTCGCTTACCTCCATGTAAGCTCCATCGCGGCGCTCAGATCCGTCTGTTGGTGGCTGCGGAGATTTGACATAACCGAGCATCCCCGCCCTTCCCCAATGATTGTCTGGGCAGCGGGAATTCTGCCGACACCCGCGCTCGCCTTTCTAATCGATGAGCCAGTGCGGTAGGCTGATCCCACAACATGCGCCGCAACCTGCGGGACAGCTGCGGCAGCTGATCTGATCGCCGAAGAAATCAATGAAAGGGGAATGTAATGCGAAGTCTTGCCGTTAAGGTTCCAACTGCTATGTCGGTGCGGCGCCTGCGCCTTGGCGCATGGAAAGGCGTACTCAGCGTGCTCGCGGCGATGCTGGTGACGGGGGCCGCCCAATCGGCGGCAGCGGCTGAGCGGCTGATCACACAGAGCGTGGATGAACGTATTCAGGTCAGCCTGGGCGGATCCGTTCGCCCCGAGATGACGGCCGCCAATGATCGCGGTGCCGTGAGCGACAGCCTGGTGCTGGAGCACATCTACCTGCAGCTGAGTCGGTCGGCGGCCAAGTCAGCCGCAGCCGATGCACTGGTTGATGAGCTGCATGATCCGCGCTCGGCGCTGTTTCATAAGTGGCTCAGCGCTGATGAGGTTGCAACGCGTTTCGGCCCCGATGCTGAGGATGCCGCAACGGTCAGCAGCTGGCTCAGCTCGCACGGCTTTACAGTGCACACCGTCTATGGCGCCAACGGCGTGATCGATTTCTCCGGCACCGCGGGCGCGATCCGCGAAGCCTTCCATACCGAAATCCACAAGCTCGCGGTCAACGGTCATGAGCACATTGCCAATGCCAGCGTGCCGAGCGTGCCCGCGGCACTGGCACCGGCCATTGTCGGCTTTGTGGGCCTGCATGACTTTAGGCCGCGTACTGAACTCAATCAGCGCAGCAACTACACCGTCAACAGCGACTATCAGCTGCTGGTGCCCGGCGATCTCGAGACGATCTACAACATGAATCCGGCCTACGCGCGCGGGGCCTCGGGCCAGGGCCAGACGGTCGTGGTGCTGGAGGATACGGATCTGTATTCAACGCAGGACTGGCGCACATTCCGCCAGACCTTCGGGCTCGACCGCAAGTTCGGGCCGGCCTCACTGCGGCAGATCCATCCGCAGCCCAGCAATAATCCGAACAACGGTGGCGCCTGTGCGGACCCGGGAGCCAACGGCGATGATGATGAGGCAGCGGTCGATGTCGAGTGGGCCAGCGCCGCTGCGCCCAGTGCGAACATCGTGCTCGCTTCCTGCGCCGACACCAACGCGAATTTTGGCGGCTTCATTGCGCTGCAGAATCTACTGACGGGACGGGGCTGGCCACCGGCGATCATCAGCCTGAGCTACGGCACATCGGAGAGCAGTCTGAGCACCGCAGGCAACCAGTACATCTACCAGCTCTACCAGCTGGCCGTGTTCCAGGGCGTGAGCCTGTTCGTGTCCGCCGGTGACTCCGGGGCCGACACCTCGGATCAGAACGAGGAATTCGCGGTCGCCGGCATCAATGTCAGTGGCTTTGCCAGCACGCCCTTTAATGTCGCGGTCGGCGGCACCGACTTTGCCGATTCATTCCTGGGGGAGAACAGCAGCTACTGGAATGGGACCAACAAGCACGACTACGCCTCTGCGCTCTCCTATATTCCCGAGATCCCCTGGAATGACTCCTGCGCCAGCCAGCTGATTACGGCGGTGCTAGGCTTTGAGGTCTCCTACGGACCGAGCGGCAGCTGCAACAATGCGCCGGGCACTGAGTTCCTGGGTGTGATCGGCGGCAGCGGTGGGCCAAGCGCCTGCGCCTATGGCAACTCACCGATCGGTGGCATCGTCCAGCCACCATGCCAGGGCTACCGCAAACCCTTCTTCCAGTACGGAATGGTGGGCAACCCGCGCGATGGCGTCCGTGATGTGCCTGATGTCTCGCTGTTCGCAGGCAACGGCGTCTGGGGCCATTACTACGTGATCTGCTATTCGGATCCGACCCCCGGCTACTACGGCGCGCCGTGCACCGGCGCTCCGGATAGCTGGTCCGGCGCCGGCGGCACCTCATTCGCTGCGCCGATCATGGCTGGCATCCAGGCGCTGGTGAATCAGACCTCGGGCTCTTATCAGGGCAACCCTGACTACGTGTACTACGCACTGGCCGATGAGGAGTACGGTTTCCACGGTAACGGCAACTGCAACTCGACGCTGGGCAACCAGGTCGACAGTGGGTGCGTGTTCTACGACGTGACGCTGGGCGACAATGATGTGAACTGCCAGACGCTGATCTACGAGGGGGTCGACTACGGCACCTTCAACTGCTACCTGGATGGCGCTCTCAATGGCGTGCTGTCGGTGTCGAACAATGCGTATAAGCCTGCCTATGTGACTACCACCGGCTACGACTTCCCCACCGGCATTGGCACAGTCAATGCCTACAATCTGGTTCGCCGCTGGCCGGGTAGCCGCCTCGGCGGCTACTGATCTGGCCTCGGCATCCGGTTGATTGGGGCTTGGTCACCTGGGATCCGGATGTGGCCGGGAATTGATCAGGGGTCTGGGAGCGAGTCGCTCCCGGACCTCTTTTTCCCCGGTCCCGAAGCCGAACAGCCTTGAGTGGCGCGCTCGCGGCCCTTAGGCTGCGCCGATGCCCACGCAATCCCTGTTTGCCACGCGCCTCTACACTGCCCGACTGGGGGGCGCGAAGGCGCGGGAGCTCAACGCGAGGCTTCGCCAGGAATCTGTGCAAACCCGCCACGACGATGAAGCCGGACGGCGCTGGTCGAAGCGCAACTATCCTGGCGGCTACACCTCCTACCATTCGCTGTGTCGCATGCACACACTCTCGCCGACCTTCGAGCGCCTTGCGCGCCGGCTGCGCCGGCACGTACGTGCCTTTGCCGAAACGCTGGAGCTGGATCTGAACGGGCGCGAATTGAGCATGACCGACTGCTGGATCAACATCATGCCGCGACTGGTGGTGCACAGCCTGCATCTGCACCCGCTCTCGACGATCAGCGGTACCTACTTCGTGCACACGCCGCGCGGCTGCCCGGGCCTGAAATTCGAGGATCCGCGGCTCGATCGCTTCATGGCCGCCCCGCCGCGCCGCGCCGACTGCCGGCCCGAGAACCGTACCTGGCACACGGTGCCGGCAACCGCCGGACAGCTGGTGTTGTTCGAGAGCTGGCTGCGGCACGAAGTGGCTCCCAATCCGGTGGCTGCCGAGCGGATCAGCGTGAGTTTCAACTACAGCTGGTTCTAGCGGCCGCGCGGCGCTGCTTGCGAAAACTTGCGAGCCAGGCGGCGCGGCAAGTCGGTGCGCGCTTGCGCACCGCTGCTGGCCGGCAGCCGGCGTGCGATGATGGCCGCGGCCAACGGCGGCACTGGCGGGATGCGCGATGACGATGATCACCTGCAGCGAGTGCGGTCGCGCGATCAGCGACCGGGCAGCGGCCTGCATCGGGTGCGGTGCCCCGCTGGGCTCGCACTCGCAGATTAATCTGGCACCTGCCCCCTCGACCGGGCTGCCACCGACCCGGCGCCAGATACGCTGGCGCCTGGTGCTGGCCACCCTGATGCTCATCAGCGGTGTCATAGCTGCGCACCAGGCAGCGCACCTGACCCACCTTGCGCAGCTGACCCGGAGTGCTGCCACGGCACTGATTCTGGTGGGTCTGGTGTGGCTGCTGATAACGCTCGTTCAGCGCCTCTCGCCGCGTGACTGAGTCGGCTTGTTTGCCGAAGATCCGCTTGCGCCGAAGCAGCACCGATTGGCCGTCCTTGGCACTCGCAATCGGCATGCGGGGGGCTTAGTGCGTTGCAAAGGCCCAGCGCCCGGCCTTGCCCATGGACAGCCCGCCGGCGTGGCAGGTAGTCTAGCCGCCGACGTTGATAACAAGAGCGGTGCACGGCCAAAGGGTAGGTACGGCACTGGTTTAAGCAAAGGACAGTAATCTCATGAAGCAAAGAATCTCTTGTGCTCTGATTGCCCTGGCGGCATCGGCCGCGCTGCCGTTGATGGCGGCCAATCCACCTCCGGCGCCCGCGCCGCCACCGGCGGCCCCGCCCGCTCCGGCTCCACCGGTATCGCTGACCTTCTGCTATCACAGCGGCGAGGATCTGGCCGCGTGCGCTGAATCGTGGGGGCAGATGAACGAAAACGGCAATAAGGTCGATGGCCTCAAAGTGGCTTGGGAAGCCAGTGGCTTCGAGCATTTCGTCGCCGCTCTGCGCTACGAGAATGAGGACTCATCCTGGTGTGAACCGGCCGGCGCCGCAACCACCTACGACGATGCGTTCAAGACCGTGGCCAAGTACCTGAAGGATAATCCGGACCGGGTGAAATCCAGCAGCGCTGCGGTGCTGGTCGATAAGGCCCTGCACGAGGCGTATCCCTGCTCCAAGAAAACTCACTAGCGCCGGGTAGCTTGAAGTTCAGGCCACGGGCCCAGACGCGCTGTCTCTAGACGGCGCAGTGTCTGGGCCAGTGCATTGGCCGACCCTTCCCGCCGCCAGGGGGATGGGTCCACTAGCCGCAGTGCCGGCGGCAGCCTTGCTCAAGGATTGCTCATGCCACGGCCTCGATGGGCTCAAAGGCTGCGCACTGGCGTAGTCATCGCACCGCTCTGGGCACGCCTCAAGGAACACCCGCTGGCGCGCGTCGGCCCCGGACTGATCACCGGGGCGGCCGATGATGATCCGAGCGGCATTGCCACCTATTCCCAGGCCGGGGCCCAGTTTGGGCTGAACATGCTGTGGACGATGCCGCTCGCCTATCCACTGATGTCGGCTATCCAGGCGATGTGCGCGCGCATCGGGCGCGTCACCGGCCGCGGCCTCGCGGCCAACATCAAGACGACGTTCCATCCGGCGGTGCTCGGTGCCGTGGTGGTGCTGCTACTGATCGCCAACACGCTCAACATTGCCGCAGATGTAGCGGCCATGGGCGAGTCGGCCGAGCTGGTCACCGGGATCAATCGGCACCTGATGACCGCGTTTTTTGTCGGACTCACACTGCTGCTGCAGCTGCTTATTCCCTACCATCGCTATGTGATGTTCCTCAAGTGGCTCACGCTCTCGCTGCTGGCCTACGCTGCGGTGCTGTTCACAGTGCAGGTACCCTGGGGTGAAGTGGCCCTGCGCACGCTCTGGCCGCACTTCAAGCTCGATGGCAAGGCCGCTGCAGTCATCGTCGGCGTATTTGGCACGACGATCAGTCCGTACCTGTTCTTCTGGCAGGCCTCGGAGGAAGTCGAGGACATGGACAAGCTCGGCAGCCGGGCGTTGCGGTCCGATACTGGCGGTGCCGTGGCCGTTCACGAGCTGCGACGCATTCGCTGGGATACCTGGAGCGGCATGTTCTACTCGGATCTGGCCGCTTTCTTCATCATCCTGGCGACCGCACTCACCCTGCATCGGGCCGGTGTCACGGACATCGAGACCGCAGCGCAGGCCGCCAGCGCGCTGCGCCCGATCGCCGGTCACTTCGCCTTCATCCTCTTTGCGCTCGGCATACTGGGCGTGGGTCTCATCGGCGTGCCGGTACTGGCGGGCTCGGGTGCCTACGCCATCAGCGAAGCACTCGGCTGGCGCTGGGGACTGGAGCGCAAAGTGGCCGAGGCGCGCGGCTTCTACGCGATCATCGCCCTGAGCGTGCTGCTGGCGCTGCTGATCCAGTACTCACCAATCAATCCGATGAAGGCCCTGTTCTGGAGTGCCATCATCAACGGCGTGGTCGCGGTGCCACTGATGGCGGTGGTGATCCTGCTGGCCTCAAAGCGCTCCGTGATGGGACCGTACATTGCAGGTCGGGGACTGCGGGTGCTCGGCTGGCTGGCCACGGCGCTGATGGGCGCGGCCGCCGTGCGCATGCTGATTCCAGGCTGATTCTGGCTTGGCGGAATGCCTCGCGATGCCGCTGGGTTCGGGCATAGACTGCCGCGCTGCATCGGGCCGGCCGCGCCACTGCAATAAGTGTTTTTCCGCTACCATGGCGGCAGCGGCCCGAATGCTCTGCCGCCCGGGCCTGATCAGCAGCCCTTCCACCAGCGGCGGGACAACGATGTGAGTTCATTAAATTTCATCGGCGGCGAAAAAGGCGGTGTCGGCAAGTCCGTGGCCGCGCGGATACTGGCCCAGTATTTTATCGACAAGGGCCAGCCTTTCACTGCCTACGACACCGACCGCTCACACTCCTCCTTTGCGCGCTTCTATGCCGACTTCGCCTCACCCGTGGTCGTCGACAGCTTCGAGGGTCTGGACCAGATTGTCGCGAGCTTCGAGGAGCCGCCGGTCGAGGGCAAGTTCAAGAGCGTGATCGTCGATCTGGCGGCGCAGACCGCGGCGCCGCTGTCGCGCTGGATCAAGGAGTCGGATTTGCTGCCGCTGCTCGCCGAAATGCATGTGGCCGTGAATTTCTGGCACATGGCGGATGCCGGCAAGGACTCGGTCGACCTGCTCGAACGACTGGTGAAGACCTACGGGAGCGATGCCAACTACATCGTGGTCCGCAACCTGGGCCGCGGTTCGGATTTCTCGCTGCTGGATGAATCCGAGGCGCTCAAGCACGCCCGTGCCCGTGGCGCCCGGGTCATTAGCCTCGCAGCGCTCCATGAAGCCAGCATGCGCAAAATCGATCGGCAGAACGCCAGTTTCTGGGCCGCCATCAACAATCGTACCGATCCGGACAGCCTGGGCATCCTCGAGCGGCAGCGCGTCCGGAACTGGCTCAAGTCGACCTACGAAACGCTCGACAGCCTGCCGCTTTAGGGCCACGTACCGGCCAGCGGTTTCCATAATCTCTGCTGCCGCGGCCGCCCTTCGCCTGCGCTGCCCATCCAGTGGCCGGGTCGGGTAAGATTAGCGAAGATCATAAGGTTGCTAATGATTTCAATAAGTCAGCGCACCGCGGGGCACTTTCCACTTCATGATCGCGTTCCACGGAGCCGCTCACGGACCGGGCAGCAGTCGCCGGGTGCCGAATGCGCCAGCGCTGACACGCTGAGCCGGTGGCAATAATTCAGACGCCCGGCGCCCGCACCGCGTTGCCTCGCTCGAAGATCACCAGCGGGATCGTGGCGCGTGCGCGTCGCGAGGGCGCGCGCCTCGGCCTGCTGGGCTTCTGCCTGCTGTGCGCATCGGCCGGGACGCGCGCCGAAACCCTGAGCGTCCTTGGCGGACTGAGCGAATCGGACGACTACTCGGCCAGCACCTATGCGTGGGCGCTTGAGTACCGCGAAGCCGTCGGCTCAAGATTTGCCGCCTCGCTCGAATGGCTCAACGAAGGACATACCCAGCTTAATCGTCGCGATGGCGGCGCCGCGCAGTTCTGGTGGATTGCACCGAGGTGGTTTGATCGCCTCAGCTTCAGCATCGGTGCCGGCCCCTACATCTACTGCGACACCGAAACCACCGTCACGGCTAAAGCCTACAGTGACGATCATGGCGTTGGCGGCGTATTCAGCGGCGCAATGCTCGTGGATCTGGGTGGGCACTGGGTGCTGACAGTGAAGGCCAGCGACATGTATACGCCCGGAGATGTCGGTACCTACCAGGTGCTCGTCGGCGCCGGCTACGATTTCACCGATGTCGATCACCTCCTGAGCAAAATGAGCGCTGAGTCCGAGGAAACCTTCCCCGACGGACGCCAGCAGGTACAGGTGTTTGGCGGCCAGACAATTTTCAATGATCGCGACAGCAGTGCGGCCTATACCTTTGGGCTCGACTATCGCCTGCAACTGAATCACTGGTCGGACTGGTCCGCCACCTGGTTCGATGATCCGGGCAGTCCGCCTGGCCTGCATGAGCGGCTCGCGACGCAGCTCTGGATCGTTGATCACATCAAGCGTGCCCGCCTGGCACTGAGCGTGGGCATGGGCGCCTATGTGGAGCTCGGTGCGCAGCCGAGCTCGAGCTCGGTACCCTTTGAGCGCCTCTCGGGCCTGTCGGGAATCCGCGGCGAATGGCAGTGGACTCCGAGAACCAGCCTGATACTGACCTGGTATCGCAAGTTCACCGAGGACGATGCCGACCGGGACATATTGACCCTGGGGTTAGGCTGGCGGTTTTGATTCTGATGCGCCGGAGATGGGCGCGGCCTGCCGCGCGGCCGGCATTGCAGATCCTGCGTGCCCGGCAATATCCTCGCAGCAGTGCTGCAATCCCCGCCCTATACTTCATTCAGCGCCAGCCTGCAGCGCGCCGATCTGGAACACCCTGCCGATGCCTGAGTTGGCTTCACCGCGGCTCGATCTGACCGTCCGCGTCGGCTACCACCTGGCCTACGAGGTCACGGGAACGGCAACCTTGCTGCTCAATGCGCAGCCGCTTCGCAATGCGGCACACGAGGTCATCTCCGAGTCACTCAATCTTGGCACTGACCAACCGGCCGAGCAGTTTTCTGACGCGCATGGCAACCGGGTCTATCGCCTGCCACTGCACCACGGCAGCAATGTGATTCATCACGATGCCCTGGTCGCGGTCGCTTCGCTGCCTGACAACGCCGGCTTTCAAAATGCCGTGCCCACGCCGATCGCTGCGCTGCCGAGTAGCCTGCTGCGCTATACACTGCCGAGTCGCTACTGTGACTCGGATCGCCTGACCAACTTTGCCTGGCAGAAGTTCGGGCACATTGAACACGGCCTGCCGCGCGTGCAGGCGATCAGCGAGTGGCTTCACCGTAACATCGAGTACAAGTATCTATCCGGCAGCCCGGAGCTGTCGGCCTGGGATGTACTGCAGCGCGGCTACGGGGTATGCCGGGACTTCGCCCACCTGGCGGTGGCACTGAACCGTACTTTCAATCTGCCGGCACGCTATGTCACCGGGCATCTGCCGGATGTGGGCTTTCCAGACCCGGAAGGCCACATGGATTTCCATGCCTACGGCGAGGTCTACCTGGGCAGCCACTGGTATACGACCGATGCACGCTTTCACGTGCCGCGCATTGGCCGAATCAAGGTCTCCTGTGGGCTCGATGCCGTGGACGGCGCCTTCTCGACCATCTATGGCGGCGCCACGCTCAGTTATTTTGAAATCTGGGCTTACCAGGTGGCACGCGGTGATGTGCGCGTGGGTGATCCGATCGATTTGTCCCGACGGCTCGATAACCGCTGGCAGATCACGACCGACCGCCCCTAAACCCGCTCGCGACCCGGCTCACGGGGAGCGCCGCTCGCCCGGCACCTTCGACCGCACCGCGGCTCAGAGCAGAGGCCTTCGGCCACGGCACTCAGGGGGCGGTGCTCGCCACAACCGGCGCAGCTGCGATCAGCGGGCAGAAGTCATACGGCCCTCCCAGATTGCTCGTGAGGTGCTGGCAACGCGCTGCCTCAATGCGCAGGTGGAATTCTCCGGTGGCCTTGATCGCCTCAGCGCGCTCGGAAGGGGCGGCCAACAGGAACAGGTCGCCGGTATGTTCGGCGATGCGCGCGTGCATCTGCGCCGTCAGGCCCGAACCATCGCCGGGACCCGCCAGCCAGCCCTGGATGCGCAACACCGGAATACTGTGCGGAAGCGAAGGGATGAGGTAGGCCATCGGCTCATAGCCGCTCATCAGGATCATCGACTGTTCCGGACGGGGAATGAGCAAAGGACTCAATTGCACGTAAGGATCACCCAAGCCCACATAGGGACCGGGTGCGTAACGCCCCAATGCCGCAGAGCCGAGCAGCAGCACGCCGGTAACCGCGATACGAGCACGCAGCGCTATTGGCGCCGCTCCCACGGCCGCGGCGATAACCAGCGGCGCCAGCATTTCAAGCGCCACGATGTAGCGATAAATGGCCAGCTCGCGCAGCCAAGCCACGTAGCTGGCGACACAGAATGCAAACAGGATCAGGGCAGCGTCCGGCCACACCAGCATGGTCCGGGCCCGGCGGCCGCTGAGCCACAGCGCGCACGCCAGCGGAATCAGCAGATAAAGGAGTGGAATGCGCAGATCACGAAACGGGACATCGTCGGTCACGTGATAATCAAGTGCGAAGCGGATCGGGAAGCTCAGGATCGCCCACCATCCATGCGGGATGAAGTGCGAATCCAGGAATGAGCCGCCACCAATCAGCGGTGAATAGAAAATGCCATTGAAGAATGGGAACAGCGGGTTGCCGCTGTACTGTGCCAGTGCCATGAACCAGGCACCGCCAGCGAGCAGGATGCCAAGCAAGCCGCCAAGCGCGGCCAGCGCCAGGCGCGCGCAGCGCAGGCGCAGGGTTCCGGCCGGTATCCACAGAGCCAGCGCGATTCCCAGCCCGTAGGGACCCTCGGCGGGTTTAAGACCGACCGCGAAACCCACCAGCAATCCGGCCAGCATCGCGAGTGCGAAGGCGGCACGCGTGGGTGACTGAAGTGCCGTGCGTCCTACGACGACCACGGCCAGACCCGAGAGTACCAGAACACTGAGCAGGCTCTGATCGTAGGAGGTCTTGCGGATCATCGAGAAAACGGTGCTGCCCGCCATGCCGATCAGTGCCAGCGCGATGGCGCTCCAGCGCGGGCTCACCGGGTTCAGCGCACTGCGGCTCATCCAATAGAGCGGGAGGATATTCAGGCCCTGCAGCGCACCGAGGTAGAAGAGCGCGACCCAGGATGTACAAAGCGTCGCCAGCAGGTAGAACGGCACATGAATCAGCGGATTAAAATAGGTGGCGTGGTGCCCGACGGCGACGTCGAATCCCAATCGCGCATGCAGAAACGCGTAGGCGTCATACCAGTGGTAATTGAGAAAATCCCAGCCCGCATCCTTGCCTATCGCGACCGCGAACAGGCCCCATGCGAGCACGACACTGATCAGGAATAGCCACTCGGCGCGCGAGAAGCTCCAGACTCGGGATGGGGCATCATCCTGCATCGCTCTTGCTCTACGGCAGCACTCCGATCCGGGTGGGCAGCCGGCCCAATATAGGCGACTTTTCCAGGCGCGGGTGCTGATACCTCGGACCGTCATGGAAAAAACTGCACCCCCTCGATGGGCTGCGGGTGCCGCACTCTGCCCGGTGGCGTTTACCCAGGGGGCGCATGAGGTTGCCAGCGCGTCCTGACTTTCCCTTGGCGATATACTGGTGGCCAGGGGCCGAAATTGCGCCACGCGGGAGAATTGCCATCCTATCGAACTTCTCGGCACTCGATCTTTCGGCATTGCCCTCCCTTGAGCGCGGCGAAGTGCGCGCCCATCGCGTGCCGCAGCTGAGAGCAACCCACGAGAGCCTGAAGGGGTATGGGCATCTTGTAGCGGAGTTCGCGCGCGATCCTGTGAGCATCGTCACCTGGCCGCAGCCGGGCTGGCGGCCCATTGTTCCCGGCACTGGCAATGAGGGCGGTATCGTCGAGGACAGTTTCGTGATGGAGCGTCGCGGCCAGATCCAGCATGCCCGCAACCAGGCCGTGGGACGCAGTTACATCACCGGCTGGTTTGCCGATCCGGCATCCGCTTCAGCCGAGCGGCCGCCAAGCAGCACCGATCGCATCTACACGCACGAGGCGAACTATCACCCGGATGGCGGGCAGGTGTTTTCACCCAGGGCAGGCACGCCTTTCGTCGCGCTGCTTGCCCGGCCCGGTGATGATGTTCAGCCCGAGGACTTCATCGCATTTTATTGCGATGGCACCTTTGGAATACATATCGATCCGTCGGTCTGGCACCAGCCGGTTTTCCCGCTTGGCGCGCGCGCGGAGTTTGATGACAAGCAGGGCCGGGTCCACGCCTGCGTCGCTGTGGATTTTGTCAGCGAGTTTGGCTGCTATCTTGAGGTCCCGCTGACACCAACCCCGCGGTAGTGCTGCGCAAGCGCAGCGACCGCCCGGCGCTACGCGGCGGCAAGCTACTGCGCTTTGGTGTCGCTCAGGCCGATCAACCGATAGAACGGCTCCAGGCTGACCTCGCGACCCAGGAAATTCCTCAGCAGCACGTCCGGCTCCACGGATCCGCCCGGTACCAGAATCTCGTTGCGATAGCGCAAGCCGACAGCAGGATTGTCGATGCCCCCCTTCTGAAACACGCTGAACATGTCCTGCGCGTAGACCAGCGCCCACAGATAGCCGTAGTAGCCGGCATCGTAGCCGTTGACCTGGTGCCACATGTCTCCGGCCGGATAGGTGCCGAGCATCGGCGGGAAAACATAGTGGCTTGCCTCGAGCTTGAAGAACAAAGCGTCCGGATCCACCGGACCCTTGTGGAGGTGCAGCTCCAGATCGTAGTAGGCATAGAAGGTCTGGAACGCATAGGCGACGCCGTCCCCGGCATGCTTTGCCGCCACCATCTTGGCAATCATGTCATCCGGCAGCGGCTCTCCAGTACCGACTTTGCTCGATATCTGCTTGAGCACTTCGGGCTGCCACATCCAGTTCTCCAGCATCTGCGAGGGGGCCTCGACAAAGTCCTCACGGACCTGCGTACCGAACAACGAGGCATAGCGGGTGCGGGACAGGGTCCCGTGCATCACATGCCCGAACTCGTGGAAGAACTCGATCGCTTCCCCATGGCTGAGCAGAGAGGGTTTGCCCGCCTGGGGCCGCGGCCAGTTGCAGATCATCGCGGCCGCCGGCAGGCTGTAGCTGCCATCGGCGAGCACTCGGCCGTTGCGCAGCGCCGATGATGAGGTGTGCGAAGTCTTGCCATCACGCGGCAGTAGATCGAGATAAAAATAGCCGAGTGGCGCGCCACTGGTGGCATCGTAAATTGCGTACTCGCTGACATCCGGTGCCCAGGCAACCGCCGGTGTCAGCTGCTCGAAGCGGACATCGAGCAGATGCTGGTAAATCCCAAGCACGGCCGGTACCACCTTGTCGATCGGCAGATAGGACCGCACTTCCTCCGGATCAAGCGCAAAGCGGCTCTTGACCAGCTGGTCCTCGTAATAGGAGTAGTCCCAGGCCGCCAGCGCCGTCGCATCACCCGCCGCACGCTTGAGCTTAGCGAGTTCAGCAAGCTCGGCGCGCGCCTTGGGCAACGTGCGCTGATTGACTTCCAGCACCAGCGCCAGCGCCTTCTGGACAGTCTTGGCCATCTTCACATCCAGCTGATAGGCGGCCCAGTTCGGGAAACCCAACAATGCGGCCAGCTGTGCCCGTATCTTCACCGCGTGGGCGAGCAGCTCCACGTTGTGCAGACCGCCACGTCGCTGATAAGCGTACAGGAAGCGTTTGCGAGCCGCCCGGGAGGTCGCGTGGCTCATGAACGGATGGTAGGTGCCCTCGTTGACCGCCATGTGCAAACCCGCCGAATCGCTCCTGACCGACCCAGCCAAAGCGGCCGGCAGGGACTTCAACTCCTCCGCACTCACCGGGATCTGCGATACATCTTCCGAGATTCCACGGTTGTAGGCGACCATGATCTTATTGAGCTCTTCGAAGAGCTGCGTCACCGTGGCGCGCTTCGCAGACGACAGGCCAGCGCCGGTACGACGTCCAGCCTCCGTGTAGATCTTGGCCAGCTGCTGTTGCTCGGCACTCTGCGCCAAGGCGGCGGCGCCCTCGGAAATCTTCAGAATCACCGGGTCAGCGGCCAGCTCGACACCGAAGGCCGTGTAACCGTCCTGGCAGGCCTGCGAGGCATCACGCACCGCCTTGTCCGGCGAGAGCTGCACCAGGTTGATCTGCGCAATCAGCGCATCGCTAAGATCGGCATTGACGGTCTCAATGGCCCCGAGGCCGCTGTCGAAGGTCGCGGCGGTCCCTGCCCCGCTGTCAATGTCGCGAATCGCCGCGCGCGCCTTATCCAGCGCGCTCTTGCAGGTTGCAGTGATCTGATCAGGCGTGAGGCTCCATGAAACGCCGGTATCGGCACTCAGCTTGTCGCCGGCGTGTGCAATTGTGCCGTGCAGGCCCGCGAGTGCGAGCAGCACAACGGCCACGTGCTGCGCGCCGCGGCGTTCCATTGAAGAGGTGCTCACGGATGGGCGGTTGGCATTGGAAGTTTCGACGATCACAGTCGGCTCCTCGTGGGACAAGGCTCACCTTAAGCCCGGGCTGGCGCCATTGTAGCTGCGCGCGCCAGGATCAGCTGATTATCATTAAACGCAGAGGCGGGGACAGTTCCCAAAGCAACGCCCGTGTCCCATGCCTTCGACAGAAACGTGTCGGCAACTTAGACTCAGCTTACATTCTGACCGGACACCCAAGCATGAAACCGCGCCTGAATCGCTTCGTACGCCAGATACGCATCCGGCCGCGGCTGTTTATCGCCACCTGTATAGGCGTTGCCGTCGCCCTGCTGCTGCCAAGCCGCGTGTCCGATCATACGGTGACACGCTGCCTGATCGGGTGGAATGCCGGCACGATGCTTTATGTCGCGCTCGCCGCCCTGATGATGGTCCGATCCTCCGACCATCAGATGCGCCACCGCGCGCAGCTGCAGGATGACGGGCAGTCGGTGATTTTGGCGCTGGTCTGTCTCGCCGCGATTGCAAGCCTGGCGGCCATCGCCGGTGAGCTCGCGGTCGTCAAGGAGATGCACGGCTTGATGAAAGGCGCGCACATTGCGCTCGCCGGTGCCACCGTGCTGTCCTCCTGGGCCTTCATCCAGGTGATGTTCGCGCTCCACTACGCCCATGACTACTACGCGGCACTCGGGCATCGGCGTCCCGCGGGTTTGCGCTTTCCCGACGAGGAGCATCCGAATTATGGCGATTTCTTCTATTTTGCCGCCATCATCGGCACCTCGGGGCAGACGGCCGATGTGGCGTTCTCATCCAAGCCCATGCGCCGCGTCGGATCGGTGCATTGCATACTCGCCTATCTGTTCAATACCGTCGTACTGGCCCTGCTGATCAACATCGGCGCGAGTCTGTTCTGATGGCCGCTGGTCAGATCGAGATGTGATATTGCGATGGCGGGCTTGCGCGCCTGACTCGAGCGCTAGTGGCTCTCCGCAATGCCGGCTCGGCGCCGACCGGGCCGGCAGCTACTCAGTGCGCCTCGCGGTCAGGATCTTCACGGGCATCGCGAGCATCTGGCCTTTCATGACCCCTTCGCCCTGGGTGGGTGAAGTCGGTTGTTCCAGAATCCTGTGCACCACCTCCATACCATCGACCACATGACCAAACACCGCGTAGCCCGGATCGCCACCATCGGGCTGCGCATCCAGGGAGACCAGGCCGCCGACGATGATGAAGAAATCCGATGTAGCGGTGCCAGGATCAAGGCGCGCCATCGAGATCGCGCCGTCGATATGGCTTAAGCCGGTGACGGTAGTCGGCTCGTGGGCAATCGGCTTTAGCTCGCGTTTGAGATTGCCGTGCAACCCGCCCTGGATCAGACCGTACTTGCCCTCATCTCCGACGGCAACCGCGCGGTAAAACTCACCCCCGTCGAAACGCTTCTGATCAACATAGCGCAGAAAATTGGCCGCCGTGATCGGCGCCCGCGCTGTCTCCAGAGCGAGCACGATGTCACCCAGCGAAGTTCTTAAAACGACATGCACGAGAGCAGGAGCCGGGGTATCGGCAGCGGGTTGTGGCGCGGAACTGATACTCGGTGGCGCTGCCACCTGCTGTGCCACGGCCGTGCCGTACCCGAGCACTTCCCAGGCCATGAGCCAACCCAGGACTTTCAGCGAACGGATGCGTCTCATCCTGCGATCTCCAATGCGATGCCTGAGGGCGACACGGGCAGCACCTGCTCCTTGCTCACCGGTGTTGCCAAGCCTAGCGCCGCCCGCCACAAACGACAAAGCCCGCTGATGCGGGCTCTGTCGGTCAGCCGTGGACAGCGGCAGCGGAGGGTCAATTCGTCAGCTACTCACAGCCCGGCTGACCGAATAGAGGCGCACAGACGTGCTCGCCGGGGAGCTCTTGTGACGAAGGCCTCACCAACAAGCCAGCGGCTTGCGCCACTGGCAGGTTCATCCACTCAATTGTGACAATAAGGATCGTTCACCGCGCAGTCATGCCATGCATTGTCATGGTAGTAGCGATTGT
>Ga0181537_10002441_pt1 | contig 16298 bp, 16 predicted proteins | sample PEATcosm2014_Bin_39_FD_119765 | JGI IMG/M metagenome (GOLD analysis project Ga0181537, IMG submission 119765) | Peatland microbial communities from MTU Mesocosm Facility, Houghton, MI, USA - PEATcosm2014_Bin23_10_metaG | ecosystem: Environmental > Terrestrial > Soil > Wetlands > Peat | place... | reverse complement strand
TGGCGGCCCTGGTGATTCTCTATGTCTGGATGCCGGAAACCCGCGATCTGCGGAGCGCGCCGCCCGCCCAGGCACCCCGGCGATGAATCTCGCAGCGCCCTCCCATGTGGCGACGTGGTCGATTGCTGCGTTGTCAGTGCTCGGCGTCATTGCCCGGCCGTGGAGAATCCCGGAGGCGCTCTGGGCGGTGTTAGGTGCGGCAGCGCTTGCAGTCTTTTCCTTGATTTCAATGTCCGATGTGATGGCGGCGATCCTCAAGGGAACCGATGTCTACTTATTCTTGATCGGCATGATGCTGCTCGCCGAGCTTGCGCGCGAGGAAGGGCTGTTCGATTGGCTCGCCGCCTACGCAACGCTGAAGGCCAAAGGGTCTGCGGCGCGGCTGTTCATCCTGGTCTATGCCGTGGGCATCCTGGTCACGGTGTTTCTGTCCAATGACGCGACGGCCGTAGTCCTGACGCCGGCCGTCTTTGCCGCGGCCAAACAAGCCAAGGCACACCCGCTCCCCTACCTCTTCATATGCGCATTCATTGCGAATGCCGCGAGCTTCGTACTGCCCATCTCCAATCCCGCCAATCTCGTGGTGTACGGCGCGCACATGCCTCCCCTCATGAGCTGGCTTGGCCAGTTCGGCATCGCCTCCCTGTTTTCGATCGTGGCGACTTTTCTGCTGCTGCGCTTCACTCAGCGGAGCGCATTGGTGGGGACGATCGAGTGCAACGTCCGGCTGCCTCAATTAGGCGTGGGAGGGCGCCTCGCGGCCGCCGGAATCGTGATGACGGCGGGTGTCTTGCTGATTGCCTCGAGCCTCGATTGGCAGCTCGGGTTGCCGACACTTCTCGCCGGGGCGATCACCGGAGCTGTCATCATCGTGCGGAAACGCAGCGCGCCCTGGCCCATGCTGAGAGAAATCTCTTGGAGTGTTCTGCCGCTGGTCGCGGGCCTCTTTGTGCTCGTACAAGGTGTCGAGAATACGGGTGTACTGCAACCGCTCATTCGCGCCGCATCCTCGAGCGCCCAATCATCGCCTGATGGAACAGCACTCATCGCCGGTAGCATCGCGGCGGTGCTGTGCAACGCCATGAACAATTTGCCCCTCGGTCTCATCGCTGGGTCGGTGGCCACGGGCGCGCATCTTGCCCCGCATGTAAGCGGGGCTCTGCTGATCGGCGTCGATCTGGGCCCGAATCTCTCGGTTACCGGGTCACTCGCCACAATCCTCTGGCTGGTCGCCTTGCGACGCGAGGGCCAGGACGTGAGCTTCGGTAAGTTCCTGCTCGTGGGCGGCCTCGTGATGCCGCCCGCGCTGCTCGCCGCACTGGCCAGTTTCGTCTGGCTATCGGATCTGGGTAGGTGAATCGAAGCCGCTCGAACGGCCACCGCGTCAGAAACGTAAATAGACTTGGGCAAGACCGGCGATCGCACTGAAGATGACCACCGGCAGCGGTCGAGCGTGCCAGACAGTCAGCAACACGAAACCCATCAGTGCGACGCTAAAATCTCCCGTCGTCTTGATCGAACTGGTCCATACGGGATTGTAAAGGGCTGCGCCGAGCAGCCCGACTACCGCAGCATTTATGCCGCGCATCGCCGCTTGAGCTGCCACCCGGGTGCGCAGCGTATCCCAAAAGGGCAAAGTGCCTGTGAGAATCAGCATCCCCGGCAGAAAGATGCCGACGAGTCCCAGCGCAGCGCCCGGCACACCGTGTGGCGACGGCTGGACGACGGCGCCGAGGTACGCCGCAAACGAAAAAAGCGGGCCGGGAACGGCTTGCGCAGCGCCGTAGCCTGCGAGAAAGGTGTCATCGCTGACCCAGCCGGGCGTCACAAACGCATCTCGCAGCAAGGGCAGTACGACGTGGCCGCCGCCAAACACCAGCGCGCCGGATCGATAGAACGCATTCAATAACGCGATCGTCGGCGAACCGAAGTCGCGAAGCAGCGGCAGACCGAATAGCAAAATGAAAAACAGCGTAAGCGATGCAATTCCAATGCGGCGTGAGACCGGTAGCGCAAGCGATGGGGCTGATGGGGAAGGGGGCATTCGGCACACGAGGAGTCCTGCGACGCCTCCCAGGAAAATCGCGCCGATCTGGGTGATCGATGAACTACTGAAAAGAATCAGGGCCGTCGCTGCGGCGGCGATTGACGCCCGTTGCCGGTCAGGACAAAGCGTCTTTGCCATGCCTAAGACGGCCTGGGCGACGATCGCCACCGCAACGAGCTTGAGCCCGTGCAACACACCCATGCCGGCCGGTTCCTCCAAGGTGTGCGCACCGTAAGCGAAAAGCACGAGCAGGATCGCGGAAGGCAAAGTGAAGCCTGTCCACGCGGCAAGACCGCCGAGGTAACCCGCTCGCATGAGTCCGATGGAGAATCCCACCTGACTGCTCGCCGGACCCGGGAGGAACTGGCAGAGCGCCACGAGATCCGTATAGATTGGATCGTCGAGCCACCGGCGGCGCGTGACGAACTCTTCTCGAAAGTAGCCGATGTGCGCGATCGGTCCACCGAAAGACATCAGGCCCAGCTTGAGAAATACTCGCAAGACCTCGAAGGGGGAATGGTTACCGTGCCCTTTGAGTTCGATTACTTGCGGACGATCGTCGTCAGGCATCACCGCGATCTCGGTCAGCGTCAGGCGCTCGAATAATCTACATTCTTTGCACAACAAAGTGACGATCAATTCAGTTATAAATGGGGAAAATGGCGAACTTTGTCCACGTCGGTAGATGAGCCTTTGCAATGATCACATGCCCGCAAGAAAATTTGCCCATGGCGCGTACTCGATAAAGCGACCATGTTGGCAAAGACCGCGACCCTGCTCTGCGCGATGGCCGTGTCGGTGCTGAGCCCGGGCAACGCTCGAGCACAGGCCGGCCCACCGTTTCTGACCAACGATCCCGGTACTCCGGGGAACGCCAATTGGGAGATCAATCTGGCTTCGATGCAAACGATCACTCGCGGGGTGTCTTCTTACCAGATTCCCCAGATCGACTTGAATTTTGGCGTCGGTGATCGCATCCAGCTGACCTACGAAGTTCCTTACATCCTGCAGACCCACACGGGTCAACCTCTGGCGAGCGGTTGGGGCAACGGATATCCCGGCGTGAAATGGCGTTTCCTGGATCAAGGCGATGAGGGATGGCAAATGTCGACGTTCCCTCAGGTCGAAACAGGTGGGTCACCGCAGGCGCGGCAGAACGGGATTGCGGAAGCCGGACCCCGGTATCTCTTACCGATAGAGGTGACGAGGAAAATCGGTCCTCTCGATGTCGATTTCGAGGCCGGCTACTATGTCGCGGGACACGGTCCCCGGGAGCGCATCTTCGGCCTTGCCGCCGGCCGCCCGGTAACCGAACGACTCGAACTGGACGGGGAAATCTACGATGATCGAGCGTATGGCGCCGCGCCACACTCGACGACCCTGGATCTCGGCGGCCGCTATAAGCTGCGCACCGGCATGATTGCGCTGTTCATGGTGGGCCGCAGTGTCAACGGGTTTGGGCTTGGTCAGCCCGAATTCATGGGGTACTTCGGTGTTCAGTTTCTGTTGAGCAATTACGGCCGCACGTTTACCCAGGCGCCGCCCTGAGCAGCCGCAAGCCACAGGCACACCCGACACCGAAAAAAAAATGCAACAAGATACCGGTCCCCTTTTGGCGCGTGGTTTCTCATGAACCTGGATTGGAGAGTCTACGCGGTCGGCTCGGCGCTATTCGCCGCGCTCACGGCGATTTTCGCCAAGATCGGCGTATCGCAGGTCAATTCGGATCTGGCCACGTTCATCCGAACCTGTGTCGTCGTCACGATGACCGCCGTGATCGTGTGGCTCCGGCATGAATGGCAGCGGCCCGAGCTGCTGACTCCCGGGACCCTCGCCGCCCTGGTGATCTCCGGTGTCGGCACAGGACTGTCCTGGCTCTGCTATTTCCGGGCGCTGCAATTGGGTCCGGCCTCTCTCGTCGCCCCGGTCGACAAGCTCAGCGTGGTATTTGTCGTGCTGTTCTCCGTGCTCTTTCTCGGTGAACCGCTCACGTGGAAGGGCGGCCTGGGCGCCATGTTGATCACGGCGGGCGCCATCCTCATGGTGCTGTGATCGGCCAGCGCCAATCCCGTATGGCCGGGCTGTCGATGCCTTCCGCGTGGGCATAGGCGAGCTGCTCGATGATTTGATCCTTGAGACGGTCCTTGACGTGCCCCGCGGAGCTCTGCAGTTGCGGCACGCGGTCGATCACGTCGATGGCGAGATCGTACCGGTCGATCTGGTTGATGATCGTCAATTCCAAGGGCGTATTGATGTTGCCCTTCTCCTTGTAGCCGCGGACGTGGAAATTCGCGTGATTGGTGCGACGGTATGCGAGTTTGTGAATGAGCGACGCATAACTGTGGAAATTGAAAATCACCGGCTTGTCCTTGGTGAACAATGAATCGAAATCCCGATCCGAGAGGCCATGCGGATGTTCGCTGTCCGGCATGAGCCGAAAGAGGTCGACGACATTCACGAAGCGGATCTTCAGGGTGGGGAAGTGTTCCTTCAAAATCGACACCGCCGCCAACGCTTCCATGGTGGGGACATCGCCGGCGCAGCCGATGACGACATCGGGTTCCGCGTTCGCATCCGTACTCGCCCAATCCCAGATGCCGATGCCCTTCGTGCAGTGTTTGACGGCGGCGTCCATATCGAGGAACGTCAGGTGCGGCTGCTTGTCGGCAACGATGACGTTGAAGTAGTTCTTGGAACGCAGGCAGTGATCGGCAACGCTCAACAGGCAATTCGCGTCGGGCGGCATATAGATGCGAACCACCTCCGGACTCTTGTTGGTCACGATGTCCAGGAAGCCGGGGTCTTGGTGGGTAAAGCCGTTGTGATCCTGTCGCCAGACGAGGGAGGTAATCAGCAGATTGATCGAGGAAATGGCCGCTCGCCAACCGAGATCCTTTTTGGATTTCTCCAGCCATTTGGCATGCTGATTGAACATCGAATCGATCACATGCACGAAGGACTCATATGTCGAAAAGAAGCCGTGACGCCCGGTCAGCACATAGCCTTCGAACCACCCCTCGAGAGTGTGCTCGCTGAGCATTTCCATGACGCGTCCGTCGACCGCAATTTCCGTTCCGTCGGAATCCTCGGGTTTGAATTCGGCCACCCAGGTCTTCTTGGAGGCCTCATAGATACCCTCGAGTTTATTCGACGCCGTCTCATCGGGACCGAACACGCGAAACGTGCTCATGTTGCGTCTCATCACCTCGGCGAGGAACGGGGCGAGGGTCGCCGTCGGCGAGACGTAGCGCTGTCCCGGGCCCGGAACCGGCACGGCATAATCCTCGAAACGGGGCATGTGCAACGGCTTTCTCAGCACGCCGCCATTGGCATGCGGATTCGCGCTGATGCGCCGGGACCCTGACGGCGCCAACTGACGAAGCTCCGGCTTGAGCGTTCCTGATTCATCGAACAGCTCGTCGGGTTTGTAGCTTCGCAGCCAATCCTCGAGAATCTGCAGGCTCTTCGGATTCGTGGCCGGATCGAGGACCGGCACCTGATGGGCCCGCCAGAAATCCTCCACCTTGTGGCCGTTGACTGTTTTAGGTCCGGTCCAACCCTTGGGGGAGCGCAACACGATCATCGGCCACGAGGGGCGTTCGACACGACCGGTGCTGCGGGCCGTCGCTTGGATGGCGCGAATGTCGAGCACCGCTTTCTCGAGCATCGAGGCCATGGTTTGATGCATGGTGAAAGGATCGCTGCCTTCCACGAAGTAAGGCGTATGGCCGAGCCCCAGCAGGAGGTGTTCCAGTTCACTGTGGGGAATGCGCGCAAGAATCGTCGGATTGGCGATCTTGTAGCCGTTCAAATGCAGCACCGGCAGCACCGCCCCGTCGCGGATGGGATTTAAGAATTTGTTCGAATGCCACGAGGTTGCCAGCGGCCCCGTCTCCGCCTCGCCGTCGCCCACCATGCAGGCGACGATCAAGTCCGGATTATCGAATGCGGCGCCGTAGGCATGGGAGAGGCTGTATCCGAGTTCCCCGCCCTCATGGATCGAGCCCGGAGTTTCCGGAGTGCAGTGGCTGCCGATCCCGCCGGGGAAGGAGAACTGGCGAAAGAAGTGCAACATGCCGGCGGCATCCTGACTGCAGCCGGGATAAATGTCGGAGTAGTAGCCTTCCAGGTAACTGTTGGCCAACGTGGCCGGAGCGCCGTGGCCGGGGCCGGACACATACAGCACATTCAAGTCGTACTTTTTGATCAGGCGGTTGAGATGAATCCAGGTGAAGGATTGTCCCGGATCCGAGCCCCAGTGACCCAGCAGCCGATTCTTGATGTGGGCGGGCGCGAGCGGTTCCCGCAAGAGGGGATTGGCGCGCAAATAGATCATGCCTGCGGCGAGATAGTTGGCCGCCCTCCAATAAGCATTGATCGCATGGAGTTCGGGGTCGCTGAGCGTGACTTCCGGATCAGGATTCATACTCATTCTCCGCGAGAGACGCCGGCGTCCAGGACGGCGAGGGATGGCCACTATCGCATGGGCCGTCATATTGCACACCTGCGGCGAGCATCGTCGGGCGGATTTCGTTCGCCAAATGCCGCGCGGTTTGTTACTTTCGGCAGGCGATCGCATTTGCCTCACTCGAAGGGTGGTGATCAGCCATGAGCGATTCGACCCGCGACGATGCGCCTCAAGAGTTCAGCCTCGATCGGCGCAGGATCCTGATCGGCAGCGGCGTGCTGCTCGGCGGCATGGCCGCCACCTCGAGGATTCCGCCCGCCGCCGCCGATGCATCCGCAGATGACTATCCGCGCCGGTTCCTGCAACTATCCTCTCTGCTGATTCCCCATCAACTTGATCGGGATGTGGGCATGAGGCTCGCGGCCGCGCTGAAATTGAGAGACGCGGCGTTCGCCTCGCGGGTGACGAGCCTGATTGATATCGCGAAGCGGAAGCAGGCCAAGGTTGTCGAAGATTTCTTCGCGGATGTCCCCGAGGGTGCCTTGAAGGACACGGCCCTGCAGATCATTTCAGCCTGGTATCTGGGCGTGATCGTCGATGCGCCGGACGCTGAAGTGTTTGCCTACGAACTCGCGCTCATGTACCAGCCGACCATCGATGTGATGACCATACCGACCTATGCGATTTCCGGGCCGAATGGTTGGACGTCGAACGCGCCCCCGCTGAGCGACATGCCGACATTCTAATGACGAGCGATGACAGCGCCGATGTGATCGTGGTCGGAACCGGCATCGTGGGGTGCCTGGTCGCGGAAGAGATGCTCGATGCCGGCCTGTCGGTGCTGATGCTGGAGGCCGGACCGCGCGTGGACCGCTGGCGGATCGTGGAGAATTACCGCAATCTGCCGCCCACCCTGCGCCTGCACTTCGATGCGCCCTACCCGCCGAAGCCGTGGGCGCCGCATCTGGAGACGTACACGGATGCGTCCGCCGCCGAGTATCTGCAACTGGAAGGCCCGGATGCGCTCGCCTATCGCCAGGGCTATGTTCGCTACGCCGGCGGCGCCACCTGGCATTGGGCGGGCATCTGCTGGCGTTTGACGCCGGAGGACATGCGTCTCAAGTCGCTGTACGGGGTCGGGCGCGATTGGGAGTTTGACTACGATACGCTCGAGCCGTATTACACGCGCGCCGAATACGCGATCGGCGTGTGCGGTCCCTCGGACCCGGCCCTGCAGTGGCCGCCGCTCCGTTCCAAGCCGTATCCGATGGGGCCTTTGCCCTTCGGTCCGGGAGAGCAGCGCTTCACCGACGCGGCCGCGCGCATCGGCCTCAAGAACGTTCCATCGGCGCAGGCGCGCAACAGCGCCATCGCCTATGACGGGCGCCCGCCGTGCTGCGGCAACAACAATTGCATTCCGGTTTGTCCGATCGCCGCCAAATACGACGCGGCGACGGCACTGCCGAAAATCGAGGCCAAGGGCGGGCGCATCCTCGCCAATGCGGTCGCCTATCGCGTCGAATCGGGCCCGGGCAACGCCATCGATGCGGTGCATTACTTTGATGCGGACAAGCACTCGCATCGGGTGACCGGCAGGATCTTCGTGTTGGCGTGCAATGGCATCGAGACACCCAAGTTGCTGCTGCTGTCCACCGACGAACGCAACCCCCGGGGCGTCGCCAATAGTTCGGACCAGCTCGGGCGCAACATGATGGATCAGCCCAAGCTCGTGGCCGCGTTGACGCTGACCGAGCCGATGTGGACCGGTGTCGGTCCCGTGCAGGGGAGCAGCATCATGCAGACCTCGCAAGGGCCCTTCAGAAGCCGGCACGGCGGGGCGCTGTTTCGCTTCAACAACATGGCGCGCAGCCACATCGGCGCCGCGGCGGCGCTGCGCAAGGGACTGGTGGGCAAGGCGCTCGATGCGGAGATCCGCCGTTTGTCGGCATGCACCGCGGAAATCACGATCGAGCACGAATTGCTGCCCGATCCGCAAAATCGCTTGACGCTGTCGGGCAAGAAGGACTGGTTGGGACTCAACAAGCCCAACATCTACTATGACGTCGGCGACTATGTGCGCCGCTCCGCCAAGGAATATTCGGTGCCGCTGGTGCGAAAACTCGCCGCCGAGTTGGGCGCCACCGATGTACAGGTGTCGACCGAGTTCGCGCACAGCGACCACATCATGGGCGGCACGATCATGGGCGCCAACGCGGCGAGTTCGGTGGTCGATCTCGATTGCCGCGCGCACGATCACGCCAATTTGTTCCTGCCCGGCGGCGGCGCGATGACCACCGGCGGCTGCGGCAACAGCACGCTGACCATGGCGGCTCTCGCGTTGAAAGCGGCCGATGCGATCACCGGCCAGCTCAAGCACGGCTGACGCGCCGGTGATGCCGCGCCCTCGCCACTGCCTTATCATCGCGGTCGCGGTCGCGGTCGCGGTCGCGGCGGGCGCCTGCGGTGCGATCGCGCGTGCCGACGACGCACCCGGCGGGGGCGCCACGGTCGACAGCACGCAATGGGTCGAGCGCGGCGAGTATCTGGCGCGGGCCGCGGATTGCGGCGCCTGCCACACCGCGCCGGGCGGCAAGCCTTTTGCCGGCGGTCTTGCGATCAGCTCGCCCGTCGGTGTCATCTACGCCAGCAACATCACGCCGTCGGTCGAGGATGGCATCGGTCGCTATTCGGAGCAGCAGTTCGAGCGCGCCCTTCGCCGTGGCGTGCGCGCCGACGGCGCCCATCTGTACCCCGCGATGCCTTACACCTCATACCGCATCCTCACCGACGCCGACGTGCATGTGCTGTATCGCTATTTCATGGAAGTCGTCGCCCCGGTCGATGCGGCCGCACCGCGAACCGAGCTCGCCTTTCCCATGAATATCCGCGTTTCCATGGCCGCGTGGAATCTGCTGTTCCTGGGCGGTGGGCCATGGCAACCGGATCCGCGGCGGTCGGATGGCTGGAACCGCGGACGATATCTGGTCGAGGGTGCGGCCCATTGCGGGACCTGCCACACGCCGCGCGGATTCCTCATGCAGGAAAAGCAAGGTCAGCTGTTGGCCGGCGGACAGGTCGGTGCCTGGTTTGCGCCCAACATCACCGCCGACGTCGATAGCGGCATCGGCAGCTGGAGCCAGGACGAGTTGGTGCAGTACCTTCGCAGCGGCGACGCACGCGGCAAGGCGCAGGCGGCGGGCAGCATGGGCGAAGCGGTGGAACACAGCTTTCAATACCTGTCGGCGGCCGATTTGAATGCGATCGCCACGTATGTACGCTCGGTTCCGGCGATTCACGATCCCGCCGATGAGCGCTCGCGCTTCGCCGTCGGACAAGCGTCATCCGACCTCGGGCAGTTACGCGGGACGTCTGCGGTTGCCGCCGACAGCGGCACGCCATCGGGCGCGGAACTCTTTCAGGGCAATTGCGCCTCCTGCCATGCGCCGCTGGGGCAGGGCAGCCGGGATGGCTACTACCCGAGCCTGTTCAGCAACTCGGCGCTGGGTTCGAGAAATCCCAACAACCTCATCGCGACCATTCTGAACGGCGTGAACCGCACCACCGCGGCGGGTCAGGCCTTCATGCCGGGATTCGGGGGCGGCGCAGTCGGCCTCGCGGCGTTGAGCGACCCTGAAATTGCCTCGTTGGGAAACTACCTGCTCGAACACTACGGACGCCGCGGGATCGTGGTCACCGCGGCGCAAGTCGCCGAGGTTCGTCGTGGCGGGCCGTCGTCGCCGCTGATTGCCCTGGCGCGCGCGGCCATCGCGGCAGCGGCGATCGTCCTGATGCTCATCGTGGTCTTGAGGGTCCTCAAAAAGAGAACGCGCGGCAAGGGAATAAACCGCACGGATCGTGAGTCTCCTGTCTAAGGCAAGCCGGACGGACGCGGTGAATGCAGAGTGCAAATTGCTCCATGGATGACCGGCGGCATCGCTTCGAGCTGCTGGTCATGCCGCACTTGGATGCCGCGTACCGGTTCGCGCGCTGGTTATCGCGGTCGCCGGGCGATGCGGATGACGTGGTGCAGGAGGCGATGTTGCGTGCATTTCGCGGTTTTGACGCTCTGCGAGGTTCCGAGGTGAAAGCGTGGCTTCTGACCATTGTGAAGAATTGCCATTTGACCGCGGTCACCCGGCAAAAGCGACGCGCGCAGGTGCCGCTCCCGGAGGAACATGACGCGCGGGACGGAGAGGCCCTGATCGCGACGACCCCGGATCCGGAGAGTTCGTCGATCCGGCGGGACGATGAGCGAACCCTCGAGCGGCTGATGTCAGGGTTGGCAGAGGAGCAACGCGAAGTGCTGGTCCTGCGGGAAATCGAGGAGATGGATTACCGCGCGATTGCGACGGTCACGAACGTACCCATCGGCACCGTGATGTCGCGATTGGCGCGCGCCCGGACGGCGCTCAAGGCGCGATGGTTGATCGAGGCCGAGGGAGAAAAGAATGCCGTGCGCTGACGCGCTGCGCGTGCAGGCCTACTTCGACGGCGAACTCGACGCGCTGTCGACCGCGGACATCGAGCGCCACTGTGAGACCTGCTCCGGGTGCCGGGAACTGCTCGAAGACTTGGGAAGCATCCGTGCCGCGCTGCGGCGGGATCTGCCCTACGCGAGTGCTCCCCCGGCGCTGCGCGCACGGATCATGAATTCGCTCGATCAGGAAAGCGCGCTCGAGAGCCCGCGAATCGAAGACGGACGGACAACCACGCCACCGACCGGCGGGCTGACGACCGGGGGGCTACTAACCAGCGGGGCAACTACTAGCGGGCTATCGACGAACGGGCGAACACTCAGCGGGGCGAGGACCCGCCAGGTATTCACCGGTGCGCGAGTGCGGCCGTTCTGGGCGGGCGCCTTCAGCGGCATCGGCGGCACCGCCATCGCGGCCGGCATTGCTTTCTTTCTGTTGGCGCCGGTGAACAATCCTCTGCTCGATGATCTCGTGAGTGCCCACGTGCGATCGTTGATGCCGGAACATCTGATCGATGTGGTGTCCACCGACAAGCACACGGTCAAGCCATGGTTTGCGGGCCATACCGATGTGTCGCCGGTGGTGGCCGATTTCGAGGCCCAAGGCTATCGGCTCATGGGCGGGCGCGCGGATTATTTTGATCATCAACGCGCGGCGGTGGTGGTCTATCAACATGGTCCGCACGTCATCAACGTATTCAGTTGGGCCGCGGATGAGCACGGCGTGCCCAAGAACACCACTCGCAACGGATATCATCTGGCGTTCTGGAGGACGGGCAATCTTGTGTACTGCGCCGTCTCCGATACGGCGTGGGAAGAGCTGATGAGACTCGTCAAGCTGCTCCAAGATGTCAATACCGGTGATGCCGGGTTCGACGAGCACGGCACTCGCGAATAAATTTGGAATAAAACGCATCCCGACGAAGTCCTCTCTCCTGAACTGCAACTCAAGGAGACGGACATGTCGGATGACTCATCGCTGTTATCGCGCCGCAACGCGCTGAAATGCCTGGCCTACGGCGGTGCGGGAACCGTCTTTGCGCTGTCGGGCGGCGTGTTCACGCCAATCGATCTGGCCCTGGCCGCGGGCGACAAAGCGGGTACCGGGAAACTGGGCAGGCCCCTGTTCGTGCAGATCAGCGACACGCACATCGGGTTCAACAAAGAGGCGAACCCGGACGTCGCCGGAACTTTGACGCAGACCATCGATATCGTGAATGCCATGCCTGATCAGCCCGCGCTCATCATCCATACCGGCGACATCACGCATCTGTCCAGGCCGGCGGAATTCGATCTGGCGCAGCAGCTCTTCTCCCGTCTGCGCACCTCCGAGCTGCATACGGTGCCGGGCGAGCACGACACGACGGACGCGACCGTCACCGAATACTTCAATCGTTTCGGTCAGGCGTCCAATAACAAGGGCTATTACAGCTTCGATCACGCCGGGGTGCATTTCATCGGGCTCATCAATGTATTGCAGTTCAAACCGGGGGGGCTCGGCACGTTGGGTGATGAGCAGCTCGCCTGGGTGGCGGCGGACCTCAAGGGACGTTCGGCGAGCACGCCGATCGTGGTCTTTGCGCACATGCCGCTGTGGACGATTTACGAGCCGTGGGGCTGGGGGACGGGCGACGCGGATCAACTCATGATCCCATTGCGGCGTTTCGGCTCGGTGACCGTGCTCAACGGTCACATCCATCAGATCGTGCAGAAAGTCGAAGGCAACATCACCTTCCACACGGCGCGCTCGACCTCCTATCCGCAACCTCTCGCCGGCGTGGGATCGGGACCCGGGCCGCTCAAGGTGCCCGCCGATCAGTTGGCCTCGATGCTGGGGATCACCAGCGTCTCGGTGGTGAAGCACCCGAGCGCGCTGGCGCTCGATGACACGGCGCTCGCGTGAGCCGGGCGCCCAGGAGACTCGCGTGAATCGTCCACGAACTCAAATGATGCTCACGGCTGTCGCCGTGGTGATCTTGGCCGCGATGGAGGTGTATGTCCCATCGGCGGCGGACACCGCCGGGGCGACGACGATCGTCGTCAAGGATTTCATGTTCAACCCGACGCCATTGACGGTCAAGGCCGGTGCCACCGTGACTTGGACCAACAAGGATGACGAGCCGCACAACGTGGTCAGCGACACCGGAGTGTTCAAGTCCGGCGGCATGGATACGGACGAGAGCTTCTCGTTCAAATTCGACAAGCCCGGTACCTATCACTTCACGTGCTCGATCCATCCGCGCATGGTCGGAACCATTGTCGTTCAATGAACCGCATGATCGGCAGCGCGAAAATAGGTGTGATTCTCGGCGTCATCGGCTGCACGCTCGCGGCCTGTGCGATCGGCGCCGGACTGTTCGTCGAATCGGGGGTCTATGACATTGGCGCCGACGACCATCACACCCAGATCGTCCTGGGTGTCATCGAGCAGTTACGGGAACGCTCCATCGGGGTGCGCGACCGCTCAATTGAGTTGCGCTACGTGGAGGATCCAGAAAGGATCGCAGCGGGCGCCCAGCACTATGCGGCGCTCTGCGCGGGCTGCCATCTGGCGCCGGGGGTGACGAAGTCTGAGATCCGTCCCGGGCTGTATCCGCACCCGCCCAATCTGGCGCAGGAAGATCTGCGCGACGGCCGGCGGGCTTTTTGGATCATCAAGCATGGCATCAAAATGAGTGCGATGCCGGCGTGGGGCAAGACCCTCGATGATGCGGCGATCTGGGACCTGGTTTCCTTCGTTCGAAAGATGCCGGACATGACTCCGGAGACTTATCGGCAGATCTCGCGCCAGTAAAATATGTTTCAAGCCTGAAAAACTTCTGGCACAGTGATTGCGCCTCTTGACTCTCGCACCGGGGAGATTTCGACGCAATGCTGACCTCACCGCCGCCCGCCGACCCCTTCCTGCGCATCGCGTTCGAGGAGGCCCAGGCGGGCTATTCCACAGGCGGCCTGCCGATCGGCGCGGCGCTCGTCTATCGCGGTCAATTGATCGGCCGCGGCCACAACCGCCGCGTGCAGGACGGCAACCCGATCCTGCACGCGGAGATGTCCTGTTTCCAGAATGCCGGCCGCTTGTCGTCGGTCGTGTACCGCGAGTCCACGCTCTATTCCACGCTATCGCCCTGCTATATGTGCAGCGGCACGACATTGCTGTTCGGCGTCCGCCATGTGGTGGTGGGTGAAAGCCGCACGATCCATGGCGCCGATGACTGGCTGCGCTCACACGGGCTGACCGTAACGGTGGTGGATGACCCGGCCTGCTATGAGCTATTGCAGCGTTTCATCGCCGAGAAGCCCGAGATCTGGGCGGAAGACATCGGCGATGCCGGCACCGCGGGACGGTACGTTCACACTCACAGTCCCGCCGCATGACACCGGCGGCATTCCGCTACGCGCGCCCCGATTCGGTCGCGGCCGCCGTGGCGCTGCTCGGTCCGCGCGCGCAGTTGCTCGCGGGCGGCCAGAGCTTCGTGCCGTTGCTGGTCCGCCGTGCCGCCCGGCCCGATCTCGTGATCGACATCAACCGGATTCCGGGGCTGGCGGAAATCGACATCCTCCCGGGGGCAATCCGCATGGGTGCGCTGGTTCGCCTGGAGCAGGCGCGTTGCTCGGCAATCGTCAGGGCGGAGTTGGCCGTGCTGGCCGCCGCGCTCGGCTGGGTCGCCAATCCGGTGATCCGGCGGCGCGGAACGGTGGTGGGAAACCTGGTGATGCATGCGCCGGGTGCGGAGCTGCCCGCCGTGGCGATGGCGCTCGGCGCGGAATATCTGATCCGCACGCCCGACGGAAAGACAGAGACGATCGCCGCGCACGATCCGGTGCCGGCGGGGACGATGGTGACGCATGTGCTGTGGCCGCGCCGGCCGGGTGCCGGCGGGTTTTACGAAGTCTCGCGCCGCGAAGGCCATGTGGGCGTCGTGAGCGCGGCGGTCAGTTGCACCGGTGACGCTGTCCACCACGACATCCGGGTCGGGCTGAGCGGTATTTGCAAAACCGCTCTCGCGTGCAACGCGGTTGCGGGCGTGCTCAAGGCTGCATGGCCGGCCGTCCCGGCAGCGCGCGCCTTGGCTCCCGCGTTGCGCGCGGATATCGCGGAGCGGCCGCTGCACGGCGACCTGCAGGCAGGCGCAAACTACCGGCTGGCCGTGGCACCGGAGGTGATCCGCCGCGCCGCGCAATCGATGCCGGCGGGGCGCGGCTGAATGGAGCCGCGCATCGAGGTCGCCATGACGGTCGATGGCGCGAGGGTGGCGGCCCGGATCAGACCCCGCGAGTTGCTGAGTGATTTTCTGCGCGGCGAAGCCGGCGCGACCAGCGTGCACATCGGCTGCGGGCAGGGCCTGTGCGGCGCCTGCACGGTGGCGGTTGACGGCGTACCGGTGCGCGCCTGCCTGATGCTGGCGGCCCAAGCCGATGACTGCGTCGTTCAAACCGTCGCCAGCCAGAACGCATTGGAAGGTTTCACCGGCGCGGGCTTGACGCCGCTGCAGTCCTCCTTTCGCGAACATCACGCGCTGCAATGCGGTTTCTGCACGCCGGGTCTGCTGGTCTCGACCGCGATATTCCTGGCGGAGAATCCGCGGCCCGCCCGGCGCGAGATTCTGGAGCATTTGAACGGGCATCTGTGCCGCTGCACGGGCTACGCCAATATCGTCGCGGCGATCGAGGCGGTGGCGCAATGATGCAGTTCGGCCAACGAGTCCGCCGCCGCGAGGATTTTTCGCTGCTCACCGGCACCGGCCGCTACGTCGCGGATCTGGTGCGTCCGGATATGATCGCCATGCGCGTGATCCGCTCGCCGCACGCGCATGCGCGGATCACGGGCGTCGATCGCGGCGCGGCTGAACGCCATCCGGAGTGTGTCGGGGTGTTGTGCGCGGCCGATCTGCCGCCGGAGCTCGGCTTGCTGCCGGCGCTCGACCTTTGCCTCGACTCCGCGCCGGTGCAGCAGGAGGTGCTCGCGCGCGAGGTGGCGCGCTATGTCGGACAACCGGTGGCGATCGTGCTGGCGCGCGACGCCTATGCCGCCGAGGATCTCGCCGAGCTCGTACAAGTGGCCTATGAGCCCTTACCCGCTGCGATGGACACGGCGGCGGCCCCGCTGCTCTACCCGGAGCTCGGCAGCAACCGGGTGCATGAAACCTCGCAATGGGTGGGTGACCCGGATGCGGCCTTCGCGTCCGCCGCATTGGTGCTGCATGAACATTTTTCCTTTCACCGCGTCGCGGCCAGTCCGATGGAGACGCGCGGCGCGGTGGCCGAGATCGAGGCGGACACCGGTCGGCTGGTGCTGCACAGCTCCACTCAGGTGCCGCAGCTGCTGCGCCATGAACTGGCGCGTATTCTGGGATTGGACGGAGCGAAGC
>Ga0181537_10002440_pt1 | contig 16302 bp, 14 predicted proteins | sample PEATcosm2014_Bin_39_FD_119765 | JGI IMG/M metagenome (GOLD analysis project Ga0181537, IMG submission 119765) | Peatland microbial communities from MTU Mesocosm Facility, Houghton, MI, USA - PEATcosm2014_Bin23_10_metaG | ecosystem: Environmental > Terrestrial > Soil > Wetlands > Peat | place... | reverse complement strand
GGTTCATGGCGATCCTGGCAAGGTGCGACGCCTGTTACAAAATCTGCTGCTGAACGCCCTCAAATACACGGTTCATGGTGGAGTGGTTATGAGTGTGGGGATGGAAAAGGACAACTGGTGGTTCATGGTGAAGGACACGGGACCCGGCATCCTGGCCGGACCGGGAGCGCCCATGGTCATTGGGTTGAAGGAGGCCACAGCGAGCGCCCGAGAGTCGGACGAAAAGGCTGCCTCAACCACAGGAGAGATTTCACACGTGTTGGTCCCAGCCGCCGGGGGCCTCGCGGAAATGCTTCCTGGCTTTCAACAGCCCGGCGAAGGGATTGGCCTTTCGATTGTGAAACGCCTTTGCGAATTGCTCGACGCGAGTCTTGAAATGGCGAGCTCAACGGAGAGAGGCACGACGTTCCGAGTGGTCTTTCCCCGGTACTATTCTACTAACGGCCGGCGTGAATAGCATGGATCGTAGATTTGATAACCGGGAACACCCATAGCGAAGGACAGCTGGGCTCATAATCTGAAGGTCGCTGGTTCAAATCCAGCCCCTGCACCCAATTTTAGATCCCGTTCAGTTTTGAGCACTCCCCAGCCAGTCGAGCAGCGCCTTGTGGAAGACCTCGGGCGCCTGGATCTGGGGCGAATGCCCCAGATCAGGAAACTCGACAAGGCGAACGCGCGGGATCCGGCTCGCGACCTCCTTTCCTAGCTTCGGATAATTGCCAAGCGTCGCGCGTACCGCGGGCGGCGCCACATCCTTGCCAATTGCGGTCGTATCCTTGTCGCCGATCACCAGAAGAACCGGCATTCGCAGGTCGCCGAACTCGTAAAGCACCGGCTGCGTGTAGATCATGTCCGTGAGGAGTGCCGCATTCCAGGCCACCCGCTCCCGTCCCGGACCGCGGTACAATCCGGCCAGCATCTGGACCCACTTCTCATATTCCGGCCGCCAGGTGCCCGCGTAATAGGTGGTGCGCTCGTAGTCACGAATGCGATCAGCGGTCGTCAGCAGCTCCTTTCGGTACAAGGCATCGACGCTCTGCCAGGGCACGCCCTTGGCCTTCCAATCCTCCAGCCCGATAGGATCGACGAGCACGAGCTGGGCGACCTCGTCAGGATACATCAGTGCGTAGCGTGTCCCGAGCATGCCTCCGGTCGAGTGCCCGACCAGGGTGACGCGGCTGATGCCCAGGGAAGCGAGCAGCGCGTGGGTGTTCCCGGCAAGCTGTTGAAACGTGTATTGGTAATGTTCCGGCTTTGTCGACTTGCCAAAGCCGACTTGGTCGGGAGCGATGACGCGATATCCCGCATGGCTCAGCACCGCGATGGTGCCCTCCCAGGTCGCGGCCACGAAGTTCTTTCCGTGCAGCAGGACGACCACGCGTCCGTTCGGCGTCGCGGGCCTGACGTCCATGTAAGCCATGTGCAGCGCAATGCCCTGGCTGACGAACTCGAACCACTGCACCGGCCAGGGATATGAAAACCCCTCCAGCTCGGGGCCATAGGCCGGACCATCGTCCGATGGCGTGGAGGGCTGTGCGGGCAGCGGCGGGGCAGTCGCGGCGACCAACGCGCCGAGCAAAAACGCCGAGGCTAGGGCGTGGCTCGGCGGCCGGGATTCCCTCTTGGGAAGGCGATAAATGACCTGTTGGGACACCGCACGGTAGGAGTAGGGCGTCCGGAAGGAACGTCAACGTCACTCAAAATTCGTCAAGGCGAACGTGGCAAATTGGCCATGGGCTTCGGCGTAGGGGTGAATGAAGGGAGCCACGGTGAACTTGACATGGTTCAAAATTGAACCACCCTACCTTCATGCCAAAGACCACCTCGATCCGCGCCGAATTGGCCGACTTGCTTGATGTTAAGCGAACTCTTGCGAACTCGATGAAGAGCAGGCGCATTACCGTGGCGGGACTCGCCAAGCAGCTGGGCACGGGGCGCACTGCCGTGCGGCGGGCGCTCGACGTAAAGAACACGTCGACCACTTTCAAGACCCTTCAGCGAACGGCCAGAGCACTCGGATACGCAGTGAAGCTTGAAGCGCGCCCACTTACGCCCCGCGAGCTGGGAAGCCTCGCGCAGAAGATGGTCGATGCCAAGACACTCGAGGAGGGCGACCGTCTACAAGGGGAACTGGTGAACGGGTTCTTTGGCCGTGCCGAAGGTTCAGCGTAGGAACGTTCCGCGGGCCTTGATCGAACATTTGGCGCTCAGAGTTCGTGAACGGGCAGTACCGATCGAAGACTTGCAGAATCGTGCCAAGTGGCTCGATACCGACCCGACCGTCCCGTCCGGCCGCTGGTTCAAACGTTTTGCCAAGGTCATTGTTTGCGGTGAAGGCGAACTGGTGAAAACCAGCTTGGAGGACAGCCATTCCGCTATAGGATTCGAGGTAGAGTGAATGAGCCACAAGAAGGCCTCAATGGATGAGCGCGAGCCGCAGTTCGACGTCCAGAGGCATGGGTAAGCTCGGGGACCTGCTGTCGGAATCGTCTCCGCCAGCCCGAGGCAAATTTTCCGGTCCATACCGGCCCTCTGGTTCGTCTTACCCGTCACCCATGCCTACATCTTGCAGGACTCTCTTCGCCGCAGGTTTCCTTGCCGCCGGCCTGCTGCCCTTGGGCGCGGCCGACGCCTCGAATTGGAAATTCTCCTTCGCGCCCGGAGCCGCCCCGGCCGGGGCCGTGGCCGTTACCCCCGACACCCAGTACTCCGACGCCGCGGGCTTCGGCTTCGAGCCCGGCTCCGCGCCCGTCGCCGTCGACCGCCCTGGGCTGGGAGGCTTCATCACCGGTTCCCAGCCGATCTATTTCTCGGTTAAGGTGCCCGAGGGCAACTATCAGGTTACGGTCGCCCTGGGCGATCCGGCCGGCTCCTCGGTCACCACGGTGAAGGCGGAGCTGCGGCGTCTGATGCTGCAGCGAATCCGCACGGCCAACGGGGAGGTGGTGTCGCGCACCTTCAACGTGGCGATCCGTCGCCCCTCCTATCCCGGCGGCGAGGTGCGACTCAAGCCCCGCGAGACGACGACGGAAGTTTGGTCCTGGGACGACAAGCTGACGCTGGAGTTCTGCGACGAGCATCCGGCCGTCTCCTCGGTGGAGATCACGGCGGTCCCCTCACTGCCCACCCTCTTCTTGATCGGCGACTCGACCATGACCGACCAACCCCGCGAGCCGCACAACAGCTGGGGCCAGATGATAACCCGGTTCTTCGGGCCCGGCATCGTCGTCGCCAGCCACGCCGAATCTGGCGAGTCGGCGCGCGATTTCATTGGCGAGCATCGCTGGGCCAAGGTGATGAGCCTGCTCAGGCCCGGTGACTACGTGATGATCCAATTCGGCCACAACGATCAGCACGACCGGGGGCCGAATCCCGGAGCCTACGCCTCCTACACCACCTTCATGAAGCAGTACGTGGCCGATGTGCGCCAGCGTGGCGCCACCATCATCCTGGTGACATCGATGAACCGCCTAGCTTTCCAGGGCAACACGGTGGTCAACACCCTGGGAGACTTTCCCGACGCCATACGGAAGATATGCCGCGAGGAGCAGGTGCCGCTCGTCGACCTGAACGCCATGAGCAAGGTGCTTTACGAGGCCCTGGGTCCCGGCCAGACGCCGGCGGTCTTCGCCACCGGCCCAACCGGCAAGACCGACGCCACGCACCAGGCGGACTACGGCAGCTACGAGCTCGCGCAGTGTGTGGTGCGGGGAATCCGGGAGGCCGCGCCCGATCTGGCGAAATACCTTGCGGCGGACGCGACGCATTTTGATCCCGCCCATCCCGACCCCGTCGCGAGCTTCGACATTCCCAAGGAGCCGGTGACCACGATCGTCCGGCCGTATGGGAGCTGATCTCTGCAAAAAAGCCTTCGTCCTCATGATACACAGGGCCGCTGGTTCAAATCCGACCCCCGTACCCAATCTCCCCCCGTAATCACAATGTCGCGGGGGATTCTTGTTTCATCGGGGATTCAGGGGCGCCCGCTCTTGCGATGAGGGAAACCTCAATCATGTTAGGTTCAACATGAATTCGGGATCATCGGCCGACGAGTCGGATGCAGCAAAGGGCGGTGTATTCAAGATCGGAGGGGACCTGCCCGTTCATCGCCTGGGCTTCGGCGCGATGCGCATAACCGGGCCGGGAGTCTGGGGTGAGCCCAAGGATCCCGCGGAGGCCCGCCGCGTCCTCGCGCGGGCGGTGGAGCTCGGAATAAACCTGATCGACACCGCCGACTCCTATGGGCCGGAAGTGAGTGAGCGCCTGATCGCCGAGGCGTTGCACCCCTATCCCAAGGGGCTGGTCATCGCCACCAAGGGAGGCTTGACCCGCTCCGGACCGGAGAAGTGGGCGCCCGTCGGCCGGCCGGAATACCTTCGGCAGTGCGTCGAGATGAGTCTGCGGCGGCTAAGGGTTGACCGCATCGATCTCTATCAGCTGCATCGCATTGACCCGAAGGTGCCCGCCGCCGAGACGCTCGGGGCGCTCAAGGAGCTTCAAGCGGCGGGCAAGATCCGCCATATCGGGTTATCCGAGGTGTCGGTCGCGGAGATAGAACAGGCGAAAAAGACTGTCGCGATCGTGAGTGTGCAGAACCTCTACAATATCGGCAACCGCCAGAGCGAGGCGGTCCTCGACTACTGCGCGAAGCACAGCTTGGGGTTCATCCCGTGGTTTCCCCTCGCGGCCGGCGAGATGGCCCGTCCCGGCAGCGCGCTGGATAAGGCCGCCAAGAAACACGGTGCCACCGTATCCCAACTCGCACTTGCGTGGCTCCTGCACCGTTCGCCGGTGATACTGCCCATTCCCGGCACCTCGAGCGTGGCCCACTTGGAAGAGAACCAGGGTGCCGCCTCCGTTGGACTCTCCGACACCGAGTGGGATGAGATCGGCAGAGCGATCCCAGGAAAATAACCGATTGTCCGGCGGTCACTTGGGTCTCGGTCCCGGCGACCTCTCCCGATGCGATCGACGCAGGTCGGCGCACCAGGAGGGGACATCAGAAAGTTAGGGCGACTTTGCCGAAGGGACGTTTCTCGACCAAGAATTTCAAGGCATCCGCGGCCTCCTCCAGGGTAAAAGCCTTGGCCAAGATTGGCTTGATGGCTCCAGAAACGAGCAGCGGGAGAATGGTGTTCCAGGCTTCAATCCGGAGGGACTGCGGCTGGGCGAACAGGGAGAAGCTCTTGATGCTGGCCCTCTTCCAGATCAGATGGGTGACATCGATTGTAGCCATGCGATTCGCTGAATAGCCAAGCGTCGTCAGGCTCCCGCCCACTGCGAGCGTCGACAGGGCTTCGCTCAGGACGTCACCGCCGATGCCGTCGATCACGATATCCGATCCGTAGCCCCCGGTGATGCGCCTCACGCCGTCGCTCAACCGCTCGCGTGACACGTCTATGACCTCATCAAACCCGAGAGCCTTCGCTTGCTGGGCTTTCGCGGCGCTCGTGCTGCTCGAGATTGCGTGCTTTGCGCCCATGGCACGTGCCAGCTGGGTCACAGCATTCCCGACCGATCCCCCAATGGCCGGCGCGAGCACGGTCTTGCCTGGCTGAAACCCGGCAAGGCTGAGCGCCGAGTATGCCGTCAGGTACGCGACGGGAATTATGGCAGCGTCCACGTCACCGATTCCGGCCGGGATAAGGCAAAGGTGCTCCTTCCTCACGGCGATCCATTCGCCATAGGCTCCATCCTCGAATACGCCATAGGGTCCGGTGAACATCACCCGCGAACCGTCCGGAAACTCCGCACCTCCCCCCTCCTCCGCGACTCCGGCGCCCTCGTTGCCCATGATCAGGGGCGGTCTCACTCGTGGAAATTGACCGGTGAGAATAGTGTGGTCGAGGGGGGTGACGCCCGCGGCCGCCATCCGCACGAGCACCTTTCCATCCGAGGCCGATGGCTTCGGGCATTCGACCAGCCTAAGTCCCTCATAATTTCCGAACACCTCCGCCCTCACCGCCCGCATAGTCGTAGGTCCTTTCTCATTGCAGATGTTGTCACTAGGCGCCTTCCCAATTGGCCTCGATATCGCCGATCGTCATTAGTTCAGCAAGGCCTTACTTCCGATTGGACGGCCCGTCCGGAAGGAGTGCCCGACGGCCTGCTGGGGCGCTCCAATTCCGGCAATTTGGACGATTGTGCGTCCCACATCGAGCGCGGCCAAAAACGGGTCGGCTTGCGGCGTCAACACTTGCGCCGCAGACCTCCCGCGCGCCTTCCCTTTTCACGCTCCGCTGCGACCCCTCGACCGGCTCCGGACGCGTGTGCGCTTGGAGCCTGGCCACGAGGGCGGGTCCATTATTGCGCGATTCGCACTCGATCAAAGACGAAACCGCCGCTAACAGATTGCCCACATCCGAAGGAACCCTCGACCACGAGGGGGACCCGGAACGACCGACCCGTGTCGCCCCAGCCCCGCCCCATAAACCCGTCCATCGCCCCAACCCTCCGCCCCATGAATCCCGTTGCACCCTCCGCCTGCGATCCGACCCTGCCGCAAATCCAGTTCACCCGCCGGGGTTTCCTCCGGTCCACGGGTGCCCTCGTCCTAGGCGCCGGTTACCTTGGCTTCTCCGGCAACGCGCAAGCGGCCGACGTAAAGGGCGCCGATCTCTCGACCCCGAGCGGCAAGCCGCTGCGGGGGCTATTCCCCATCCTCGAGACCCCCTTTACGGCTGACGACAAGCTCGACACCGACACCCTTGCGGCCGAGGTCGCCTTCTGCAACCGGGGCCGCCTTGGCGGCATGATCTGGCCCGTGTTCGCCAGCAGCTGGTCGACGCTTACCGACGCCGAACGCATCGAGGGCGCGGAGACCATCCTCGCCGCCGGAAAGGGGGGGACGGCCGCGATGGCCATTGCGGTCCAGAACATGGCCTGGGACACGGCGACGTCCGTCCGTTATGCGAAGCACGCGGCGGACCATGGGGCGGACGCGATCGTCTCCATCCCGCCGAACAACGGCTGGAACGTTGGCGACCAGGCCGTGCTCGATTACTACAAGGCAATTGGCTCTGCGACCGACCTGCCGCTCATCGTCCAGACACGGGGAACGGTAAGCGTCGACCTGATGGTCCGGATGTTCCACGAGATCCCGACCATGAAGGCCACGAAGGACGAGGTCGGGGACCCCCTGAAGCGGATCTCGGCCCTCATGCAAGGTACCGGAAATGGCTTGGCCGTATGGGCGGCTGGCGGAGGGACCGGAGAGCTGCTCCTCCAGGAGTTGCCGCTGGGATTCACGGGGCTGTGCCCCACGCCGCAGTATTCCGATCTCCTGCAGCAGTGCATGGAGCTTTGGTGGGCCGGGAAGAAGGGGGAGGCCTTCGACATGTTCGCCCGGGTGCAGGGTTTTGCCACCATTCCCGGGGCAACCGAATACCTCATGGTGGCCCGGGGGGTCTTCAAGGAGACCACCAAGATGCGCCACCAGCCCATGGAACCGGAAGCGCCCAAGCCCGCGGGCGGCGGGCGGCCGGGAGGGGGCACCGGCGGAGGGGCACGGTCGGGCCCGATTGCCGAGTCGGGAAAGGAAGCCATCCGGGAAGCCCTGGAAACCTACCTCAGGCCCTACCTGAGGGCCTAGAGCGCAAGCGAGCCGCGGGCGGGCAGGCGGCGCCCACACGTGCCGGGGACGGTCGGCTTCCCCTATTTTTTCGGGGGCGTTTCCGGGCCGCCGGTCCAGTAGAGGGCAAGGTACCACACGGTGTGTCGCCCTCCGGAGATGGAGTGTCCCGCGCTGAAAAGCAGATTGAAATCCTCCGTGAAGTTCACGGAGCCGCCGAGATTGGAGAGCACGGATCCCTTCCCGCCTACAGCGTCGGTGCCCTGCCAGAAGAGCTCAGTTCCCAGGGTCAGATGCTTGCCAAGATCTCGCTGGACGAGCCAGCCGGCAAAGCCCGAGTTGCGCTGACCGGGCGCGGAATTGAGATCAACGCCCCCTCCGCCATAGGAGGTCCAAGGTCACCAGCTTTTTTGAAGCCACAAGGGCAGCCGGTACCACGCTCGCCCGTTGCCGAGGCCCTTTGCGCCGTCGCCGGTCGGGAGCTCCACCAGGGGGAATATCCCTATCTGGGGAAGCGACTCCGTTTCGTCGACGAACCGAAATTTGACGCCGATCTCTGTATCGCCGTAGCCGGTCGCCGCGTGCGAGCCGGTGGACGAAAAGCTGGCGAACGGAGCGATCAGATGGAGCTGGGTATTCGGGGCTATGCCATAGTTCATCTCGATGGCCGGGCCCGAAATCGAGTTGTAATCGGGTCCCCGGTCGCCCTGTCCAAACGCATAGAATTCCCAGTGGTTGAGGTCCACCGGCTCGGGATCATCCGTAAGGAACGGCGGCCCGGCCCGCATTGCGGCGCCAGCGGCAAGGACCAAGGTGACCAAGGCCAGGGCCCGAGCCCTCATCCGGCGGCGCACCCGGGGGCTGTCAGGCATCACCCTCATTGATCGTGCGGGGGACGGGCACTTCACAAGAATCTCCATGAGGCATTTCGTTCAGCATTAAATTGCCGGATCCTTCCCTGCCCCGGCCGCGTGCTGTGGGGCATGGACATTCCAAAGCGCTCGGAGAATCTCTCCCGCTTCCGCCGATTGCAACATTGCGCCCAGAGATTGCGGCCATGACGGCGACCCATGATCGCGCTGCGAAAGGCGCGCGGAGCCGCGGCATGCCCGACCGATTGGGGTCGCCCCGGGGGACGGCACTTTCATCTTCGAGGCAGTTCGATGGCAGAGGCACGATGATAAGGCAGGCGCATCGAAGGACACGTTGGCGTTTGAGCCCGGGAGACCTGCTGCAGGTTGAGCGGGTCAACTCGCCGGCGGTGCCACGCGCTCAAACCCGTGCGATTCAGGTGTACACCGCGCAGATCGCGTCGCCAAATGAGGTCACTCTTACCCTGCACGACAACTCCACCCCCGACGGACCGAGGGAGCCCGCCTTCCGCGACGGCATCGTTCCCGGCCGCGCACCGAACGTTGAGCTCCACCCTTGAAACGCACACCGCCGACCGGCTTACGGTGCTGCTTTGCGCCGGCGTCGTCGTCGCCTCGGGATTGGCCGCCTATCACAACAGCCTTCATGGGCCGTTTGTCTTCGACGACGTTCCGGCGATATCCGAGAACCCAAGCATCCGGAGCCTCTCGGCGATAGGCGACGTCCTGGCGCCACCCCGTGGAACGGTCACGGCCATGGGCAGGCCGGTGCTGAACCTGAGCCTGGCGCTCAACTATGCGATGGGCGGCCTCGAGCCGGCAGGCTACCATGTGGCGAACCTCCTCATCCACCTGGCCGCTGGGCTCGCCCTGTTCGGCATCGTCCGGCGGACCCTGCTTCTTCCCAGCATGGCGCCGCGCTTCGGGCAGGAGGCGCTGGCGCTCGCACTTGCGACGGCGGTCGTATGGACGGTTCACCCGCTCCAGACCGAGGCGGTCACCTACACGGTCCAGAGGGCCGAGTCGCTCATGGGCCTCCTCTATCTCCTCACGCTCTACTGCTTCATACGCGGGACGCAGTCGAAGGCTCCGGGGATGTGGTGGACCGCGGCGTTCGCCTCCTGCCTCCTCGGCATGGGCACCAAGGAGGTGATGGTGTCGGCTCCCGTCATGGTGCTCCTCTTCGACCGCGCGTATGTCTCAGGCTCATTCGGCGGCGCCTTGAGGCGGCACGCCCCGGTGATATCGGCCCTGGCGGGGACGTGGCTCCTCCTGGCCTGCCTCGTGGCCTCGGGCGGCGGCAACCGAGGCGGCTCCGTGGGGTTCGGCGTCCAAACCCGCTGGTGGTCCTACGTTCTCACGCAGGGGGAGGCGATCGTGCACTACCTGCGCCTCTGCGTGTGGCCGCATCCGCTGGTCCTGAGCTACGGCACCTTCTGGATCACGGATCCGATCGAGGCGGCGTTGTGGACGCTTCCGGTGCTCCTGCTTTCGGCGGCGGCCGTCGCGACCTTCGCGAGGAATCCGCCGCTGGGATACCCGGCTCTCTTCTTCCTCGCCATCCTCGCCCCCACCAGCCTCGTCCCGGGGACGACGCAGATGATCGTCGAGCACCGCATGTACCTGGCGCTCGCGGCGGTTGTCGCGGCTGCGGTGGCGGGAGGGTACGCTTGGCTCGGCCGGCGAAGCCTCTGGATCTGGCCCGTCGCTGCGGTCGCCCTGTGCTGGCTCACCGTGCTGCGCAACAGGGACTTTCGCTCCGAGGAGGCCATCTGGGAGGACACGGTCCAAAAGAGCCCGCAGGACGCGATCGCCCACTATAACCTGGGCCACGCCCTGCAGGCGCAGGCGGGCAGGAGCAGGGAGGCCGAGGCGCAGTTCAGGGAGTCCCTGCGCCTCAACCCCGACTACGCGAAGGCGCACGACAGCCTCGGGCTGCTGCTCCAGCAAGAGGGCCACACAACGGAGGCCCTGGCGGAGTTCCGGGAGGCCATTCGGCTCAACCCCGGCGACGTGAGGGCGCTCAACAACCTGGGGTTCGCGCTCTCCAACCGGCCGGGAGGCGCGGCCGAGGCGGTCGCCGTCCTCCGGGCGGCCGAGCGCCTCGACGACGCCCATGACGTCATCCATGTGAACCTGGGCAATGCGCTTTCGCAGCTGCCGGACCGCCTGCCCGAGGCGGAGGCGCAATACCGCAAGGCGCTCCGGCTCAATCCCTGCGCGCCGACCCTCACCGACCTGGGCGCCCTCCTGACGCGCCTGCCCGGCCGCCAGGACGAGGCGATCGCCGACTACAGGGAGGCGCTCCGGCTCGATCCGGGCTACGCGAGGGCGCACGACAACCTGGGCTCCGCGCTTGTCGTGATGCCCGGCCGGATCCCCGAGGCCGTGCGCGAGTTCCAGGAGGCCATAAGGATTGATCCCGCAAGCTCGTCGGCCCATTGCAACCTCGGGATCGCCCTCGCCAACGTGCCGGGCAGGTTCGAGGACGCCGTGGCGGAGCTGCGCGAGGCGTCGAGGCTCGGTCCCGGCCGCGTCGAGCCCCATTTCAACCTGGGCATTCTCCTCGCCGGCAGCGCCGGCCACCAGGAGGAGGCGGCCTCGGAGTTCGAGGAGGCGCTGCGGATCCGGCCCGACTTCGAGCCCGCACGGCGGATGCTGGAGCAGCTGCGGGGCGGCCGGTAGCCGGCCCCGGTGAAGCCGCCCCGACGGGAACGATGTTGATCGCGGATGCGGCGCGGTGCATGGTCCCGCATGGCCCCGGCAAGATACGAGGACGAAATCATCGTCTCATGGATCGAGCTCCACCGCGACGCACGGTACCTTTCTGAAATGCTCCACGCAAAGGGCACGTGGAAGGGCATCATCGCGGTCACGCGGGGCGGCCTGGTGCCGGCGGCGCTGGTCGCGCGCGAGCTCGACATACGCCTCGTCGACACGATCTGCGTCACGAGCTACTCCTCATCGGGAACCGGGTCCGCCGAGCAGACCCAGTCTGAGGTCAGGATCCTCAAGGGGATCCAGGGGGACGGCGAGGGGTTCCTGCTCATCGACGACCTGGTCGACTCGGGCCGGACCGCGCAGTTTGTCCGCCAGCTGCTTCCCAAGGCGCACTTTGCGACCCTCTATGCAAAGCCCGCCGGCCGGCCCATCGTGGACACCTGCGTGAAGGAGTTTAAGCAGAACAAGTGGATCTTCTTTCCCTGGGACATCGAGTACAAGTTCGCCCTGCCCATCAAGGACGGCGGCCGCACCTCGCCGGGGCCCGGCTGAGCCCGGGCGCCGCGGGCGTCACGGCGCGGGTCCGGCCGGCAGCTCGTTCCAGAGCGCTATGACGGGGGCGCCGTGCTCGGCGCCGAGGATGGAAAGCGACGCGGTGTCCAGCTGGAGGTGCACGGCGTCCGCGACCGGGAGCCCCATCCATCGCGCGCCCAGGAGGCGGCCGAAGTGGCCGTGCGTGAAGAGCGCCACGTTTCCCCCGAGGCCGCGGAGCCTCTCCAGGAGCCGGTCGGCCCGCCCGCAGGCCTGCTCGGGCGATTCGCCGCCGGGGCAGCCGTCGCGGAAAAGGCTCCAGCCGGGGCGCGCCTTCAGGATCTCGGCGGTATGCAGCCCCTCGTAGTCGCCGTAGTCCCATTCGGCAAGGTCGGGCTCGACGACGGCTGCGGCGCCCCACCCGGCCAGCTCGCACGTGCGCAGCGCCCGCCTTCGCGGGCTCGAATAGACATGGGTGAACTGCGCCGAGGCGAGCCGCCCCGCGAGCCAGGCGGCCTCCGCCTCCCCCCGCGGCGTCAGCGGGATGTCCGTGCGGCCGGTGTGCCGCCCGGAGGCCGACCACTCCGTCTCGCCGTGCCGAACCAGGTAAAGGTCGGGGGGCATGGCCGCGCTCCCTAGGCCCCCGGCCCGCGCGCCGTCGGGCTGTCAATCAGCTCCCAGAAGCCGACCATGAACCTGTCCTTCTCCTGGTAGAGCTCGTGCCAGAAATACCGCGACTTGATCCGGTCGTTGAGCGGGCCGAAACGCGAGTCCCCGTCGACGCAGTCCCTGGGAAGCCAGATCACGTACCTGACGTTGTTGTGCAGGAGCCAATCGAGCGGGTCGGCGAGCCTCCCCTCGTAGAAGTCGGTGGTCTGCGCAAGCCGCTCGCGGATCTCGGCGAAGGCCCCGCGCCACGTCGTCTCGTGCCAGGGCCACCCAAGGAGGCTCTGCTTGCCGGCGAAGAGGGTGATGGCCGGGGACTCCGTGTTCTCCATCTTTATCCCGCTCTCCAGGGTGACTCCGTCCGGCCGCGCTGCCAGCACGATGACCATGTCGCGGGCGATGGGATCCCTGTTCAGCCAGGCCGATCCCGCAAGGAACCCCTCCGATCCCGCCCGCAGGGTAAAGTTGTAGTGGCGGTGCAGGTCCGCCGCAAAGACGAGGCTCGGGGCGAGCAGGGCCGCCGTCCCGTAGCGGCACAGCCGCGACCGCGAGCCGAGGTTCTTCGCCCCCAGCGTCACGATGATCCCGGCATAGACCCAGCCCCACCACTTGAGCGTCGAGTTGAAGCGGCCCCAGATGCCGCCGTAGACATCGTGGTTGAAGAGGAACTCGGTCGCCGCCAGCTCGAGCGCCCAGATGGCGATCAGGAAGACCGCCAGCGACCGGCGCTCCGGGGCGAAGAGGCCGAGGATGAGGATGCCGGCCACCGGCCAGAACGTGAGGCACCAGCCCAGCCACGGCGTGCGGTCCTCGGGCTGAGTCAGGCCAAGCGCCGCATTGTTCGCGATGGCCTGCTGCGTGAATTCGATCAGGTAGGGGTACTCGAGGACGGTGGCGGCGGCCAGCCCCACGAGGCCGGGGACGAGGAATCCCTGCTCGCCGCTGAGCAGACGGTAGGCGAACCAACCTCCGACCAGGATGAGGAGGAGCGGGAAGACCCAGGCGTTGGAGATGAGGGCGAGGGGCACGGTGGCGGCAAGGAGCGCGTGGTTCACCGCCCGCAGTCGGCCCTCGGCCCCGGTCGCCTGGGCGGCAATCAGCGTCGAGGCCAGCGCCAGGAGGAGGAATCCCGCGAGCGGCGGATGGTAGTCGCCGTTGATGAGGACGTAGCTCATGGGCTCCATCGGCAGGTCGCGGGCGGCGCGGCCGGGCGTGTCCAGGAGAGGCAGGACGCGCGCCCCGATCCAGGTCGGCGGGTCGTGCTCGATCGCGCCGCCGAGGAAACGCACGCAGCTCAGCATCCCGGGATGGACAAGGAGGATGTGGGCCGCGACGACCGAGCCGCTCCCGCCCACGAGCAGCGAGAGGAGGCAGACCAGACGCCCCGGCCGCCAGTCGCACAGGCGCGCCACGCACGAGCCCATGAGCACCGCGATGAACCCGACGAGCGTGCAGTAGGCCAGGTGGTAGCTGACGCCCGGGGCGATGCCGAGGAGGCGCCCCATGAGCGCCGCACCGTAGTGCTGGAAGCTGTAGTAGAAGTTGGCGCGGAAAGGCGGCAGCCAAAGGTCGGGCGCCGGGAGCTTGGTGCCCCTCATGTAGGCCTCGATCATCATGAGGTTCGGCATCTTCTCGCCGGTGTCGTCGATGTCGGGCGACGCGTACCGCCAGAGAAAGCAGTAGCAGAAGCCCGCCGCGAAGAGGACCTCGGTGCCCCAGTTGCGCATGACGACCCGCCGGTCCCGCCAGATCAGCCACACCGAGAAGGCCGTCGTCAGCGGGAGCAAGGGCAGATGCGGCCCCCATCCGGCGAGGTGCTCCAGGAAAAAGCACGCAAGGCAGGCCGCCAGCACCCCCGCCACGCGCGCTATGGGGAAGTCGTCCACAAGCCGCCGGCCCGCAAGTCCCGCACCCAGAAGGTTTATCCAAAGGGCGGCCACGGCCAGGCCTAGAAAGACCAGCGACATTCCCGAAAAATCTGCCCGACGGCGCGCTCCAAGCGAGCCCGGATTTGGATTGGGATGGCGGCAGGCCCGAGTGCCGGATTGATTCCGGGCGCCCGGCCCAATTGAGTGTCAGGCGCCACATGAAGAAGACCCTCATCCATCCCGAGAACCACCCGGCCCCCAGGGGCGCCTACAGCCCGGGCCTCCTGGTCGAGCACGACGGCGTGAGCACGCTCTTCCTCACGGGCCAGCTGGCGGTCGATCCCGAGGGCAAGGTGGTCGCCCCGTATGACGCTACCGCCCAGACCGAGTATGTGTTCGACCTTGTCGGGTCGGTCCTCAGGGCGGCGGGGATGGGCTTTGCGGACGTCGTCAAGGTCCAGACGTTCCTGACCCACATGCCGGACTTCGAGAAATTCTCCCTGGTGCGCAACCGCTACTTCGCGGATTCGCGGCCGGTCAGCACCCTCCTCGAGGTCAAGGGCCTCGCCCGCGAGGGGTGCTGCGTGGAGATCGAGGTCGTCGCGATGAGGTGAGGCCATGGCGGATCCCGGCAAAAAGTTCGCGTCAATCCCGCCGCTGTGCGTGGCCGACGACGACGCGTTCTGGCCCTGGTACTCGTCCCCGGCGATCGCGCAGTGGCCGGATAGCGAGGAGACCGTCGTCGTCCTGCCGCTGGCCGGGATGGCGGACTGGGGCCTCGGCCATCCCCTCGACGCGGAGGAGACCGTGCTCATGCACGTCCTGCGCGACGCCTGCAGGCTCCTTGCCGGCGGCCGCAAGCCCCTCGTCACGCCCCCGCTCCGGTTCGCCTTCGGTGCGGATCCGTCCTGCGCCTTCCCGGTGGACCAGCCGACGGCGCACGCCCTGATCGCGGAGGTCGCCGCCTCCGTGGCTGCGTCCGGGTTCCGCAAGATAGCGATCTTCAACTCCAGCCCCTGGAGCGAGGAGCTCTGCAGCGCCGCCGCGCGCGACCTGCGGGTCTCGCGCGGCCTCCATATGTTCCACATCCACCTGAGCGCCCTCGAGCTGGACTTTCACCCGGTCCGCAGCCGCAGCAGGCGAAGGCTCCAGACACTCCTGACGGCGCTCAACGGGCGCGAACCCGAGACCCCGGACGGGGCCGGACCGGCGAAGCCACCCGCCTGGGGCGACGAATCCGTGACTCCCCTCGCCGGGGCCCCCCTGGGGCTCGGCGAGGCCCGGGCCGAGGGTGCGGCGATCCTCTCGGCGGCGGCGGAGCGCCTCGCAAAGCTCCTCTCCGACATCACCGACCGCGAACCCCTGAGCGCAACGCTCACGCCGCCATGATGTTCCCGTCCTACCGCGGCCGCTACCTGCCGGCCATGACCCTGCGCCATATCCGCGCGCTGCCCGACAAGTCCTGGGCGCCCGTCATCCTCGCGACGGGTGCGATCGAGCAGCACGGCCCCCACCTGCCCGTGGCAGTCGACGCCCTCATGGGCCAGGTGTGGCTCTCCCGGACGCTCGCCAGGCTTTCCCCCGAGGCCTCGTGCTATGTCGCCCCGCCGATCACGATCGGCAAGAGCAACGAGCACACGGGATTCCCGGGGACGCTGATGATTTCCAGGGAGACGCTCCGCCAGCAGATTCTCGCGGTCGCCCGCCAGGTCCACTCATGGGGCTTCCGCTCGCTCGCGGTCATCAACACGCACGGCGGGAACGTGCCCGTGCTCATCCCGACGCTCCGGGAGATCCGGGCGACCCTCGGGCTGCGCGCGGGCGTCCTCCAGGCGAGGCAGGCCGACGGAATCTCCGCGCAGGAGGCGGCGTTTGGCATCCACGCGGGCGAGGTCGAGACGTCATGGATCCTCGCGGCGGCGGGCCCCCTCGCCAACCAGGCCAAGGCCGAATGCGAGTATCCCGCGAGGCTCGAAGATCCCGGAGAGGTTCGTCCGGTCGCGGCGCCCGCGCTTGTCGCCTGGGCCTCCCGCGACGTCTCCCTCTCGGGCATCATGGGCGACGCCGCGGCGGC
>Ga0181537_10002439_pt1 | contig 16304 bp, 17 predicted proteins | sample PEATcosm2014_Bin_39_FD_119765 | JGI IMG/M metagenome (GOLD analysis project Ga0181537, IMG submission 119765) | Peatland microbial communities from MTU Mesocosm Facility, Houghton, MI, USA - PEATcosm2014_Bin23_10_metaG | ecosystem: Environmental > Terrestrial > Soil > Wetlands > Peat | place... | reverse complement strand
TGCACTTCCTGCCCCCTCGGTGGGAACTGCTATTTGACTAGGCGATGTTGGAACTCATCTAACTCGGAACTGGTAACGTCGCCAATTATAACCTGGAACGCCACCACCACACAATCGTGATGGCCTCTGGCACCTCCATACAGTAGCCTAGCCCAAAATCAAATGAGCCCCGCATTGGCAGTGACAAAAACTCGAAACAGGCTTGCTGCCAACGAAACATGAACCTCCGAGCCCCATCACTACTCCGAGTTTGGACGCGATTGTCTCGGGCCCGCACATGCCGAATCACGAACGCAGTGATGACCTGCAATCGTCACGCCCTTTCGAAGAGGACAATATCAGCGTGAAATCATTCGAGGTCTGGACATCGCGGCGCGTTGGGAAGAAACGCTACGTCAGTGAACTCATCGCTACGTGGCAAAAGAAGGGCATAATCGATGGCCTGGAGCAATACGTCCAGGTTCTCCAAGTTTGACTTCTGTAGATAGCTTATCGCGCCATCCTTCCTCAACCTCGCCTCATTACTCATGGGGAGGCCGCTGAGCGCAATGACCGGAATTGTCGCTGTCGCGCGATCTGTTTTCAAGGCGCGAAGCACTTCCACGCCCCCAAGTTTCGGCAGTAGCATATCGAGTAGAATGACATCTGGCTTTGTGCTCTGCGCGAGGCGCAAACCCTCCTCGCCATCGCCAGCGAGTTCAACTTGATACCCGGCGGAACTCAGTACCTTCTTGAATGCGATTTGGAGGTGACGGTTATCGTCAACCAGAAGAATTGTGAGCATATGAGTAGGTCTCCTCTTTTGAACAAAGCTGTGGGTTGGTTTCGCAACATCAGATTCCCGTTACTGGTCGAAGCGTAACTCTCCACGGGAGAGATCCAGCGCCTTCTTAATGGCAAAAAGCAGGGTGCTGTCTTCCACGGGTTTTTGAAAGAAGGCGGTCGCTCCTGATTGCAGAGCTCGGTCTCGATTACCGGCCAATTCGCGGCCGGTCAGCACAATCACCGGGATGCTCGACAGCCGGTCGTTCCTCTGTAGCCGCTCCATTACGACGAATCCATCTCCACCAGGAAGTCCCAAATCAAGAATCACCAGGTCAGGCTTTTCGACCACAAGAGCGGCAGTGGCCGAAATGGCGTCCTCTGCAAATAAAACCTCGTAATCGTTCGCTCGCAGACGGACCCCCAATCCCTTTCTTATTGTGGGATTGTCGTCGACAACCAATATCCTTGTCTTAGTCTTAGCCATTAGGTCTCCAATTTAGAAATACGTTCGATTTTGTTTGTACTTTTCTCCGGCCGACCCGGAACCCCGTCCAGTGCGCCGTCTAGCACGCTGCGAATTTTTGAAGAATTCTGCAGCATGATGCCCACATATTCGCGTTGTTCACCCGTCAATTCGCCCGCCAGTCCTTCGAGCAGGATGTTTCCGAATTGATGGATACAGGCAAGCGCGTTCCGCAATTCATGAGACAAATAGGCGGAAAGGTTCGAGCTGGGCTGTGGAGGCGTGGTCATACCGCTTCCTGGCCATACAGAGTAGATTCCTTCTTGCCCGCGGGCTCCCCCAGAGCCTGCCGGATAACCGCCAGGAGTTGCTCATCGTCCACTGGCTTCTGTAGAAAGGCCTTCGCTCCCGTATCGAAAGCGCGCTTCTGGTTTCCCTGAGAATCGCGAGCCGAGACGACAATGACTGGGATGGCAGCGAGCGCTGGAATCGTCTTGAGCCTTTCCATCACCAGAAAACCGCCGCCAGCTGGCAGGCCGAGGTCAAGAAGAATCAAGTCTGGCTCGCTCCTTTGTGCCTCGCAGAAACCCGAGAAAGCATTGCCAGCAAGACAGACGTCGTATTGGTTGGCCTTGAGGCGCAGATGCATGCCGCGTTGCAGATCCCGATCATCGTCGACAATTAGAATTTTCTTGTTAGCCATGTACCACCATCCTTGATGAGATTTCTTCCGTTATTGCTTGCTGAATTCCAACTGCCACTTGCTCCAGGTGCTCCTCTGCTGATTCGTTCGAGGTTCGATTGATGCGCGAAAGTGATCGGTGGGAAGTCGAAACTGTCAAGCCAGCTCGCCCCACATGTTCTCGCAATTGTTCCCGTATTCTCTTGCTGAGGGCCTCACCGCCCACGGAGTCCGTGATGGCAACGATGAAGAAAAGTTCCGCCGCTTCTGTAAGGCCCATCTTGGGCAGCAGAACGTCCAGACGCGAGTGCAAGCAGCGCTGTAGAATTTCGCGGACTGCGTGAGCCTGTTCCGCGCGAACATCATTTGAAAGCCAGCCGCTTTGTGAGCCTAATTCTGTTACCACCAGTGTGACAGGACGGTCCGCAAGGACTTCCTTACGGAATGCCATAGACATGAGGTTCGGTAAAGAGAAAATCGGCAAGGTCACGGAAAAGACGGTGCCTTGTTCCGGGTCGCTCTTTGCCCAGATTTGCCCGCCCTGTCTTGTGACCAGATCCTTGCAGATATACAACCCCAGGCCGAGACCTTTGCGCCCTTCCAGAGAGGGATCAGATGTCTGAAACAGGCGTTCAAAAATCCTCTCGGTCATGTCCGGACCGATACCGCATCCCGAGTCCGAGACTTGGAGAACGATAAGACTTGGATCTTTGTCGAACACGCGAGCCTGCACCTTCACCTCACCATTTGTCGGCGTAAACTTTATGGCGTTATCGACTAGAATGATGAGAATTTGGCGAATGCGCGTTGGGTCAGCACAGGCTGATGGCAATCGGCTGGCGATGTCGAAGGAAAGGGTGATTCCTTTCGCGGTGGCGGCTCGCTGAAGAGTGTCTATGGCATACTCGATTGCATCGGCAACCGAAGTACATTGCGGCTCGATCATCAGGCTACCCACCTGCACACGAGTGACTGCGAGCAGATCACTAATCATCGATTGAAGTTGTTTGACATTCTTAAGAACAATCCCCATGTACTTCTGTTGTTCGGTCTGCAGTTCGCCGGCCAAGCCGTCGAGTAGAATGGTCGCAAACTGACGGATCGCGCTCAGCGGCGAACGAAGTTCGTGCGACACGTGTGAGAGGAACTCATCTTTAAACTGGAGCTGTTGGATCTGGATGAGATCCGTCTCTTTCTGCATCCGGTGGCGCTCTATCGCATGGCGGAGAGCCCTGGGTAGCGCGCGATTTTCAATCTGGCCTTTGATGAGATAATCTTGTGCGCCTTCCTTCATGGCCTCCGCGGCCAGTGCCTCGTCATCCAAACCGGTTAACACGATCATCGGGACGCCCGGGGCTGCTGCGTGCGCTCGCCGAACCGACTCGAGTCCGTGGCCATCGGGCAATCCCATATCCAACAGGACAATGTCCACTCCACCTTTCGCAAGATGTCGCTCGGCTTCGCCCATGCGTAAGCAATGCGTCAGTTCGAAACTATCGGCCCGTTCCTTAGTGAACATTTCACGGACTAAACGAACATCTCCCGCGTTGTCCTCAACCAGGAGAATCTGCAATGCCTTTTCTTTCATGAGCGTCGTTCCTCCGGAGGCTTGACGACGGACGGCCAGAAACTGTCGATGCTCTGCATTACTGTGAGACGGCCTTCGAGACCCACAGGCTTGGTGATGTAACAGTTGGTGTGGAGCTGATAGCCCAGGAGAATGTCCGCATCGGAGGAAGAGGTCGTGAGGATAACAGCGGGAATGCTCTTGAGTGTCAGATTCTCCTTGATTACCGCGAGAACCTCACGGCCGTCCTTCTTAGGAAGGTTAAGGTCGAGCACGATCAGATCCGGAAGAGGACCATTCGCGGGCTCGCCGTCGCCCTTCAGAAAAGCCATGGCCTTCGCCCCGTCCGTCGCAACGTGCAGATTAATGTGCACCTTGGCGTCTTTGAATGCTTCCTGAGCGAACCGGACGTCGCCCGGCCCATCTTCCACCGGGAGAACCTTGTGGGGGTGCCGCACCCATCTGCCCGTCTCACGGGGCATGACGATGCCCTGATTAGACAGCGCAGCCACGTCAAGTAAAATGACGATCGCCCAGCCGAACACGAGTCGTACCTTCCGATTCAAAGCTACTCCTCCGCCCAAGTACCGTCGTCCGGAACCGCTTCTAACAGCCTTCGAGTTTTGCTCTCCACAGCGTCGGATCCTTCTTCACCTGATTCCAGACGCCGATGTCGAGGATTGCTGACCGTCATGATGTCAACCTCGTCTTCGTGGCTTCTAACCCTCAGTGATCACCCGAAAAGCGGCTATACATGAAAGAGTCCGTTGACTCTGGTTGGTCCCTAAATGAGAGAATGGCGTGAGTAGAGAGACTCGCTGCGAGCCTGCTACGCATTGCCAGGCCGGGGGAGGGCCACCCATTGCCCTTAGCACTTGAAGCCCCAATCGATGCTCCGAAAAGCCTGATTTGTTCAATGTTCGCGTTTGAAAAGGCTACGTACTCAGGGCGAGTTGTATATAAATGTGAATGCTGCCTGTTTTCTGAACAACTCCTTGAGTCGACGGCGAGAGTTCCTAAAGCTGAGATCCTACTGCGGATCTACGGTCAACACAATGTACAGATCCGTATGCCGGTATCGTCCCAGACACGTTAGGTGCCAATGTGCCTTGGCTCAGTTTCGTGCATCGATTGCCGTCTGAGCTTTCAGCTTTCCAGACAGAACGGATTAGGCCCGAACGGCGAAGCACTTCGAATCGAAGGCCTGCAGTGGCCCAGACTTGTTGAAGGAATGACTTTTTCTGAGACTAGGCGCGGCTCATGCTCCGACATGGCGATACCTCAACACTTAACATGTAAACTCCGCAAAATGTCCCGTGCGACGGAGACACTTCTGCAAGGCTGACCTGCCTAAAAAGGCCAGGTTAGCGTTTTCTCAAGTAACTTGAAGCCGTACCGATGCCCAGTTGTACCTGAGGATTCCTCACGCACAACCTGAGCTTGTCCAGCGTATCGCTCGCAGCTGCCGCTCAGAATGACCTTCAAGACCGAGTCCTTAGCTAGCGCAGACACGCAGTCACATAAGAAACCCGCTGCGCTCACGTTTTCGGTGGTAGTGATCTCCTCGAACGTTCTTCCGCTACTATCGATCCCCCCCAGCTTGAGCGGGAGTCGCAAGCGGACCCGCACATGGGTCCGACGGTTAGGCCGCTTAGCCTCGATTTTCGCGGTGAGCGTACGCTTCAGTTCGTCGAAGTCGACAGGCTTCTCGAAATACGCAACGCTACCCAGGTTGGCGCAGTGCTCCTTGTATTTTGTTTCCCGCTCTGCCGTGATAACAATGATCGGAATCTGCGATGTATGGCTCAAGGAGCGAAAGCTCTGGCACAGTTCGAATCCGGAGACCTTAGGCATCATCAGGTCCAAAAGGATCGCATCTGGTTTGTGCTCCAGAGCCAGCCCAAGTGCTTGCTCCGGGTCTTTCGTGCAGATCAGTTCATAGGCATTGGACAAACGAATCTTCATCACTTTGAGAATCGCTTCATCGTCGTCCACGGTCAGGAGTTTGAGCATGCGCTACCACCTTCCATACCCGACTGTAGTCTTTACTTTCTGTCCCCGCTCGGAGCAATAGGTGTTGAACCTTCGAGCGAACAGGGTTTATCGAGTTCATCGGCAGTGCTGACTCACCGTACCAAGCTGCTCGGTGGCATTCTCGACGCTTCAATGCGTCATCCGGGGCACAAGCAAACGAAGAAGCCGAAGATCAAGCTCAAACTCACCAAGACCCCTTGCGCGAGAGGTTGGCTAAGTTCGATGCGGCCAGTGGGTGACCACACTTAGCGGGTAATATTCAGCAGTCGCCGGACCTGTGAGACTTGGAACATTACCTGATAGACCGTCGTAAATGACTCGACCAGGAAACAGGACTATCGGTAGATTATTCTCAAAACGGACAAGCGTGATTCCCTATCTGTTGGGATGTTTTTGTTGGCAGGTCGACACTACCCTGGAAGAATTACACCGGCATAAGCGGCTCGCTATGTCACTGATCGACCCCGAACTCGGAGGCGAGACACGTTGGGAGGCGTATTCAGTCCCCTCTCATGGTTTGGCCAGTAGTCGACATAAGTCTTCTGGAGTGACCGCTTCTGCAGAACTTCGCAGTCGCAGCATCCGTTGTCTGTGGGGCCCGGCACGCAGAAGATATCCTCTAACAATCCCGCTCTCACATTAGAGGGAGATACGAAGTAACTATGCCACAAGGAACACTAAGGGGCAGTCAGTGAGTACGACGCGACACATGCTCCTTTCGTACGGAGCCGAGTCGCTCCATTTGCTGTACTGTCAAACGCATGAAGTACAATATTCAGTCTGACGCGACGGGTCAGCCGATCGGGGATTTGTGGTCTCCCATTCCTGCAGAAGTTCTGCTAATCGACGGCAGTCCCCCTGACGAATTCATCGAGCGAGCACGTTCAATCACCTCTATCGTCGGAGTTGAACAAGGTACGCCCTTTCTGATGGCCGCAGACGCGCTCGCTGCCACCGCGGCAATAGTGAAATAAGAGCCATGTCTCGTGCTTCTCGATCGGGGAGGTCCATCCGGGGATGGGTTAGTCGAAGTGGAACGATTGCGGGAGAATGATCGGCTGGCGCAGGTCTCCGTTATCTTATCAACAGGGCGCGGGATAGCGATAACATGGAGCAAGTCTAGTGGTTAGAAAACTAGATAGTTGGTGATTGACAGTTGAAATCGGGCCGAATAGCTGATCGGGAGAATACTCACCGCAGCCGAAAAGGAGTTCAAACATGTCGCCATCAATTATCGATAAGGAGCCTAATCTCTTGTCCCCCAACGCGGAACACGCCTCAATGGGATTCAACCGCAAGCCGAAGGGCACACGTGGCGCCAAGGTTCTCATCATCGAAGACGATCTGGAGTTGTGTCTTGGTCTCCGAATCCGGCTTCAGGTCGACTACGATACGTATGTCGCTAATGATGCGGGTGCTGGGCTCAGCATGGCGTTCACAGAAGTGCCGGATGTCATTATTCTTGATATCGGGTTACCTGACTACGACGGCTATTTCTTCATGCAAGGTATACGTGAGATTCCCGGGCTTGCTGGCGTACCCGTGATCGTTCTGACTGCTCGCGACCGATTTACGCACGAAGGGCGCTGCCACGATGCTGGGGCTAAGCTATTCTTTCAGAAGCCTGTCGACGATCGCAGCCTGTTGGTGGCAATCGAACAACTGGTGGGGCAGGGTCGCATAAGCCGTCACTAGTGTTATGTGACGCCTTCAGAGTCTGCTCTTGTTCCCGGTCCCCACATTCCTTAGCCCCTAGCCATTCGTATTGTCTTCGTCCTTGGCCTCGTCCGCCCGAAACAAGTCGAACGCATTGCCTCCGCTCCGTTTCACACGATACATTGCCATATCTGAGCGACTGATCAGAGCCTCACCGGTGGTGCCGTCGACAGGATAACGGCTGAGCCCGATGCTTGCCGTCACATTCACACGAGTTTCTCCTTCGATTTCGATCGGCTTTTCGACCGTCCGGAGAAGGCGCTCCACGACCTTCAACACGTTCGTTTCCAGGCTCAGTCCGGGCAAAATGATGATAAATTCGTCGCCGCCCAGTCGGCCAACACAATCTTCGGAGCGCACTTGATGCTGCATCCGTTTGGCAGTGATTTCGAGGATTCGGTCTCCCGCGGCGTGACCATACCGATCGTTGATAGGCTTGAAGTGATCAAGATCGATGAACAGGACAACGATCTGAGAATGATTGGATTCTGCTTGCTCTACACACTGCTCCAGTTTGACTTTGATCGCATGTCGATTGAGCAACCCGGTTAACGCATCGAATTTTGCCAAGTAGCGAACCTGCTCTTCCGATTTGCGCAACTTGTCCGACTCTCGCAACCGAAGCAGTTGCTCGCGCACGAAAGACGCATTTTCCAACTCGATATCGCTCCAAGGCAGGCTGTGCCCCCGGAGAGTCTGCTTCCACGCTGCGAACGAGGCGCGCGGGCGCAATCGCCCGGACTCATCAAGGCTCGCCGCCTTATCGGGATTGCCGGCCCAAACTAGCGTCTCGACGAGCTCTCGGCGGAGCAGCAAGAGATAGTCGCCAGTCTCTTCTGTGAGTTCGATGTATAGCGCTCCGCTTGCCTCACCTGCATAGGATGCGGCGCTTGGATCGAGCGCACCGAGCATGTTGGAACTTGCGATACCTCGTGCCGACATGCTCTGCAAACTGGCGATCACCGGAAGCAGCAACTCTTCAGTCACGGTCGCACCTCGATACGATATGAGTCCTTCGATGCGCGAAACCAGGCCGTCTGCGACCAACAAATCCAGGAGCTGAGCACCTTGAAAGTGTCCGGCCTGAGCCAGTGATTCTGACGATTCGACACCCGCCATATACTTTTCGAGCGTTCTGCGTGATGTCAGCCGGGACTGCAAGGCAACGTTGTCGATTCGCAGAGTCACTTGCGACGCGAAAACCTGTACCATCAGTTCGCACACCGAGCGGGTCGGCTGATCCAAGCGGTGCGGCCCGGCACTATGACATGCCATCACGCCCCAAAGCCGGTGGTTGACGACAATCGACAGCGTCATCGATGACTGCACTGCCATGTTGCGCAAATACTGGAGGTGAATCGTTGCAGCGCTCCGCAGGCAAGAACGCGTCAAGTCCAGCGGTTTCCCGGTCAGCGGCCCGATCTCGGGAATGATCGGTACCGGCTTTGCGGCTACATCCGCGATCGACCGCGAAGGATTCCCTAGAAAGAGCTGTCGGGCTTGGGCGGGAATGTCACTTTCAGGGAAACGCGAACCTAGGTACAAGACCGGCAATGCGGCGCCCACGGCCTCGGCGATCACTTCGCCGTTCCAACCCTCATCGAAACGATAGACCATGACACGGTCGAAGCCGCTCATTGCCCGGATCTGTTCCGCGGCTAACCGGAAAACCTCCAGAATGTCGGTCGCTTGCTCCATGCGCCCCAATGGACTTCGGATGTGGGTGTCAAGTTCGATTGGTTCGAGAGAATAGGTGCCGTGCACTAGATCGAGTTCCACAATCAGCACACCATCGTGACGGTGGGCGATGCAATGCATCTCGACCGCACGACCGTTTGTCGGGATGCGAAGAAGTTTCGCGGAAAGCGGTTCGCTGTTCAATACTTGAGATCGAAACGTCTCGAACTGCTGCGCTCCCAAGACGCTCTCGATCGAGCATCCCAACAATGTCTCCGGAGACATCTCAAGTAAAGTAGAGACGTTGGTGCTGACTTGCCGAATGATCAGATCCGGCTCCGAGAGTGCGAACAACAGTCCGTGGGGTTGGATGTGCCCTATGATTTGAATGGGCTCCAGTGCGCACTGGGCGAGGTCGGGAATCTGGTTGATGGGTTCCACTAAATGTGCCATCAGTGGTTACCTTTCTGGCGGATCGGTTCCGATAACCATGAAGCGTAGGCATCAAATATGTCGACCGCAGTGGCGCAAATCGCCTCTACGTTGTCCTTTCCGTTTTTCTCCAGGTCCGAGCAAAACGATGCCCAGAGCAATTCCGAGCGTCCATTCCCGGCGCCGTAGAAATGAAAGCTCGCGGCCGGCCCGAGAATGGTCCGCAACCGCTTGACGATGATTTCCCCCCCCATCATGGAGCCGAGAATCACATAGGCATATCCATATAAACCGGCTGGTTCAATGCGGGGAAGCCGGCGGCACCGTTCCAGCGCGTCCATGTCGCTTGCGGTTGCGCCCATGATGGTCAGATCCTCGCGTAGCGCATTCGATCTCCCGAGAGCGCGCACAGGGTTCCCAGGATCGGCGGCGCAGGCCACGGCGCATTCCAACGGTTCGAAGAGCCCCAGTAACCGACCGAGATGCGATTTATATTCTGGGATGGTGTATGCCGCATCAAACAGTCGCGACATGGCGGAACTAGCGCCCAACTGGGCATGGCGCGAACGCGTCGCATCTCGAAGAGCCTCAATAAGACTGGGTGTAACGGATTGGACTGGGGGACTAAGCATCTGTCTATTCCGAGACCGAACAGACGGGTCGGTGCCGGAAATTACGTCATCTTTGGAATAATGGTCGCATTGAGTCGAGGATTCTGGTCAGTTTTATACAGTTCTGTACCCATTGGCCGTCGTTCAAAGCATCGAAAACGCAAGTCAATCAACGCCGCAGAGTGGGTGTGGACTTCGACGGGGTCAGTTAGCGTAAGAGGGTGTGTAGCGCAAATGATTGATTCTGTTCAGCCTTCTGAGGCTTTCAACCGCTTGAATCTCGGTCCCACATGAACCTAGCTGTGATTCGGAGAGCTCAGATTCGGACTCTTCGATCCGCTCTTTCGGAACTCCACTTATCACCGGGAGTTGAATAAGCTGATGGAACGCCCTCTCGCCCTAGTTGATAGAGATGCAGATCCAAACAGTTCCGTTCGGAAATGGGAATGAGGTTATCCACAGGAATCCTTGCGGCATTGTTACAGAGGTCACAGAGTTTGTTGAAGCTGTCGGATATCTTTAACTGGTGCTTCGGCAGACGGATTGCGACGCCTGAACAGGGCGGTAAATTCTTACTTCGGCTGGAAACAAAAATTGTTCACAAACGACAAGGAACGGCTAAGCCTGTAGTCATAACCTGGCCTTGCGACTGAAATCCTTTCGTGCTGATGGTAACGAAAGCGCACCTAAGACTGGACTTTCGTGAGCGTGCTCGACAGCTTCGACGCATCGGAGAACCCATCACCCATCAGTACTTCGCTTGGGATAGCGATCTTCCTGCTGGGTGACGCTGTCGGAGCACTGTTAACACGTCTACAATGGAACGCTTTCAAACAGAAATCTTACAGAACATCATGGAACAACGCGAGGACGATCCGCAACCCGTCTCGGACCAGACTGCTGAATCTGCGTTCAAATTTCTCTTTAGACAAACAGACAAACTAACATTGTTCATATTTCAAGGAGTTGAAGCATCGTGGAGTGCAATTCCATTGACACGGGATTGACCGCTCTTTCCCAAGCGGGAGGCCGCCTCGCCGGGAAAGTCGGGATCTGAACGCCGAGACCCCGATTGACTCTCCAGATCGAAAGCCTCCTAGGTTCATGGTTTTCCTTCCACACCCGAACAGAGCTTCGGCGGGTCTTGCAATATCCATCATCCTTCCCTCTTCCACCCTTCCGATGGTGATGGAAGTTCGGTCGCGGTGAAGGAGGTCCCGCTTTTCTCAATAAGTGTCTGGGAGTTAGATTCCTCCTTATCGTCAGCGCTTACCTCTGCGCACGCGAAACGCCCACTTGTCGGTCGCATAGCCAACCGCAGAGCCAAGGGCGCAGAACGCCACGCGATTAGAACTCAACATGCGATCGTTCGTATAGCCTTGATCGTGGACCGCACGCCACAACATGCAAGATCCCACTCCCGTCGCTGCGCCAAGCCAAGGGCGATGGCTTAGTGGACCAACGATGGTAGTCACACCCCAGCCCTGCAGCAAGTACAGTTGATTGTCAGCACTGAAGCCGCTGGAAAAGCTATTATCTGGTGGGGGCGTATTTGGAAGAGGCGCATTCGGAATATCGGACGCGGTTGCACTGACAACCAGCAAGAGAATAGCGCTAATGAGTGCTTTCATTTGGATCTCCTTGATCTACGAGGAGACTAAGTCAGCACAACTCGAAGGGACATGGCCCAATCTCGGGGGGGCATGGCCCTCCGGTAACCGTTACCATTGCGGCTTCGACTGCTTTCCTTGGCTTGCATCAACCGCTCAAACGACTGATAACGCACAGAAGCTCCCCCACCACACTCATTTTTGCTGATGGTGAGACGCTTTGCCGCTCATGGAAAGTGTGTAATTGTGAACAGATATCCATTAGCGTTAGTTGCTAATTTTGAAGGCTCGACAACGAAGAGTCTGCTAAACGCGAAGGGCAGTACTGGGTTCCTGGCGGGCTTCCGGATATGCGTAGCGCTGCTCCGCAGATGGGCAACCTGAACGAAATCAGACGAGGTGCACAGTGACTGATCCTTCCCAAACCCACGCTGACCGCAGGGCCTACCGGCGAACAAAAGTCTCCGTACCGGCTGAGCTCTATCTCCCCGACAAAGACACCCTCGTTGAGCAGACCTCCGACTTGAGTTTGGGCGGATGTCACGTCAAGACCATGGTCACAATACCCGTAGGGACTAAGCTCGATGTTGGTCTCTGGCTAGGGAACCAGAAAGTTATGATCAGCGCTATGGCGGTAACGTGCTATCCAAGGGTTGGCAACGGGATTCAGTTTCTCGCGATGCCTCCTGCAAATCGCAATCGAGTGAGGAGCTTTCTCGAGTCCCTGAGGATTTCAGGCTAATCCCAGTGGATCAGCGGCATTCAGGCGGGTTACCTAAGAACTTCCCAAAACGGAACTAAATCTGCACAGACTGGTCAGATTTGAGCAGTTCCTGAAATCAATTCCGGACATACTGTGGGGTACTTCCCTATAAGTGAAGATGGGTCGTTATGACTCAAATCAATATACTCGTGTTCAGCGGCTACCCCGAATGTGAAGAGCGCCATCTGCGCCTAAGATTCTACAAGGCGACGAATCGTCGTTAAACCTTTCGAGGCTGGGGACTTAGGCGGAATTGTCCACGGTGGGCGCGATCATTGCGGTGGCTCCCAAGCTCTCTTGGCCGAATTTGAACAGAAAATTGTCCGAAGGAATCCAGGAAAGGGCGCACTTGCCATGTTTCATAGAAGAAACGGATTGAGATCTAGCAGATTAATTAAAAAGGAAGTGCAACACAAAGCCCCGACCGGCATTGTTGGTTTCGATGAAATCACAGGTGGAGGACTGCCCCACCGTCGCACGACATTGCTGGTTGGCGGGCCGGGCTCGGGGAAGACAATTTTTGCACTTCAGTTCCTGGTGCAAGGCGCACGTGTGTGCGAGGAGCCCGGTATCTTTGTCGCGTTTGAGGAAACCCCGAAACGCATCGTCACCAACTTCGAGACCTTCGGTTGGAGACTCGCGGAGCTATTGAAACAGAAACTATTCTTCCTAGACGCCCACCCGACACCCGACCTGATTCAATCGGGATCATTCGATCTCAGTGGTATGTTGGCTGCGCTGGAAGCGAAGGCCGAGGAAATGGGGGCACGTCGCATAGTCTTTGATGCCATGGATATCGTGTTGGCTCTGCTTCCAGACCCGGCGGCAAAAAGGCGGGAACTTTACCGGGTACATGAGTGGCTAATGGCCCACAAGCTGACGGGGCTGATTACCGCCAAGGCAGGCGGTGATGAAGACACGGGCCTGGGGCAGCAGCCCTTTGGCTTCATGCAGTTCATGGTAGATTGCGCCGTGGTTCTGAACCATAGGGTCGAGTTGGGGGTGTCCCAACGTAATCTCCGCGTTCAGAAGTATCGCGGATCGAGCTTTGATGAGAATGAATCGCCTTTTGTGATCGGTAAACAGGGATTTGATGTCGCCGTTTCGCGCATGCTGGGCCGCACGGACGCCAAAGTGACCAACGAGCGCGTTACCAGCGGCGTGAAGAGACTGGATACCATGTTGGGCGGCGGCTACTACCGTGGCGCAAGTGTACTCATTACCGGCCTTCCTGGAACCGCCAAAACCACCTTGAGCGGCGCTTTTGCGGAGGCAGCCTGTAGACGTGGTGAACGCACCATGTTCGTCGGGTTTGACTCGGACGGCACCGAGGTAATCCGAAACTTGACCTCGGTAGGAATCCGCCTCGCTCCTTACGTTAAAAGTGGGCTATTGCGAATGATCTCTGCCCGCACCATTACTGGCAGTGCAGAGACACTGTTGGTACGCATCAAGGCGCTCGCGAAGGAGCACAATGCCCGCTGCCTGGTGATCGACCCTGTGTCAACCTTGTCTAAAGCCGGAAATGAGTTGACCGCGCATGGAGTAGCCGAACGCTTGATCGACTGGTCAAAGGCTGACGGAATTACCCTGGTCTGTACGAGTCTCCTCGACGAAATGTCCAACAGGCTAGATGGCGGAACTCCCCTGCAGATTTCGACCCTCGCAGATACGTGGATCCACCTAAATTATCTGGTGCAGGCCGGGGAGCGCAACCGGGGCTTATCGATCATCAAATCTCGCGGGACGGCGCATTCCAATCAGGTGCGCGAACTAATCCTAAGCGATTCGGGCGTAACTCTGGCAGACATCTATACGGCAGGTGGCGAAGTGTTGATGGGAACGCTGCGTTGGGAAAGAGAGAGTGCCGAACGTGTTGCAATCGAGGTCGCCGACGTGGCTGGGAAGCTCAAACGCGTCAGCCTGGATGCCGAGGAAGCTGTGCTTGAAGTACGAGCGAAATCGTTGCAAACGGAACTCGTGGCGAAGAAAGTCGAAAAGACATTGCTGGCGCGCACCACCGAGAGCCGGGAAAAGGAACTCTCGCGAGGCCACTCCAGGATTCGGGAATTACGCGGTGGCGATGCGACTTTCCCGCACCGGAAGAAAGCAAAATGAGGGCGACCATATTCAAGTTCCGGCTTTATATCGCTGGCGATACACACAACTCAATGCTGGCGATCGCCAACCTTTCGGCACTCTGCGAGGCACGTCTGCCGAAACGCCACAAGATCGAAGTGGTAGACGTACTTCGGGAGCCGAAACGCGCCCTGGCGGAAGGCATCTTCCTGACCCCCACTCTCGTCAAGCTTGCGCCGTCGCCGGTGCAGAAAATAGTCGGCACACTCCAAGAGCTAGGTCGGGTCTTGGAAGTTGTGGGGCTGAGGGACCCGATTGTGTGAAACGAAAACAATCAAAATCTTCGAACAACGCAAATACGGAATTGCTCGCCTTGGTGGGAACGTTGCGGAAGGTCGGACAACGGTTAGAAAAACTGACGGCTGGCCAGGTAGAGACGGTGGCGGACAGCGACGGCCGGACACTCCTGTTGAGTGGCACTCAAGAACAGTTGAAGCAGAGCCAGAATGCGAAGCAGGCCGCGATCCTCAACGCATTGCCCGCGCATATCGCGCTGCTCGATGCGAAGGGGATCATCATATCGGTGAATGAGGTGTGGAGGCGATTCGATACCGCGAATGTGTTGCAAGGGAATCCTGCATATGACGTCGGCCGGAATTACCTTGAGGCTTGCGATGATGCCTGCGCAGGTGGCTCGTCGATCGCTGCGCAAGTCGCTGAAGGCATTCGTTCGGTGTTGAGTCGCTTGAAAAGGAGTTTTGCAACCGAATATCAGTGTGATACGCCAACGGAAAACCGGTGGTGCCTCTTGACAGTGACACCGCTGGCGGAGAACCGCCCAACTGGCGCCGTCCTAATGCACCTCAACATCACCGAACAAAAACAAGTAGCTTTAGAGCTGCCCGAAGCGAACGAGCGCATGACCATCCTCGATCGTGCTAAGGCGGAGTTTCTGGACGTCATCTCCCACGAGTTCCGCACGCCACTCTGCGGCCTTTTCACCGTCGGCGACCTTATTATTGAGGGAATTGCCTCTCCCGAAGAAAACGTCGAACTCAAAGGCATGTTTCAACGATCTCGACGAAGAATTCTGTCGATACTCGATGATGCGTTGCTCCTGACTCGAATCGACGTCACGAGGGACCAGTTCGGATCTGCTCCCGTCTCCTTGAGTACGGCGCTCAGTTGCGCAATTGAGAGAACGACTGAATTCGCCGACTCTAGACACGTGACTTTCGTCATGCCGTCCGCAAACCAGGACATCGTCGTGGGAGATAAGGATTTACTGGTACTGGCCTTTCACGCACTGCTCGATACCGCTGTTAAGTTCTCCAAAGAGGGCGAAACCGTCCGGGTGGCACATGAGGTCGCCGCCGACTCACTAAGAGTTACCATCGAGACGCATGGTTGGACAATCTCCCCTTCTGCCATGCCGAAATTCTTTGATATCTTCTCCGTCGGGGAAATACTCACGCCTGGCGGGGACCTGGGACTAGGCCCACCCGTGGCATACCGTATTCTTTCTTTGTTCGGAGCTTCGGTCAGCGTCGCGAATCGGAATTCGTGTGGGATACGACTGACCATATCGCTAAGGAAGGCAGCGCCGAGCGGCGCGGGGACGGGCTTGTTGAACTGGGAAAATACCCGCGTCGCTGGGAAAGCACAAATGCTTCAGCCTGGATGCCGGGGAAGCGGTGCTTGAGGGCAAGCGAAATCGTTGCGAACGGAACTCGTGGCGAAGAAAGTTGAAAAGACATTGCTGGCGCGCACCACCGAGAGCCCGGGTAATGGAACTCCTGCGAGGCCACTCCAGGATGCGGGAATTACGCGGTAGCGATTCGGCGGTTTCGCATCAGAAGTAGGCGCTATGAGTCGATCTAGCAAATTCAAATTCCGGCTTTACCC
>Ga0181537_10002438_pt1 | contig 16305 bp, 15 predicted proteins | sample PEATcosm2014_Bin_39_FD_119765 | JGI IMG/M metagenome (GOLD analysis project Ga0181537, IMG submission 119765) | Peatland microbial communities from MTU Mesocosm Facility, Houghton, MI, USA - PEATcosm2014_Bin23_10_metaG | ecosystem: Environmental > Terrestrial > Soil > Wetlands > Peat | place... | reverse complement strand
CTTAGTGGTCTTAGTGGTCTTTTTCATGATAGACGATGGATTACCCTGGGTACAAACTGCCCCACGGACTCTGGGAAACCATAGCAATTGCAACGCCAATTCGCAATCGGCGCGGGAGTTTCCCAATTCGCCACCTGTTAGCCTTTTGCGCGTAACGACCTAACCCGATGGCGTCACCGCACCTGCAGCGTGTCTCCCTCGAATTCCAACCCCAGGGACGGGATGCAAACGGCCTTGCGGGAGCCGTCCTTGCGCACCTTCCCGGCAACCCAGGCGTCGTAGCCGGTCGCCTTCGCGGCCTCCAGCGCCGCGGCCGCCGATCCGGGCGCCACGTAGACGGCGAAGCCAATCCCCATGTTGAAGGTGGCGTAGGCCTCGCGCAGGGCCACCGGCCCGGCCTGCATGAGGAAGGTGAAGAGGGCGGGATGGGGCCGGGGCGCCGTGATGTCGTACACAAACGGCTCCTCGAGGCGCATCAGCTTGCGCCAGCCGTGGCCGGTCACGTGGGCGGCGTAGTTGAGGCGCACGCCCCGGCGCTGGCACTCGCGCACGAAGGAGACGTATATCGTCGACGGGGCGAGGAGCGCCTCGCCGAGCGTCGGCCCGCCCTCGACCGGCGTCGAGTAGCGCCCGGGAAGGCTCTCCGCGATCTTCCTGCAGAGCGTGAGCCCGTTCGTCTGGACGCCCGAGGACGCGAGGAAGAGGATGGCGTCGCCGTCGCGGACATCGCCGACGATGCGCTGCGACTTGGGCGTGATCGTGCCGACGGCGGAGCCGGCCAGCACGATCGCCGACGGCTCGACGAGGCCCCTGAGCGCGGGCGTCTCCCCTCCCCCCCACACCGCGCCCGAGGCCCGGCAGCCCTCGGCGAAACCCTTCACGAGCTCGCGCGAGCGGTGCTCGTCGGAGAACCAGTCCGAGCTGCCCACCGCGGCGTGCATGGCGATGGCGACGGGGAGCGCGCCGCAGGTGATCAGGTCGTTGGCGATCGTCGCCACCGTGTCGATCCCGATCGCCCGGTAGAAACACCTTCCGCCCTCGGCCTGGACGGCGTCCGCGACCAGGTTCTTCGTGCCGAGGCCCTCCTCGACATGCGCGAGAAAATGGTCCTCGGCCTCGATCAGGTAGCAGCTCTCTCCCCGCACGGTCGCGGGCTCGCGGAAGCCGTGGGCCTCGAGGAGGTCGGTCGTCGTCTGGGCCGCCTTCTGGCATTCCCGCTTGAACGCGTCGAGCGGGCCGTATCGGACGCCTGAGGATTCGTAGGAGAGGGACATCGTCCGACCTAGTACGACCTGCCCTCGCTCTTCTCGAAGTAGTTCACGTAGGCCTGGTTCACGACCCGGTATCCGCCCTGCGTGGGGTAGTGGCCCGAGAAGTACCAGTCGCCGGTGTGGTTGGGGACCGCCGCCCGGAGGTTCTCGATCGTCTGGAAGATGATCTCGATCTCCCCGTTCCATTCGATCTTCTTGGGCCGCACGAGCTTAGAGATCCGCGCCGAGATCTGCTCCGCGCTGAAGGGCTCGTAGAGGCGGCGCACGTGGTTGACGGATCCCTTCGCCGCGATCTCGTCCCGGCATGCGCGGTAGACCTCGCCCAGGAGCTCCGAGCGCCCGCTCTCCTTCAGCAGGTCGATGACCGCCTCGAACGCCACGAATTTCCCGATCTCCGACATGTCGATCCCGTAGCAGTCGGGATAGCGGATCTGGGGCGCCGTCGAGACGATGACGATCTTCCTGGGGTTCAAGCGCGCGAGGATGCGCAGGATCGAGCGCCGCAGCGTCGTTCCGCGCACTATGGAGTCGTCGACGCAGACCAGGCTGTCCTGGCCGGCGCGCAGCGATCCGTAGGTGATGTCGTACACGTGGCTCGCGAGCTGGTTGCGCATGGACTCCTGGCCGATGAAGGTCCGCAGCTTGATGTCCTTGCTCACCACCTTCTCGCCGCGGGGCCAGTTGCGCAGGATGAGCTCGTCGAGCAGCGGCTCCGTGAGCTTGCCCTCGCCGCTTGCCTTGAGGATCGCCCGCTTCACCTCCTCGCGCCGCAGGGTGCGCAGCGCCGACATGAGCCCGTAGTAGGCGACCTCGGCCGTGTTGGGGATGAAGCCGAAGACCGTGTCGGCCCAGTTGCCGTCGATCGCCTTGACGACCTGCGGGGCGAGGCGGCCGCCGAGCGCCTGGCGCTCACGGTAGATGTCGACGTCGTTGCCGCGGGAGAAATAGATGCGCTCGAATGAGCACGACGCCTTGGGGAGCGCCGGCGTGAACGGGAGCTCCGAGATCGTGCCGCGGCGCTTGATCACGACCGCGTGTCCCGGCTGGACCTCCTTCACGTCCCCGACCGCGAGGTCGAACACGGTCATGAGCGGCGCCCGCTCGGAGGCGAACGCCACGACCTCGTCGTTCTGGAACCAGTGGCAGGGCCGGATGCCGGAGGGGTCGCGGGCCACGAAGGCGTCGCCGTTTCCGACCAGCCCGCAGAGCACGTAGCCGCCGTCCCAGTTCTGCGAGGCCCGCGACAGGACGCGGGTGAGGTCCAGGTCCTCGCTGATCCGGCGGGAGAGCTCCTCGCCCGCCAGGTTCCGGGTGCGCAGGTACCGGTAGATGTCCTCGTGCTCCTCATCGAGGTAGAAGCCGATCTTCTCCAGGATCGCCTGCGTGTCCGTCGCGAACACCGGGTGCTGGCCTATGGCGATCAGCGACTCGTTCAGCTCCGCCGTGTTCGTGAGGTTGAAGTTCCCGCAGAGGGCCAGGTTGCGCGTGGACCAGGGGCTGCGCCTGAAGTAGGGATGGCAGGCGCTCAGGTTGTAGCCGCCGCTCGTGCCGTAGCGCAGGTGCCCGAGGTAGAGCTCGCCCCCGAAGTCGAAGCTCTTCTTCACCGTCTCCGGGAACTCCGGGTGGATCACGCCGGAGGCGACCCGCTCGTTGTATTGGCCGAGGAGCTGCTTGAAGATCCGGTCGAGCGGGTTCGACTTCACGTTCCTCTCCCGGAACATGAAGGGCTCGCCCGCGGGCACGTCCAGCTTCACGCAGGCGACCCCGGCGCCGTCCTGGCCCCGGTTGTGCTGCTTCTCCATCAGCAGGAACAGCTTGGTGAAGCCCCAGAGCGACGTCCCGTATTTTTCCTGGTAATAGGAAAGGGGCTTCAGGAGACGCACCAGAGCGACCCCGCATTCGTGGGATACGAAATCGCTCATCGCCTTAGCCGAGTCCCGGACGCTTCATCGCCGTCTCTATACTCGTTTCCCAGCCGTTGCGCAACCGGGCGGCCGACCATTCGAGGGTGCCGGCCGGGGACCTGACGGAAAGCCGGGCGTCGTCGGTCACGACCCCGATGGCGTCGACCGGGATTCCCGCCTCGTCGGCGACACCGAGCAGGCCCTGGAGGTCGCCCTCCGAGACCGCGACCAGCACGCGCCCCTGGCTCTCGCCGAAGAGGAGGGCATCGAGCCGCGGCGCCGCAAGCCCCGTGAGATCGAGCGCCGCGCCGAGCGTCTGGGCCCCGAAAAGCATCTCGCACACCGCCACGAGGAGCCCGCCCTCGGAGAGGTCATGGGCCGCGCCCACCCTGCCCTCCCGGATCCTCGCGAGCAGGAAGTCCTGGAGGGACTTCTCGGCGGACAGGTCGACCGCCGGCGCGTCGCCCATCTTCATGCCGTGCACGATCCCGAGGAACTGGCTGCCCCCGAGCTCCGTCGGGGCGCCGCCGAGCAGCACCAGGCGCTCGCCCGCGGCCCTGGCGAACTGGCGGGTGATATGGGCCTCCTTCTCGATGAAGCCCACGACGGAGACGGTCGGCGTGGGGTCGATCGCGCCCGCGGGCGACTCGTTGTAGAGCGAGACGTTGCCCCCGACGACCGGCACGTCGAAGAAGCGGCAGGCCTCGGCGAGTCCGGCCACGCATTCCTTCAGCTGGTAGAAGTTCTCGGGCTTGTAGGGGTTCCCGAAGTTGAGGTTGTCCGTCATCGCGAGCGGCGTCGCCCCGGAGCACACCAGGTTGCGCAGGCACTCGACCATCGCGATCAGCGCCCCGCGCCGCGGGTTCAGGTAGCAGTACCGCCCGTTGCAGTCGTTCGAGATCGCGATGAACTTCTCGGAGTTTCCAAGGCGCAGCCGCACGACGCCGGCGTCGCTGCCCGGCAGCACCACGGTGCCGTGCTGCACCATGTGGTCGTACTGGCGGTAGATCCAGCGCTTCGAGGCGATCGTGGGGTGGAAGAGGACCCTCGGGAGAGCGTCCTGGGCGCCCTTGGCGTCCAGGTCGGCGAGCCCCGCGCCGGCGGCGGACCAGGCCGCCATCGCGTCGAGATAGGCGGGGCGCGCCGCCTCGCGCTGGTAGACCGGGGCGTTGTCGGTGAGCGCCGCGGCGGGGATGTCCGCCACGACGATGCCGTGCTGGCGGACGACCATCCGGCCCGTGTCCGTGACCGTGCCGATGTTCGCGGCATGGAGGTCCCACTTCGCGAAGACGGCCTCGATCTCGCTCTCGCGGCCCTTCTGCACGATGACGAGCATGCGCTCCTGGGACTCGGAGAGCATGATCTCGTAGGAGTTCATGCCGCTCTCGCGCTGCGGGACGCGGTCGAGCTCGATCTCGATGCCCGCGCCGCCGCGGCTCGCGGTCTCGCAGGTCGAGCACGTGAGGCCGGCCGCCCCCATGTCCTGGATCCCGACGACGAGCCCGGGGACCGCCATCATCTCGAGGCACGCCTCGATCAGCAGCTTCTCCATGAACGGGTCGCCCTTCTGAACGGCGGGACGGTCGGACGAGCTCTCGGCCGAGAGCTCCTTCGACGCGAAGGCGGCCCCTCCGAGGCCGTCGCGGCCGGTCGAGGCACCGACGTAGTAGACGGGGTTGCCGAGGCCCGTGGCCTTGCCGCGGCGGATCTGGTCGTGGCGCAGGGTCCCGAGGCAGAGCGCGTTCACGAGCGGATTGCCCTCGTAGGAGCGGTCGAAGTAGACGTCGCCCGCGACCGTCGGGACACCGACGCAGTTGCCGTAGTGCGCGATGCCGGCCACGACGCCGCGCAGCAGGCGCTTCGTCGCAGGCGAATCCAGCTCTCCGAAGCGGAGCGAATTCGTGAGCAGCACCGGGCGCGCCCCCATCGTGAAGATGTCGCGGATGATGCCGCCGACCCCGGTCGCCGCGCCCTCAAAGGGCTCGATCGCGCTCGGGTGGTTGTGGGACTCGATCTTGAACGCGATCGCCCATCCGTCGCCGACGTCGATGATGCCCGCGTTCTCCTCGCCCGCCTTCACGAGCACGCGGCCGAAGGCCTCCGTCGCGCCCTTCTTCTCCGTGGGGAACCCCTTCAGCAGCGGGCGCGTGTTCTTGTACGAGCAGTGCTCGGACCACATGACCGAGAAGATACCGAGCTCCGTGAGGGTGGGATCGCCGCCCAGGTGCAGGCGGACCTGCTCGTACTCCTCGGGCAGCAGCCCGTGCTTCTTCACCAGCTCCGGGGTGATGGGCTGGTTCAGGAACGGGTCGGGATTGGGGGGCAGGTCCGCTCGCATCATGCGCTCTTGCGGAGCAACTCGGGGAAGCGGACGGAAAGGACGGCCCTCGCGACGTCCAGCCCGTCCTGGCTCGGGTGGAACCGCTCGAAGGCCCGGTCCGGGTGCGGCATCATCCCGAACACGTTGCCCTCCTCGTTGCGGATGCCGGCGATCCCCCGCAGGGAGCCGTTCGGGTTGTCCGCGTAGCGCAGCAGCACCTGGCGGCCGGCCTCGAGCCGCGCAAGCCCCTCGTCGTCGATCCTGAAGTTGCCCTCGCCGTGGCCGATCGGCAGCCGGACGCGGCGGCCGAGCACGCGGGTGTTGAACGCCGTGCCCGCGTCCTCGACCGTCAGGTCGCAGGTGATGCAGCGGTACTCAAGGGAGCTGTTGCGGATCAGCGCCCCGGGCAGGAGTCCCGCCTCGCAGAGGATCTGGAAGCCGTTGCAGATGCCGAGGACCAAGCCGCCCCGGGAGGCGTGCTCGTGGACCGCGGCCATGACCGGGGAGAACCGGGCGATCGCCCCGCAGCGCAGGTAGTCGCCGTAGGAGAACCCGCCGGGCACGACCACCAGGTCGGCGCCGCCGAGGGCCGTGTCCTTGTGCCAGACAAAGCGCGTCGGCAGACCGAGGCCGCTCGCGAAGAGCTGCAGGGCGTCCTGGTCGCAGTTCGAGCCGGGAAACTGGAGCACCGCGATGTCCATGGCGCCGCTATGCCCCTATCTCGTAGTGGTAGTCCTCGATCACCGGGTTGGAGAGGAGGTCGCGGCAGAGCTTGTCCAGCTGTGCGCGGAAGGCGGGCGTGTCGGCGCCCTCGACCTCAAGCTCGACCACCTTGCCCACCCGGGTGCCCTTCAGGCCGGCCAGGCCGAGGCTTTCCAGGGCATGGGCCACGGCCGCCCCCTGCGGGTCCAGCACGTTCCTCTTGGGTGTTACGAAAACTTTGATCTTCACGGACCGTTAAAGGCAAACGATCACGCCGTGAATCCCCAACCGGTCAAGATTTTTGGCCCCTAGGCGTGTCATTTCCACGGCGAAGGGGCTTGCGCCCGCTCACTTCGCCTTGTTGTTGCGGGGATGGTAGCGGCTGTGCTGCTCGAGGAGCCTTCGGCCCTCGACCGACGTGTAGATCTGCGTCGTCGAGATGCTTGCGTGTCCCAGCATCTCCTGGATCGCGCGCAGGTCGGCTCCCCCCGAGAGCAGGTGGGTCGCGAAGGAATGCCTCAGGAGGTGGGGCTTCACCGCCTTCGTGATGCCCGCCCGCTTGGCGTGCTTCCTCACGATCGACCAGAGGGACACCCGCGAGAGCGAGGTCCCCCGGCTGCTGAGGAAGAGCTCGCTGCGGGTGCGCCCCTTGACGAAGTGCGGGCGGCCGGAGGCGACCCAGGCCGCGACGGCGTCGCGGGCGCGCGCGCCGACCGGCACCGCGCGCTCCTTCGAGCCCTTGCCGAAGACCCGGATGAAGCCGGCCTCCAGGTCGATCTGCTGGAGGGTCAGCGCGGCGAGCTCCGAGACGCGCAGGCCGCTGGAATAGAAGAGCTCCAGGAGCCCGCGGTCGCGCAGCGACGCCGGGTCGCCGCCCGAGGGCGCGGCGAGGAGCCTCGAGACCTCGTCGGTGGTGAGGGACTGCGGGAGCCGGCGGGACAGCTTGGGGCTTGCGAGGAGCGCCGTGAAGTCGTCCGGACGCAGGCGCTCGCGCACCATGAACCGCGCGAACATCCGAAGCGCCGTCAGCTTGCGGGCCTGGCTCGCGCGTGCGCCGCGGCTGAGCGAGCGCAGCCATTCGCCGGCCTGGGAGGCCGTGACGCTGCGCCAGTCGGCGGCTCCCCGCTTCGCGACGAAGGCCGCGCACTGGCCGAGGTCTCGCTCGTAGTTCTCGCGGGTGTTGCGCGAGAGGCCCCGCTCAAGGTCGAGGTACGCGAGGTACGCGTCGACGTCCGAGGCAAACGGGCCTGCCTGCATGGGGCCGGGCGGCCCGCCTCAGTAGCGGCGCCGCGGGGGCGGGGCCGGCGATCCGCCCTGCTCCTTCATGCGGAAGGTGATCCGCGCCTTCTCCAGGTCGTAGGGGCTCATCTCCATCTTCACCGTGTCGCCGGCCGCGATCTTGATGAAGTTCTTGCGCAGCTTGCCCGAGATGTGGGCCAGCACGACGTGGCCCGGGCTCTTCAGCAGCTCCACCTTGAACATCGTCCCGGGAAGGACGGCCACCACCTTGCCCTCGACCTCGATCGCGTCGTTGTCAGGCATGGGGGGCGCCGGTCATGGGCATGGGGGAAGGTGTCATCGATGGGTCTTGTGCGGAGGTCAGGCTGGCCATCCTAAAGGCGTGATTCCCCCCGTAGAGTCAAGGATTTACGCCTGCCGCGGCCCCTGCACCTAACCGGGAGGGATGCCCAGCTGGAACCGCATCAGGTTCTTCATCTGGGCCGGGATGAAGACACCCCGGTACAGCACGTGCGTCGACCCGTCCTTCAGCGTCACGGTGTAGCGGTAGACCCTCACGTTGTTGTCGAGGGTCAGGACCCACTTCACATGATCGTCGTCGGGGAGGTAGGGCCTGCTGATGATCCCGATCAGGCCGTCCTTCACGATCTTCGGGCTCGGCTCGTTGATGATCTCCTCGATGGGGTCGTCGGTGACGTCCTCGATGACGATATGGGTCGGGACGGCGCCCTCCTTGAACTTGATGATCGAGGAGAGGGTGATCTGCCTCGGCTTGTCCGGCACGACCCAGGGCGAAAACTGCAGGGTGTTGATGGTGACCACGTCGTCCGTGACGGGGACCGCGACGGTGTTGAGCGGCACCTCGACCGTCTGACCGTCCACGGTGACCACCTTCGCGGAGATGTTCGGCTGCATCAGGCACCCCCCGCAGTTGAGCAGGACCGCGGCGAGGGCCAGGGCCGCGAGGGGCCGTTGGATGGGGGTATCGAGTGAAAGGGGCATCAGGGAAGGTTCACCGACAGCACCCGGCGCCGCAAGTTGCAACAGACCGCAGGCCCGGGAGACTCAATGGGTCGCCGCGAGCCGGCACTTGACCGAGCGGGAACCCGCCGCCGCCTCGATGACGATCCCGAGGGGGTCCGCGGACGCCGCGCCGCCCTCGACCGCGTCTACGGACTTGGCGCCGCAGAGCTGGAGCCTCCAGCCCTTGGCGGCTCCCTCGAGCGCGGCCTCGATCGCCCTGCCCTTGCGGGCGACCGTGATCCGGGCGGCGGTCTTGCCCCTCAGGTCGGGTACGATCGCCGTGGCCTCGCGCCCGTCGGCGAGCTCGTAGACCCGGAAGGTGACGCCCTCCGCATAAGCGTAGTCGGGCCGGTCGTCGACCGACCCGAAGGCGATGAGGCTCCCCGGCCGCGCGAACAGGGGCATGCTGAGGAAGCCGTGCTTTGCGTGGTGCCAGCGGGGGCCCTCCTGGACCTCGCCGGTCAGCAGGTGCGTCCATCGCCCCGCGGGCAGGAAGTAGTCGACCGCGCCGTCCTCGGTGAAGACCGGGGCGACGAGGAGCGAGTCCCCGAGCATGTACTGGCGCTCGAGCGTGTCGCTCGCCGGGTCGCCGGGGAATTCCAATATCATCGCGCGCATCACCGGGATGCCGGCCTGGTGCGCCTCGACCGCCTTAGAGAAAAGGTACGGCATCAGGCGGCACTTGAGGTTCGTGAAGAGGCGAAGCACGTCGCACGCCTCGTCGTCGTAGTTCCACGGCACCCGGTACGAGGAGCTGCCGTGCAGCCGACTGTGGGACGACATGAGCCCGAAGGCCAGCCAGCGCTTGTAGACGGCGACCGGGGGCGTGCCCTCGAACCCGCCGATGTCGTGGCTCCAGAACCCGAAGCCGCAGAGGCCCAACGAAAGGCCGCCGCGCAGGCTCTCCGCCATCGACTCGAACGTGGAGTGGCAGTCGCCGCCCCAGTGCACCGGCATGCGCTGGCCCGAGGCGTGCGAGGAGCGCGCGAAGACGAGGGCCTCGCCCTTGCCCCGCTCCTCCTCGAGGAGCTCGAAGACCGCCTCGTTGTAGAGGATCGAGTAGTGGTTGTGCATCTTCACCGGGTCCGAGCCGTCGTAGTAGGCGACGTCGGTCGGGATGCGCTCGCCGAAGTCCGACTTGAAGGCGTCGACGCCCATCGTCGAGAGGCGGCGCAGGTGGCCCTGGTACCACGCCTTCGCCGCGGGGTTCGTGAAGTCGACGATCCCCATGCCCGGCTGCCACATGTCGGTCTGCCATACGGTCCCGTCCGGCCGGCGCAGCAGGAAGCCCTTGCGGGCGGCCTCCGCGAAGATCGACGCCCGCTGGCCGATGTAGGGGTTGATCCAGACGCAGACCTTGAGGCCGCGGGCGTGGAGTCGCTTCAGCATCCCCGCGGGGTCCGGGAACACCCGCGAATCCCACTGGAAGTCGCACCAGTCGAATTCCCGCATCCAGAAGCAGTCGAAATGGAAGACGCTGAGCGGCAGGTCGCGCTCCTTCATCCCCTCGATGAAGCTCGTCGCGGTCTTCTCGTCGTAGCTCGTTGTGAACGAGGTCGTGAGCCAGAGGCCGAAGGACCAGGCCGGGGGCAGCGCCGGCCGGCCGGTCAGCGCCGTCAGGCGGTAGAGCACCGACTTCGGGTCGGGCCCGTTGATGACGAAGTACTCCAGGCTCTGGCCCTCCAGGCTGAACTGGACCCGGGCGAGCTTCTCGCTCGCGACCTCGAAGGACACCGGGCCCGTCTCGTTCACGAGGACGCCGTAGCCCCGGTTCGTCAGGTAGAAGGGCACGGACTTGTACGCCTGGTCGCTGGAGGTCCCGCCGTCCTTGTTCCAGTTCTCGATCACCTGGCCGTTCTTGACGAGCGCCGTGAAGCGCTCGCCGAGGCCGTAGACGCATTCCCCGACGCCGAGGGTGAGCTGCTCGTGGACGAAGTTGCCGTGGCCGGGCCACTCGATGTAGCCCATGCCGCGCGAAGGGCTTGACGTGAGCGTGCGGCCCTTCGCCTGGAACGAAAGCCCCCACGGGCCGCCCCGCACGACGTGCGCCGACAGGCCGCCGGAGTGCAGGATAGCCTCCTTCTCCGTGATCTTGACCGCGACCTTCGCCTTTTTCTCCGGGAAGAGCGGGATGTGGGGCCCCTTCTCGGCGCCCCCCTTGAAGTGCTCGATCCGGACGCGGATGACGTCGGTCATCGGCGAGTCGATCCGGATCGTGAGCAGCGGGCCCTGGAGCGTGTCGCCGCGGTGGCGGATCGGGCGCACCGGGGCGTGGAAGACGAGGCCCCGGCCGCTCACCGCGGCGTCGTGCGCCTCCGCCGGGTAGTGGGCGACCACGCCGGGCTGAAGGAGCCAGTTGCCGTCTGTGAATTTCATCGGGGTTTGAAAGGCCCGGCCGTGCCGGGCTGTCCCCTGAATGCACCGCGCGGGCCGCGTTTCAATTCCCAAATTCCCGGGGGGCCCTCCCCCACCGAGGGTTTGCCCACCGGGGCGATTTCCTATTGATCGGGGCCGTGGCCCCCCCAGACACCCGCGACTGCCCGTTCGAGAAGCGATTCCCGTCGCAGCTCGCGCGCGACGATGCGTTCTACATGAGCCTCGCCTACAACCAGGCGATCGACGCCTGGCGCGAGGACGAGGTGCCGGTCGGCGCGGTGATCGTCGCCGGCGGCGAGGTCGTGGGATCGGCCCACAACCGTGTGGAGGGATCCAGGGACCCCACGGCCCACGCCGAGATGCTCGCCGTCACCCAGGCCGCCTCCCGCCTCTCCGACTGGCGCCTGGAGGGCGCCACGGTCTACGTCACCAAGGAGCCCTGCCCGATGTGCTCGGGGGCGATGGTGATGGCGCGGGTCAAGCGCGTCTGCTTCGCCGTCCCCGACCCCAAGATGGGATGCCTCGGGGGCGCCGCGAACCTGAATGAGCTCGCCCGCTCGAATCACCATTTCGAGGTGACGGCCGGCGGCGTCCTGGAGGACCCCTGCCGCGAGCTCCTGCAGGCCTTCTTCCGCCTCAGGCGCGCGGAACCGGACGGGGCCTGAGCGGTCGGCTCCCTGCGGATGTCATAAGTGCCCAACGCAGTTGACGCCCCTTAACCCTGAACCTACCGTTTACCATCATGCCCTACGAACTTCCCAAACTGGCCTACGCCTACGACGCGCTCGCGCCCCACATCGACGCGAAGACGATGGAGATCCACTATTCCAAGCACCACCAGGCATACATCACGAACGCCAACAAGCTCCTGGCGGACCAGCCCGCCCTCGGCGCGCTCAGCGTGAACGAGCTGATCGCCGACCTCTCGAAGGTCCCGGAGTCGATCCGCGCCGGACTGCGCAACAACGCCGGAGGCCACAGCAACCACACCTTCTTCTGGACCGTCATCGGCCCCGGCAAGGGCGGCGCCCCCACGGGCTCGCTCGGGGACGCGATAAGCGCGGCCTTCGGCTCCTTCGACAAGTTCAAGGAGGAGTTCGCCAAGGCCGCCGCCGGCCGCTTCGGCTCGGGTTGGGCCTGGCTCTACGTCGGCTCGGACAAGAAGCTCGCGATCGGCTCGACCGCCAACCAGGACAGCCCGCTCATGGGCAAGGCCGTCGCCGGCATCGAGGGCAAGCCCGTCATCGGCCTGGATGTCTGGGAGCACGCCTACTACCTCAATTACCAGAACCGCCGGCCGGACTATGTCACGGCGTGGTGGAACGTGGCGAACTGGGACGCGGCGCAGGCGAACTTCGCCTCGGCGACGGCCTGATTCAGCGCGACCAGACCGACGCCTGCTGGCTTGAGCCGAAGCTTGCGGGGCTGATCGCCACGCTCTTGCCGGTCTCCGTGTCCAGGATGCTGATCCGGCTCGTCGAGGCCGAGCGCGCCGTGTACACCACGTGGCGCCCGTCCGGCAGCCACGAGGGCTCGATCCCGTCAAACGGTGCCTTGGACACCTGCTCGCCATGGCGGGTCGAGAGGTCGAGGACCCCGATCTGGTAGTTGCGGCCCACCATCATCGTGAAGGCCACCTTGTCGGGCGAGGTCCGGCTCCAGTCCGGCTCCGCGCAGTAGCCGCTCACGTCGTAGCTCACCCGCTGGGGCATGCCTCCGGACGCAGAAATCACGTAGAGCTGCGGCTTGGGATTGCCCGCGGCGAAGATGATCCGAGATCCGTCGGGCGACCAGCAGGGCGAGGCCTTGGTCAGTTCCGAGTGGGTCCTGCGGGACACGCCGCGCCCGTAGGCGTTGCTGGTGTAGATCTCGGTGTCGCCCTCGCCGGAAAGGACCATCGCCACCTGGCGGCCGTCCGGGCTGAAGCGGGCGCCGCTGTTCGTCCCCTTGAAGCTGACGAAGGTCGTCCGCTGGTAGGTGCCGAGGTCGATCTGGAAGATGTCGGGGAAGCCCGACCTGAAGAAGCTCGTGTAGATGACCCGCTCCCCGTCCGGCGACCAGCGCGGCGACATCGCGATCGCCCGGTCGTGCGTGATCTGCTTCACGTCGCCGAAGAAGAGGTCGGACGTGTAGAGCTCCTGGTGGCCCGTGCGCTCGCTGACGAATACGAGCTTCGAGGTGAAGAAGCCCCTGAGGCCGAGGCCGTTCGTCTTCGCGACCGCGATGTCGGCCGCGGCGAAGAACGCCTGGCGCAGGCTGGACCCCGAGGCCGCCTCGGAGGCGACGACGCCCCCGCCGATGCCCCGCTCGATGTCGACCCGCACCTCGGCCGGGCCCGCGGGCGAGAACTTGATGTCGTAGATGTAGCCGCTCGCGACGACGTGGTAGCGCCCGTTGGCCGCGAAGGCCTGCTGGGCGAGCGAGTTCAGCTCCTGGGTCGAGCCCGAGACGCGCACGGGGACGGTCCGGTTGTCTGCGGCCACGTCGACGTCGCCGATGTAGCGCTGGGCGAGGGCCGGCGTCGAGAGGACCAGGGCGAGGGCGAGAAGGGAAAGGAGTCTCTGCATGTGGGTGTGCGCTTGTTGCTCCCTTTCTATTTGCGCGCGGGCCGCGCATAACAACTCTTATTTGCTCCGTGACCTCCGAAGACATCATCGCGCAGCTCAGGAAGGTGAAGTACCCCGGCTTCAGCCGGGACATCGTCTCGTTCGGCCTCGTGAAGTCGGCCGCCTATGCGGACGGGGTGGCCCAGGTCTCGCTCGTCATCTCGACCAGCGACCCGAAGGTGCCGAAGCAGCTGAGGGACGACGTGGAGCGGTCCCTGCTCGAACTTCCCGGGGTGACCCGGGCGACGGTCGAGCTCGCGGTCCAGGCGGCCAAGGTCGCCGCCCCCCCCGCCAAGCCTGGCGGCGCCCGCACCGGGGCCACCGCCGGCGTGCGGCGGGTCGTCGCGATCGCCTCAGGCAAGGGCGGCGTGGGAAAGAGCACCTTCGCGGTCAACCTGGCCTGCGCGCTCGCCCAGAGCCTCACCGAGAAGGGAAGGCCCGGGCGGGTCGGCCTCATGGACATCGACATCTATGGGCCCAGCGTCCCGCTCATGATCGGGATCAAGGGCCGCCCCGAGGTCGAGGGCGAGGGCGCCGAGTCGGTCCTGATCCCGATGGAGCGGCACGGCGTGAAGGTCATGAGCATGGGCTTCCTCGTCGACGACGACACCCCCGTCGTGTGGAGGGGGCCGATGGTGACGAAGGCCGTGCAGCAGTTCATCAACAACGTGAGGTGGGGCGAACTGGACATGCTGCTCGTCGACCTGCCGCCGGGCACCGGCGAGGCCCAGCTGACGCTGGCCCAGACGCTCCCGCTGGACGGGGCGCTCATCGTGACGACGCCCCAGCCCGCCGCGACCCAGGTCGCGCTCAAGGGCGGCGTCATGTTCCAGAAGGTGAACGTGCCGATCGTCGGCGTCGCCGAGAACATGAGCCACTTCGTGGATCCCGCCGGGGTGAGGCACGCCATCTTCGGGTCGGGAGGCGGCATCGCGACGGCCGAGCGGCTCGGGACGGTGCTCCTCGGCCAGGTCCCGCTCCTGCCGTCCATCCGCGAGGGGGGCGACAAGGGGATCCCGGTCGTCGTCTCCGAGCCCGGCGGGATGGCCGCCGGCGTCTTCCGGGGCATCGCCGAGGCGCTGCTTCAGATGGCTGCCAAGGACCCGTCAAGACCAATGTAACGATCCGGCGACATTGCCTGCATTGACACGACCGGCGCGGCTCACCAAATCCTTGGAACCTACCGGCTGACCTGACTGAATGACTTCCTCCCCCAAAGAGCCCGCAGCAGGGTCGTCGCGCGAATTCGTGAAGCAGTCGAGCCTGTACCAGGAGTTCCTGGCGGAGCGGGAGGAGATCCTGAAGCACAAGTGGCTGGAATCCGAGCGCCTGGGCTACGACATAGGCTTCGAGCGGGCGCTCCTGGACTGGATCCGCAAGCACCGCGAGGGCTGGCGCGCCGCGCGCCGCCAGAACATGCCCGCCGCGGGCCAGTCTGCCTCGCCCTTCTCGGGCGTCGGCAGCAAGCAGGCCTAAAGGGCCTGCTGCTTCGCAAGTCCCCTTACTTGATCTCTTTATGAAGCGTGTGGCGCTTCAGGTGGGGATTGTACTTCTTCTTCTCGATGCGCTCCGTGACCGTCTTCTTGTTGCGCCTCGTGAGGTAGCGGGAAACGGGTTTGCCCTCTTTGCGGGCCTCGGTGCACTCCAGGGTTACGACTTCTTGCATGGTGTTTAGGCGGTTGAACGGTCAGCAGACACCCGGCGGGCACCCCGCGCAACCCCAAACTTCGGGGCTCCCCCCACCCTAGCGCCGCTTCTCCGTCAGCGGGAGCATGACGCCGCGGCGGAAAAGGGTCACCTGGCCCGTGCTCGAGGAGACGGCGATCGCGATGCAGTTGGCCGTGACGCTGATCGCCGCCGCCGCCGCGTGGCGGCTGCCGAGGCCGCTCGGCAGCGTGAGCCCGTTGCCGGTCGCCTGGACGAGGCTCCCCGCCGACTCGACGACCCCGTCGCCCCGGATCACGAACGCGCCGTCGATAGAGGAGAACTCCTTCACGGTCTCGTCCATGAAGGGGTTCAGGATGTTGCGGTCCTCCTCCTTGTAGCCAAAGAAGGGGTTCAGGACGAGGGGCTTCGTGAACTCCACGACCCGCTCGGTGTCGCCGACGACGAAGAGGCAGCCGACCGGCCTGCCCTCGCGGCCCTCGACCGCGAGCTCGGTGGCGACCGCGAGGACCCGCTCGAGCACCTCCGGCTTCACGTCGTCGGGCAGGAGGTCCGTGGCGGAGCCCGAGAGCAGCGTCTGGAACTCCCGCTCGATCTCGGCCACGACGATCGTGTCGAACTGGTTGCTGCCGGTGATGCCGCCGATGCAGCAGATCCGGTCCTTGAAGGAGATGAGGCCGCGGGTGAGCGCGACGAGGAGCGCGCTCCGCAGCTGCGCCATCCGCTGGCTCGAGAACGACCTCACCTGGACCGTGTCCGTGAACCGGCTCTCGCCGCCCTCGGCCTCGATCGGGTTGCGGGTGACGAGGATCGTCTTGATCTTAGGCTTCAGGTAGTCGGGCTCGATGCCGCCGATGAAGGTGTCGCCGAACACCATGGTCGCGCTGCAGCCCGCCCCCTTCGCCACGAGCTCGGCCTGGCGGAACATGAGCCGGTTGACGCGGTTCTGCTGGGCCTGGATCGGGCGCATCCCGCCGAAGCCGCCGATCAGGCGCTCGTAGAGGGTGTCCAGGTCCGGGGCGTGCACGAAGCTGTCGACGAGCTCCTGCTCGCGCACGAGGCGCCCGATCGACGCGAGGACCTGGAGCGTGTCGCGGGCGGACTCCCCGGCGATCAGCATCACGATCAGGTGCACCCGCTCCTTCGACATCGCGCCGTGGTGGCGGATGCCCTGGCGGCTGCGGCCGATCGCGAGGATG
>Ga0181537_10002437_pt1 | contig 16307 bp, 14 predicted proteins | sample PEATcosm2014_Bin_39_FD_119765 | JGI IMG/M metagenome (GOLD analysis project Ga0181537, IMG submission 119765) | Peatland microbial communities from MTU Mesocosm Facility, Houghton, MI, USA - PEATcosm2014_Bin23_10_metaG | ecosystem: Environmental > Terrestrial > Soil > Wetlands > Peat | place... | reverse complement strand
AGGTTGAATTCAGCTCTCGGCAGGACATGCACGAGAAAATGCATATCCGAGAAGCCATCACCGCTGAATTGCGCGGAGAGCCCCGGGTAGTCCCCCGGCTGATTCGCCAGCAGGTTCAGACGCGTCGTCATTCCCGGCATCGTGTAGATCTGGCTGCCAAGCTGCGGTACCAAGAAGGAGTTCATTACAGTGGCCGAGGTCAGCATGAATTCGATCGGCGTGCCGGTGGGAACGTAGAGTTGATTGACTGCGGCGACGTGCTGATCCGGATAAATGAACAGCCATTTCCAGTCCAGCGACACGACCTGGATTCGCAGCGGAGCGACATCTGCCGCCAGCTTCTGGGCCGGATCAAGCTCATGTGAGCCCGTCCACGCTACGCCTGCGAGCAAAATCACCACCATCGCCGGTATCGACCAGATCACCAGCTCGATATGGCCCGAGTACGACCAGTCGGGCCGATAGGCAGCCGCTTTGTTAGAGGCGCGGTACCACCATGCAAACACGAAAGTGAGCACGATCACCGGGACAACGACCACCAGCATGATGGCGGTGGCGTTGAGCAGAATCAGCCGTTCGGCCGCCGAGACTGGCCCCTGCGGGTCCAGTACGCCCGCACGGCGACAGGATGTAAGAACGGCGCCAGCAGCAAGTATCAGGCAAGTGCGCAAGATGGGTCGGCGCATGATGCTACCGGAGCGCTGCCCAGTGAACCTGCGGGACTCCCCGATGATCATCAGTCACAGCTCCGGTACCTGGCGCGGACGCGCGGAGTGGCGGGATTGTACCGTTCATTGCGCGCGTGAGCGAATACATGGGGCATCCTGTCGAGGTACCCTGCGGCTTTCTCGATCGTTGTTCACCGACAGCGGTCGCCAGGAAGCTGCCATGGCGCCAAGTCTGCTGCTCAGGATCTTGTCTTCAGCCTCTCACCAGCCAGCAATGAGGACCTTGGCGCCCTCAGTTACGCGAACCCTTGCGCTGCGCGAACCAATGCCGCTGGTGGCACGGGTAATCATCGCGACCTGGCCGCTCACCCGCACCAAATGTTGACCTCGTCGATAAGTTCCAAGCCTGCCCGAATGAATATTTCATGAAGGGTGAAGCAATGTAAATTGCTGCGGAAAGGCTGAAATCCCGCTGTTCTCCCGGCGCCAGGCGCAACTTATCGCTGCGCCGGATCCCGGATCACCAGGATGAGTTTGCCGGCCCCGCCTTGCTGTGCCAACGCATGCGCCTTGGCGGCATCGCGCAGCGGCAGTCGCTGGCTGATGGGCAGCACGAACTTACCGTCGCGGATATCATCGGCAAACTCACGCACCTTCGAGGCATCAGGGCGCGCGAAGACGCGCGTGACCCTGACGGCAGGATTAGTGGCTGCGACTCCCTCTGGAATTACCGAAGCGTAGCCGAAGCTGCCGCCGTTCCTGACCTTGGCGAAGAGCCTGGCTGCCGTTTCGCCGCCGACGGTGTCGAGAATCCCGTCCACCATGGGGTGCTTTTCTATGGCGCGCTCATCATCGATGGCAAGCGTCCCGGAGGCTCCCAGCTTGGCTGCCTCCTGCAGTTGCCGTGCCCGGACGCCAGCAATCACCTGCACTCCGAGCTTCATTGCGGTGTGCACGGCGGCGCGGCCAACACTTCCTAGTGCCCCGGAGACGATAAAGGTCTGTCCGCGTGCCGCACGCGCGGCCACCCTGACCAGCTGATCGCCGGTCAATATGACCAGAGGGATTGCTGCAGCGTCGATCAACTGCATACCTTCAGGCAAATGCGTGACTATGGATCCTTCAACCGCCACGATTTCAGCGTAGGTATGCTCGGCCTGCGCCAACACACGGTCACCGGGCTTGAAGGTGCGGATGTTTTGACCCACTGCACGCACAACGCCGCTGACATCCTTGCCGAGTATCGCCGGCAAGGTCAGTGGAAAATCCTTTTGCCGGGCACCGGAGCGAACCTTCCAATCGATTGGGTTGACGCTCGTGGCCGCCGCCTCGATCAGGATCGAGTCGGCGCCGCACGTGGGCTCAGGGACATCAGCATCGAACTTGAGGTTCTCAGGGCCGCCGTACTCGTGCAACCGAACTGCTTTCATCGATCCTCCCCTGCCGACGTGTGCTGCCGCTCAGCGGCCGCCCCGACGGTGCGATTTTATACCGATATCCTCCCCAGTCGACTTCACCTGCCTGCCACACGGACTCGTTGGCCGGGCATCGCACCGTGCATATTTTGCAAGTCGCCAAAGCATCCGAGCGCGATCCAAAGCGCCCATCGCCACGCTGGAGCTGACCGCGCCGAATGACAGGTGATCGGATCCCCAGGCTTGTTAAGCACCCACGCTCGCGCGCCGCTTCCGTCCCCCCTGCGACAAAGCATGGATCAGGCTCTAGCGTGCTGCCCGCCAGATGGCAGACACCCGATGCTCAATCGCGCGGGTTGCTTCAAAGAGCACCGCGGACAGTGTCATCGCCAGCGCGCTCGCGCCGAGCGCCCGGGCCAGATGGAATTGCTGCATGGTCACGGCGAACAGGGTGCCGAGGCCGCCGGTCTGCATCAGATATTCTGCCAGCAGCGCTATCAGTACACTGTAGGTCGCCCCTACGCGCAGCGCCGTGGCCAGCGCCGGCAGTGCCGCCGGAAGTGCCAGCAGACGCAGGTTCTGCCAGTGCGAGGCGTGCAATACCAGCAGGACCTCGCGCGACATGGCCGGCAGATGTCGAAGGCCTGCACTGCTGTAAACAAAGGATGGAAACAAGGTCATTACGGCGATGGCCATCAGTTCAGTGCGGCTGCCGTAGCCCAGCAGCCGGGCGATGATGGGAATCAGGCACACCACCGGCGTCGAACTCAACAGCAGAGCGAAGGGTGTGGTGACGCCGGCCAGCAGTTGCGAGCGCCAGGCTGCAACAGCGAGCACAACTCCGGCGACCAGGCCCAGGCCAAGGCCGCTCAGGGCAAAGGCGAGTGTGTGCACGGTCGGCAACAGGTAGGCGGCAGGGAAGTGCAGCAAGTCACTGGCCACCGCGCCGGGTGCGACGAGCACTATACTGTTGTAGCCGCCGATGCTGACCCACAATTGCCAGACAACCAGCAGCAGCAGTACCGGCCAGAGTTCGAGGATCAGGCGTCGCATTCGCCGATCCTGCTGCGAACGGCTCGCTCTCCGATGCTGAGCAAACCATAACCCGAGAGCGTGATCGCGGCGATGACAAGGACCGTCGCCCACAGCAGCGGTATCTGGAAGTTTTGCATGCTGTTGAGCACCACGAGCCCCAGCCCGGAGGGCGCGCCAAACCATTCCCCGACGATGGCCCCGATCATCGCGCTGGAGGCGGCGACTTTCATGCCGCTCAATAATGAAGGCAGCGCGACGACCGCCTCGACCCTGGCCAGTTGCTGCCAACGACTGGCGCCCAGCGTGGTCATGACCATACCCAGTTGCTGGCTCGCAGCGCGCAAGCCCACTCCCGTCGAGACATACAGCAGGAAAAACACCGGTATGGCGGCCAGCGCCGCCGGGGTATCTTCGCGTCCTGCCGTGATGATCAGCACCGGCCCGAGGGCGATGACCGGCAATGCATTCACCAGCACTGCCAGCCGGTCCAGTCCGCCACGCAGCAGCGGGAGCAGGTGGGCGATGATCGCGGTGGCGATACCCAGACAAATGCCCGCCGCAAAGCCGGTGGCCGCCGAACCCACCGTAGCGATGGCCGAGCGGACCAGCAGGGCCCGGCGCGGAGCGTCTTCGTAGACATGGAATACCTGGCTGAGGGCCGGGAAGCTCCTACCCAGCATTCCGGTGCGGCCAGCCACTTCCCAGGCAGCCAGCAGCAGCGTGCAACCGATAGCCGGGTAGATGGCAGCCCGCAATTTCATGCGGTTTCCAGATCAGCCGTGAGTTCATCGACCAGGCGATGAAATTCGGCCGTGCGCATCAGATCGGCGGAGCGCGGTCGTGCAAAGGGGACGCCCATGTCCTTGCGCACCCGGCCTGGCCGCTGCGTGAGGACGAGCACCCGGTCGGCCAGCAGCACGGCTTCCTCGACGTTGTGTGTCACCATCAGCGTCGTGGGTCGCTGTTCCTGCCAGATGCGCTCCAGTTCGAAATTCATTCTGCGACGGGTGACGGCATCGAGGGCACCGAAGGGTTCATCGAGCAGCAGCAGCTTGGGTCGTAGTGCCAGTGCCCGGGCTATTGCGACCCGCTGGCGCATACCGCCCGACAGTTCCGCCGGGCGTGCATGCTCGAAGCCCTCGAGACCGGCGAGGGTCACCAGTTCGCCGATGCGTTCCTTGGTGGCTGTGAGATCGGCGACCTCGAATGGCAGGCGCAGATTCCCTTCCACTGATCGCCACGGCAGCAAGGCATGTTCCTGAAAGGCTATACCCAGCGAGTGCTGCGCCTGCAGATCCCGTGGCGGCAATCCGTTGATCTGCACCTGGCCCGTGGAGGGTTCCTCAAGTCCCGCCAGCAGCCGCAGCACCGTGCTCTTGCCGCATCCGGAGGCACCGATCAGCGCTACAAATTCCCCCTCGCCGATCTGCAGGTCCAGCGGACCCACGGCAATAAAGGATTGCCTCTGGCCGGCACCGCTCCGGCGCAGGAAAGATCGCGTGACTTCACGCATGACGAGCGCGGCCATCCTCAGCACACCACCGCGTTCATCGGGCAGCTCCCTTGGTAGCGTAGTAGGCCTCTTCCAGCAAACTCATGTCTCGCAGGCGGGCCGGTGGCGGCAGGGGTGGCCGGTCAGTGACCCGGGCAATGGCATACATGGATCCGGCAAAGGTCTCTTCGCTGAACCAGAAAGGGATCTGCGCTCCCGGCGCCGTCTCCAATGCAATCTGAAGCCGGTTGAGTGTCGTTTGCTGTTCGAGATCAAGCCCCAGATCGGCGCCATAGTGGTCGACTGCGAGGCGCGCACCATAGGCAGCGTCGGCCACGTTGGCCGCGTGACCCCGAAGCAGCGCCCCGAGAAAGCGCACCATCTCGCCGCGGCGCTCTAGCAGTGTCTGGCGTTCGATCGTCAGCAACGCGTTGCTGACGCGATAGCCAAGATCGTATAGCCGCGTGACATAAAAGTCGGTGCCCTCACGCAGTCCCATGCGCGCCAGGCTCTGCGGTTGATTGGTCACGAAGCAGAAGTAGGCATCGCCGGCACCCTCCAGCAACGGTTCGGCCGAAAAGCCGACAGGGACCATGGTGTAGTGCTCTTCGAGCCCGTTAATGCGAAACAGCGCCTGCAGCATGGCGCGCTCATTAGGGCCCTGCACCAGGAAGCGCTTGCCCACCAGGTCCGCCGGAGTCCGCACGGGATGGGTCGGCAGGGAAATCAGTCCAATCGGCGCCACCGGGAACAAGGAGGCGACAATCACGAAATCATTGCCCTGGGCGATAGCATCGCATAAGGGCAGCCAGTCCGAATCGCCAAAATCGGCCTCACCGGCGGAGATCTCGAGCACCGGCGCCGGCGCGTTCGGGCCGCCGGGCAAATACTTGAATTGCAGGCCCGCCTCGGCGATGTAGCCACGATCGAGGGCGGCCCACAGATCGGCGTACTCGACATCCGGAACCCAGCCCAGTGACATCGTGAGTTCGCCCGCCCGGCGGCGGCGGCATCCTGCCGGTAGCGCAGCCGCGGCTGCCAGCGCAGCAGTGCGCTTGAGGAACTGGCGACGCCGGAGCAATTGTGTCGGTGCCTTTTGACTTGCGGACGTTCTCACCGGCAGCAAAGTCGGCTTATGCTGGGGGGAGTGCGGCGTGGTTCATGGTAGCTATAGTACCTGCGAATCTGCAGCTGGCGTCTCGCGTCAAGGATCGGGGCAGAAGGAGAGGAGCGTGTCCAGGAATTACCAGAGCGGCGATGTCTGGAGCCGCGCAAGCACGGTGAATGGATTTGCGGTCGATGAGTTGCGTTCGGTCTTGCAAAAATCCATCCGGCGCGGACTGGTGGAGGAGGCCGCGCTGGCGGCCTATGAGCTCTTTGCCAATGGCGCGGAGACCGAGGAGCTGTTGTGGCGGCGGCTTGAGATCATTGCCAGCGAAGATGTGGGTCTCGGCCTGCCCAGCGCGCCGGCGCTCATCGAGGCGCTCTATGCACAGGCCACACGCATGCTGGATCGGGGCGATCGCTGGATCTATTGCGCCCATGCGGTGCGTCTGCTGGCCACGGCGCCCAAGGATGGTATGTCAATGGAGCTGGCCGGATGGACCCGCGCTGTCGTGGAACGGGGTGAGCGCAAGCCGGTCGTGGAAGACTACATGCTCGACCTGCATACCCGCCGTGGGGCTGAGATGGGTCGCGACCTCGCGCACTGGTGGAACCAGGGGGCCCGCTTGCACAATCGGGTCGCAGGCTATGCCTCGAAATGGGGCGACTACCTGCGACGGCTGGCAGGGGCCGAACCGCGCAGTAACGAGCCCTGATTCTATCCGGGGTGTCGGTGCGCCGTGGTCAGGCTCGATCATGCTTCGAGCGCTGGGATGCAACCGCTGAATGTCGGGAATTCGCGTCGGTAACTCATGCATAATTATTGGATCCGCGAGCCCTCGCGCTGCGTATTCCAGAGAGCTGCACCCATGAATGCAACCTTGGCCCATGAGTTGACTCACCTGCGGCCCAGCGGCGCCGGTGCGCGCTTGTCCCCGCTTTCTTTCATTCGGTGCCTGATGGTGTGCGTGCTCGCGATGTCGCTGGGCACGGCGCACGCCGGTGTTGCAGGCACCGGCAAGTTACCTGTGCGGGTGGTGGTCGTCACGACCTTCGAGCTCGGCAATGATACGGGCGATACGCCGGGGGAGTTCCAGGCCTGGGTAGAACGCCTGCCGCTAAAGCAGGTCCTGCCGTTTCCGCTGGGTAATCATCAGCTGCGCTACAACGCGGAAAAACAGGTCCTTGGCATCGTCACGGGCGAGGGCTCGCTGCGCGCCGCGGCCTCGATCATGGCCCTCGGACTTGATGAGCGCTTTGACCTGTCAAAGGCCTACTGGCTCGTGCCCGCAATCGGCGGTATCGATCCCGCGTATGCCTCGGTCGGCTCCGCGGCCTGGGCCGAGTGGGTCATCGATCGTCACCTGAACTTCGAGATCGACGCGCGCGAGATCCCGCCCGAGTGGTCGACCGGGCACATTCCGCTGGGGCGCAGCACGCCGTTTCAGGCGCCGGCCCCGGAGCTGGATCGGATGAATGGCGTCAACGGCTATCATCTCAATCCCGCCCTCGTAGAGTGGGCCTACCAGCTGACGCGCAATGTGCCGCTGGATGACACGGCCGACCTGAAGAGCATTCGCGCCGGTTACGCCGGTTACCCCAATGCGCTGAAACCACCCTTCGTGCTCAAGGGTGATGAGGTCTCGGCCTCGGACTGGTGGCTCGGTGAGCGCATGAATACGCTGGCCGAGCAGTGGATGGCTTACTGGAGTGGCGGCAAGGGCACCGCCGTCACGACCGCGATGGAGGATTGCGGCATCCTGACCTCCCTCACGGCCCTTGCCCGCACGCATCGCGTGCAGCTGGAGCGGGTGCTCGTGCTGCGCACGGGTTCAGACTATACGGTGCAGGCCTCCGGGCAGACGGTCGCGCAGCTTCTGGCCAGCGAGGCGAGCGAGGACGATGTACTGTCGGCTTACATGCCCGCGCTTGAGGCCGCCTATCGCGTGGGTAGCCCGGTAGTGAATGAGATCGTCAGCCATTGGGCACGCTACTCAGCGCAGACACCGGGCGCGAAATAGCTGCCCTCACGTGGCGAGCTGCCGGGGCTTCAGCTGCTCCAGACATCCTGCGCGAAGCGCAGGAAGTTCTGTCCCAGAATCTTGTCGACACGCGCGCTCGAGTAGCCACGACGCTGCAGGCGGTCGGCCAGCTCCCGGAACTGGTTCGGGCCGCGCAGGTCGACGGTGAACGGGAACGTGTCCGGTCCTTCGCCTGCGGCCCCGATGCCCGCCGCACGACGCGCCGCGACCTCGCGGGCCAGCGCCATCTTGTAGGCCTCGAGATCATCGATCGGCGTGGTCGAACCATCGGTACCAATGCCCACATGGTCCTCGCCGCAGACGTTGACCGCGTGCTCGATGTGGGCGACCACTTCCTCGGCGGTGGCATGTCCGTTCGGGTCCAAGAACGGCATGAAGTAAATCCCGACGAATCCCCCGCGTGCGGCAACCAGCCGCAGCTCCTCATCGGTCTTGTTGCGTGGCAGGTCATTCAGGGCCCGGCAGCCGGTGTGGTTGATGGAGACAGGTTGCGCTGAGGCACGAGTGGCCTCCAGGCAGGTGTGCTCAGCACTGTGGGATAAATCAACCATCACCCGCTGGGCGTTGAGCTGCCCCACGACCTCGTGCCCGAAGGGTGTCAGGCCACGGTTCAGCGGCTCGGCCGAGCCATCCCCGAGCGTGTTGGCTGGATTGTATGTCAGCTGGATCACCCGTACGCCGAGGTTGGCAAAGATCTCGACGCGCGAAGCATCATTGCCGAGCATGACCGCATTCTGGAATCCATAGATCAGACCGATCCGGCCCTCGGCCTGTGCCCGCAGGATGTCAGCGGCGTTTAGGACCTTGAGGACATCCCTGGACTGGCGCCGGATGATCGCGTCCATCTGTGCGATGTCACGCACCGTGTACTCGAAGGGATCCTGCGTCCCGGCGACGAAGCCCAGCGTCAGATTGACCGCAGTCAGTCCGGAGGCGTGCGCATCGCGCAGCACACGGACCGAAAACTCACCGGGTTGCGTATCGGCGATGGGATTTGCCTGCGTGGGTTCGCTGTGCCGGATATCGGGATTAGGATCATCGAGTCCCCCCAGTGCATTGATAATCAGCCGGGGTCTGTCGGCACCGTGACGCTGGGCGTGCGCAGGCAGCACGGATGCCGCCGCGAATGCCGCGCTGATGGAGAGAAACATCCTGCGATCAAGAGCGTTCATTCCGAGTCCCTCGCAGGCAATTGGCTTCAGCGCAACGCCGCCAGCGGCAGCAGCAGGCGGCTGGCGTGGCCCGCGTCGTGGAAGATCTGGATGCTGGCGATGCGCGCGTCCTCGATTTTCTCGTAACCCACGCGTCCGCCGGTGTTGAAGTTCTTCTGATAGTCAGGAGAGTTCAGGGGAGCAATGGTCAGGCGCAGACGCGAGCCCGCCGGGAATCGCCACGCCATCCACTTGAACTGGAACGGGATCTCTGCGATCTGCCCGGGCTGCAGCAGTTCCTGCTTGAACGGATCATTTCGAAAGCGTGCACGCCGGACATCTTCACCGAGGCGCACCGTGGTGCCGTCGGGCTCCACCAGCACCAGCTGCGCCCACAGATCAAAATCCGGCGCGTCGGCAGCGCACTCGAGCAGCAGGCGGATATGGCCTGCCACCTCGGTGTCGCGCGGCAGTGGTTCGGAATGGAAGCTGATCGCCCGCTTCTGCAAGGCGCGGAACTGGCTGCCAGCATCTTCACCGGCTGCATAGCGGGCGAGCTCGAGTTCCGGCAGCTCGTGCGGATCGCTGACGAGCAGTGCGGGGGGTTGTGCGGCCGGGGCTGCGGCGCTGAGCGTACCGGAATGAAAAAGATCTGTGGGCGTGCCTTCGGCATCGTCCAGATACAGCTCCAGCGTGTTGCCCGAAGCGGCGGCCTCGAGCGACGGTGCGTAGCGCCACTCATCGGCACCCATCATGAAATAGGCGACCCGGTCTTTGAGCTGCTCGGGTCTGGGTCCGCGGCCGAGCACCCAGTCGTACCAGTCGGCGTGCAGGCGATTCATGTCAAGCACCGCGGCATCGGGTATCGAGAGGCCGTCAATCTGCTTGGTGGGTTGCTGTGCACCGCTATGATCCCACGGCCCGATCACCAGGTAATGGCGTGCGGCGGCGGCGGCCGACGCGTGCGCGAGGTGATTGCGGTAGTAGCGCAGCGCCCCCGGCTGATCATCGTCGAAATACCCCGTGACCGAGAGCACCGGGAACCGCATGCGCCCGTAGTCCGAGTCCTTAGGCTCGGCGGCCAGGTTGAAGGCAGCATCTCCGACATGATCAAGCCACATGTTCATGAACGAGAGCTTCTTGCCGCGCTCATCGATCATCCACCAGTCATCCGCCGCGATGCCGACAGCGACATCCAGCTCCCCGAATGGCCGGTAGGCGGCGTACTGCTCGAGCATCTTCCCCTTCCAGTACTCCTCATTGGCGATGAACCCGCTGTTGAGCGAGCGTCCGCTGGTGTAGCCCATGATCACCGCGGACCAGGCTTGCGGGATGCCGTTGGTATTCGGAACATCCCAGCCCGGATAGATCGGCGCGTACGGTGCGATCGCTGCCAGGTGCGGCGGGATCTGCGCGGCCGTTCGCCACTGGGTCATACCAACGAAGGAGCCGCCAAACATCACGACGCGGCCATCGCTCCAGGGCTGCTTGGCAATCCACTCCACCAGATCATACCCATCCCGACCCACCTGCAGGCCGAGACTATCGCTCTTGATACCGCCGGAGCGCCCACGGCCACGCACGTAGGCCTGGACAAAGGCGTAGCCGCGGCGCGCGTAGTAGGCGGCGGAGTCGCCGTGGCGTCCACCATCGAGCTCGTACTGAGTCAGCGTGAGCACGGTGGGTACCGGCTGCTGCAGATGGGAAGGCCTGGTGATCCAGCTCTCCAGTGTGACCCCGTCGCGCATCGGGATCATCCGGCTCATCTCAAGGTCGTAGCCCGGACCGACGTTTTCAGCAGCGGCGGTCGGGAGCAGTAGCAGGGCCGCGACGGACAGCAGCAGGAAGGCACACAGGATTCCGCACCGGCCGCTAAGCTGATTCACGCTCTGTGTTCCTTGACGGCAATCGGGCAGCTCTCGTGCGCCCCATACAGCGGGCATTGTAGCGAAGCGCGTGCCGCAGCAGATCCGGCGGTGCTGTCGACTAACGGCCAGGAATCGCCAGCGGATTTGCGCCGCTTCAGCAGCCACAATTCCGGACACTTCTCGCCAGGACCCGCCCGTCTCAATGAATCCTGAAGCTTCGGAGCGGGCAACGCCCTTTGAACCCAAACCATCGGACTGCCGCTGGCGGGACAAAGGCCAAAACCACGGGCAATGGCCTGACCAGTACCAGGAATTGCCGGGCGTCTGTCGTGTAGGTGAGAGCTGACCTGGCCCATCGCGGAAAGCTTACAGCCTGGCGGGCGCCGCTGTGCTTGTATTGCGTAGTGGCGAACGGATGGCGCACGAAGGAGCTATTTCATGGGCAGTGATCAGACCAACAACCACGGCGAGGGAAATCCCGAGGCGGCGGCGCGATTTAACGAGGCCGAGAGGACATTCGTCAGCTCTCCAAAAGGCGCGGCTGTGATAAAGGCGGGCCCAAAAGTAAGCCCGCAGGAGCAAGCCGAGCTCGATGAGGCCGAGCGGGAGGGCAGAGCGAGAGCGAAAGGCGAGAGCCCAGCAGCTGAAGCCGATACCTTTAAGAGGCCCTAGTACGCCGGGCACCGCGCCGCGGTTGCTTCGGTTTGAAACATGCCGGATCGGACTTGCAGTTCTTTGTAGAATTTAGCCCTGAATTAAATGGCGCGTCAGTCAGCCTTGGGCGTCGCGTGCTCAGGTGCGCGATTTATCCTGCCGTAGAGACCGTGCGCTGAGGATGTGCCAGAGCAGAATGACCGCCGCCGCCAGGCCGATGCTCCAGTGAATCGCGCTGACCCACTGACGCAGCGTAGCGCCGCTGGCGTAATACAGTCCGTAGCCGGTCAGCGTCAGCGCGATCACCATGGCGATGACGGCCGTGCCGCTGGGCCGATTGAGCCGGTGTCGCCAGCCATGCAGGACGTGCTCGGGCAGCAGCGCACCGAAGGCGATGAGAAAGCCCAGTTGCGCGGCGCCGTGCAGGCGCATCCACCAGGCCTCCGACGGGTGCGGCAAGCCTTCGGCCACCAGGTCCTCGGTGCGCAGGCTGTAGTGGGCGATCAGCCAGCCGGTGCCGGAGGCGAACAACAGCACACTGCACAGGTACAGCCAGCGCCGGTGCCGCCGACTGAGCGGTGCGCGCAGCGCCATCGACCGGTGATGTGCGCGGTGTTCCCTCTTAGTGTGCATGGGAGGCGCCGCCAATGTGAGCCGGACTGTGCCGTGGATAACCCACCGTGACTGTTGCGTGTGGCTGCTGAACGAACGCCATCGCATCGCACGCGGCCAGCGCGCGCTCGGCGAGCGCCGGCGGCGCGAACAGTACCACCTTGGTCAGTGCATCAGCACTCATGCAGCTGGCCGCTCGCACGCTCACGCTGCCGACTCCGAGGTGCGGTGCCCGGCCGCTGGGATCGAGCAGTGCCGAGACCTCGCCGTCGGGGCGCTGCTGGCGCGAGAAATAAGCACCGGACGTGGCCAGCGCCGCATTCAGCAACGTGAGCGATTCGCCGCTAGCGTCCGGCGCGAGCGGGTGCCGCAAGGCTATCTGCCGCGCACGCGGACCCGCGACCCGCAGATCCCCGCCGGCGTTCACCAGGATGTCACGCGCGCCGCCGGCCACCAGTGCCTGCAAGGCCAGGTCCACCGCATACCCTTTGGCAATGCCGCCCAGGTCAACGTGCACCGGGCCGTGAAGGCACACCTGCCGATCCGCAAGCAGTTCGATGTCACGCCACGAACCGCGGCCAGTGCCCGCATGGGGTCGTTTCGAGGTACGGCGCGGCAGCAGGCCCCACTGCTCGAGATCAAAGCCCACGCAAGGATCGAAGGCTCCTTCGCTGAGCCGTGCAAAATGCAGTGCCGCGCACAGCACGGCGTAGGTCTCGGCATGAACCTTTCGCGGCTCGAACAACGCCTGCTGGTTGAGCGCCGAGAGTTCGCTGTCAGGATCCTGATAACTTAACAGCTGCTGTACCCGCTCGATGGCGGCAAAGGCTGAGTCGACCGCGCCCTGGATGCGGGACGGCGCTCCGCTGGCGCGGATCTGCACCAGCGTTCCGAGCAGCGGTCTGGCCCGGGCCACCTCGAGCGTCTGCTCCGGGGCGTGGTTATTTTCCGGCAAAGGCGAGCTCATACAGCGCCAGCAGGCGGCGGATGCCATCGGTCACATGCTGGCAGGACAGTGTGGCGCCACTGATATTCTGGATATCCTGACCGATCTGCACCGGATCGGCGTGCGAGCGGCCCACGAACTGCTTTCTGAAGCCGTTGCCGCGTACCTCTCCGCCGTACGCTTCGCGGTATTCGAGGATCTCGACCTGGCGCACCTTGCCCTCGTTGGTCACGGCGAGCGCATAGGTGATCAGATCATGCTTGCCGATGACCGCATCGATGAACAGCATCCCGTTATCGGCCTTCCACGCGCGCGTGGCGCCGGCGTAGTAGTGGGTTCCGCTCTCACGCTCAATCGTCGCAACGTTTTCGGCGCTCAGGGTCAACGGCACCGGTGTCAGCGCCTGATCACCAAACAGCAGCTGCTGCGCCTGCTCGACCGACAGATAGGTGGTTGCCTGCACCGGCAGGCACACCGCCGCCGCAGCCAGCGGCAACAGCACGATGCGGGACGTCGTCAGCAAAGAAAATCTCCCAAAAGTGCCTAGTAGCTCAGCCCCAATCCTAAATCAAAGCGCGAGAAGTCGCTGTTGACCGCGAAGTCCTGGTAGTCAGCCTTGAAGACCAGGTGCGGATTGAGGAAGAAGCTGGCACCGGCGGTCCATACGCGATCGCGCGGCTGCGGCCAGGGCTTGCCGTCGGCGGCGAGGCCCGGCGGCACCGTTGTGAATCCGGGGGCAATGCCGGCGTAGGCCGCTCCCATGTCATAGTGCTCCCAGCGGGTGAACGGAGCGAAGCGATAGGAGCCCTGCTGCCACAGCGTATAGGCGCCCTGGAAGTAGTAGCCCAGGAACTTCGAGGGCAGCGGATTGGCGACACCGGTGTTGTCGAGGTTGTATTTGGCCGTGTCGGATATCGTGCCGCGGGCATAGACCGCGGAGAAGTCGGCGGCGCCCGGTGTCCAGCGCGCATGTGTTTCCCACAGCGTGAGGCGCTCATCGGGCAGATGAGCCGGGACCACGGGCAGCGCGAGGTTGCCGGTGAACACCGCTCCACCCACGAGTACGCCCGGCACGCTGCTGTAGTTGAGCGACAGGTACTGGGACAGGTGCTGCGCGTCGGCGAGCGCCAGTTCCTGATGCGTCGCCTGCATTGGCGCCACATCGTTGTCCTCAAGATCGAGTGCTGTGCGGTATTGGGGATTTTCCGGGCTGTTGTTCCAGCCGGCCAGATCAAGACCCGTGGTCACCCCCACATCCCAGCCCAGTCCAATCGGGCTCGAGCCATGGATGCCCACGCCGCCTTCGCGCCAGGTGCTGGGAATGATCAGCGTCTCGACGAAGTTGCGCTGCACGCCGTAGAAGGCTGTGGGCTCGTGATGCTCGTTGAGTAATCCGAAGGGCATCAGGAACAGGCCGGCCTTGATGCCGGCCCAGTCATTGGCCTGATGATCGATATAGAACTGCTCGACCTCAAATTCCCCCTTGTCGACGGCCGAGGCCACGGCATGCTCCACTTCAAATTCTGAATTGAAACTGGTGCGATCATCGAGCCGGTAGCCGATGCCGAAGACCGCGCGCGCCAGATCGAATTCGGCCAGCCGCTGATCGTGCAGCGGATCGGTGTAGTAGATCTCACCGTACCCCCACAGGTTCAGGTTGGGCGAGATGCCACCGCTGGGCGCCGCGGCGGCAGCCACCTGCGTCTGGGCCGCGATCTGCTGCTGCTGGGCTGCGAGCGCCTCGTTTTGCTGCTTGAGCTGCTGCAGCTGTGCCTTCATGGCCTCGAGCTGCTGCTGCATCAGCGTGACCTGCTCCTCGAGCTGCTGCTCGGTGACCGGGGCCGGCGGATCCGCGGCCTGGGCGCCAGCGGCCAGCAACAGCGCGCTCGCAGTCAGGGCCAGGTGACGCAGGGTCTTCTTATCATCGCTCATGAGCTTGGGAATCCTTGAGAAGTTAAGGAGTGACAGCGGTCAGGCACTGGGGCGGCAGAACCAGAGCCGCAGGGTTGCTCGGGTCATAGCCATCCGTGAGCGTGCACAGGAACACGATCACGTCGTTTATTTCGCTGGGCGAGAGTGACGGGGTATCGCCGATATGGCGGTTATATGGAATCTCGAGCACGTTCACGTTGCCGATGTAGCCGGCATCGCTCCCGACCACGCCGGCCTGCACGAGGAACTGCCCGCCATAGAGTGCGGGCAGATCATCGAACTTTGTCACCGTGCCATCGGTTGCAGTGGGGTACCACTGCTCAGGATGCGTGTCCCGGCGCACGTAGAATCCGATCGCATTCACGAGCGAGGAGAATTCGCCATTGTGGAAATAGGGCGCGGTCAGCGCCACGTTGCGCAGCGAGGGCACCTTGAACTGCCCGCACTGGCCAAACAGGTCGCGACCGGCGTTGTCGCGGAACGGGCCGCAGATCCCCAGATCGTAGTAGCTCTGAATGCCATCGGTGCTGTTCTGTGGTGTGTAGCTGGGCGCGGTTGCCGGAGTGTTGGCCGCAATGGCGTAATTCCTGGGCACGCCGAGATTGTCGTAGCTGAAGTCGGTGAACAGCGCCGGCGTCACGCCATCGGCGCTGGTGCTCGGATGGCACGCGGCGCAGTTGCCCTTGGTCGGATCATTGAAGAGCTCGAGCCCGTTGAGTTCCTGCGCCGTCAGCTGCACCTGGCCCTGCTGCCAGTAGTCGTACTTGCTGGTAAACGGGCGAAAATCCGGGTTCTCGGTTTCGAAAGCGGCGAGTGCGGCGCCCATGCGCTGCAGCGTCGTGGTCGAATCAGAGAGCACGGCCGTGCCGTAGAGGGCTTCGAACTGGGGCAGGTACGGCCGGGTCACCAGCCTGGCGAGCACCGCATCGGCATCCGCATTGGCCATCTCAAACGACGTCGTAAAGGGCAGCACGGCCTGATCGATGAGGTTGAAAGCGCGGCCGTCGCGGAAGAATCCGCCGTAGGGATTGCCGCTGGAATCGTAATAGAAGTTCGGGGTATAGAAGAGGTACTTCAGTGACGGCGTATTGCGAAACCCCGGCAGGTTCATGTCGGGTCCACCCAGCGGCACCGGTAAGCCGTGGTCGGGTCCGCTCGATGTGGAATTTTCGGTAAAGGCAAACTGCGAAACGTGGCAGGTCGCGCAGGATTGCTGCCCCGAGGCCGAGAGCGTGGCATCGGAGAAAATCAGCTGCCCCAGCTGGGCGGCAGCCGAGAGGGTCGGCGCGGCGCTGGCGCCGCTGGCCGGCGGATCACTGCTGCCGCCGGAGCCGCCACCGCCGCCGCAGGCGGTGAGCAGCGCCGAGGCCAGCAGGAGAGCGCACCTT